>Ga0216301_1000053_pt1 | contig 29005 bp, 19 predicted proteins | sample 4hB_Boncat_minus_FD_156203 | JGI IMG/M metagenome (GOLD analysis project Ga0216301, IMG submission 156203) | Terrestrial sediment cell enrichment communities for BONCAT metagenomics from Utah, United States - 4hB_Boncat_minus | ecosystem: Environmental > Terrestrial > Deep subsurface > Rock...
GCACTGACCCCGACGACCTCGGCACCATGGAGTTTGCCAGCCGAGCCATCGAGGAGTACCAGCACGACTACTTCCGCAACATCGGCGAGGTGGCAGGCGCGCGACGGTTGCGAGTGGTCTGTGATTACGGCTACTCAGCGCTCGCCACCATCTTCCCCGCGATGCTGGAACGCCTTGGCGTCGAGTCGATCTCGCTGAACAGCTTCAACGACGCCAAGCTCGCCCCCCGATCGCCCGTGGAGGTCGAGCGGCATGCGGAGAACCTCAAGCAGATCGTGGGCACGCTGGGCTACGACATGGGGGTGCTGTTCACGGAGGAAGGGGAGCGGCTGACGCTCGTCGACAGCAACGGAAGACAGATCCAAGGCAACACCTTGCTCGCGGCCTTGGGAACGCTGGTCGCGATCAGCCACCCCGGAGCCAAGATCGCTATGAGTGTCACCGGGCCCACCTTGCTTGAGGAAGCTTTGGTAAAGCAGGGAGCGCAAATCGTGCGGACCAAGGCGGACGTTCGGTCATTGATGAGCACGAGCATCGATGAGTCCGTGAACTTTGCCGGCGACGAGCGCGGTGGCTTCATCTTCCCGGAGATGCATCCGGGGTTCGACGCCGCGTACAGCTTGGGGCGCCTGATCACCATGCTGCAGAAGACGGGGCTCACCCTGAGCGAGGTGGTCGCCGAACTGCCTGACTTTAAGGTCGCTTACGAGCAGGTCCGGGTGCCCTGGGAGCGAAAGGGGGCCGTGATGAGGAAGATCGCAGAGCAAAGCCGAGACGGCTCCCACGTGGAGCTTCTGGACGGCATCAAGCTCTATGAGGACAGTTCTTGGGTCCTGGTCCTGCCCGATGCGGTGGAACCCGTGTTCCACGTCTACGCGGAGTCGGTGGAACAGGCTCAGAGCGACGCGCTGGTGCGGGAGTACGGGGCGAAGATTCAGGCGATGATGGGCTAGGATCGGTTCTGGCGAACTTTACGATCGGTGCTCAGGAACTGTCTGGAAGATTGTCCGGCGATCCTACCCAGCCTCCTCCCTGGACGGCAGCAAAGAGACAGACTAGTGAAGACACCAATGTCGGCAAGCGCCGAGAGGATCAGCCTCTGTGGGGAAACAGCCTGGATCTGGAAGACTCGCGACGGATGGAACGTCTTGCAGGGGCCCTACCAAGTCGACTTGGAGAACGTCGAGCAGGATGGCCACATCTGGCACATGATCGACTGGCTCAATCATGTCCCCCGTAGCGGCGACCACGAGAGCGGTCTCGCAAAGCACGAACCCGGGCACCTAGGCCGTGATCGCTTCTTGGAGTTGGCGGAAACCATTCTCTCCGAGCTAAGGCGCGCAAACGCTCCCCCTACTCCACCGTTAGCATCCAAGCCATCCCTTTGAGAAAAGCTGGGTCTCGCAGACCAGAAATCTGACTATTGAAGCCCAGAATTCAACAGCGTGGGGCGACAGCTTCACCTCTCGGAAGGGCCGCCCCTGCCGACAGCCAGGACCACTTCCCAAGCCATGTCATCCTGAGCGCAGCGAAGGACCTCTCCCAGCAGGGTGTGTTGGAGGAGGTCCTTCGTCGCAAGCTCCTCAGGATGACATAGCCTATAGGCGGTCCTGACCGTCGACAGATTAAGCTTGTCGGTCTATTGAGCAAAGCAAATAGCCCTTGCCTGCAAGATCGCGGGCAAGGGCTATTTCAGATACGAGACGGAGCTAAGGCTTTGAAGGAGCCGGTGCGGCGGGCGTAGTCGGGGTAGCGGCCGTCGGCTTCGCCCCACTTGCCTTCGTGCTCGCGGCGGCGGTCGTTGCCGCCCCCTCCTTAGCAATTCCCCCTTCCGTATACCGGTTGCTCGCGTTCCAAAGGAGATACTCGTTGTAACCGAGCTCGCGAGCGGCCTTGATCTGGGCCTTTACCTCGGCCGGACCGTACCGATGGCCCAAGGAGAAGTCCTGGAGCCACGGCCGCACCAGCTTGTTGGGGATCCGCTTCTTGTAGTCGGCGAGGGACTTCTTGATCGTCGCGTACGGCGAAGCGTTCGGATTCGGAATGCCGTACTCTCCGCGAGCGAAGTGCGAGGGGTAGACCATCGGGCACACGAGGTCGAACGGTTCCGCAATCTCTTCGAGCGATTGGCCGATGCCCTGGTCGACCTTCGAGCTGGAAATGATGCCGAAAATGTCGGCGCTGTACTCCGCGCCGCGCTTGCGCACGCGCTCACCAATAAAGTTGGCGAAGTCGACGATCACCTCGGCGGGCTTCGCTTGGGGCTTGTCGTACTTCTTTTTCGCCGGGAACCGCTGGGTGCTGGCCTTTCCTTCGCTGGGGAACCGGACGTAGTCGAGCTGGATCTCCGGGAAGCCGGCATCGAGGGCAAAGTCCACCGTCTGCGCGATGTACTCCCAGTTCTTCTTGTTGAAAGGGTCGAGCCAGGAGTGGCCGGAGCGGTCGCGCCAGGGGCGCCCACCGTCCACCTGGACCGCTAGCTCTGGGTGCTTCTTCGGCACGTGCACATCGCGGAAGCAGGCGATGCGGGCAATCGGCCAAATCTTGTGCTTCTCCAGCCGCCGCATCAGCTCCTCCGGCTTCTGGATAGCCACCATGGTGGCTCCCGTCTTGTCAGCGAGCGGAATGTCCATCTTCCAGTACATGTCGCCCGTGTCGCGCACGTCGATCACCACCGCGTTGAGTTCCGTCCGCTCGAGCAGGCCGAGCATCTTCGTCATCTTCGCCGGACTACCCGCCGACCAAGCGGTGAGGTAGATGCCCTTTACGTGCTTGGGGCGCTCAAAGTTGTACTTCTTTCCGCCTTGGGCTGCCGGGTCTTGGGCGGCGTTCGGATCTTGGGCACCACTAGTCCCCGGAGTCCCCGTACCCTGCGCCACCGTGCCCGGGGCAGTGCCACTAGCCGTCGCTCCGGTGCCGGCATTCCCGGCTGTCGCCCCGGTAGTTCCCGCCGCGGCCGTGGAAGCGGTCGTCGAGGCGTTGGCCGCCCCATTCTCACCGGCTTTCTCGGTAGACCCTGCAGCCGAGCCCTGCGGTGCGCAAGAATAGAGCGTCGCGCCTAGCAACACTGCGAGGGCGGTCGATAAGGTGGATCTGAAGTAACGATGGGAAAACTGGGGCATAGTCCGCTCGCAATTGCACTTGTGGTGATGGTATCGGTCGGTTGCGGCGAAAAACAGGCAAATTCGGCACCCGCGCCCGTTGCTACCACCGCCAATGAGCCTACCAGCCCAAAGGCCAATACACCGGTAGATTCTCCAGCTTCTTCGCCCGAATCTCCCGCCGCCCCCGTCGTCTCGACCGAGCGCGTCACGAACCGTCCGGCGAACACCAAGGGAAAAGTGCTCATCGCGGAGTACCACCACATCTCCAACGGCAAGGGCGACATGTACCGATCACCGAAGGAGTTCCGCCAGGACCTGGAGCGGCTCCATAAGATGGGCTTCCGGCCCCTGACGGTGAGCCAGTACCTGGAGGACAAAATGCCCCTCCCGCCGGGTGCGTCGCCCGTGGTCTTTACGTTCGACGACTCGAACCCTTCGCAATTCCAGCTCCGCCCCGACGGCTCCGTCGATCCGAACTGCGCGATCGGCATCTGGCAGGACTTTGCGAAAAGCCACCCCGACTTCCCCATCCGCGCCACGTTTTACGTGCTGCCCGACGTTATGTGGGGCCAGCCACAGATGGTGGAGAAGAAGGTGGCGATGCTCCGCGAAATGGGCTGCGAGCTCGGTAACCACACCGTCACCCATCCGCAGCTCAAACGGCTTTCCGATGAGAAGGTGAAGTTCGAGATCGGGTCGGCGACGGAACGGCTGGAGAAGTTCGGCGAGAAGCTTCCCGTCTCCCTGGCCTTGCCGTTCGGCATCTCACCGAAGAACAAGTCCCTGCTCAAGGGCTTCGACTACAACGGCAAGCGCGTCACCCTCAGCGCAGTCATGCTCGTGGGCGCCGACCCCGCCCCGGCCCCAACCGACCCGAAGCTGAACCGAATGGCTATTCCCCGAATCCAGGCCTACAATGGCCCCATGAGCCTCGACCACTGGCTAAAGCAGGTGGAGAAAGGAGCGGTCAAGGTTTACGTACAGCCGTGAGGGGAAGGTCTTTAGGTCTCTAGGTCGTTAGGCCGGGTCGGATTTCCTAAAGACCTAATGACCCAAAGACCTAACCACCTTCCCCTCAGGCCACCGACCGGAGGGCCACTTGGTGCTCCGGATTGAGCTCCAGGGCGCGGCGGAAGGCGTTTTGGGCTTCCTTCTCTTTTCTAAGTCTCCGCATCGCCACCCCAAGTTGAGCGTGGGCATCGGCGTAGTCCTCGTTGATCTGGATCGCCTCGCTGAAGGCGAGCGCCGCGTCCTCCAGATGGCCGTGGTCTAGGTAGAGCTTCCCGAGTTTGTAATGGACGTCCGCGTAGTTCGGGGCCAGGGAGATCGCCTTCTCGTACTCCGCGATCGCGTCGCTGATCATCCGGTCGCGGGCGAAGCTGTCCCCGAGCCGCACGTGGACCTGCGCGTCGCCCGAGCCGTCGGGCATCAGGGCAAGCATGTTCTGCACCGCTTGCTGATGGTAGCCGTGCTCGTAAGCGTCGAGCACCGACATGAACAGGTCGCACTGAACCTCGGGTGAAAGGTCGCACGCGTCCAGTAAGCGGCAAAGGGCCTCGGCATGGTGCCCCTTCTCGTAGCGGACTACCGCGTCGAAAACAATCGCGTCGAAGTACCGCGGGTTGGCCTTGAGCGCTTGGCGCAGGTAATAGTCCCGGCGATCTTGTTGGTAGAGCTCTCGATAGGCGCGCGCCGCGTTCAGGTTCAGGTCTGGAAAGTGAGGGCTAAACGCCAGGGCCTCTTCGTAGTGGCGCCCCGCGATAAGGTACTGGCCACGCCGGAAGGCCGCCGCCCCAAGCTGGGCATGGCTTTGGACCATGTAGAACCGCGCCAAGCGCGAGATGTTCGGATCGTTGCTGTCCTGCAGGCAGCTCTCAAAGGCCTCGATCGCCTCGTCGTACGCTCCCCGATCGTACGCAGCGATCCCTTCATCGTAAACCTCGTCGGACGCGAAGCCGAACCATTTGCCTAATAGGGACATCGTGAAAACCTTGTCTCGGGGAAACTTGGGGCTGGACCCCGTGTACAAGTTTGGACCCGTGTGCCATACACGATGTTCGGCAATAGGGCGAAGGGGCCATCCTAGCCTTTGCGCCCGCCACTCCTTTGGCCGTGGATACTGACGGGCCGCTTACGGGAAAGGCATTGTCAACCGCGGGCAAACCGGTAATCCTCCGGGGTCCACCAACCTCCTCCCGGCATGTCATCCTGAGCGGAGCGAAGGACCTCTTACAGCACACCCTGCTGGAAGAGGTCCTTCGTCGCAAGCTCCTCAGGATGACATAGTCCTATAAATGCGGGTGGCCTCCCCAGACAAGTCTGGGGAGGCCACTCGCTTCTACGGAACTCGATTACTGAAGCGAGACTTTGCCGTTGTTCGGAGTCTGGGTGACCCCCAACTCCTCCTCCGAGGTGTGCGGCTCGTTCGGCTTATCGCCAGGAGCGTTCGCCGCCTGCTGGGCCGCGAGCAGAGCCGCCCTCTCGGCTTCCTTCTTGGGGTCGCCCGAACCGGCCTTGATCGACCGCTCGTGGGAAGCGGCCTTCCGACCGTCCTCGGTGGACTCGTACTTGATGCCGATCGTGGTCTCCGCCTCGCCGAGGACCAGCCGGTTCACGACCTCGACGCCCTGCATGAGCGAGTGGTCCGTGTTCGCCACTTCGTACTTCCACATGCCGAACCGGCCGCGGGAGTAGATGCCGCGATCCTCGAGCCACGGGATGACCTGCGCCAGGATATCGTCCCGCTCGACGCTCGGCGTCGGGTAGGAGTAGTCCGCGAAGTAGCACCACTTGGAGATGATGTCCTTGCGGTCCTCTTCGGTCAGCATGCCGCAGTTGATGAGGCCCTGGATGGTGCGCTCGATCACGGTGTCGCCGTCTTCCGGCTTGTGGTTGCTGGCGCTCGTCTCGCAGAGCAGCGAGTAGTGAGTGTCCGCGTCCGGCGTCATGTACTTCGAGTAGTTGCTGAGGTACGTGACTCGGTAGAACGGGCAGTTGTCCTCGGGGAAGTACATCCAGGACTTGGTGCTCGGGCACGGCTGCTTGATGCCGATGCCGACCATGTAGCCGCTGGAGTGCTTCAGACCCGCCGCGGCCTGCTTGATGTTCGCGGGCACCGCGCCGTTGAGGGTCTGGGTGCAGAGAACGTCGAGCGGGAGCGTCGTGATGAGCACGTCGTACTTCACGATCGATCCATCGGCAAAGTAGACCTGCTTGTGCTCGGAGTCGATGTACTCGACCTCGGCGTTCAGCGTGTAGTGGCCCTCGAGCACCGGCCCGAACCGCTTGTAGAACTCGCCCGTGCCGCCACGAAGCGGGAACTTGAACATGTTGTTCGGACCCCAGCCGAAGTCGTCCTGCTCGAGCACGACGTTCTTGAGGGCGCGGTTGATGTCCAGTACCGCCACGCGCTCTCCGATCCACTCCTTGTTCATCTCCTCAGCCGGGTGAGCCCAGACCTTGAAGTTGTAGGGGCGCATGAAGTGCTTGGAGATGCCGTCGCCGAAGACCGCGTCGATAAACTCGCCGAAGTTCTTGGCCTGCTTGTGGTCGCGCTGGGTTTGCGCCTCGATGAGGCCGGACAGACACTCGTAGCAGACGTCCTTGGGCAGGTGCCGGATGTTGTTCTGGAACGGGTAGGGCACCCAGCTGTCGAACATGCGGACCCAGCACTCGCGCATGTTGAGCTGGAACTCGTCGCCCATCAGCTTGTCGAAGCACTCGTCGTAGTACTTGTAGTGGGAGAACATGACGTGGCCGCCGATGTCCCACGTGAACCCCGCCTCGTCCGTGAACGATGCCGACAGCCCGCCGATGTACGGGTTGCGGTCGTAGAGGTGGAAGTTCTTGTAGCCGAGCTCTTTCAGACGATATGCCGCGCCAAGGCCGGTTGGGCCGGCGCCGATGATAACGATTTTCTGTTCCATGAATTCTTCCCCTTGGTCCATCCCCGGGAGCTACCCGGGCGCATAAAAAACGGAGCGGCCTGGTGGACCGCCCCGTTCGGTTGTAGCTAGCAATCGGTTACGGGCGGTCTCAGGACGGAGCTACGACAGGTACGTTGTGGGCGGCTCGGCTTTGACCGCCTCCCGGATGAGGTCCTGCATCTTCTGGACGGTGCACTCCCAACCGGCCTCGCGAGCCTTCTCGACCCCACGCTGGATCATTTCCGCGTCCGGAGAGTTCAGCGCGCGATCGATGCACGCCGCGAATTCCTCTGCGGTTCTCGCGATCTGAACGGTGTCCGTGTACTGCCGCACGACGTCCGCCACCGGGGTGCTGACTACCGGCTTGCCGGTCGCCAGGTACTCCAAAGCCTTCGTCGGGTTGATGTACTGCGTCGCCTCGTTGAGGGCGAAGGGCATCATGCACACGTCGTAGGCACGGCAGTAGTCCGGCAGGACCTTGTAGTCCCGCCCACCGAGCCAATGCAGGTTCTCCGCCTGGGGCAGGCTGTTCGGATCAACTTTGACCACGGGCCCCACGAACACGAAGCTGTAATCCGGTCGGATCTTCACGAGCTCGCGGATAAGGTCGTAATCCACGCGCTCGTCCACCACGCCGAACCAACCGACGATCGGCCGCTTGAGGTCTTTCACGTCTTCGGGAATCGGCTGGCTCGCGTCCTGGGCTTGGCTGAAGTGGTCGTACTCGACGCCGCAGCCGAAGAAGTGCACGTTCTTGTGCTGCTGGCTCTTCTTCGTCCACAGCTCGTAGCCGCCGGTGAAAATGATGTCGCTCTGCTCGATGAGCCGCGCCTCGCGGTGCACGAGCTGAGGATCGGCGCCCGCGAACTGCGAGAGCTCGTCCATGCAGTCGTATGCGACGCCGCGAACGTTGATGTGGCCCAGCGCCCAGTGCGAGTCCATCGGGCTGTAAACCCACATCAGCGGGTTCTCAAAAGCGTTGTCGGTTTCCGCGTTGAGCTTTTCCATCGCTTCGCGGGTGTGCTTTCGCATCAGCTCGTCGATGATCGGCTGCCCGGCAAGGTCGCCCGGGATGCGGATGTTGGCCACCCAGACGTTCTTCTGAGGGCTGGTGAGCTCCAGATAAGGCTCGTAGCCGGACGGCAGGCTGAAGTCGGTCAACTCGACGAAGAGGACCGGGTGCTGCTCGGCGAACCGGGACAAGAATTGCTGCGGCCGTTGCCAAACGAAGTTCCACCGCAGGTGGCTAAGGACGAGAATGCCGTGGGCCTTTTCAGTGGCGGGCATAGCAGAAGATTTCTGGGTCGGATTCGTTGCTGTTGTTACTGCACTCTCCAATGCGTGTTCACTCCCCTAAATTGAGCCAGCCTCCGAACCACACGTTATATACATGGGTCTAGTGGCGTCCCTCGCTCACCGGGTGTGACCGCACCCCCTCCCTTTTGGTTCCATGAAAAGGCACCTTTAGCGCAGAAAAGGTGGCTGTGGTGGCACCAACCACTGTCCCAGAATTCTGGGACATTTGAGCCTGAAAAAGCCTTGAACTTTCATATCACAGCCTCATCGAAAATTGCCTGCAAATTCCCCTTGGGGGCCCTTTGACGGGGCTCCAACCGGTTGTTGTGAATGCGACCGCAAAAGTGCCGGGAGTGACCGTAACGCGCAACGTTCTCACCCAACATAGCCCATGTAAGACCTGACAGGAGATATCAGTGAAGATCCTTCCCAGACCCGAATATCCTCGACCGCAGTTCCAGCGCCGTGAATGGGTCAACCTGAATGGAACATGGGAGTTTTCCTTCGACGACGCCGAAGTCGGCATCGCGGAGGGTTGGCAGGACGGACGTCCGCTCGTGGGCCAGATCGTGGTCCCTTACCCTTACCAATCCGAGCTGTCAGGAGTTAACGACAAAGAAATCCACGAGGTCGTGTGGTACGCCCGCACCCTCGCCTACCAGCCTGAGTGGCGCGGCCAAGACCTGCTGCTGCACTTCGGCGCGGTCGATTACGCCACCACCGTCTGGGTTAACGGCCAGCTCGTGGGCGGGAACCGCGGCGGCCACGTCCCCTTCAGTTTCGACATCGCGCCTTACCTTCACGAGGGCGAGGACAACCGGATCACCGTCCGCGTCGAGGATCGGCAGGACGCCTGCCAGCCTCGCGGCAAGCAGTCCGTCACGGGCAAGCCCATTGGCATCGACTACTACTGCACCACCGGGATCTGGCAGACCGTCTGGGTCGAGCCCGTTCCGCAGGTGCGTATCGAGTCGCTCCGCATGACCCCGCTGCTGGACGAGGAGGCGCTCAAGCTGCGCGTCTACCTGCACGCTCCGGCGGCCAACTGGACCATCGAAGCCGACGTATTGGACGGCGACGAAGTCGTCAGCACCCTGCGCAAGGACACCCACAACGGCACCGGCCGCCTGTTCCTCCGCATCCCGGACCCCAAGCATTGGTCGCCGGACAGCCCGCACCTCTACGGCCTCCGCGTCCGCCTGCTGCAGAACGGAGAATTGCTCGACGAGATCGAGTCGTACGCTGGAATGCGCAGCATCGAGCTCCGTAACGGCGAGTTCCTCCTCAACGGCAAGCCGACCTATCTCAAGATGGTTCTCGACCAGGGGTACTGGCCCGAGAGCTACCTGGCCGCCCCCACCGACGAGGCGATCCGCTACGACGTCGAGATCACCAAGGCGCTCGGCTTCAACGGCAGCCGCAAGCACCAGAAAGTCGAGGATCCCCGGTTCCTCTACTGGTGCGACAAGCTCGGGCTCATGGTCTGGGGCGAGATGGCGAACGCGCGCGAGTGGTCCAGCGAAGCGGAGGAGATGTTCCTCTCCGAGTGGAGCCGGGTCGTTCAGCGCGACTACAACAGCCCCTCCATCGTTTCGTGGGTCCCGCTCAACGAGAGCTGGGGCGTCCCGGAGATCGACGAAGGCCACGCCGCCCAGTACGCGTTCGTGGAGCGCGCGGTCAAGCTGACCCGCTTCCTCGACCCGCACCGCCCGGTCATCGACAACGACGGCTGGGAGCACACCGACGTCACCGACATCTGCACGATCCATGACTACACCGCCACTGGTGAGGAGATGGTCGCGAAGTACGCTGAAACCGCCAGCGGCGGCCCCCTGCCCGAGAAGGCGTGGTGGGACGGCTCGATGACCTTTGCGCCCGGCTCGATCTACCGCGGCCAGCCGGTCATGCTCAGCGAGGTCGGTGGATTCCTCATCCGCCCGTTCTGGCTGCCTGCGGACAAGTGGGACGTCCTCTACGACACCTACGGCTCCGTGAGCAACACGGACGAGCTGCTGGCCAAGTACAAGGACCTTATGGGCTCGATCGCCTCCCTGCCCTTCGTCTCGGGATTCTGCTATACGCAGCTTACCGACGTCGAGCAGGAGATCAACGGCCTGCTGACCTACCACCGCAAGCCAAAGGTGCCGATCGACCAGGTTTCCGAGATCAACCGGTCCCTCCGGCTCCAAACGAACGAAGCTCCGGCTCAGTTCGCTGGCTAGTCGCAGATGCGCGAAGGCCCGGGTCCAGAAGTTGGACCCGGGCCTTCGTCGTTTTAAAGGCTCCGCACCCGAGATACTCCGCCTGGTCTAAAGGCTGCTCTCGCCGCCGCGCAAGGGACAACTCCCGAACATGATGAGGCAGGCTTCGACTTTGCTCCCCAGAGGTTGCAACCCGAAAGCCGAAACCCGCCAAAATGCAGCCCATGGCCGAAAGCAAAACCCTTCGCGTCCTCGTTTGGGACGAGTATCCCCAGCACGCTCCGAAAGAGCTCTACCCCGACGGCATCCGGGGAGCCGTGGCCGAGGGCCTTCGGGAGTTCGCCCAACCGGGTGAGCTCGACGTAACCCCAATCGGACTCGACGAGCCGGAACAGGGGCTGCCGGACGAGCTTCTGAAGAGCGCCGACGTTCTGCTCTGGTGGGGCCACGCCCGCCACGGCGAAGTTAAGGACGAACTCGCGGAGAAGGTGGCCAACGAGGTTCGCACCCGTGGCCTCGGCTTCGTGTGTCTCCATAGCGGACACTACTCTAAGACCTTCAAGAAGATCCTCGGCGCGACCGGCGACCTGAAGGGCGGCTGGCGCGAGGCGAACGACACGGAGCAGATCCGAGTCTGCGCCCCCTGGCACCCGATCGCGGAGGGAGTCGAGGACTTCACCATCGAAGCCGAAGAGATGTACGGCGGCCCATTCGGCGTTCCCCCGCACGAGGTTCTCGTGCTCCAGAGCTACTTCCCCCTCGGCGGCGAGGTCTTCCCGAGCGGCATCTGCTGGACGGTAGGCGAGGGGATCGATCCCGAGTTCACTAGCGGTCCTGGCGGCGGCAAGGGTCAAGGCCACGGCATCGGCCGCGTGTTCTACTTCCGTCCGGGCCACGAGACCTACGGCGTCTACTTCGATGCCCGAGTACGCAAGGTTATCTACAATGCCGTCCGCTGGGCGGGCAAGCTAGTCTAATAGCGTAGAGCATTAAGGGTTGAGCTTTAGGAGCGGAGTCACATTCCAAAAGCTCAACCCTTGGTCCTTAATGCTCAACCCCTGGCGCTTACTCCCCTCCCTTTTCAGACCAGCGAGTCAGGGCCGCGACCAACTCGTTCCTTGAGAACGGCTTGTTCAGGATGCCGTCCATTCCGGCTGTCAAGCAGGCTTCCACGTCTTCCTTCATCGCGCTGGCCGAAACTCCGAGAATCGTCGTGTGGCCGCCCCGCTTGGCTTCCTCGGCCCGGATTTGCCGAGTCGCCGACAGACCGTCTAACACCGGCATGTGAACGTCCATCATCACAATGTCGAAGCCACCTTCGGCCACCTTTCGAACTGCCTCAGCCCCGTTCTCGGCCACCTCGACCTCGCAGCCAATATTCGATAGGTGCGAGGTCGCTACTAGTACGTTAACCGAGTCGTCTTCGGCAAGCAAGACTCTGAGCCGCAGGCACTCGTCCGGATGGGTAGACGCGGTACTGGGCACCGGATCGACTTCCGAAGCGACTGCCACAAGCGGAAGCTCGATCCAAAATGTGCTACCGACGCCCAACTCGCTTTCGACACCGATCCGACCACCCATAAGCTCCACAAGGCGCTTAGAGATCGTCAGACCCAGCCCGGTGCCACCGAAGCGGCGTTGCGTCGAGCCATCGCCCTGGTTAAAGCTCTCGAAGATCGATTGCAAGCTCTCGCGGTGGATCCCGATGCCCGTATCCTTGACGCTTAGCCGAACAAGGGCCCGCTGGGACTCAGCTGAGAGCAACTCGGCCTTCACCCTTACTTCCCCGTCCGCCGTGAACTTCAGGGCGTTCCCGATCAAGTTCCCCAGCACTTGCTTCACCCGAGTCGGGTCGAAGAGAAGGAGGGTCGGCAGCTTTTCGGTCCCTTCGACTGAGAGGGTAAGGCCCTTCTCCCGGGCCACCCCGGCAAACAGCGAAACGACTTCGTCCACTTGCTCGCCCAGTCGCGAAGGATGGGCCTCGACCGACATCTTCCCCGCTTCCATCCGCGAAAGGTCGAGGATGTCGTTGATGACTCGCAGCAGCGTCTCGCTGCTGCCTTTCAGGACGCCTAGGTAACGCCGCTGCTGCTCGTTCAGAGGCGTACTCTCTAAGAGCTCCGCCATGCCGATCACCCCGTTCATCGGCGTCCGGATCTCATGGCTCATATTCGCCAAGAACTGGCTTTTCGCGTGGGCTAGATCAAGCGCCGAATCGCGCGACTTCTCGACCAGACGCTGAGCCGCCTTCCGCTCGGTAATGTCCTCCGCGATCTCCATGAAACCGAGGTGGTTCCCCTCGGTGTCCGTGATGGCACTGATCGCTAGCCACGCCGCAACTCGGCTCCCATCCTTGCGAACGTACGTCCACTCCCGTTGGTCGATCTTTCCCGTGCGGGCCAAGGCTACGAACGCCTCGAATCCTGGTGCTACCTCCCGCCCGAGCTCCCGTGTCAGTTCGGCTGCCCGCAGAGCGACCTCTTCGTGGTCGTGGAAGATTCCCGGGCTTTCCTTGTCGATTAGTTCTTCGGCGCGAAATCCTAGTAGCGCCTCCGCGGCGGCATTGAACGTCTGGATGATTCCATCTGGGCTGACCGTAATCACTGCGTACCCCGCCGCCGCCAGCGCCGCCCGCTGGAACGCCGATGCCTCTTGCAGGGTCCGCTCCGCGTTGAGCTTCTCGGTCACATCCTGAAAATAGATGGTGATGCCGTCTTCTGAGGGGTACACGCGGACTTCGAACCATCTCCCGGAGCCAGGCGACTGGTCTAGGAAGCTGACCGTCTCGCGCTCTTCCATGGCCGTCCGATACCACATCTCGAACGCGGTTCCGACCATGGATGGAAACTCCTCCCAGAGCACCTTTCCGAGCAGCCCATCGGCGGTGTGGCGGAGTAGTTCGGCTGCTCGGCCATTCGCATAGGTGAATCGCCAGTCGCGGTCCACCGAAAGGAATGCGTCGCTGATGCTCTCCAAAATTCGCTGAAGACGATCCGATTCCCGCTGCTCCTCTCGAAGTAATTGTCGCTGTGAACCGATCCGCTCCCGGGTATCCAGGACGAAAACCAGAAAGAACATGACCAGCAGGCCGGCACAGACGCCGAACGTGCCGTTAAGGAGACTCCGGTTATCCGCCGAGCTGCGTTGTCGTACTCGGAGCAAGTCCTGTTCGCTCTGGGCGATGCTCTCGAGGATCCGGAACAACTTTTCCGTTCCCGCTTCCCGTTTCTCCGCCAACTCCCGCCGCAAATTGGGGCCGATCTTGCCGTAGGCAAGACTTTGGAGTACCCACGCCCACTCGTTGTCCCGTGAGGTCAGAAAAGAGGTCAACTCTCGGATCCGTCGCGCCTGTTCTGGGTTTGCCTGAAGCAGGTCCGCGAGCTTCCGAACCTCTCGGCGCCGCGCTCGCGCTTCCTGCGCGACCCTTGTCCGACCGCCTCGGTCATCGAGCAGCACCTCGTGCTGCAAACTGGACACTCTGGCGACGCTCGTCGTCACCCGGCTGACCTGAGAAATGACTCGGTGGGAATGGATGACCCAGGCCTCGATGGAGCGCTGCCGGCCCGATAAGGAGAAGAACGCGGCTACCGTCGCCGCAAAGAATACGATCAGGATCCCGTACAGCCAGACGGTCGAACCTGACCGACGGGGCCGCGGTTTCCCTACCTTGTCTCCACGCCTCATATTAACGTTTAAATGATTGCCCCGTTAGAGGCCGGACCCAATAGCACCGACCGCAAGATCCAACATCCTCCCCAGACGTTCGGCAGGGTCTTGCCGCTTCTGTCGTGAGGTTCGGCACCAAAGCTGCCTGATTCAATTTTGACTGCTAGCCAGACGCAAATGTAGAAGAAAAGTGCTACACCAAGCCGAAGTCTCGGTTGTTCGAAGCTACCTACTCCTACAATAGTGCGTGGTCCTCCGCTATGCCGAGTCGCACCCAGCGGACCTAGAGGCACGCTGGCAGGAAAACCCTCTGGCGATCGTGCCCTGGGGAGCTTTGGAATGGCACGGCGCCCACTTGCCTCTGGGGCTCGACGGATTCGTAGCCGAGCGCTTCAGCGAGCGACTCGCCGAGGAAACCGGGGGCGTCCTGCTGCCGACCGTGTGGCTGCCGATCACTACCCTTCCCCACCGCTTGTCCCTTCAGGTTCGTACCGAGGTTTTGCGCGGCATCTTGGACGACACCTTGATGGGCTTGCACGGCGCGGGGGCTCGGACGATCTGTGTCGTGACGGGCCACTACGCCCAGGGTCACGAGATCGAGATGTACGAGGCTGCTTTGCGTGCCATGGAAGACATGCCTGGGCTGAGGGTCTTCGCCGCGACCCCGTTGGAGGTTCTAGACCAGGAGGCGTTTCTAGACCACGCTGGTCGGTACGAAACATCGCAAATCCTGGCCATCCGGCCCGATCTCGTTCGTCTAGGGTCTCTGCCCGTCGACCTAAGCCCAAAGAATGATGCCGTGCTTGGAGAAGACCCCCGGCAAGGAACCGCAGAGGAAGGGGAGCGGCTCTTCAACCAGGCCCTGGCCAAGTGGCAATCCTGGATCGCAGGTGCCGACGAAGAGGATCTGGCCCGGCACTACAAGGCCGCCTTTGACCGCTACCAACCCTACGTTGAGCAGTACCTCGACAGCTCCTGGGAGGCCGCCATCCTCGCATGGTGGGCAACCAAGTAGCTTCGTGTCACGCTGGAGGGTTGAGGGTTGAGGGTTGAGGGTTGAGGGTTGAGGGTTGTCTCTGACGAAGCCTAGATCCTCCTCAACGCTGAATGCTCAACCCTCACCACTTAGTGCTTAACGCTCAAGTCACCTTCGGCGCGTCGAGGCTGAATTCCTCGTAAACGCGATCTTCGATCACCCTTCTCATCCGGTCGATCCCCTCGTACACATCCTCAAACGTGTTGTACAAAGGGGCGACGCCGAACCGGATGTTGTCTGGATACCGGAAGTCGGGGATCACGTTCATCCGCTCAATCAGGGCCCGGTCGATACGCAGCCCTTCTGGATGTCCCAGCGAAACGTGCGAGCCCCGAATTGAAGGATCGCGGGGCGAATTCAGGGTTACTCCCAGGGGAGCCAGGTACTCAGCCCAATTCTCGATCAGGTACTCGGTCATCCGCAGGGACTTGTCCCGCACCCGGTCCATTCCTGCCTCTAGCAGCAGATCCACCCCCGGCTCGATGGCGGCCATGGAGAGTACGGGAGGAGTCCCGGCCAGAAACCGGGCGACCCCCTCCGCGGGTCGGTAGTCGAGGCCAAAGTCGAATGCGTCACGCTGCCCGAACCAACCCCAGATGGGGCTCAGGAGCTCCTCCTGCATCTCCCGCCGCACGTACAGAAATGCCGGAGCGCCCGGTCCGCCATTGAGATACTTGTAGCAGCAGCCGACGGCCAAGTCGACCCCCTGTGCCCGCAACTGCAGCGGCATCGCGCCCACACTGTGGCTCAGGTCCCAGAGCACCAGCGCACCGGCATCGTGCGCCGAGGACGTCAGGCGGCCCATGTCGTGGACAAAGCCGCTCTTGAACGCGGTGTGCGAAAGCGTAAGGAGCGCCGTTCTCTCGTCGAGCTCAGCCTCGATCCGCCCCGGCTGGATTACAATTCCGTCCTCCGACTCCACCCGAGCAATCTCGTACTCGCCAAGGAGTCGGGTGCATCCCTGCAGCAGGTACAGGTCCGAAGGAAAGTTGGTCGCCTCGGTAACGACGCGCCGACGGCCGGGCCGTGCTTCCAACGCCGCCATCGCCAGCTTGAAGAAGTTGACGGAGGTGGAGTCGGTGACGACCACCTCGTCCGGCTCCGCGCCGATCAGTTTCGCGATCTTCGCTCCCAGCCTCTGGGGCAAGTCGATCCACCCTTCCCCCCAGCCCCGGATCAGCCGCTCGCCCCACTGTCTCTGGACCAGGTCCTGCACGACCTCGGAAGTACGGCTTGGCAGGCGCCCAAGCGAATTCCCATCAAGGTAGATCAGGGAGGGATCGCTGACGGAGAATCTCGTCCTAAAGGACGAAAGCTGATCCTGCGCGTCGAGTTGGCGAGCGGTTTCGAGGGCCACAGGCTGATTCTAGGCTATGAGCTACCTACGGCAGCCGAACCTGGCGTCGCTTCCCGGTTCTGTTGGACGATGGAGTGGTCGTTGATAAAGACCCGCGGCATCCCCGGCTTAGCCGGATCGCGGCCTACCTTGACCCATCCGTCCTGCACCATCGCTTCCAGCGACTCCAACAACCCGGACAGCAGCGCCTGCAATTGCTCGCTCGAGGCATTTGCCGACCTTGCATTGGCCTCGATCGTCCGCTGCATGTGCTCAAAGGTATTCCCGCCCTTAAGGATCGAGATCAGCATGTGGTAGTAGCCGTTGTTCGGCAGGAGCTTGTCCCCTCGCCGGTAACAGCGGTGCCTCGTGATTCGGCCATTGGCCAGACTTGCTATCCAGATTCGTTCCGCGCCCTCAAGGTTGAGGTCGAAAAGGTTCTTGTCGTTGATCTCCCACGCAGGAGGAACGTCCAAGAAGGCACCCGAAATTTCTTTGACCGCCGTCAGGTTGTAGCCGCCGATCCCCGGGGTAGCCGCCTCTTCGTCGACGAAACCTCCCGTTCCCAGCCACTGCCACGCTCGATCCGGGTCCATCTTCAATCCCGCGTCCTCTGCGATCTTCGCAGTGAAGTCCTTCAGGTCGGTAAAGCACCCGTTGGCGGTGTACCAGAAGTCGGCAAAGCGGATGTGCTGCTGAATCCGCCGCCGGTGAGTGTCGTCGTACCGCTCTCGTAGCCACTCCGGTTCGAAGTCCCGTCGGTCGAGGGCCAAGATCGTGTAGGCGACGTCCCGGCCCGCGCTGTGGGCCAGGGTCATTCCGGCGGCGAGGATCGGGTCAGCGAACCCGGCGCTCTCTCCTGCCAAAAACCAGTTCTCCCCCACCAGACGATCCGAAACAAAAGACCAATCCTTCGTGGTGGCCAGCTTGCCCTCGCTGGTGGCATTGCTGATCAGGGGCGCGATCACCGGATCCGATTGGATCGCTTCGAGGTACAGATCCGCCGGACGCTTCCCCGACTGCTTGTAGTAGGAGGCGGGGACGACGAGGCCAATGCTGGTTCGGGTGGGACCCATCGGAATAAACCAGATCCAGCCGTACCCGAGGGACATGACCTGCACCCGGGTTCCCCCGACGCCAATGTTCACCGCCCATTCCGCGTTCTGCCAGTAGTCCCAAATTGCGATGTTCTGGAGCGAGCTCGCCTGATCGACCTCGACCCCCATCGCCCGCCGCAGGACCCCGGTGTGGCCGGAGCAATCCACGTAGTGCCTTGCGGTGATGGTCGTTCCGTCGCCCAAGAGAAGGCCCGTCACCCGGTCGCCTTCCCGCTGGACTTGGCGCACCGTGGTTTCTTCCCGGACGCGGCAGCCCATCTCCTTGGCGTGGTCCAACAGGATCTTGTCGTACTGGGCTCGGTCAACCTGAAAGGCGGTCTTCGTACGCTGGCCCTCGAACCTGGCGGGGCGGGCTTCTGCTTTCAGGTCGCCGAACGGGACGAACTCAAAGTTCCACAGGTCGGTCGTCTGCCCCCACCGGTAAGTCGCCCCCACCTTGATCGGGAAGCCGGCGCGCTCGATCTTGTCCCAACACCCCATCTCGTGGAGGACGGTGCCGATGGGTGGAAGCTGGCTTTCTCCCACGTGGTCGCGCGGAAACTGTTCGCGCTCGAGGATGACGACCCGGAGACCCGGGTTGTACTTCATCAAGAGACTGCCGCAGGTGCTGCCTGCCGGTCCCCCACCGATGATCGCGACGTCGAACGAGTGCTCCTTCACTGCAGCCACTACCCAAAGGATAGATCAGGACCCGGCAACGGAGCAACGGAGAAGCCCGTTTCCTGCGGTCGAAGCTCAGCCCTCGGCTCGGACCGCCTCCGCCTGCCCGGAATCGTGGGCGTGGAACTGGACCTCGTAGAGGTGCCGGTACTCCCCACCCAGCGCCAAGAGCTCCTCGTGCCGGCCCCGCTCGACGATGCGGCCATCGACGATTACGAGGATCTGGTCGGCAGCGCGGATCGTGGACAGCCGATGGGCGACCGCGAAAGTGGTCCGACCCTTCATCAGCGGCCCCAGCGCCGCTTGGATGAGCCGTTCGGACTGGGTGTCAAGGGCGCTCGTCGCCTCGTCCAGGATCAGGATCCGGGGGTTCTTGAGGATTGCGCGGGCAATGGCGATCCTTTGCTTCTCGCCGCCCGATAGCTTGTAGCCCCGCTCCCCGACCACCGTGTCGTACCGCTCCGGGAGGCCGTCGACGTGGTCGTGGATGGCTGCCGCCCTCGCCGCCGCCTCGATCTCTACGTCCGTCGCGTCCGGCCGGCCGTAGCGAAGGTTCTCGCGGATCGTGTCGTGAACGAGGTAAGTCTCCTGGGTGACGACGGCGATGGCCCCCGCCAGAGAGTCAAGTTGAAGATCCCTCACATCGTGGCCGTCGATGGTCACCCGACCCGACTCCACGTCGTACAGGCGAGGAATCAGGTAGGTCAGGGTCGTCTTGCCCGCTCCGCTCGGCCCGACCAGCGCCACCAACTGCCCCGCCTCCACTGTGAGGTTGATCCCCTCCAAAGTCGGCTCCGGCTGCTCCGGATCGTAACGGAAGCCGACGTTCTCGAACGTCACCCGCCCCTGCACGAGGTGCGGGTCGATCGCCCGCGCATCGGGCTTGTCCACGATCTCCTGCTTGAGGTCCAGGTACTCGAAGATGCGGTCGAACAAGGCAAGCGAGCTAGTCAACTCGACCTGCACGTTCAGCAGCGAGGTCAGCGGGAAGAACAGCCGCGCTTGGAGGGCGGTGAAGGCGACGATGGTGCCAAGACTGAGGTTCGTATCGCCCCGCCCGACGATCAGAAAGCCCGCGAGCCAGTAGACCAGCACCGGAGTGATGGAGAAGGTGAGGCCGATGAGGTTGAAGAACGTCCGCATGATGATCGCCATGCGAATGTTCGAGTCGGTCAGCGCCTCGTTCTCCCGGCGGAACTTCTCGACGGACATCCCGCCCCGGCCGCTGATCTTGGTGAGCAGCACCCCGCTGACCGACAGCGTCTCGTTCATCGTCGAGTTCAGGTCGGCCAAGTGACCTTGGACGGAAGTCCGGACCTTCCGGCTCATCTCGCCTACGTAGCTGGCGACGAACGCGAACACCGGCAGAATGCCGATGCTGAGCAGGGTCAGCCGCCAGTCGAGCAACAGCATCGCGATCGTGGTGGTGATCACGGTCGCGAGGTTATTGAGGATGTTGGCGACGGTGTCGCTGACGACGCTCTGGATGCCACCTACGTCGTTGGCCAGCCGGCTCTGGATCTCACCTGTCCGGGTGCCGGTAAAGAACCGGAGTGACATCCCCTGCAGGTGGGCGTAGAGCTGCGTTCGCAGGTCCCGCATGATGTGCTGGCCGACCTTGATGCTGATGTAGCCAAAACCCAGTCCGAGAGCGGTCGAGCCGAGAGTGGCTGCGAGAGTCAGGATCGTGTACTGAGTGACCACCGCCAGGTCCTTCTTCAGCAGTCCTTCGTTGACGATTATCTCGAGGAAGAACGGGCTCAGCAAGCCGAGGGCGGCACTCGCGAGCACGAGACAGCAGGTCATGGCCACCTGCGACCGGTAGGGCGCAAAGCTGCGGACGACCCGCCGTACCGTCTCTTTGTTGACCGGCTTCTTGCCGCCCTGCCACCCGCCCATCATCCCCATAGGGCCATCTTACGGCGTTGGCCCTTTCCTTTGGGCTTTTGCGCCAAACGAGCTATCGGGTTGGCCTAGAATGGTCACGATGATGCAATCGTGGTTCCCCGACGCCAAGCTCGGGATCTTCATCCATTACGGCATTTACGCGGTGAAGGGGATTCCCGAATCGTGGTCGTTCTTCAACGGGCAAATCAGCCACGAGGACTACATGGCCCAGGTCGATGGCTTCACCGCCGCCAACTACGATCCCGAGGCGTGGGCGAACCTGTTCGAGCGAGTCGGGGCGAAGTACGCGGTCCTGACCACCAAGCACCACGACGGCGTCGCCCTCTGGGACACCGACGCGAACGACCTGAGCGTCGTCAAGAAGACCCCCGCGGGCCGTGACCTCATCACGCCTTACGCCGAGGCTTTGCGGCGGCACGGGCTGAAGGTCGGGTTCTACTTCTCCCACCTCGACTGGACCCACCCCGACTACGCCACCGTACGGCCGCTCCGCGACGAGAACGCCGGGACCACCACCGAGCACCTGAACCTGGACATGAATCCCTTCAGCGCTCCTCCGGCGGGACAAGAAGACCCCGAGCGATGGGAGCGGTTCCTACAATTCCACCGACAGCAACTGGAAGAGCTCTGCACCCGTTTCGGAAAAATCGACCTCCTGTGGTTCGATGGCGACTGGGAGCGGACAGCCGAGCAGTTCCGGATGAAGGAGCTTCGAGACCAGCTCCACGCCTGGCAGCCGGAGGTGATCCTCAACTCGCGGATGCTCGGCTACGGCGACTACGCAACGCCCGAGCAAGGCATTCCCACCTACGCTCCCGAAGGTCCCTGGGAGTTCTGCGTCACCATTAACGACTCCTGGGGCTACCAGGTGCAGGACCACAACCATAAGTCGGTGCGCCAGTTGGTCCGTATGTTCGCGGAGGTCATCGCGATGGGTGGCAACATGCTGCTGGACGTCGGCCCGAAGGAAGATGGAACGATCCTGCCGGAGCAGGTAGAACGGCTCGAAGGCCTGGGCGACTGGATCCGCAAGCACTCGGAGGCGGTGTACGGGACGGTGGCGGGCCTGCCGCCCGGACTGTTCTACGGTGCCTCGACCGTGTCGAAGGACCGGACCACCGTGTACCTCATCTTCTTCGACCGCCCGTTCGACCAGATCGCGCTGAAGGGGCTTAAGAACGAGGTCGTCCGTTGCTCGGTGGTCGGGAGCGGCCAAGAGCTGACCCATCAGAAATTGGGTGGCGCATCTTGGGAAGGGATCCCGGGGGTGCTGTGGATCGACGTGCCGCCGGAGGCGGTCGATCCGAACGCGACGGTGGTCAAGCTCGAGCTGGACGGCCCGGTGGACCTTTACACGGGTAAAGGGCGGCACTAGGTGAACGACCGAATCGTGATCATCACCGGCGCCGCCGGGGGCGTAGGTCGCACGGTGACCCATCGGTGGCTGGAGGCCGGGGCATCGGTTTTGGCGGTGGACGGATCCGAGCGGGGACACGAGGTGTTGCGGGCGGAGTGGTCAGGCGACTCCGAGCGGCTGGAGACGCTTGCGGTGGACCTGACGACGGAGGAAGGGGCGGCGGCGATGGTTGCGCGGGCTCGGGAGGCGTTTGGAGTGCCGGACACCCTGATCCACCTCGTCGGAGGCTTTGCGATGGGCCCTATCGATGGCGACGATTCGGTAGCGAACTGGGAACGAATGATGGCGCTGAACGCCTATGCGCCGTTCCACTGCTTCCGGGCTATGGTGCCCGCTTTGCGGGAACGCGGTGGCGGCTGGATCGTTGGCCTTGGTTCACGTTCCGCCGATGCTCCGTCGGCGAAGATGGCCGCCTATGCGGCCAGTAAGGCCGCCTTGACAGCGCTTGCGCAGTCGATGGCGGCTGAGTTGCGGGACGTACAGATCCACGTGAACCTGATCCTCGCCTCCACCATCGACACCCCTGCCAATCGCGCTGCCATGGGCAACGAGGCGGCGGCGAAGTGGGTTCGACCGGAGGACATCGCGGACGCCACGATGTTCCTCTGCTCGGACCAGGCCCACGCGGTCCATGGCGCGACGCTTGAGGTGTACGGGAGGTCGTAAGGGGCAGGGAGAGAGGAGTCCCGAGTGCAGTGCCTATAGCGGGACTGGAAGTTGGGACTGCCTGCGGGGGGTAAACCCCTGGCATGATGACGGGCCTTGTCTGCTCCCTTTGCGGCACCTGGTACGAACCGGGCCAACTGCTGACGACCTGCACGTGCGGAAGGCCGTTGATGGCCCAGTACGACCTTTCGCCGTCGACGCTAGACCGGGCAAGCCTCAAGGACCGGGTGCCGACGATGTGGCGGTACCGCGAGGTGTTGCCGCCAGGAGAACCGGTTTCGCTGGGGGAGGGGTTCACTCCCCTGCACCACACCCCTTCGCTCGGGGCTCGGTGGTACGTGAAGGACGAGGCAGTCAATCCCACCGCCAGCTTTAAGGCGCGGGGGATGAGCGCAGCCGTGTCGATGGCGAAGCACCTGGGGGCGACGAAGCTGGCCGTACCGAGCGCGGGCAACGCGGGCTTGGAAGCCCACGTGTACATGCCGAAGGACACCCCCGCCGCGTTTATCGTCGAGTGCCAATGTCACGGGGCGGACGTGCGGCTCATCGACGGGCTCATCAACGACTGCGCCGCGGAGATCGCCAAGGTTCGGGACCAGGAAGGGTGGTTCGACATGAGCACTCTCAAGGAGCCGTACCGGGCCGAGGGGAAGAAGACCATGGGGTACGAGTTGGCGGAGCAAATGGACTGGAGGCTGCCCGACGCCATCGTCTACCCCGCCGGCGGCGGCACCGGACTCGTCGGCATGTGGAAGGCGTTCGACGAGATGGAACGCATGGGTTGGATCGGCCCCGAACGGCCGAAGATGGTCGCGGTGCAAGCGGAGGGGTGCGCGCCCATCGTCACTGCCTACGACCGAGGCGAACGGTTCGCGGAGCTGTTCCCGAACGCCCACACGGCCGCCTCGGGGCTCCGGGTTCCCAAGGCGGTCGGAGACTTCATCATGCTCGACCTTATCCGCGCCTCCGGCGGCACGGCGGTCACGGTCTCCGACGAAGAGATGATTTCGGCGGCAAAGGAAATGGCGAGGAAGACTGGAGTCTTCGCCGCCCCCGAGGGCGGCGCGACCCTCGCCGCCGCCAAGGGGCTCAGGGACCAAGGATTCCTGAAAGAGGACGACGACCTCGTCCTCTTCAACACCGGCTCCGGGGTGAAATACCTGGAGGCGCTTCGCTGAGGGGATTGGATTGATCAGGATGATTGGGTTGATCTAAATGATCTCGATGATCCAATTGATCCGGATCATTTAGATCATCCTGATCAATCCAATCTCCCTACTTCCCTCCCGTCATTACGATGCCCTTCACGAAGTAGCGCTGGCCTACGAAGAAGAGGATCAGGATGGGGATCATGACGAGGACGGAGCCCGCCATGATGAGGTGCCACTTGCTGGCCTGGAGCGCGTTGTAAGTGCTCAGGCCGAGTTCGTTCGTTTGAAGGTCCGTGTCGTTCAGGTAGAGGAGGGGACCCATAAAGTCCTTCCAGTTGTGCATGAACGCGAAGATGCCGACGGTGGCCAGGGCGGGGCCAGAAAGGGGAAGGATGATGCGGCTGAAGATCGTCCAATAGCTCGCGCCGTCGAGGAACGCCGCCTCATCCAGCTCCCGGGGGATGCCTAAGTAGAACTGGCGGAGCAGGAAGATATTGAAGGCACCACCGCCGAACCAAGCGGGAACGGTCAGCGGCAGGAACGAGTTCACCCAGCCCACCTTTGCGTACAGGACGTACGTCGGGATCATCGTGACGATGCCGGGCAGCATCATCGTGCTGAGCAGCAACAGGAACAGGCGATCCTTACCCGCAAAGTTGAGCCGGGCAAAGGCGTAGGCGACCACGCTCGAACTGAACAGCACGCCCAGCGTGGATACCGTCGAGATGAACACCGTGTTCCGAAGGAACAACCCGAAACTGACGTTCGGGTTCTCGATCACGTAGCGGAAGTTCTCCAGCGTCGGGTTCTTTGGCCACGACCAAATGGTCGTGGCGCCCAGTTCCTTTTCTGTTTTGAACGCAATGGCGAGCATCACGTAGAACGGCACCAGGAACGCGGCGGCACCGATGAACAGGACCGCAAGGGTGCCTGCCCGTCCGAAGCGTTCGGTTAGGGCCGCGCGGCGGGCCGACTGCCTAGCGTCCTTCAGGCTGAGATCTTTCGAGGCAATAGTGGCCATTATCGTTCGGCTCCTTCGTAGTGGACAAAGCGGTTCCCCTGGAGTTGCAAGATGGTGAACACCAAGATCACAAAGAACAGCACCCAGGCAAGAGCCGACGCATAGCCCATCCGAAGGATCTGGAAGGCATTGCGGTACAGGTGCAGCATGAAGAACATGGTCGCGTTGTTCGGACCGCCCTCCGTCATCTGGAACGCCTGGGTGAACACCTGGAAGCTACCAATGAAGCCTGTGATGAGGGTGAAGAACAGCGCTGGCGAGATGAGCGGCACCGTCACGTTCCGGAACCGGCGCATCGGCCCCGCCCCGTCCAGGGTCGCCGCTTCGTAGTAGTACTGCGGCACGCCTTGGAGGGCGGCGAGGAGGATGATCATGCCGCCCCCTGCCCCGAACAAGGACATAAAGATGAGCGAGGCAAGCGCGGTCTTCTCGTTCTGCAGCCAGTTGATCTGGCCGTTAGCACCGGCGAGCGGAGCTAGGACAGTTGCTAATCCAGGCAATCCGCCTTTACCGTCTTGGCCAAAGATCAAGACGTTCAGCAAGCCTCCTTCCGGCTGCATGAGTTTCAGCCATATAAGGGAGCCCGCGATGGGGCTCGCCATCGCGGGAATGTAGTAGCAGGTCCGCCAGAGAGCGATACCCTTGACCTTCACATTGAGCAGCAGCGCCAACGCCAGCGAAATCGCGATTCCGGCCGGCACCGCCACCAGGGTGTAGATGAGCGTGACGGACAGCGACTTCCAGAAGGTCGGATCGACTTGGAAAGCTTCTACGTAATTCCCGACGCCTCGCCAGCGGGCGGGCCGGATAATGTCCCAGTCCGCAAAGCTCATGATCAACGAAAGGATCATCGGCCCTGCCGTGAACACCACCAGTCCGACCAGCCACGGCAAGATAAAGAAGTAGCCCGCGCGATTCTCACGCTTTTGCCGCATCGTCCGTCGCTTGCCTCGCTCTGGTAGGTACACCCAGGCAATGAGCACGGCACCCAGGAGGAACGCCACTACGATCCCCTTGCCCCAGTCGAACGGGGGAAGGACGAGTTCTTTCCGGAGGGTGTCTAGCCGGTTCTGACCGATGCGATTGCTCGCCGGCAACGCTTTGTCGGCCATCGAGTCACCGGTGTAGATCGTGCTGACTGGCTGCCTCGCCATGTCGCTGACTTCTTTCCAGAGAATGCCGGTCGGGGCGAAAACGACGTAGGGCTCGGCTTGGTCGGTGATGATCCGGTTCCGCGGAACTAACTGCTCTTTCGGGGTGTTCGGGCCTGGAATCCACGGCTCCCTGAGCGCCAGTTCGCGGATGGCCGGCTGGGCGATACCCGCGCGAGCCATCGCCATCATTCCTGGCTCCCCCGCCATCCACTGGGCCAAGAGCCAGGCTTCTTTGGGGTGCTTGGTGCCGGTCGTCACGGCATAGCCGGATCCGCCCGTCGGGTACGCCCGCTTCCCGCCTGCGTAGGCGGGGGCAATGGCGATGTCCCATTCGAAGCCGCCCTTCTCGACCGACGGAATCTCCGTCCGGAGTTGCGGGGTTTCCCAGATGCCGCTGTGAAACATCGCGACCTTGCCCTGGGTGAACATTTGCCGCGTGTTCGTGCCCGCTTGGTCGAACGACGAGGGCATCAGTTTGTCCTTCAGCGTCAGATCCGCCGAGAACTGGAACGCCCGCATCACGCGTGGGTCGTCGAAGAGAAGCTTCTTCGGATCCTCGGGATCGTCGGTGTAGCGCGCCCCGGTCGAGAACACGACCATGTCGGTGAACAGGTCCTGCCATCCGGGAGCGTAGCCCCACTGGACGACCTTGCCACTCGCGTTCTTCTTCTGTAGCTTTTTGAGGACGGTCAGGAAGTCTTTGTCGCCCTTCTCCGGGTGGGCGACGAAGTCCCAAGTCCACGTACCGTCCGGCTCCTTGACCCCCATCTTTTTGAGAAGGGTCTTGTTGTAGTAGACAACGGCGATGGGGGCGATGTCACGGGGCAGGACGTACAGCTTCCCGTCAAGGCTATGAGCCTTGACGATGCTCGGGTAGTACTTCTTGATGTCGAAACCCGGGACATCCCCGAAGAACCGCTCAAGCTCGAACAGGGCACCGCGTCGGGCAAACCGCTGGAAGTTCGCCGGGTCCATCATCGCCACGTCCGGCGCGACGCCCGCGGCGTACTGAGTGAGCAGCTTGTCGAAGTAGTTCTTGTGGTCGGCCCGCTCGAACTTGACCTTGATATTGGGGTGGGCCGCCTCAAAGCGGAGAAGTTCCTCTTTAAGGACCTTGCTCGACTCGTCGCCGTCCCAGACGACGAAGCGGAGGTGGGCGGTGGGGGCGGCCGTCGCGACGAGCGCCAGCAGACCGAACAGAAGGACGAGACAGCAGCGTAACGAACGGCTCATCATCGAGATACCGATTATGTTAACGCGCCGTAACCACCTCCTGCTCCATTAAGGCTGCCGGGGCTATGATTTTTCGGTAAATGTAGGCGGTTCCGAGTTGATTCGGTTGCATCATCAGCGCAATGTCGTCGCAATCGCCCCCTCTTTTACGGTCTTCTCATCGGCCATGCGTGGCTCGGTCAGAAGTGCTCCGGCCGGTATCGCAGGGTTCGGCCGCAAACCCGACTGGGGTTGTGATAGATGGGCTAAACGAGTAGGCCGAGCGAGAGCAGCGTCAACTGCCCGATCCAAGCTCGTTGACGGGTGGATCGGTGTTGGCGTATCGCCCTGGAAATGTCCTCCTGAATGGAGCGACAAGCTTCATCTTTTGCTTTAGAAGGGGGTGACCTCTTTGTGATCCTGAGGAGCCTGCGACGAAGGAGCTGAGGGGCAGAAGGTCGTGGTCGAACCGACCATCGCCCCGTGGAGAGATCCTTCGCAAGCTCAGGATGACAAAGGGAGGGCGGCCCCAGCGAGGGGTGCGGGCACGACAATTGAAGCTTGTCGCCCTGCTGAACGCAGTGAAGTACCTCTTGCGGCCTACCCTGCTAGGGTCTGTCTTAGAACTACGTCCGGTAGCCGCGCAGCGGCTGTGGCCGGCGGATAGCCTGCGGCAACAGGCCCTTTGGGCCTCCCCCATGGAGTTCTAAAACTGACCCTGGACGAGGTCATTCATCTCCGCGCCTCAGGGCGAGGACGGCAAAGCAACAGGGACCATCTTTCCCACCTCATACTCACATCCCCAAGCGCACGAATGTCTCCGCTTGCCGCATCTTCCGCCGACTCCTCGAAATGCCGTACACCCCGATGGCCAGCCCAATACTAATTCCGGCTCCGTATACAAGCACGTCCACTGAAGGCAGGTAGTCCGGCATCTTCGCGGGGATCGAAGGCATCGGTGGCTCGTGCCACTCTTTCCAAAAGGCAGGGTCGGTGTCCGGGTGTCGGCCCGTCGCCAGCCGCTGCAAGGTGTAGTCGGTTAACCGCTGGTGGCGCTCGTCCGCCTCCTTACGCAGCATGGCGAACCGCTTCGGAGTCGGAACCGCAACCATTATTCCGGCGTTTAAAGGCCGACTGAAAACAACGTCAGTGGCGGCCCCGGCCGTCAGCGGCTTGCGTCCGGCGGCGAGCAGTTCCTGATACCGGAGACGGGCCATCTCTGCCAGGGAGGGAGTCTTCCATTCCAGAGCATAGGCCATTGCGGCGGCCACCTCAGGCGACTCCCAGGCGGCGCCCAAGACGACGATTCCCGCGAGTCCGGAAACCGCGTTCTTGGGACTATCACGTTTGACCAGCCATGCGCCAAGCGAATCGTCCACCCCGTTAGGCCTTCCCTTTCGATCGTGGATCAAGTACCGCATGATCTCGAGCTGAGTCCCCTCCCGGCCGAAGTGGGCGTTCGGCTTACGCTGGATCGCCTTCGCGATGTGCCGCTCCCCCTCCTGGAGCAATGTTAGGTCCTCCCGCTTAGCCCCCGAGTGCACCCATTCGTGGGCCAGAAAGGTCCCCAAGTTGGCGTCGGTCCGGTACTGCTGCTCCTTGGTCGGGTTCGGCAGGGTGAGCTTGCGGCGAATCGTCCGGATCGCCTCCTTCGACTGGCCCATCCGGTCGTACGCGGCAGCCAGGTCGTCGAGCTCTTCTGGAGTCAGGGTCGACTTCGCCTTTAGTCGATCGACCCGCATTTGGTAGTAGAGCCGGGGATAGCGGTCAAACCTCCCCGTCAGAGCCCGTTGAACGTCCGGCTTGCCCTTCAGCTCAAAGCCCAACGTGTCGCGGTCGTTGATGCACGCGGTCGCGAGGGCGGGGAACAGAACCAGGAGCGGCAGCGCTAGCTTCATCAGCCTACTGCGGGGACTGGTTTTAGCGGAGTGTTCGTTCGGTAGGAGGGTGGCTTTGGGACATTTGGTCCCAAAGCCCGCAACGCTTAATGCTCAACCCTCACTGCTGTTCCCTTCCCTCACCCCCTGCCCCCTCTCCCATTCCAGGGCACCCTTCGCGGAGCTCAGGGCAGGCTGCATCCCTGAAACAGGAGAGGGGGTTCTCTTTTAGTCTTCGTGGGGGTCGATGGTGGGG
>Ga0216301_1000054_pt1 | contig 28489 bp, 24 predicted proteins | sample 4hB_Boncat_minus_FD_156203 | JGI IMG/M metagenome (GOLD analysis project Ga0216301, IMG submission 156203) | Terrestrial sediment cell enrichment communities for BONCAT metagenomics from Utah, United States - 4hB_Boncat_minus | ecosystem: Environmental > Terrestrial > Deep subsurface > Rock...
CCTCCCAACGAGCCTCTCCGAGTTCGAATCCCGCCTCCGAGAAGCCATCGACCCCGTACGCCTCCCCTCAGTCGCCTACGGAATCGCCAAGGGCTACGAGACCCTGCTACTGGGAGCGCTGGGACTCGCCAACCGGGAGCAGGGAATCGAAGCAACCCCCTCCACCGCCTACTCCCTCGCCTCCGTCACCAAGCCCCTGACGACCACCGCCGTCAAGCTCCTCGCCGAGCGCGGCCAAATCGACCTCGAAGCCCCCATCAACGACTACCTCGGCGAAGCCAAGCTAGAAGGGAAGGCCGGTGACGCCTCCAAAGCCACCATCCGCCGAGTCGCCGACCACAGCGCCGGCCTGTCCATGTACTACCGGTTCTTCTACGCGGACGAACCCCACGCCCGCCCCCCGACCGAAGAGGTCATCCGCCGGTACGCGAAGCTGTTCACCCCCGCCGGAGAGCGGCACCACTACTCCAACCTCGGCTACGGTCTCCTCGACCCCCTCATCGAGCGGGTCTCCGGCCGCCCCTACGCCCAGTTCATGGCCGAAGAAGTCTTCGGCCCCCTGGACATGACTCGCGCCTCCATCGGCGCCCCCGCCGGCGACTTCGAAGCCATCGCGTACGGCCCCGACGGCGTCCCCTACCCCCACTACGACTTCGACCACCCCGGCGGGTCGGCCGCCTACGCCAGCGCAGAAGACCTCCTCAAATTTGGCCGCTTCCACCTGGGCCACGGCCCCAACCTCCTCTCATCCGCCGCCCTGGCCGACATGCACCGCCGCACCATCGAGATCGACGAGGCGCGCGGCTACGGCCTTGGTTGGGGCATCAACGAGAACCGGTTCGGGATCAAGATCGTGCAGCACACCGGCCTCATGGGGGGCGTCAGCACCGTCCTCCGCCTCGTACCCGAACTCGACCTGGTGATCACGATCCTCACCAACGGCCAAAGCGACCTCGCCTTCCGGTCCGCGGACGACGCCATGGCCGCGCTCCTCCCCGAGTTCCGCGAGGATCTCGCCGAAGAGCGCGCCAACCCGCCAGAAGAACCACCGATCCAGCCCGTCCCCAGTGAGTGGTTCGGTCGCTGGCAAGGGGTGGTCGAAACCTACCAGGACACCCTCCCCTTCACCCTCGACATCCGAAGCGGACACGAGGCGACGGCACGTCTCGGAGGCCAGCAGCACGTCGTGGAGGAACTGCAAATCCGGGCCGGCCGAATCCTGGGCGTCTTCGACGGCGACGTCAGGACACACGACGCCGCCCGCCGCCCCTACCGAGTCCATCTCGACCTGAAGCCGCACGGCGACAACCTTTCGGGAGCCGCCTTGACGCTAGGCAAGACGGAGGACGGAGGAGGCGGGGCACCCAGCAAACGGTACGGAAACGCCTTGGCTTACTGGACCCAACTGTCGCGGGGATAGGTTGGGTCGCTAGAACGCTGACCCTTCACGGTTTCCTCGGTCTAATGGCTGGCCGCCAGCCGCCGTTCGCTTGGGTTCACGGACAGCAGGGAGCCCAGGAGCCGACGGGTTGCTTCGGACTGGGGGGTATCCATGACCGCTTCGACCGAACCCCGCTCGACGATCTGGCCCTTGTCCATCACCAGCACTTGGTCTGCCATGTAGCCCACAACGTCCAAGTTGTGGGTGATCAGCAGGTAGGTCAACTCGCGCTGCTCCTGCAACTCGGTCAGCAGGTTGAGCACCTGGCTTTGAACGGACATGTCGAGCGCGCTCGTGGGCTCGTCAAGGATCAGGACCGACGGCTCGACGACCAGCGATCTCGCGATTGCGATGCGTTGGCGCTGGCCGCCGCTGAACTCGTGCGGATACCGCTTGAGAGTCTCGGGCGACATACCAACTTGGCGAAGCTGCTCCACCGCCCGGTCCTGCCGTTCCGACCGACCCTGCCCGATGCTATGGACCTGAAGCGCCTCCATCAGCGCCTCCCCGACCGTCATGCGCGGCTGGAGCGAGCCGTAAGGGTCCTGGAAGACGACCTGCATCTTCCGCCGGAGCGCCAACTGGTCGCGGCCACGCAAGCGGAGCAGGGAATTGCCCTCGAACAGCACGTCCCCCGAGGTTGGACGGCGCAGCCCGAGCAGGATCAACGCCAAGGTCGTCTTGCCCGATCCGCTCTCGCCCACCAGCGCCGTCGTGGAACCCTTGGCCAGGTTGAACGAGACCCCGTCCACCGCCACCATCTCCGACTTTCGGAGCAGCCCTTGCCGCTGGACGAAAACCTGGCGGACGTCCACCGCGCGGAGGATCGCCTCAGTGCTCAAGCTTGGCCTCCTCTTCAAGGGGTGAGACGAAGTGGCACCGGACCGTTCGGTCGGGAAGGTGCGACACCTCGGGAGTCACCTTCTCACAGACGTCCATGCGGAAGGGGCACCGCGGGTGGAAGCGGCAGGCGGGGGGCCAGTCGTGGGGTCCGGGCACGTTCCCCGGAATCACCGGCAGCACCCGTCCCCGGTGCTCACGGGAGGCACGGCTGGCGAAAAGGGCCTGGGTGTAGGGGTGAGCCGGGGCCGACAGCACGGCGTCTACCGGGCCCTGCTCAACGATTTGGCCTAGGTACATCACCGCCACATCGTCGGCCGTTTCGTTGACCACCCCCAGGTCGTGGGTGATCAGCAGCACCCCCATGTTGTGCTCCCCCTGAAGGCGCTTGATCAGCCGCAGGATTTGGGCCTGGATGGTGACATCTAGCGCAGTCGTCGGCTCGTCCGCGATCAGCAGCGAGGGCCGGTTCGCGAGCGCGATAGCGATCATCACGCGCTGCCGCATTCCGCCCGACAGCTCGTGCGGGTACTTCCGCAGGACCGCTTCCGGCTCGCGAATCTCCACTTCTTGCAGCAGCTTGACCGCCTCTTGACCCAGACCCGACCGGCGGGCCCCACCGTGGCACTTCAGGGCCTCAAGCAGTTGATACCCAACGGTGAAGGTGGGGTTCAGGCTGGTCATGGGTTCCTGGAAGATCATGCCCATGCGCTTGCCACGAAGCTCCCGCATCTGCTTGGCCGTCAGGTCCAAGAGGTCTCGCCCGTCCAGCTTCACACTGCCCTCCACGATGCGCGCCGCCGGCTCCGGCAGGAGTTGCATGATCGACAGCGCGGTCATCGACTTGCCCGACCCCGATTCGCCCACTAACGCGAGCGTACGCCCCGCCCGTACGTCGAAGCCGACTCCGTCCACCGCCTTCACGACGCCCTCTGGCGTATCTAGGTAGGTCCGGAGATCCCGCACCGAAAGCAAAGTCTCTTCGCTCATGCGCTCCTCAGCCGGGGATCGATTCCGTCACGCAGGGCGTCGCCGACGATGTTCAGGGCCAGCACGAGGAGGAACAGGGCCGTCGATGCCGAAACCAGGTTCCACCAAATCACCGGCTCGCGGGCAAGCTCCAGCCGGGCCGCCTCGATCATGTTCCCCCAGCTTCCCACGTCTTCCGGAACGCCGACCCCGAGGTAGGAGAGGATCGCTTCGGCCAACACCAATCGACTAAAGCCGAGGGTCGCGGAGATGATCACGATGGGCATCAGGTTCGGCAGAATGTGCCGCATCAGGATGCGGGGGGCGCCGAGCCCGAGGGCCCGCGCCGCCAGTACGTACTCCCGGTCGCGTTGCTTCAGCGTCTCGCCCCGGACGAGCCGACAGAGCCCCACCCAAGAAGTGACGCCTAACGCGATGCATAGCTGGGGGACGCCTTGGCCCAGGATCATCATCATCGCGATGAGAAGCAGGATTCCGGGGATGGAGTCCAGTACGGTGTAGACGTACTGGATCAGGTCGTCCACCCCTCGGCCAAGGTAGCCCGCCAGCATGCCGAGCAGGAGGGCGATCGGAAGCACGGTGAGCGTGGTGAGTCCGCCGATCAAGAAGGCGGTCCTCACTCCCTTAAGCGTCCTGTAGAAGACATCGTTCCCCACCCCGTCGGTGCCCAGGATGTGGGTGGCCAGCAGCGGCTTGGGCGAGGCCTCGGTCGTCAGCTTTGCCATCGGGGGGCTGTACGTCCGCTCCTGGGGACGCTCGAAGACCCGATCCAGTACGGTCTTCGTGGGCTGGTTCTTGCCGTCGGCCCAGGAATAGCTGTCGGCGATGGCGATCGTCGTGAACAGGGCCAAAATGACTCCCGCTCCGATTACGAGCGGGCGCCTCCGCATCCGCCGGAACGCCTCCGCCCATAGGGGGGTGCGCAACGCGTTCCGTACGGCGAACCCGAGGGCCACGAGCAGGAGGGTTGCGACGAGGTTTCCGATCACTCCAGCCTCACCCGCGGATCGACAAGGGCGTAGCTGAGGTCGGTTAGGATCGCGCCGACGATGTACAGGATGGTGCCCAGGAACACGAGGGCGCGGATAACGGAGAAGTCCTGGCCGTTGATCGCATCCACCATGTAGGTGCCGATCCCCGGGATGCCGAAGAACGACTCTAGTAGCAGGCTTCCGGTGACGACAAACGGAAGGGAGAGCACGAACGAGGTCAGAATCGGGATCGCAGCGTTCTTGAGCACGTGAACGAACAGCACCCGGCTGCTGCTGACGCCCTTGGCCAGGGCCGTGCGCACGTAGTCCCGGTTCATCTCGTCCAGCATGACGGTTCGGTAGAACCGGACGTTCGCCCCTAGGGAAGCGGCGATGCCGATGATCGCGGGCAGCAGGACGAACCGAAGTCCGCTCGCCCCCTCCTGGTAGCCCGCCAACGGAAACCACCGGAGGAGCTTCGCGAACAGGAACTGCCCCCCGATGATGTACACGAGGAAAGTCACGCTCATCAGCAGCACGCACAGGAAGGTCACCCAGTGGTCCAGATAGGTGCCCCGGAAGGCGGCCACCACGAGGGCCACCACCACGGAAACCGCCACCGAGCCCAGGAGAACCATGGAGCCCACCACCATGGAGGGGCCCACTCCGCTTCTTAGGCGATCGACGATCGGCTCGCTGGTGCTGTCCGACTTACCGAAGTCGAACAGAAACATTCCCCGCATGTGCTTGCTGAACTGTTCTGGCATCGGCTTGTCGTAGCCGCGCGCAACGAGCCAGTCCTGGATCTGCTGCGGTGTTGGGTTCTTCGCCGAGATGTTCTGCCTTGCCATCTGCTCTGGGGGGACGGTGAGATAGAACAGTGCGAAGGTCGCGATAGAGACCCCAAGCAGGATCGGAATCGCGTAGATAAGACGGCGGACAAGGTAACGCAGCATTAGTCGGGCATCCCCAGACCGCCACCCCTGCCCGAAATCAAATTAGCCACGGGTCTTTCCCCTTTGCCGGGCGGTCATCCGCGAACGGCGCCGCACCCCGACGATCGCCGGGACGCTGGCGAGGCCGATAGCGCCGAGGGCGATGAACAGCGGGGTCAGCACGGGCTGGTTCCACTCGCGCACCTTCCGGTCCCGCTCCTCCACGTCCACCGTCCAGTACTTTGCCATATCGGCATCCACCGAGGGCAGCTTGCGGTTCTTCAGCCACGATTGACTGATCAGAAGGGATTGGTTGTGACGCACATACACCCAGGGGCAGTCCTCGACCGCCCGATCTCGGATCTGCCGGATCATTGCCACGCGCTCGGGGCTGTCCTCCATGACGCGCACCTTCTCGAAGAGGGCGTCCACCTCCGGGTTGCGGTAGTTCGGGCGGTTCATGCCGGGCCGCTTGTTCGGCCCGTAAAGCATGAGGAGAAACATCTCCGCGTCCGGGTAGTCGGCGAACCAGTCGAACTCGATGAACTGCCACTGGCCCTTTTCCTGCCGGTCGGCCATCACCACCGGCCGCCACGACCGGCTGACCACGTTGATGCCGATGCGCGAGATCTGACGCTTGACGAGGCCCACGAACTGGCGGCCGAGCGCATCTTGGGCCGCGTTGTCGAAGTTCAGGGTGAGCCGCTCGCCCGTCTTCGCGTCGATCCCGTTCGGGTAGCCGGACTCCGCGAGCAGTCGCTTCGCCTTCTCCAGGTTCTCGCCGCTGTAGGGATTTCGAAAAGCGGGATCGTAACCTGCGATACCTGGCGGCACCAGGAACTCCGCCGGGAGCGCGTTCCCTTGCATGAACAGGTCGATGATCTCCATGCGATTGGTGGCCAGCGAAATGGCTTGGCGCAGCTTGCGCTTCTCCAGCGTGTAACCCCCGAACGTCGGATCCTCCATGTTGAAGAGGAACCCGATGATGTTCGGGATCGAGGCTCGCTGGAGCCGCACGCCCCGGCTCTTCATCTCCTCAGAGAGCTCACCCGGCCGCGACATCACCGACTGATAGTTGGTCTGGTTCACCCCCCAGGCGTCCTCATAGCCCTGGAGGAAGCGGTTCCAGCTCGAGATGCTTTCCCGGACGATCGAGTAGACGATGGCGTCGCTCCGGGGCAGGGGTTTTCCGGCGTCCGCCAGTAGTCCCGCTTCCGCGTCGCCCGGGGCTCCGGCCGTCGGGTACGTCTCCGCGCGCCGTGCAGGATTCGGCACCAGCACTATCCGCTGCTTTGAGGTGTACTCGGCAACCCGGAACACGCCCGTTCCCACCGGGTGCCGCCGCAGTTCCTTGCCGTACTTATCCCAGGCTTCCCGAGCTTGGGGGCTGCAGCAGCGCAGGGCCATTACGTACTTGAGCTGCGGGAACGGCTCGGTCAGTATGAGGTGGAAAGTGTAGGGATCAGGGTCCAGTTGAAGGCCCGGAACGTCGACGTCGAAGTCCGTCGGCTGCTCCTTCTTGAGCCGCTCGCTGTTCGCCGCCGCGAACTCGGCGAGGCCGAGGATGCGTTTCTCGATGTAGGAAAAGTAGGGCGCGCTGACCGAAGGATCGGCCATCCGCTTGAGCGCGAACAGGAAATCGGCCGCTTTGACCTCCCGCCCCTTGCCACCAGGGAAGCAGGGATCGTCCTGGAACCGCAGACCGCGCTTGATCCGGAAGGTCCAACGCTCTCCAATTTTCCCGTTCCGGAGCCGGTGAGGCACGCTGACCGGGTACTCCGCGCCTAGCGCGAGGTTGAGGACGGTGGGCTCGCGCTTGAGGTAGTCGTACTCGAAAAACGCGGGGTAGACCGAGTCGACGATGCCGGGAAGCATGGCGGCGCTCGGATCGAGGGTGTTCGGGTCGTCGCGCATCGAGAGGTGCAGGATCCGCTTGCCCGCCGGTTCTGGGGGATACGGGTTGTTGGCGCAACCCGCCGCCGCTAGAGCTAGGACGGCAACGCCGCCAAGGCTAAGGATTCGGGGCATGCGCCGGATCGTGGTGTGCACCTCTGTCGATGATACAGGTCCCAACACTATTTACTGAAGGGAAAATACGCTTCTACGGGCACGAATCGTTTCGATGTCTGCGTACTCGTGATACTTTAGAGGAGCACGCTCCCAAAAGCAATTCTCAGAGGATGGCGCAGTTGCCGACCCAATCAATACAAGCGTGCTCGTAGGAGGTCTCAGCTCTTGAAACGCGCATTCACCCTTATCGAACTCTTGGTCGTTATCGCAATCATCGCGATCCTGGCGGCAATCCTTTTCCCCGTCTTCGCCCAAGCCAAAGAGGCCGCGAAGAAGACCACCAATTTGTCGAACATGAAGCAGTTGGGGACGGCCACCCAACTCTACATGGGAGACTCAGAAGACGTCTTCCCGCAGGCAGTCTTCCGCATCCCAGAGTGGGGCGGGTGGAATTTCTACGTGGCGGACATCGTGACCCCTGTTCCGGCGGGCTGGATGCCGACCACCCTTGGCTTCTCTCGAGAGCCTTACCTGAGCCCCAGCATGTCGTACTGGGCGAACGCGATGCAGCCGTACATGAAGTCCGATGGATTGTTCGAAGCTTCGGGGGCACCCGAGCTGCGCTTTTCAGGCGTAGCTTCCGGTTTTGCCAACCCCCGGAAGCCGTGGGCAAAGGTCAATGCCACGATGAACGGCTTCCTGACCTCGCTGCAAAGTTCCGCGGTCGCCCAGCCGTCGCGGCTACCGTTGTTCTGGGGTATGGGCAAGATGAACATCGCCGGGTTTGGCTACGCGAATCCGGCCCTGTACTGCCCGCACAACGACGAGGTCTGTCGCTGGTCTCCGACGGGACAGCACCAACCGAGGATGACGAGCCCTGTCAATTACTCGTACCATGAGTTCCCGGAGGGCTGGAGCTGGTGGACGTACGGACGAGGCATGAACTTTTCTTCAGTAGACGGTTCGGCTCGCTTTAGAACACTGAGCGCACCTGCTACTGGACAAGGCTCGCGCGCCGCTCTTGATCAGCCGTTCAGCTCAATGGGTCCAAAGGGGCAGGCGGGATTCTTGGCTCACTGTACGACTACTGCTACCCCCACCATCTATCAGCCATGCATGTTCCGGCCGGATTCCGAATTTGACTACGCTGGGCAGGTGCAGAACTTTTGAGGTTCCTTCTTGTCGGTGTCGTCCTTCTAACGGCGCTTGGCTGCGGGGAGAAGGTGATCACCGAAAGGCCAGAGCCGTGGGCTAAGCCGCCCACGGAACTAAAGGGAGCCGACGGCCAGCCGGTCGAGATGCCAGCAGGCGTCACGGCAGGTGGCTCAGGGCGCATTGGTGCGACCGGAGGTGCAACTGCCGGAGCAACTGCCGGAGCCGCGGGCGGCGGATAGGTGTCGACCCTGTTAACGCTCGGACTTTGCTAAGTCATCAGAAAGACCCGGTTCGCACTCGAACCGGGTCTTTCGGCGTCTGAGGGTTCAAAGGCGGGCGCTTGGCCAGATCTGCAAGCAGCTCTTTGACCGCCCGCTCCAGTTGCACGTCGCGTCCTTGAGCGAACGCGTTCGGGTCGTTCTCCACGTCGATGTCGGGCTCGATCCCCTTACCTTCGATGATCCAGCCGTCCTTCGGCGTCCACGCCCCATAGTTGGGGACCCAGATCTTGCCGCCGTCGACGAGCGGCCAGCCGGGATCGGACCCGACCTCGCCGCCCCACGTTCGGCGTCCGAGGACCTTGCCCAGCTTCTCCGCCCGGAACTGGTGGGGGAACTCCTCGCCGTTGGACTTAGAGAACTCGTTCACCATGACAAGCCTTGGCCCTTCGAAGAAGTGGAGCTGACGGGTCGTCGAGCCCTGGTTCGCGCGCAGGTTGAAGAACGCGGCCAGTCGCTGGCGCAGGTAGCCCATTACTTGGTTGGAGATTCGGCCGCCGGTATTGAAACGCAGGTCGATCAGGAGCGCCTGCTTGTTTCGCTGTGGGAGGTACTGACGCAAGAAGTCGGCCATGTCGGGATGGTCCATCGACAGCAGGTGGACGTAGCCCACCTTGCCTGCCGAGAGCCGTAACGTCTCTTGCCGTCTCCGCGCGACCCAGTCCAGGTAGCGCAGGCGGAACTCGCTGCCCATCGGTCGCACCAGGATCCGTCGTGCCCCCTCCCGGGTGGGACGCTCGTTCACCAGGATTGAGACTGGCTCACCCACGCGGCCCGCCAAGGCGTCGCCAAAGCTCTCATCGGCTCCGGCCGGAACGCCCGCCACCTCGATGAGGTAGTCCCCCTCCTTCACGTTCAGCCCGGGCTCGGCGAGCGGCGACCGCCAGGCGGGGTCGAGGCCGTCCCCCTTGAGGATGCGCGTAATTCGGACGGCTCCGTTCGCTTCCGGCTGGAGGTCGGCACCCAAGAAGGCAGCCGCTGTCCGTCGCCGGAGGACCCGCGATAGCCCTCCCGTGATCCCAGCGTGCGAGACGTTCAGCTCACCGAGCAGCCCGCGGAAGAGCCGGTCGAGCTCACCCCGCGAGCGTACGCTCGGAAGGAGCGCCGCGTACTTCTCGCCCGTCTGGCGCCAGTTCAGTCCGTGCATGTTGGCGACGTAGAAGTAGTCGCGGATGTACCGCCAGCCTTCCCAGTAGATCTGCCGCCACTCTGCCACCGGGTCCACCCGAATCTGAAGCCCGCCGAAGGTGACGCCGCCGTCCTCGCGACCAACCTCGCGCACTTCGGCAGCGATCAGCTGGGCCCGGTTCGCGTTGGTGAAGAGGAGCCACTTGCCGTCGGGCGTCAGCCGGAAGTCTCCGGACGAAGCCATTCGGGCGAACCGCTTCTTGGCGAGATCGTAGCCAACCAAGACCGGGCCGGATCCCTGCGCGTCGACCCAGAAGAGGGAAGTGGCGTTCGCTTCCATGCCCGCCAACCGCCCCGCAGGCACCGGCACCTCCACAATGCGCTCGCCGAGCCCTTCGACATCGATGCGGAACGGCTTCGCGGGCTCCTCAGCCGTCTCCGTTTCAGCGTCTTCCGGCGCGAACGGCGAGCGGAGGTCGTTCCTCAACAGAAGGAGGTAGGGCTTGACCGTGTTGCGGAAGTCGATGCCGCCGGTGAGGTCGTCGGCCTCGGGCACGAGCGTGCGCCGCGAGAGGATGGCCAAGTAGCGGCCATCCTTCGTAAAGGCGGGGGCGAAGTCGTCCGTCATCCCGTTCGAGACGCGGGTGGTCTTCCTCGACTCGATCGAGTAGAGGTAGACCGAGTTGATCCCGTTCGAGAAGTCCCGGTAATGGTAGGCGATCCACTTCGAGTCGGGCGAGACGTCGAACTCGGGGCCGTCGCGTCCGCTGCCGGTGGCCACCAGTACTCGCTCGCCGCCCGTAGCGGGCACGCGCCACAGCCGGGTCTCGCTGTCGGTATAGAACAGGTCCTTGCCGTCCGGACTCCAGCGGATGCGCAGAAGTTGCCGGCTGGCGTCCGCGGTGAGTTGCGTTGGGTTCGTCCCCTCGGCGTCGGCGACGTACAGCTGCTGCTCCCCCGTCTCGTCGGAGACGTAGGCGAGCCGCTTCCCATCGGGTGACGGCTCCGGCATCCGAAGGCGGGCTCCGTCGCGGGCCAGCACCACCCGCGCCTCCCCCTTGCCGCTCACCGGAAGCGAGACGATCTGGCCACGGCTTTCAGCCAGCGCGCGCCTTCCGCCAGGGACCGCCGTGTACGAGAACACCAGCTCCGCCGCGTCCGTGCGGAACGGGCGGGCGTGGAGCAGATCGGAGGTGAAGGTAAAGGCCACCGGGGCAACCCGCCCGGTAGCAACGTCGATCGTCTCTAAACGGTTACCCTTCTCGTAGATCAGCCGCTTTCCGTCCGACGCAAGCTCGCGAACTTCGAAGGGGTACGGTCCCGCCAGCCTCTTTAGGTCGGAACCGTCCGGCCGCACGGACATCACGGAGAACTGACCCGCCTCATCTAAGACGAAGCAAACCCGCCCGCGCGCCCACACGGGAGTCTCGCTCGAGCCCTTGGCCCCGTAGATGCGACGGAATGACTTCAGAGAGGAATCGGCGACCCAGATGTCGTTCTTGAGGCCGCCCTCGTACCCGAACCACGGCTCGTTGTACCGGGCGAACCGCGTGAAGGTGAGCTCCCCGGTGGGGGAGAAGGAACCGTAGGAGGCGAACTCCAAAGGGAGCGGCTTGCTTGGCCCGCCCGTCGCGGGCACCGTGCGGAATACCACGTTGTTCGGCGGGCCGACGGTGCGGTACAGCACGTTGCGGCCATCCGGCGTCCACCCGAGGGCCTCGCCCACCACTCCGGTGTAGGTCAGCCGCGTTGGCGCACCGCCGGTGACGGGCATCACGTAGACCTCGCGCACGCCATCGTACTCGGCCGAGAAGGCGATCCGCGTTCCGTCGGGCGAGAAGCGAGCGTCGATCTCCGAGCCTTGGTCGCGGGTCAGTCGCTCCGCGCGCCCATCCTTGAGGTTACCGATCCAGATGTCGCCTTCCGAGCTGAAAGCGACCCGGTCACCGTGGATGTCAGGTTCGACGAGAAAGGGTTCGGAGCTGGGCGCACCCAGCAAAAGGACCAGAAGCGGTGCCCACATCACTAAGCAAAGTATGACGTTGGCCGAGCGTCCAAAGTGACTCGTGCGGACGGATTGAACGGTACGAGGCAAAGCCCGCACGGCGAGCTGCCAGGCTCGCGCAGGGCGTAGTTGACAACTAGAGACCCGGATGGCCCGACTCGATAGGAGCTACCTGCGGGGCCTTAACTTCGATCCGGCGGAATCCGTGCATTCGGCAGCGCCCAATCACTGTTCTCTCGGACTTCGTGAATGACAGCGACTTCTTGGAACTGCCCGTTCCGAGTCCGATCTTCTGCACTTTGTTCAGTTAGGCAGCAAGATGCGTTCAACGGGTTGCTGATCTAGGCGGCTTCGCACGGGTCCGCGAAGCCAATAACTGAGAAATCTCCGCGGACATCTGGTTACTAGTCTTTCTCCGCCTTGGATTCTGCCGTCCCCTTTTAATCGTTAAACTAGTTAAACTCGGTCATGCCTTACTCGTTGAATCAGCCGGCCACCCGGTGGGAAGACGCCATTCCCACCGGCAACGGGCCCCTCGGGGCCCTGGTGTTCGGCCACGTGGTCCAGGACTGGGTCCTGCTCAACCATCACCGCTGCTGGATCGAGCAGCCGCGGGGTGAATTGCCCGATCTCGCTCCCCAGTTGGGGGAAATTCGCCGCCTACAGGCTGAAGGACGCTGGGCCGAGGCGGCTGCCGTTTTCCCCACCATTCTCGATGGGGTCGATTACCGCTGTGAGACGGCCGACTACCATCCGCTTGGGGAGATCTGGATCCACCACCACGGCATCGCGGTGACGCGAGACTACCGGTCGTCGCTCGACCTTGAGACCGGCGAGGTCGTCGTGGCCTGGACCATGGAAGGGCGGCGCTACGAACGTCGACTCTTCGTCTCGCGAGCCGACGATGTCGTCGCTCTCACAGCGGAAGGGTGGGAGCCGGGCACTCTGCACATGGCTTGCCGCCTGCGCCCGCATGGGGTGGAGCAAGTGACGGACATGGGATCTGGCCGCAGTCCTCGGCCGCAGAATCCGCCGATCGAATGGGAAGCACGCGAGGGAGACGGCTGGCACGCCCACATCGGGCGTTACGAAGATGGCCGAGAATTCGGGGCCGTGCTGCGCAGCGTTCCGCTTGGCGGTGGAGAGAGCTACGGTGACGACTACTGGGGCGGCGTTTGGACCGGGGTGAAGAACGCTCAGTCCGTCCTTGTGCTCGTCAAGTGCTGGTACGACGAACCGGCGGATGCGGCAATCCCCCGTCTTCTTGAGGAGATTGAGTCGCTTCCGGCAGACTACAAGACGCTGCTTGCGCGGCACACGGAGGTACATAAGCCTCTCATCAGCGCCTTTTCTCTCGATCTGGGTGCGGACGAAGCGGACCGCGGCAAGCCGAACAACGTCTTGGCACAGGAGGCGTTCGAGGGCAACGTCAGCAACGCGTTCGTCGAACGCATGGTCGATAGCCAGCGCCATCTGCTGGTGACGTCGACTCGCGAAGATTCTTGGCCCGCCAATCTTCAGGGGCGCTGGAATGGCGACTACAAGCCTGCCTGGGCCAGCGACTACCACAACGACATCAACGTCCAGATGACGTACTGGCCGGCACCGCAAGTGGGCCTCGCCCGACTGCTCGAGCCGCTGGCGGACTACTACTTCCAGTTTCTCGACGACTATCGCCTCAACGCCCGCCAGATCTTCGGCTGCCGCGGGATCTTCCTGCCTACCGCAATGGGGACCCACGGGCAAATGCGGCATGGCGACTTCGTCCACTGGACGGCGGGCGCCGGGTGGATGGCCCAGCACTGGTGGGAGCACTGGCTCGTGACCGGAGACCGGGAATTTCTTCGCTCACGCACGTTGCCGTGGCTGCAAGAAACCGCGGCGTTCTACCTGGACTTTGTCGAGGTCCGCGACGGCGTCGCCCACTTCGCCCCATCCATCTCCCCAGAGAACTCTCCCGCTGGTCGACCGATGACGGTCGCCGATGCAACGATGGACGTGGCCGTGTGTCGCGAAGCGCTCACCAATCTACTCGAAGCCATGCGCGTCCTCGGGGAGACCGATGGTCAGGAAGACCAGTACCGGCAGCTCCTGGCCGCGTTGCCGGACTATCAAACAAATCCTGAGGGTGGCGTGCGCGAATGGTTGCACCCGGACCTGCTCGACGTACAGGCCCACCGGCACATGTCGCACTTGTACGGTCTTTTCCCCGGCTGGGAGATCAACGAAGAAGACTCCTGGGAACTCTACGCTTCGGCAATCCGCGCCCTCGAACTGCGCCAGGGGGAGCTAGACAGCATGGCCGGATGGAGCTTCGCCTTCATGGCCAACCTCTGGGCTCGAAGCGGACAGGGTGAACGGGCGATGGAGAACCTGGAGCTGCTGCTGCGCGGCTGCACCACTCCGAACATGCTGAGCTGGGGCAACGACTGGCGAGCCCAGGGACTATCCTGCTATTGGGGAATAGGGGCGCTGCCGCCGTTCCAGATCGAGGCGGGAATGGGGTTCGTCTCCGCCGTGTGCGAAATGCTCGTTCGGTCACGCCCGGGCTTTTTGAACTTGCTGCCAGCTCTGCCATGCGCATGGGCGCAAGGACGCGTGATGGGCCTTACGACACGCTGCGGTGTCACCGTCGATCTCAAGTGGTCGGAAGGAGGGCGAGTGATCAGCGCCACAATGCATTCCCAGCGTGCCCAGAAAATCCAGCTTCGCCTCCCGCACTGGTTCCAAAAACCTCATGAAGAATTGGAACTGGCGCCTGGCACTCAGGTCCTGGGGTTCACCTCCTAAGCTACGCTTCCTTTCCACCGCCTGTTGAACTCAACAGGCGGCTGACCTCGACCGCCGTCGGGGATGAAGGGGAAATCAAGCTCAAGCAGCGGCGGTAGTCCGTCTTGGCGAGGGCATGGCTGAGGACGCCGCTCCTTGGCTGTCGCCCCACCGCGATCTTCAGCATCGACAACCTCGGGCCTCGGTGTCCCGCCGCGAGCAATTCCTCCGCCGCGCCCCGAGGGCCCTCTCCCGGGGCACGTCTTGGTGCCGTTCCAGCACGGCGGGAAGGGAAGCACCCTTGCTCCTCATCAATGACTGGCGCTCCAGGCCACGTTCGCGGGGGCGACCCTCGGACTTGAACTCAGTGGCAAGGCGGTCCGCGCGGAATCTGCCAAGGCTCCGTGGATCCGCCAGACGCTCGAGGCTCTGCACGATCTGGGCGAAGAGCGAAGCCTCTCTGAGTTAGCCGTAACCGCCGAGGTTGCCCCTACGTACCTATCTGCCCTCTTCCGGATGCGGCGAGATTCCACTATGGGCGACTAACGGAGATGCCTCCGGGTCAAACACGCCAGCCGTCGGCAAGGGCAAGGTCCCCTAATCGTCGCTGAGGTTGCGCAAGAGGCCGGGGTTCGTGCGGAAATTCAGAAGCCGCTTGGGCATGTAGCCATGTGCCTTCTCCAAGCGATGAAGCTGACAAGGTCGCCTCTAGAGGGATGGTCTGCCGAACGCAGTACCACTTTCACAGTCCCTTGAGGTAGGCCGAAGCTTCGACTCGACTGGCTTGTCAGTCACGACTTGGCTAGACATCGATGCCGAGGTGGGATGCTACGCGCCGAGCGTATTCCAGGCTAAGCAGATCGCCCGGTGCCTGCGCTTCCCGGTAAGCAGCGTCGAACTGGGGCAGGATGTTCAGGGCGTAGCTGATGTTCATCCTGGCCCCATTGAGCTTGCGCAACCGCCACTGGGCTTCGGCCAACGGGGCTAGAGTGCTGGCCATCGGCAACGGGCCGAAGCGGCGCAAAATCTCTTTCGCCCTTTCCAGATTGCGTTCAGCAGACTGGAAGTCCCCGATGTAGAGCTTGGCGAGGCCGATCCCGCGGAGAGCCGCCCCTTCGCCCCACTTGTCTCCCAAGGCACGCCGGAGCCGGGCCGCCTCTTCGTGAAGAGGCTCTGCTTCAAGGGGGCGGCCGAGACGATTCAGCAGGTCCCCTAGGTAAACGCAGCACTCCGCGAGAGCATCCTCGTCGTCGGTCATCCGAATCGCTTCCAATCCGTTTCGGTAAGTTTCCAGAGCCGCGTCCAATTTCCCCAGCCCTTCCAAATTACGTCCAAACCTTGCCAGCCGCAAACCGGAATCCCCTGGACGCTCGGGACAGACCATAAAGGCCGCGGCTTGCTTTGCCAGGAGGATCGCTTCGTCCGTCCGACCGAGATTACGCAAGGCAGAGACCCTCGCTCCCAGGCTCTGGCCGATAAGCAGGTTGTCACGCGTACGGGTTGCCATCTCTTGGGCCAACTGGGAGAATTCCAGAGCCTCTGAGCGGCGGTTTAGCAGGCGTCCGAAACTGGTCACCCTGATGGCCGCATCCGCGGCAATCCAGGGCTCCTGAGCGGCGGTGGCGGTCCGCCACGCCTCGATGGCAGATGCGTGGGCGGCCGGATAGTCTTGGTGCGCCGTATTCACCTTAGCCAACAAGAGCTGCAAGCGCGCCTTACTGTGAGGCGACAGTCTGTTTCCGCGCTCGAGTAACTCGTGGGCTAAATGAGAAGCCCGATCGACTCTCGCTGCTCCCATCGCGAGTTCGCCTTCGCACAGCAGCGCCTCTTGTCCAAGGGCTGAGTTCCGATCGCCCTTGCACGCGGCGAGGGCATCCTCTACTTGTGCAAGCCCCGATCGAGTTCTCCCTGCGGAGACCCACGAGGGCGTCAGGGCTACGGCTAGCTTAAGCGATTCTCGTGGCCGAGTCCTTAGCAGCCCAAAGGGTTCGAAAACGGGCACAGACCTCACCGGCTCGCCTTGGCCCAAGTCGGCACGCGCTTCCAGGATCCACTCGTCGTCGAGCCCCGCCAAGAACTCGCCGGCAGCGCGCGCATCCCTTCGGGTGCTGCGCAACACGATTAGGTCGCACTCGATGTCCGACGCTAGGGTGAGGTTGCTACCCTCTACGTCTACTAATCCAGACCCGAGGTCCTTCTGAATCAGAAAGAGGGTCTGCCGAAGGTTGTGGCGCGCTTCCGACGCCTCTTTATCTGGCCATAAAGCCGCAGCCGCTTCCTTTCGATGCACGGCCGAAGGGTAGTTCCAAGCCAGGTAGCCCAGAAGGGCCGGTATCCGGTGCGTGCGAAAGCGCGTGTGCTCCTTATTGCCGACCGTAACGCAAGGGTGGCCCAGAACACGGATCGCCCGGCTGACACTTGCGTCGGAATCGTGCTTCACTGCGGGATAAATTATATGATGTACCCCCTCCTATTAGACAGGCAGGTCTGTCCGTTGGAGCCGTGCTGCCGAACTTTTTGAGGCAGGATCTGCAGTGTAGTGGCGCAGGCTTTGGGTTATTGCAACCTGAACTCCTCGCTTCGCCCGTGGTAGCTGAGGTTCACGCGAGTCCCCGCAGGCTGCACTTTCCGGGCGAACTCGACCAGGTCCATTAGTTGGTAGCTTCGGTGGTCGAAAGACAGCTTCAGGCCTGGAGGGGAATTGTCGGCGTCTGATCTCGGGGAACCGTAGACCACCCAGACACCCTCCACCTCACTCGGGTCGAGCTGGGCTAGTTCATCCGCACTTCGGACGTTGACGGGGGAAAGCAGCTCGATGGCTATTGAAAACGATGTGTTCATGGTTGCTCCCAAGGTATCTAGGCGTTCAGGACCCATCGGAAGAACGGCCCGCTCTTTCACACCGGCTCCCGGGGCCCTTTCGGGTCGAAGCGGTTAAAACTGCGCGGCCGACGACATGACAAGAGCTCAGCATCGGCCAGGTTCTCGATCTTGGTCAGAAAGAGAACATGCTCAAAGGCCCCTTCGCTCGGGTGGACTACGACCGAAACGAACAGCCCCGCCTGGTGGGCGATCTGCTCAAACACGGCTTGCCCGGGAAACTCTACAGGTTCCTCTGATTTTCGAAGTTCGTTTCGCAGGGCGAGTGCCGGCAACGGTGAGTAGAAAGCGAGGTGCCGGACCGCCATTTTCCCAGCAGCGGCGGCCTCCGATTCCGGGGTTGTGCCGAATCTCATGGCGTTCGACTCCCAGAGTAGGGGACGGCGAGACCCCTCGCGGGGTCGGGGAGCACTCTTGACGGCATGTTGGGCAAAGCCCTCCTGCCAGCGTCCGCCCTACATGTGCCAGGCACTCTGCGCAAGGTTATGAACGGTGGAATTTGATGGTCGCGCAAGGCGCGGATACATCAGTCTACTACGTTCTTCGCCTCCAGGCGGGCGCTGGTGGCTGGACGACGGAAACCGCAGGACTACGCAAGCGACATGTTCAGTGGAATGCGGGCTTTCAACAGGCGTAGCGTGGCCACCCATGGCGACCGCGTGCCTGAAGCGCAGTGACTCGCGACCGCGCCGCAGGAGTCGACGAGTCTTCAGTTTCCGTTCGAACCCAAGGTCAGAGTTGCCGTGTAGCCGTCCGGACCGGTAAGGGCCATCGTCGAATTTCCGTTCGACGAGTTGAAGGTGCCTTGGACATTGCGGGTGCTCTCCGGAAAGGCAACGGTTCCGCTGAAGGTTCCGTTTGTGTTGACTGATCCCGGGAGGCTTCCATTCTGGTTGTTTACCGTGTCGGTCAGCGTGCCGAACACGTTGCCGATGTTGGTCAGGTCGACAGAGGCGGGACCGCTACGGCCGTCACTGGTCGCAAAGGTGCCCCGATAGTTGCCCGCGTACGGGTTGTTCACGAATGGGGCGACCGCACCGGCACACCCCGAAAGGACCACGCCAGCGGCACCAAGAGCGAGAAAGGACTGGAGTCTCATGGTATGCCTCTTTGACTGCTCCAGCCGTGCGAGCGGAACGTCTTTCGGCCGCTACAAGGGGTTTCCGCCATCGCTGCCGTACCGCAAAGGGAGCCTACAACCCATCTTGACGTTCGGGCGGAGACGGAAGGTGGTGAATTCCTGTTGACGTCGCTTTTGGAATCGGTTCGCGCCAGGTGACCTTGAATGAGTAGCCCGATACTGGCACCAGCCCTCCGATGGCCTTTGACGCACTGAACGCCTAGATGCGCCCCGCGAACTAGACGGAGGAGATCAGGGATGTTCGGTTCCGTCCGATGCACTTTCGACTTCGTCCCACAGGTCTTCCCAGCCACGCGCACTTTCCCATAGGAAGACGTGGCCTTTGATCAACCGGCAGTTTCGGTCGATCCCTGCAATCGCGCGCATTTCTTGGTCTGACAGCGGCTCGGCGACCACTGCTCTGAGGCTGTCCAGGTACTGGTGGGGCTTGACCGAAAACGGAATCGGCACCTGACCCCTCTGGACTGCCCACTTGATGCACACGGCGGCCGGGGTCAGTGCCCTCTGCGAAGCGATCTCCAGGATCACCGGGTCATTCACATCGCTTGTGTCCGCAGGCGTCCGGTCCCGTTCTGGGCGGCTGGGGGATCCCAGAGGCGAGTAACCAATTGGGAGGATGCCGTTGTCGAGGACGAACTGGAAAAGCTGCGGCTGCTGGAAATGAGGGTGGAGCTCCATCTCGTTCGCCGCTGGCTTTACCTCGGCGTCCCGCAGGACGAGTTCGAGCTTCCGGATCGTCATGTTCGAGGTGCCAATGTGACGGACGAGTCCTCGGCGAACGAGTCCCTCGAGCTGCCGCCAAACCCGCATGTAATCCTCATGGATGTACGGCTTTGCGTGGGGGTCGCGAGAGGAGACATCGACACCAGGGGCGTGGTAGTTGGGGAAGGGCCAGTGGATCAGGTACAGGTCGAGGTAGTCCAAACGCAGTTCGCGAAGGGACTTCTCGAACGCAGGCACCACGTCCCCTTCGCTGTGTCTGTCGTTCCATAGCTTGGACGTCACCCAAAGATCCTCTCGAGGAACGCCGTTCCGCATGATCTCGGCCAGAGACTCGCCCACCAGGTGCTCGTTGCCGTAAACAGCCGCGCAGTCGAAGTGGCGATAGCCTGCTTCTGCCGCTCCCAGGACCGCCTCGGCCACTTCTTCTCCCGAGTACTTGTCTGACCCGAACGTGCCAAGGCCGATCGCCGGAATTCGAGCCCCGCTGGAAAGGGCACGGGAAGGAATCGACTTAGGGTCTACGGGGTTGGTTGATGTCATCTCCGGCTCCACTGGTAGCGGGTTTAGCGAACCAGTTTAGCCCGCTCCTTCCACATTTTCGGCTCGCGACCAGGCGGAACACCGGCGACCGCCCGAACCTCTGAGGAATCACCATGAGCAGAGTTGTTTCAACAGTGTTTCCGACCCTTGAGTCCGCCGAGTTGGCCGTGCAGGAGCTTGTACGCCGTGGAATTCCGGAAGGGGCGATCCTCCTCGAGGAGCAGTCCGACCCGATGGCCGTCAGCGACGTGCCGGCGCACGGTCTCAGCCTAGGGGCCGGAGTGACTCCAGAGGTGACGGAGGCGATCGTTGAGCAGCACGATGGGGAAGGGCCGACGTTCCCGGTTTCCGGCGGCTACACGGTCAGCGTAGACGCGGCCGGCGACCAACTAAACGAGGAGCTCGCGCGGGAGGTCCTGGCATCCTCGTCTGCCCAGTAGCGGGGAACGTCTCAGGGACTCAAAAGGTCCGTTAAGTGGCCTAGTGATATCACTAGGATTCCAAAGGAGAGAAAACGGGATGAAGAACATCGTTTCAGCCGTATTTGAGAGCCACGCCCAGGCGGAGCAGGCGATTCAGCAGCTTCGGTCGCAGGGTGTGCCAGATGCATCGATCTCGGTCGTTGCCCAGCACGAGGGACAGACGACGCAAACCGACGCAAGTGGCCACGACATCGCGGACCACGACAACAAGGCGAGCGGGACCATGAAGGGTCTCTCGATCGGCGCGGGCGTCGGTGCCCTTTTCGGACTCGCCGCCGCCGTTATTCCGGGTATCGGACCGTTCATCACGGCTGGTGCGCTGGCCGAAGTCCTCGGCACCGCGGGTGGCGCGGCGGCTGCGGGTGCGATTGTCGGCGGTACCGCCGGTAGCATCGCGGGCATGCTGATGGACTACGGCGTCAGCAAGGAAGATGCGCACTACTACGAGCAGCGCATCAAGGAAGGCGGTGTCTTCGTGGCCGTCGACACTCAGGGAATGCCAGCGAACGAGCAGATCATTCGCCAGACCCTGCAAGCAGCCGGTGGCAAGACCTCGGCTTACATGGCCTAAAGGCCGATCGTGCGATGGCCTGCCCCGAGGGGGCGGGCCGCGCCTTTTCGCGCTGGGCCCTCCGACCCAGAGGGAACCGAGCGATCAGAGCGCCCCGTTGAGACGGGTGCAATGGTCGTCTCAAACCTTTTGAAGAAGGGTCTCCTGGCCCTCGTCGCCATCACCGCCTGTGCGCTCGCCCCGTCCGCGGACGCTCAAATTACGGCTCAAGAACCGGGCAAAACCATGATCCGGACCATGAAGGGTCCGAAGATCGATTTCGTTAAGGAGCTAGGCCTGAACCCTGGACAGGCGAAGAAGTTCAACGCGCTCCACGAGGCCCTGAGGACGAAGGTCCAGAAGTTGGCCGCTCAGCCGGGAGGCCTGAACGCCGCCGACATGAAGGGCGTCATGGCGAAGCACAAGGAAGAAACCCGCAAGATCCTGACTCCTGCTCAGTACGCAAAGCTCGAGAAGATGCAGAAAGACATGGCAGGCAAACGGATGCAGGTCATGCAGCCCGCAGGCGGACAGTAGGGGGCCTAACGCGTGACCCACGACCAGGTGTTCCAGGTCACGCGTCACGCGTCACGCCGCGTCCCAGCAGGTAGGCGAACGTGCGGGTCATCTTCGCCTGAAGGAGCTTCTCTTCGCCTTGGTAACGAAGGACCGAGTCGGAGCCAACTTCGAGTAGTTCCCGCACCTTGCCCTTCGGCAAGTTCTCGGCCAGCACAATGACACTGGTGGATGCGCGGCACGTGCTGCGCCGGATCCGGGCGATGAGTCGCCGCGCATCCACCTCTTCCAGCGTGGGGCCAACTACGGTCAGCGCCGGGCACGACCCTTCGTTGATCCGAAAGACCACCTCCGCCGGGTGCAAAACCTCCGCGCTGGCTCCGGCGGCCATAACCGCCTCTTGGCAGGCACGGGCGCGAAGGGAGGAGCTTTCGACCACCACTACCGGCTCGCGCGCCTCCTCCACCCTTGCATCATGCAATAAAGAAGCGGTGAACACACCGAATCTTTCCGACGAGGAGCGACAGTTTCACCGAAAGTTAGCCGTCGACGGCTTTAATGCCGTGTGGGGTCTGATGACCACGGCGGATCGGTCACCTGAAGAGACCGATCGGATGATCCACACCGCGCACGCGTCCCGGTTCCACTGGGGGATCGTGGGCCAGCCGGTGAACTTGATCCGGGGCGAGTGGCAGGTGTCGAGGATGTACTCCGTCCTCGGCCGCGCGGAGCCTTGCCAATTCCATGCTCGGCGTTGTTACGATCTCTGTCGGGAGCACGGCATCGGCGGCTTCGACCTCGGGTTTGCCTTTGAGGCGTTGGCACGGGCGGCGGTGACGGCTAGAGATCTGAAGGAGGCGGAGGGCTGGCTGACCCAGGCTCAGGCTGCTGCCTCGACCATTGACGACGTCGAGGACCGGCAATTGCTGGAGGACGATCTGGCGGACCTCCGGAAGCGGATGAACCCATAGGCTCCGCTACCGTCAGAGAACCGTGACGCACCGACTGCGCCAGAATGGGACTATGCGCATTGGGGTGTTCGATTCGGGCCTTGGCGGCCTCGCCATCGCCCAATCGATCATCCGGCGGCTGCCCCAGTACGACTACCTGTACTTGGGCGACACGAAACGCGTTCCCTATGGGGGGCGGTCCCAATCGACCATCCACGAGTTCACCGCCGAGGCGCTCAACTACCTGTTCACGAACGACTGCCAAATCGTGATCCTCGCCTGCAACACGGCCTCCGCCGAGGCGCTGCGAAAGAGCCAGCAGGAGTACCTCCCCGTCCACTACCCTGACCGGCGGGTCCTGGGCGTGATCATTCCGACCGCCGAGGCCGTCTTCGAGCAGGGGCAGGCCCGGCGAGTGGGAGTGTTGGCGACGGAGAGCACGGTGGAGTCGGGGGCGTACCAGCGGGAGATCGGAAAGCAGTGCCCGGAGGCGGAGGTGGTGCCCCGCCCCGCCCCCCTGCTGGTGCCTCTCCTGGAAAACGACGGCCTGAAGTACGTCGACGCGGTCCTCGACGACTATCTGGTGGGACTTGAGGACATCGACGCGCTGGTGCTGGGCTGTACCCACTACTGCCTGCTCAAGGAACAGGTACGGGCAAAGGTGCGGGTTCCGGTGGTGTCGCAAGACGAGGTAGTTCCTGAGAAGCTGGCCGACTACCTCTTGAGGCATCCAGAACTGGAAACCAAGTTGGGCCGCAACGGTGAGCGGACCTACCGCGTTACCGACGTGACCACGGGATATCGACGGCTCGCGCAACGGCTGGCGGGCGAGGCGATCGAACTGGAGCGGGTTTCCCTCTGATGAGCCTTTCCCAAATTGAGATTGGCGCCGATGCCCTCCGCCACAACGTGAAGGCCCTCCAGGCCCTGGTCCCGCCGGGTACGGCGGTGGTGGCCGTCGTGAAGGGCAACGCCTACGGCCACGGGCTTTCACACGTCGTGCCGGTGTTGGAGCCAGAAGTGGCTGCCTTCCAGGTGGACGACTTGGAGGAGTTACGGGAGCTGAGGAAGCTCACGACGAAGCGCGCGCTGGTTCTGGGTTACGTACCTCGGGCAGGACTCGAGGAAGCGGTAGAGCTTGGAGCGGAGCTGACGCTGTACGACACTGAGCGGATTCCGGTCCTTACGCAGGCGGCGCAACGGGTTGGCCGTCAGGTGCGCGTGCACCTAAAGGTAGACGCCCTGCTCGGGCGTCAAGGCGTGCTTCCGGAGCATCTGGAGCCCTTCCTGGCGGCTGTCCACACTTGTCCTGAGCTAGAGGTCGTCTCAGCCTACGCCCACTTTGCCAACATCGAGGACACCACGGACCTCTCGCACGCCTGGCGCCAACTCGACTGCTTCGACGAGGGCTTCCAGCAGATCAAGGCCTTGTGGCCGGACGTCGGGCGTCACCTCTCCGCCACTTCCGGCCTGATGACGGTGGAGGGCGGTCAGCGAAACGACCTCGTTAGGCTCGGCATCGGTCTCTACGGGATGTACCCCTCTGCACCTCTTGAGCGTCGCTACAGCGACCTCGAACTTCAGCCCGCAATGCGGTGGGTTAGCCACTTGGCGCAGGTCAAGACGCTGCCGCCCCGCTTCCCCGTGGGATACGGGTTGACGTACATCACCCCAAGAGAAATGCGGGTAGGGATTGTTCCTCAAGGCTACAGCGACGGCTACGACCGTGGCTTGTCGAACAGCGGAGAAGTCCTGGTACGGGGTCAGCGGTGTCCCGTCATCGGCCGGGTAGCGATGAACATGTTCACGGTGGACCTGACCAATGCTCCCGATGCGCAAGCGGAGGACGAAGTGGTGCTGCTGGGGGCGCAGAGAGACGATCACGTCGCAGCAGAGGAACTGGCGCTGCGGATCGGAACGATCAACTACGAAGTGACAACACGAGTCTGCGCGCTGCTACCCCGCGTCGTCGTCTGACCTCTCCGACCGGTGTGGGGTCGGTGTTCCACCGACCGTCGAGCTCTGCTCGACAAGAACACCTGGTAAGCCTTTTGCCCCGACGGCGAGCCAGCTCGGGCTTGCGCCCGAGGGTCGGTGCGACACCGACACTACGAGGGTTGAGCTTTGAGCTATGAGGAGGTTCTAGGCTTCGTGAGAGCTCAACCCTCAACCCTCAACCCTCAACCCTCAACCCTCAACCCTCAACCCTCAACCCTCAACCCTCGTCATAAACCGGCCTTTTGAGAAAAAAACGGCCCAAGGCTAAGCCTCGGGCCGTTTAGCCGCCGGGACGGCGGCGGTCCCAGTTAGTTGGGAGTCGGAGTGATCGTGAAGCCGGACGCGGTCAGCTCTTGGCCGATATGGCGGAGCTTCTTCATCGCGCGGAGCTCGATCTGGCGGACGCGCTCGCGGGTCACGTTCAGCTCGCTGCCAACTTCCTCAAGGGTGCGGCTGCGACCGTCGTCGAGACCGAAGCGCAGACGGACTACGTCGCGCTCGCGGCTGGTGAGGCGGCCCAGGATGCCGTCGATTTCCTCGCGGCGGATTAGGGTCCACGTCACGTCGCCCGGCGACGGCATGTTCTGCGACTGCACGAAGTCACCGATGCTCGAGTTATCCTTCTCACCGACCGGCGTCTCTAGGGAGATCGGCTCGACGGCCACGCGCATCATCTCGCGGACGCGGTCGATCGACAGCCCGACCTCGCGGCTGATCTCTTCCTCAGTGGGCTCGCGCTGCAGTTCCTGCTGGAGGCGCGACGCGGTCTTGACCACCTTGTTGATCAGTTCTGCGACGTACACCGGGATGCGGATCGTGCGACCCTGGTTGATGATCGCGCGGGCGATGGCCCGGCGGATCCACCACGTGGCGTACGTGCTGAAGCGGAAGCCTTTGCGCCAGTCGAACTTCTCAACCGCACGGATCAAGCCGAGGTTGCCTTCCTGGATTAGGTCGGCGAGAGGGATGCCGCGAGCGTTGTACTTCTTCGCAATGCTGACCACGAGGCGAAGGTTCGACTCGATCAGGATCTTCTTCGCGTACATGTCACCGGCCTGCACCTTGCGCGCCAGGTCGACTTCCTGCTCAGGCGTCAAGAGCTGGGCGCGACGAGTCTGCCGCATCCACATCTCGAGCTCCTCAGAGTCGTCGTGCTGCGCTGGCTTCTCGTCGGTTTCCTCGACCTCTTCCTCAGCCGCGTCTAGTTCAAGTAGATCGTCATCGGCCGGTTCTGCAGACGGGTCGTCTACGACGGGGGCGCTCCCAGCCTCCACGAAGGGATGGCGACCAGGGGTGCGAACCGTGATTGCGCGGCCCCTTCTCGGCTGTGTTGCTAACCCGTTTTCTACTGGCATAATCGTTGTATAACCTCCGAAGTCCCGGAGAACTTCCGTGTCGTGAGGCCCTTCGGTTCCTGTCGTTCAACGTCGAACCCGGCTCGAATGCGCCTGTTTGCCCAAAAATTGCTATATATCCCTGCTTTGCCACCGCCTTCGGCCACAAACCAGCAAACCTTAACACAAGCGACGCCCGCTGTCAAGGAAGGGTAGTTCCGGGTGACTCTGTAGCGACAGCCTCGGTGGGTCGCTACTCGCGGGTTGGACGACTCGTGCCAACTACTCTGTATGGACGTGGAAAAACAGGCGTTACGTTGCACGTTTTCCCGCCCTTCTCCCCATTGTACGAAGCTTTTCCACCGAAGTCAGCAGAACCCGGGCGAGTTCTTCGCTTGCGTGTAATGTGTTGAACCTGCCAAAGCTGACGCGGACGGTCCCGCGAAGCCATTCCGGATCCAGGCCTAACGACGTTAGAACATGGCTCGGTTCCGCCGAACGAGAGCTGCAAGCGGCCCCGCTGCTGATAGCGTACCCAGCCCTATCTAGTTCGACCACCAGCGACTCTCCCTCAATCCCAAGGAAGCTGATGCTGAGCACGTAGGGCGAGACCTCCTCACCCCCGTTGACGCGCCAGTCCGCCACACCTTCCAGTCCTTCGACTACGGCCGCTCGCATCTCCAGAGCATGCCGGGCATCCTCTTCCATCGTGTCCAGGGCAACGGCTGCCGCGGCACCGAGCCCGACGATGGCCGACACGTTTAGCGTTCCCGCCCGAAGGCCGTTCTCTTGGTCGCCGCCGACGAGGAGAGGGGGCAGGGGCTGCTCGGCCGTGTAGAGGGCACCGATCCCTTTCGGGCCGTAGAACTTGTGGGCACTTAGCGAAGCGTAATCGATGCCTTCTAGGTCAGTGGGAAGCTTCCCGACCGACTGCGTCATATCGGAATGCAAGACCTCGGCCGAGGCCCGGAATTGCTGCGGATGCCAGAGAGTGCCGAGTTCGTTGTTCGCGCTCATCACGCTAAGGAAAGGCAGTGGCGAATCGGGCGGGCAAATCTGGACTCCGCAATTGGCAAGGATCTGTAAACCGGAACGCCGGGCCGGCTCCAAGATCGCGCTGTGCTCGAACGGTCCAACTGCTCCCTCTGAGAAGTTGGCCAAGACCCAGTTGTTGGCCTCCGTTGCTCCGGAGGTGAAGGTGACCTGAGCGGGATCCTCCGCTCCGAGGAGCATGGCCACTCGCTCTCGCGCCTGCTCTACGGCGGCGATCGCTCTCTGTCCGTGGGCGTGGATGGAGTGCGCGTTGCCAAAACCATCCTCAAGGAACGGCATCATCTCCTGCAGGACGCGGGGATCCAAAGGAGTGGTAGCGGCGTTGTCGAAGTAGCGGTCTCGCACCACCTCTTTCTACGGCTCGGGCGCTTTCGACGGTGCGAACCGGACCACCCGCACCGGGATCTTTGGGTCCAGCCGACGCAACTCGTCCAAGAGTATCCGCTCGGCTTGGGCGGGAGAAAAGCTTCCCGAACCGGAACCGATGAGGGGGAAGGCGAGCGAGGCAACGTTCATCTCCTCGGCCACCGCTAGGGCGTTGCGGACCGAAGCACGAATCGAGGCTTCCGAGGCACGCCACAGATCGTTGATGCCCGCGACGTGGATGATCAGGCGGAAGGGAAGTCGTCCGGCTCCCGTCGCAACCGCCTGCCCGAGCTTTAGCCGTCCTTGCTTAGCGACCTCGCGGAAAGGAGCAAGCCCCGCCCGCCGCTTGATCGCCCCCGACACCCCTTGGGGCAAAAGGAGCCACCAAGGGATCGTGTTCCGGTTCCAGGGGTTGACGATGGCGTCGACGGGCTGATCGAGCAGGTCCCCGTCGACGACTTCGATCGGCACTGCGCTTAGACGGTCGCGGAGACCTTGGCCAGCGCTTCCTGAAGCAGACGCGGCACGTCGCTCGTTCGGTCGGCGACCGTCGCCCCGGCGGAGAGCAACGCGTCGACCTTCGACTGCGGCGTTCCTGTGTTGCCGGAGATGATCGCGCCCGCGTGCCCCATGCGCTTGCCAGGAGGAGCGGTGCGGCCCGAGATGAAGCCGACGACTGGTTTGGACATGGTCTTCATGAACTCTGCCGCCGCCTCTTCATCGGAGCCGCCGATCTCACCGACCATCACGACCGCCTTGGTCGCAGAATCGGCCTCGAACATCTCCATGACCTCGATGAAGCGGGTGCCCGGAAGAGGGTCGCCGCCGATGCCGACGCAGGTCGTCTGACCCAATCCTGCCCGCGTCATTTCCCAGACGATCTCGTAAGTGAGGGTGCCGCTGCGGGAAACCATGCCCACTGGTCCGGGCATAAAGATGTTGCCGGGCATGATGCCCATCTTGCACTCGCCCGGAGTGATGATGCCGGCGCAGTTCGGTCCCAGGAGACGGGACGTGCCGTTTGCCCGGACCCGGTTGACCATCCTCAGTTCGTCGTGGATGGGCAACCAGTCGCTAATGCAGGTGATAAAGTCCACCCCGGCAGCTTCGCACTCCATGACGGAGTCCGGCGCGTAGGGACCCGGAACGAAAATGATGGAAGCATTGGCCCCCGTCGCCTCGACGGCCTCGGCAACCGTGTCGAAGACCGGGCGACCCAGGTGCTCCGTTCCGCCCTTGCCCGGCGTCACCCCCGCCACGACGTTCGTGCCGTACTCGATCATCTGGCTCGTGTGGAAGCCGCCTTCCTTGCCGGTCATGCCGCAGACGATCACACGGGTGGTCTTGTCAACGAGGATTGCCATGGGGTGAAGAATACCGGCTGCGGGGGGTTAGCAGTTGGCGGTTGGCGGTAAGCGGATGTGAGGCGGCGGC
>Ga0216301_1000055_pt1 | contig 28366 bp, 26 predicted proteins | sample 4hB_Boncat_minus_FD_156203 | JGI IMG/M metagenome (GOLD analysis project Ga0216301, IMG submission 156203) | Terrestrial sediment cell enrichment communities for BONCAT metagenomics from Utah, United States - 4hB_Boncat_minus | ecosystem: Environmental > Terrestrial > Deep subsurface > Rock...
CCCTAAGGTAGGGCAAAAAGCCCCTTCTCCCCTCCGGGGGAGAAGGGGTTGGGGATAAGGGGGAAGATCGAGAGTAAGGAGTAGCGCTCTGTCCGCACGGCCGCATCCCGCCCCCGGTCATGTCATCCTCAGTGGAGCGACAGGCTTCATTTGACGCTTTAGAAGCAGGGTTACCCTTTGTCATCCTGAGGAGCTTGCGACGAAGGATCCGAGGGGCAGAGGGTCGTAGTCTAACCTACGGCCGCCCCGACCCCGGATCCTTCGCAAGCTCAGGATGACAAAGGGGGGTGCTCCCCCTGAGAGGGTCCGCATGACAAATGAGCGTTGACGCTCTACTCAGGACGACTAAGGGGGATCCCCCTTCTGAAGCGAGGAAAGAAGCTTGACCCGCTTCGAGAGCGACTAGATGAGGGGGGTAGGGGCCTTTGGCTCCTACCCCTCTCGCTTTTCTGAAACGACCGGCGAACCAACAGACTCTGGTGTTCGCGGTCGCTGTACCATAATGCGCATGGAGAGCGGTCGCTGGGCGTACTCCCTGCGTTGGGGTGGCACCTTTATGGCCGTGGCCGCCGTGATCGCTTCTTGGGTGTTCATTGAGAGCCTCATGGAAGGCGAGTCCGTAGCGACATCGCTCGTAGGCGCGATAAAAGGCGGACTGTTCGCAGTTGTCGCCGCTCTCCTTGCGTTCTTTATGGCCTTTCGCGGCTTTCCTCCAGAACCCGAGCCACCGGTCGATCCTAGGAGCAGAAGATTCCAGATTGGAGTTGGTCTCGCCAACCTCGTGCTCATGATGGCCTTAGTTTTGGCCTCTGGACTGAGACGAGGAGACTCGGGTATCGATCTCGCCGTCCACCTAGCAATCTTCATCGGGCACGGCGCAGCGATGGCCCTCATTTTCTGGTTTGGATTAGTCCGCTTCCTGCGGAGTTACTCGGACACCGGAAGACGTCTCACTGGCCCTGAAGCAGGGTGAAAAGACTGAGTTGCCGGGAGGGGTTGGGCCACTCGGTTCCAGCTACAGGCTGCGCTTCAACCGGTGGCTGTCGACGCTTCACCGGAGGCTAAGTACCGGACCTGCTCGTCGGCTAGCCGAAGATCACGCGCGCCGAACGCATCGCGAAGATTCTCAGGCCGGTGGGTCCCGACGATTGGAGTCACGGGAAAGGGCTGGGACATGAGGTACGCGATGGCGACCTGGGTCGGAGTGCGTCCAAGGCTGGAAGCAAGTTCCCTTGCCCGCTCACGCCGGGCGCGGTTGCCATCCGTCTCGTACGCCGGAGCCTCACGCCCGGCGAAGAAGCCTCCCGCGTTGGGCGAGTAGGGCACCAGCGGCATCTGCGTCTTTCTATGCCAATCCGCCATCTCTGCCATCACCGTGTACACGGAGGGGTCGGGACCGGCCTTCCAGATCGGGTCCGCCAGGCTCCAATGGTTCTGCACCGCCGTGAACCCCACCCGCCCCTTCTCCTTGGCATAGGCGTTCGCCTCTTCGATCCGCTCGACGGACCAATTGCTGGCCCCAATCATCCGAACCCGACCCCGGTCGATCTCCGCGTTGAGCGCTTCGATGATCTCGCCCACCGGAACGCGGCGGTCGTCCCGGTGGGGATAGTAGAGGTCGATCTGGTCGATCTGCAGCCGCTCCAAGCTTTCGGCCACGTCCTGGGTGATCCGCTCGGGGGACATGTACTGGTCCGGGCGGGGGTAATCCGAACCGGCGTCAGGGTGCGCACCCTTTGTAGCGACCGTGACGCCCTCGCGCCCGTGCGTCCGTAGGAGGTCCCCCACTGCCCGCTCGCTCGCGCCGAGCCCTCCCGGCTCCCAGAAGGCGTAGACGTGCGCGGAGTCGAGGAAGCTGCCTCCTAGCTCCCGGTACAGCTCGTACAGGCGGTGCATCTCGGGGCCTTTGATGGCGGTCCCGAATCCGGCAGTACCTAGGCAGATGGAAGGTGCGACCACGATGCCCCGTATCATTGCATCCCGGTCGCACCCGATGCACCTTTAGGGGCCAGTCGTGGTTCCAGACCCACCGGCGGTCGCTTCGGGCACGGCCCCCGCCGACCCGGCTCCCGGCGACCCGCCGGTCGTCTTCAGGTTGGCCCCACCGGTGGCCCCCGCCGCTCCGCCGGAGTTCGCATCCCGGTCGGTGCTAGGGCTACCGGGCTGACCAGCCGTCGAGCCGGTGGTGGCCGTCGAGCCGTAGTTACCGGCGGTGGTGCCCACGCTCGGATTCGCGGACCCGGCGTCGCCCGAGGTCACCCCACCCTTTTGGCTTCCCAATTGCGGCGAATCGGCTCCCGTAGTGCTCTGTCCACAGCCGATAGAGGTAATGGCGGCCACCGCAACGAGGAGAGGCGTTGCCCATTGACACGGACGAAACTTGTCGATTCCCATGAAGCCTTAGTGCCTAAAGCTAGCCTTTGTGTTCTTCGTGCCGAGAAAGGTTTGACCAGAACTTTCTCCCGTGGCAGAAACCCTCTCGAGGCCAGCTTCGTGGACCTTCGTGCCCTTTGTGTCCTTCGTGGTAAAGGAAAGTGCGCTTGGGGTCGATTACCGGATTGCCCTCCGACCGCAGGAAAATCGGCCCGAAGTGGCTATGTTCCCATTGATTGTTCGTCTTGTCGAACCTAACTCATCGCCCGATGCGGTTCTGCCGATCGTGCTCTGGAGCGCACTCCGGCCCGTAAAGACCCCACCGGTATACTTTGCTCCGCCGCAGGCGTCGTGGTCGGCGCGACGGACAACCGTTCCGGGTAGCCGTAAGTGTTTCCCTCGATCCGGCCCCAAGGCTCCGCTCGCCCTCGCCCCCACAAGGAGAGTGAGGGATGGTGGAGCGGCTGAATGAACCTATGAAACCCCGCGCGAACTCGACCCGAAGAACCCACCTTCAGCAGTTGGAATCGGAGGCGATTTACGTGATGCGCGAGGTAGCGGCCCAGTTCGAACGGCCCCACCTCCTGTTCTCCGGAGGCAAGGATTCGATCGTCATGGTCTACCTGGCGATGAAGGCGTTCCGGCCCGCCAAGTTTCCGTTCCCCCTCCTGCACATCGACACCGGCCACAACTTCCCCGAGACCATCCAGTACCGGGACGAGCTGGTTGAGCGCCTGGGGGCGAACCTGATCGTCCGGTACGTCCAGGACTCGATCGACCAGGGCCGGGTGCAGGAAGAGACCGGACCGAACGCCAGCCGCAACGCGCTGCAAACGGTCACCCTCCTGGACGCCCTCAAGGAACTGCAAGTCGACGCGGCCTTGGGCGGCGGGCGTCGCGACGAGGAAAAGGCCCGCGCCAAGGAGCGGTTCTTCTCCCATCGCGACATCTTTGGCCAGTGGGACCCGAAGAACCAACGCCCGGAGCTTTGGAGCCTCTACAACGGCCGCAAGAACGTGGGGGAGCACTTCCGCGTGTTCCCCATCAGCAACTGGACGGAGATGGACGTGTGGCAGTACATCCAGTCGGAGGAGATCCCGATGCCGTCCCTCTACTTCAGCCACACCCGTCCGGTGCTCAATCGGCAGGGGATGATGCTGGCGGCAACCGAGTTCATCACCCCTCTGGAAGGGGAACGGCTGGAGGAAAAGGTGGTGCGCTTCCGCACCATCGGCGACGCCACCTGCACCGGGGCGGTCGAATCCCGCGCCGCCACCATCGACGACATCATCCAAGAGGTCGCGGCGGCCCGCATCACCGAACGCGGCGGCCGAAGCGACGACAAGCGGTCGGAGGCGGCGATGGAAGATCGCAAGCGCGCCGGTTACTTCTAAACGTGCCCACTAGAGACATGAGCCCCGTAGCCACTCCCGACAACTCGTACCTGAACATGGACCTCCTGCGGTTCACCACCGCCGGGAGCGTCGACGACGGCAAGAGCACCCTGATCGGCCGGCTCCTCTACGATACCAAGTCGATCTTCGAGGACCAGATGGAGGCGATCGAGCAGGCGAGCGAGCGCCGGGGCGAGGGTTACGTGGACCTGGCCCTCCTCACCGACGGCCTTCGCGCGGAGCGGGAGCAGCGCATCACCATCGACGTCGCCTACCGCTACTTTGCGACGCCCAAGCGCAAGTTCATCATCGGCGACACGCCCGGCCACATCCAGTACACACGCAACATGGTCACCGGCGCGTCGACCGCCGAGCTGGCGATCATCCTCGTCGACGCCCGCAACGGCGTGGTCACCCAGTCGAAGCGCCACGCGTTCATCTCTTCCCTCCTCCAGATCCCCCACATGGTGGTGGCGATCAACAAGATGGACCTCGTGGACTACTCCGAAGAGGTCTACAACCGCATCGTTTCCGACTTCCGCGACTTTTCGCAAAAGCTGGAAGTGGACGACATCACGTTCATCCCCATGTCCGCCCTGATGGGCGACAACGTGGTCAACAAGACGGAGCGGATGCCCTGGTACAACGGGCCGACCCTGCTCCACCACCTGGAGAACGTGAACGTCGGCTCCGAGCGGAACCTCATTGACTTCCGCTTCCCCGTGCAGTACGTGATCCGCCCCCACCAGGACTACCGTGGCTTTGCCGGGCGCCTCTCGTCGGGCACCGTGCGGGCCGGAGAGGAGGTCGTGGTCCTGCCGTCGAAGCAGATCTCCCGCGTCAAGACCATCGACTCGCCCGACGGAGAACAGCTACGGGAAGCGACCGCTGGTGATTCGGTGGTTCTCACGCTGGAGGACGAGATCGACGTCAGCCGTGGCGACATGCTCGTCCGGCGGAACAACGTGCCGAACATCGGCAACGTGTTCGAGGCGTACATCTGCTGGATGCACGAGACGCCGCTGGAGCCGAACAAGCCGTACGCGATCATGCACACGACCAAGTCGGCAATGGCGTACGTCAGCTCGATCACCTACCGGATCGACGTGGACACTCTGCACCGAGCGGAGGCGACTGAGCTGGGCCTGAACGAGATCGGCCGCGTCGAGGTCGTGACGGCAAGCCCCCTTTGCTTCGACCCCTACCGGAGCAACCAAGAGACCGGAAGCTTTATCCTGATCGACCCGGCGACCAACGTGACGGTCGGAGCGGGCATGATCCGGAGCTCTTCCACCGCAGTACTTGACTCCGCCGCCAACCAGTCCAAGCGCACCGTCCGTAACCCGCAGGACCTGGTTTGGCAACCGGGCGACGTTGCCCGCGAGGCCCGCGAGACCCGAAACGGCCACCCTGCCGCCATCCTATGGTTTACCGGCCTGTCCGGAGCGGGCAAGTCGGCGATCGGCCGCGTTCTGGAACAGAGGCTTTTCGAGTCCGGTTGCCAGACTATGATGCTGGACGGCGACCAAGTCCGGGACGGCCTCTCCGCCGACCTTGGCTTCACGCTGGAGGACCGCCAGGAGAACATCCGCCGGGTGGCCCACATGGCCCGGCTCTTCTTCGAGAACGGCAACATCGTCGTTTGCACGTTGATCTCGCCGCTCCAGCGCGACCGCGACTTCGCCCGCTCCTTCGTGCCCGAGGGACGCTTCATTGAAATCTTCGTCGATACCGATATCGACGAATGCCGCCAACGCGATCCTAAGGGATTGTACGGGCAGGCGATGGAGGGCCGGATTCCCAACTTCACCGGTATCACATCGCCCTACGAGCCACCGACCAACCCCGATGTGCGGATCGAGACCGCTCACGTGTCGGTCGAGCAAGGTGTCGCCCAGATCTTCGACCACCTAAAGGCGTTGGGCATCGTTCCCTCCGCGTAGCCGCCACAGCCCGGCCCCTCTACCTGCGGCCCACGCCCCCTTTTGAGCCGGAGCAGCATGGCTACGAAAAGAAGGAGGGAACGTTCCGAAGAACGTTCCCTCCTTACGCTGCCCTAGGAGTTTGCCTTCCTACTGGAAGCGGACTCGGAAGATAACGGTGTCGACACCCTTCCGAGGAATCGACGAGCTGCCGCTCAACACGGCATCCCTGAAGACCACCGCGCCAGCGGCGTTAGACACCCTCTCCTGCACTAGGCGACCGTTTTCGTGGCGGATGCTCAGCTTCTGCGTGGCGCCCGCAAACTCATCGGGAAGATCCGATGTGAGTGACAAGCCGAACGTCGTACCGCCGTTCGACGGAAGGCTTCCCCTCAGACTCTGAACGAATCCAATGACGGCATTTCCATCGATGTTTCGTACCGGAGCGATGACCCTGAACTTGTTCAGGATCGTCAGCCTCTTGGCCCCTTTACCGATGTTCAGCGGACCCTTAATGGTCAGCCGGAAGGTCTTGCCGCCCGGCAAGACAATGCTGTTGTCGCCCGGTGCTCTGGTCGACTGCACCACTTGGCCCTGCGCGTTGATCACGAGACCAGTGTCCACGCCGTCGTCCTCCGCTTCCTCATTCGCGTCCTCGCTAATGAAGATCCGGCCGACGTTGGCAGTGCTCTGGCCCGCTCCGAGTTCCTCCGGAGCCGGTGCGAAGTCGCCCAGCGGCCGCAGTGAGGTGTCGAGCACGGCAACGGGGGTGTTCGCAGGAATGGTAACGCCACCCGGAACGAGACCGGGGATGTTTCCACCGTTGCTGCCTCTCAAATTGACTCTCCGTGCCTCACCGGCCGGAGCGGAAACCGCTTCCTGCGTGGTTGCCGACTGCTGCTCCGATCGACCGTTGACGTCCGTCGTCGGTCCGACGTCGATCGACGAATCGCTACCGCCGCAACCCACGAGAGCTACGGAAGCCATCGCGGCAAGCGCGAATGAACTGAAAAATTGACCCTTCTTGATGAAACTCATAACGATCCTCCCACCGATCACTAACACTCAGCCAAAAATGTTGGTGCGGCTGAGAGCATACAGCAAACCCTTGAGGGTTGCCGTGTCCAACTCACCCGGTAACACCTATTGTCGCGGCCAGCGGATGCCGATGGCGCAGTAAGCGTACACCAAGAAATACTGCTGGATGAAAGTCCCAGGGGACCGATATCGCTATCCATGCGCTTAGAAGCGCTAAACTCACCACCTACCCACCTTACGAGGCCCCTTCCTCTCCGCCTCTTCATCGCTTAACGTTTAGCGACGGTCGGTTCCCCAACGCGGTTCTTGAAACCTAAAGAAGCAGATATCCCAGAAATGAAGGGGGGCCGTCCCTAGGACGGCCCCCCTTCCCGATTGGTAAGGTTCGAACCTACGGCGTCGGAGTCGCGCTGGAGCGGTAGGTCACCGTCTGCACGCCATTGCGTGGGATCGAGGAGCTGCTGCCGAGAACCGCGTCGCTGAAGACGACCGCGCCCACACCGTTCGAAGTCCGTTGCTGGTCAAGGGTGCCGTTTGCGTGGACGATAGTCAGGCGCTGGCTGTAGCCGGCGAACTGGTTGGGGAGGTCCGACTTGAGCGACAGACCGAGCGTCGAGCCGCCGTTGGCTGGGATTTGGCCGTCAATGGCCTCCGGGAACGCCGCAAGGGTCTGGCCGTTGACGGTGACGACGGAGAAGAAGGCGACAACTCCCTCTTTAATCGTCAGCTTGTTGTTGCCCTGGCCGAGCTTGAGCGGGCCCCGGATCGTCAGCTTATAGCTGCCGACCGGCAGGACGATGGTTCCGCTGCCCTCTCCGCCGTTGTTGCCGACGATGGTGCCGTCGTTACTCAGCCGCATGCCCGAGTTGGAGCCGTCGCCGGCCGCATTGGGGTTGTTGCTGATAAAGATGGTACCGGGTGCAGCACCAGACGCACGGGTCAGGCCGGACTGAATCTCTTCGGGAGCAGGCTGGAGCAAGCCCAGCGGCCGCGATCGGGAGTCGATCGCGGTGACGGCCTGGCCCGCATTGACTGAGATCCCGCCAGGGAGCAAGCCGGGAATGTTTCCGCCGCTAGTGCTGACGGACACCAGGCGCGCTTCGCCGTCCGGGGACGTTACCGACTGCAGCGCCAGACCCGAACGGATTTCCGTCCGGCCGGTGACCTGCGCGGTCGGTCCGACGTCGATCGACGAGTCGCTGCCACCGCAGCCGACGAGCGCCATCGCGGCAATCGCGCAGACACCTAGTAATTGACCTTTCTTAAATAAACTCATAGCAATCCTCCCACCGATCCCAAACTCTCAGCCTTAAGCGTTGGTGCGGCTGAGAACAACCTGCGCCATCCAGTGGCACCCAGTCCCAGCTCACCAGGCAGCACTTGTACGTTTTAGCAAGTCGACACCGATGGCGTTATCAGGCTACTCGAAAACCAACCCTCCCGGGTAGAAATAAGGGGAGATGCACCCGTTTCAGTATAAAATTTATAAGAAAAGTGCATCATAAGTGGTTGCCGTCACGCCTTGCATGTGAGAACGGAGTGGGTTTGGTCGAGGTTTTTATTGGCGCTCGCGGTAGATGGCCAGTATCCTAAAGCCATCATGGAACTGGCGACGAAGGCAGCGGTCGAGCAGGACGTACTCGAGGGGGTGGCCCGCTACCACCGCGAGCAGCAAGGCCGCGCCCCCGCGGAAATCGAGTGCCAACTCCTTCGCGACATGCTCATCGTCCGCAGCCGGGGCATCTTTACGCCAACCGAGCAAGAGCTCTTAAGGCTTCCCGAGGGGAGAAAGCTCGTCTCCACCGCCCGGCGAGAACTGCGCAGCCTTACCCGGGACGACGCGGAAGCGAACGTCGCCCGCGCCGCCGGCTGCGAGGTGCTACGGAGTTACTACGACCTCGACGTGAGGATCGGCGAGCAAGTCGAGGTGTACATGCTCGCCGAGAACCTCCAGAGCCGACTGAGTCCTTAGCGGTTCACAACGCCCGTCGCTCCGCAAGGCAACTCGGCATGGGTTTCGCCGTGCCCGCCCTCGTGCGCGGCTTCCTGCGCTCCCGACGTGCCCGGTACGCGAGCGACCACAACGGCCTTGCCGACCACGTCCTGGCCTCCCTGCCCGCCGACCGCCCAGCCGGGAAGGTTCGCCGTGACCGTGCTGCGGTAGGTGTTCCCCACTTCCATCTCGGCGATCGCCTGTCCGTTCTGGCCGCCGTGGCCTTTTCCGTGCCGAAAGGCGAGGGCATTGTTCGCGTCGACCAGCGAGAACGTGTAGCGGCCGGGAGGCGCCTGCTCCAGCTTGAGGATCGCCGTAGCCCCGCCGTTCCCGGCCACAAAGGAACCGACGCCGTGGAGTTTGCAGTCTTCGTCCCCCTCAAGGGTGACCACGGCTGAATTGCGGATCTCATCGCTGGCCAGCACTTGCGACATCACCGGGTCCATCTTGCTGCCCGCCGTTGCCCCGCAACCCACGGACACCGCGAACCCGCACACTCCCGCTACCGCAACCTTCCAATCTCTCATAGACATCTCTCCCTTCGGCACGTTTGACGACGCCTTGCCGGTTTCTGACTCTTCATTCATACCCGTTCAGAAAATTCGCGTCCCGTGTCGATTTCCGCCGCGCCCATTCGTTGAGCACTCGACGGCCTAAAATGGCCGCAGGAGGAAACATGAAGAAGTTCATCTTGCTCATCCGGGGTGAAGACAAGTGGGAGCAGCTTTCGCCCGCCGAGGCGCAGGCGGCGGTCGAGAAGTACAGCGCGTGGGCGAAGAAGCTCCGTGAGGAGGGCCGGCTGGTAGACGCCGAGGGGTTAGCCCCCGAGGCCCGCCACCTCGTCCCCCACGAGGGACAGATCGTCGTCAGCGACGGCCCGTTTACGGAGACCAAGGAAATCGTCGGCGGCTACTACGTCTTCACCGCGAAGGACCTCGACGAGGCCACCGAGATTTGCCGGGCCTGCCCGAGCCTTGAGTACGGAGGCAACGTGGAGATCCGGCCGGTGATGGACTACAGCTAAGACGAGCTTAGCGACAATGGCCATGATCCACGAACTCGAGATTTCATTCCGTCGCGAGTCGGCGCGGATCGTGGCCAGCCTAACCCGAACCTTTGGGCCCGCACGCTTGGCGTTGGCGGAGGACGTCGCGCAGGAAACCTTTCTGCGCGCGCTGCGAGTCTGGTCCGCCAAGGGGGTCCCTCCCGAACCCGCCGCCTGGCTCCACCGAGTGGCCCGGAACCTCGCGCTCGACGTCTTGCGCCGCGAAGGCCTCTACCATCCGCAAGCCCTCGCCGAGCACCTGGTGGTGACGGCACCCGAATTCGACAACGTCCTGGCCGACGACGAGCTACGAATGCTCTTCCTTTGCAGCCACCCCTCCCTGCCCGTCGAATCCCAGATTGCCCTCACCCTCAACACCCTCGGAGGCCTCTCCGCAAAGGAGATCGCGCACGGCTTGCTGGCCAAGGAGAGTGCAATCGCGCAACGGATCGTCCGGGCCAAGCGACTGCTGCAAGAGTCCCAGGCGACCTTCGAGATGCCGAGCGCCAATGAGCTTCCGGCTCGGAAGGAGGCAGTTCTCAAGGTCCTCTACCTCCTGTTCAACGAAGGGTACAAAGCCAGCCACGGTCCCGACCTCACTCGCGACGACCTCTGCCACGAGGCGATCCTGCTGACGAACCGGCTGGCCAACCATCCCGGCCCACCCGATCCGGCCGTTCACGCCCTGCTGGCCCTGATGCTGCTCCAAGCGAGCCGCCTTCCCACCCGCACGAACGAAGTAGGCGAGCTGTGTCTGTTGGAAGACCAAGATCGCGGCCAGTGGGATCTGGATCTGATCCAGGCCGGGCTACGGCACTTGGCCCTCGCCGCCAATGGTGACCGGATGACCGTTTACCACTGCGAGGCCGCCATCGCGGCGGCCCACGCCACGGCCCCGAGCCTTACCAACACCGATTGGGAGGCGGTGGTCGAGGCCTACGGCGACCTGAACCGGATCGCGCCCTCTCCCGTCGTCGGACTCAATCGCGCCGTGGCGCTTTCGATGCTCCGTGGACCGGCTGTTGGTCTTGAGGAGATTCAGAAAATCGAATCAGACCCGAGACTCGCCCACTACCACCTCTTGTGGGCGGCCCAGGGATCGATGCTGGAGAGGCTTGGACGGTACTCCGAAGCTGAATGCGCCTATGGCAAGGCTATGCCCCTCACCCAGAACGAGGCCGAGCGATCCCTCTTAAACGAGCGAAGGCAGGGCTTGCGCGTTCTGTTTTAACCACTAAGGGCTCTAAGGACCCAAAGAACCGCTAAGGGGTTTTTCTCTTTGTGCATCCTTCGTGTCCTTAGAGCCCTTAGTGATTAGAAGGAAAAACCCTAAGCCCCCACCAACTCGTAAAGCTCCGCATAGCGCCCCCCCTGCCGAAGAAGCTCCGGGTGCGTCCCAAGCTCCACAATCTCGCCGTCCTGTAGCACCGCGATTTGGTCCGCGTTCTGGACCGTCGACAGCCGGTGGGCGATCACTAGGGTGGTCCGGCCCTCCATCAGCCGGTCCAGGGCTTCGCGCACGAGCGACTCGGATTTCGTGTCGAGCGCCGAGGTCGCTTCGTCCAGCACCAGGATGCGCGGGTCTTTGAGGAGCGCGCGGGCGATCGCCACTCGCTGGCGCTGTCCGCCCGATAGGGTGATGCCCCGCTCCCCGATCATCGTCTCGTACCCGCCGGCAAAGCCGCGGACGAACTCCTCCACGTTCGCACCCCGCGCCGCTGCCTCAATCTCCGCATCGTTCGCGTCGAGCCGCCCGTAGCGGATATTCTCCCGGATCGTTCCATTGAACAGGATCGGGTCCTGCGGAACGATTCCGATGTTGGCTCGCAAATCCTCGCGACGAATATCGCGGATGGGTAAGCCGTCGATCACGATGTCGCCGCTCTGCGGCTCGTAAAACCGGAACAGGAGCGCGGAAAGGGTGGTCTTGCCCGACCCGCTGGGACCGACGATGGCGGTTACCTTTCCCGCGGGCACGTCCAGGGATAAGCCCCGCAGCACGGGCGACTCGGGCACGTAGGCGAACCGGAGGTCACGGAACCTCACCTCTCCCGCTCCGGTCGGGAACGGCCGGGCGTCGGCCGCATCCGGCTCCTCCGGCCGATCGTCCAAGATCTCGAAAAGCTTGTCCGCCGCGCCCACCGCGCGTTGGAGGCGGGTGTAGAGGGAAGCAAGAGACCCCATAGGACCAGTGATGAACACGACGGTCACAAGGAAGGAGACCACGTCGCCCGCCGTTAGCGTGCCGCTGATAATCCCCCGTCCGCCGTACCACAAGACGCCGATGGGCATGAGGATAAACCCGCCCGCGCCGACCGCCCCCATCAGGCCTTCCCAGCGGGCGCTCCGCAGGTTCAGGCCGTAAACCGTCAGCAACCGCTCGTTCGCCCGCTCGTCCTCGTACCCCTCACGGGCAAACGCCTTGACGAGCCGGATATTGGCCATCGCCTCCGTCATCGTCCCCGTGGCGTCGGACAGCGCATCGAGCGCCTTGCGGGTCAGCCGACGCAGGGCGCGGCCGAGCACCACGAAGAACGTCATCACTAGCACCAGGACGCCCACGACGATGCCGGTCAGCCGCCAGTCGATGACCAAGGCGATGATCACGCCCCCGAACAGACGCAGGACGTTGCCCGCGAGATTGACGAGGTCGTCGGTGAGCACCCCCTGGAGGAGCGACACGTCGTTCGAAAGGTGGGAGGCCAAGTCGCCCGAGCGCTTGTTGTCGAAGTAACTGACGGGAAGGCGCTGAAGGTGGGCGAAGAGCCTTCGCCGCATGTCCATCACGATCCGGTTGCCCGCAATGGCGGTCAGGATGTGCTGGACGTAACCCAAACCTGCGCTTAGGAACACCAACGCCGCAAAGCCCAGGGCCAACCGGTCGATCTGAGAAACGTCCTTGCTGCTCGTAACCTGATTGACCGCTGCCCGCGTCAGCAGAGGAATCGTCAGCGCCACCCCCGTGCTCAGGATGGTCAGAATGCCCGCGACGATAAGGATCCGCCGATGGGGCTGGGCTAGAGCGAGGAGGCGACGGATCGCGGGCCAAGTCGGCTTCCCTAGCCGGTCCTGCTCACCGGCCGCCGCGGGAGGAGTGGGTCTTCTCATGCAGAGTCTCAGAGACTACTACGCCGGGGCGGTGACAACGCTTGCCTCTACCGCCCTTGTGCCGGAAGCCGCACATCGAGAGCAGCCCTAAAGGTCAAGCACCGCGTTTTGCACCGCCTCTGACCAAGTAGGATGGGCCACCACCATGTCCCGAAGCGTGGACACTGGGAGTTTGGCGACCATCATCATCGCGAAGAGGTGCACCATCTCCGCGCCTTCGGCGGCGAGAACCGCCGCCCCTAGGATCTGCTGGGTGTCCTTCTCGACCAGGACCTTCACAAACCCTTCGGTTTCCCGCCGTTCTTGAGCAAGGCCGTTGTGCGCGATGTCGAAGGAGGCGACCGCGAAGTCTTTACCTGCCTCCTTCGCTTGCCCTTCGGAAAGACCCACCCGACCGAGTTCAGGATCGGTGAACACCGCGTACGGCACGATCCGATCCGTCGTCGGTCGGTGGCCACCAAGGAGGTCGGTGAGCACCACCCGCCCATCGTCCCAGGCGGTGTGGGTGAACATCAGCCCACCGCGGATGTCGCCTACGGCGTAGACGCCCTCGGCGGTGGTGCGCAGGCGCTCGTCGACTTGGACGTTCCCCTTGTCGTCCAACTTCACGCCCACCGTCTCCAAACCGAGGTCGTCGGTGTTCGGCTTGCGCCCGACCGCGCAAAGGATCTGGTCGGCGACGACACTCTCGGGACCGCAGCCGAGGTGGAGTTCACCGTTAACCCGCTCCACGTGCTCGAAAGTCGTTCCTAAGAGAAACCGGATCCCTTCTTCTTCCAAGCACCGCTGGATCGCCTCCGTCACTTCCGCATCTTCGTGAGCGAGGATGCGCGGCCCCGCCTCGATCACCGTCACCTCGCTCCCCATCCGCCGGTAGAACTGGCTCATCTCCACCGAGATGTAGCCTCCACCGATGATCGCCAGCCGGCGGGGCATCTCGTCGCGATGGAGCCAGTTGCTGGCGTCAAGGCAGCCCACCTCCGACAGGCCCTTGATGTCCGGGTAGAAGTTGCGGGTCCCCGTGTCCAGGACCACCGCTCCCGACCGCACCTCGTCATGCCCGACCTGAAGCCGATACCGCTCCCCTTCGCGGCCGGTAAACCGAGCGTGACCCCTGATCAGTCGCGGGTTGTCGCCCTGGAACGATTTCTCGATGCTCTTCACAGAGTAGGCGACCAAATCCCGCGCCTTCTGGAGAACGACGGCGAAGTCTGCCTCGGCGAAGGGAATCCGCAGGCCGAACTCGTCGGCGCGACGGCACTGGTGGAGCAGCTTGGCGCTGGAGATCACTGCCTTCGACGGAGTGCAGCCGAAGTTGACACACGATCCGCCCAGGGCTTTCCTCTCGGCCACGATCACCCGCTTCCCGGCGGCCACCAGGCCATCCGTGAGGACGCCCGCCGCTTGGCCGTAGCCGACGACCAGAACATCACACTCGTGCACCGCCATCTCCACTTCCTAACGCATCTGGAACAGATACGGCGGCAGCAAGCTCTAGTGGACTAAGGTTGCGCGAGGCGTTTTGCCGAGACGATTGTAGTTTCAATCACGTTGAATCTACAGAAGGCAGGTAGGGGCATCGCCGACACCCAAGGGAGGGAGACCAAATGCAGAACCGGATGAGCTTCGTGGAGGTCGCGCCCAGCGGACCTCAGCAGACGCTGTGCCAAGCCGTGTACGACGGGCTGTCGGTGCCTCAAAAAAGCCTCCCATCCCGATTCTTCTACGACCGGCGAGGCTCGGAGCTGTTCGAGGAGATCACCCAGCTCCCGGAGTACTACCTCACCCGTTGCGAGCAGTCGATCCTGGAGCAGCAGGCCCCCCTAATGGCGGAAGCGGCGGGCTCCGACTTAGCCCTGATCGAGTTCGGCAGCGGTAGCTCCATCAAGACCCGGCTGCTCATCGAAGCGATTCTTGCTCGACAGCCGGAACTGCGGTACGTGCCGATCGACATCTCGTGCGAATTCCTGAAAAGCTCGTCCGCCGACCTTCTCCAGCGGTACGAGCGGCTGTCGATCACCGCCCTCGGCGCCGAGTACTTCGACGCCATTTCCGCGATCCCCGCGCACGACGGTCCCCGGCTCATCCTCTTCTTGGGTAGCAACATCGGCAACCTCACCCACGAAGAAGCCACGGACTTTCTCCGCCGCCTGCGAACGGCGATGCAGCCGCACGACCGGATTCTATTAGGAGTCGATCAGGTAAAGGACCGACGGCTCCTCGAAGCTGCCTACAACGACCGGGCGGGAGTGACCGCCGAGTTCAACCGAAACGTGCTCCGCCGAATCAACGTGGAGCTCGGCGCGAACTTTGATCTGACATGCTTCCGCCACCGTGCCCCGTACGACGGGCAGGAGCAAAGGATGGAGATGCGGCTCTACAGCATCGGGGATCAAGCCGTCTCCGTGGAAGCGCTGGAATCGACGTTCGAGTTCGCCGACGGCGAGTACGTCCACACCGAGTGGTCCCACAAGTACACGCCCGAGAGCTTCGGCCGCCTGTGCGCCCCCGCCGGTTTGGAGATCTGCGGGTCGTGGATGGACGAACGGCAGTGGTTCGGGATGATGATGCTCAGGCCATCGGAGCGATGAGCGACCGCAAAGCCCAGCTTCGACAGCAGCTCCAGGAGGTCCGAGAGCGAACCCTGTGGCTTTTCGAGCAGGTCCCGGACGAGTTCCTCCGCCGCCGCGTCCACAGCTTCTACTCCCCCATCGGCTGGCACTTCGGACACGTCGGGCGCACCGAGGAGTACTGGGTTTGCGAAGCGCTAAAGCGGCCGTGTAGCGACGAACGCCTCAGCTTCCTCTACGCCGACCTCCCCGACAATCCGAAGGACAACCGCGTCAACATCCCCGACCGAGCCGGCACGGTCGCCTACCTTGAGCAGACCCGTCGGGTGGTGCTGGAGGCTTTGGACGGAGCCGACCTGGACACGGAAGACCCGTACCTGGCGGACGGCTACGCCTGGGAGTTCGCGATCCAGCACGAGTGCCAGCACCAGGAGACCATCGCGGAGATGCTGCAGCTCATCCAGAAGCAACTTCCGCAGCCGGAGGTGGCGGTTCCCTTTGAGCCCGCGCCATTAGGCGAGATGGTGCCCATCCTCGCGGGGGCCTTCTGCATGGGCTCCGATGTGCGGCACCTTTACGACAACGAGAAGGAGCCGCACGAAGTGACGGTCGCTCCCTTCCACCTCGCCCGCCATCAGGTGACGGCAGCCCAGTGGGCGGGCTTCATGGCCGAAGGAGGCTACGAGCGGCGGGAGCTTTGGTCGGACGAGGGTTGGCATTGGCGAGAAGCGGAGGGGGCGGTAGCCCCCGAGTACTGGCTGCGCCAGACGGACGGTTGGGCCTACATCGCCCCCCACGGCGCACGTCCGATCCATCCGGACGAGGCCTGCTCCAGCGTGAGCTGGTTCGAGGCCGACGCCTTTGCCCGATGGGCGGGCAAGCGGCTGCCCACCGAGGCGGAGTGGGAGTACGCCGCCTCGGCCGCCCCCGGAACCGCGAAGCGGGAGTTCCCCTGGGGCTCGGGCACGTCCTCCGACCACGCCTGCCACGCCCTACGCCACTGGTCCCCCCGCCCCGTCGGAAGCCACCCGGCCGGAGACACGCTCCTCGGCCTCTCGGACATGGCGGGCAACGTATGGGAGTGGACGTCCAGTCGGTTCCTCCCCTACCCCGGCTTCCAAGCCTTCCCCTACGACGGGTACTCGAAGGACCACATGAAGGGCGAGCACTTCGTGTGCCGAGGCGGCTCGTGGGCGACCGCTTCCCCGATCCTGAGGTGCACGTTCCGCAACTGGTACGTCCCAACCTACCGCCAAGGCTTCTTAGGCCTACGGCTGGCCGAATAGGGCCAGAACGACATTGGAGTGAGGCAGCTTGCTGCCTCTTTTCCCCTCGGTCCGCCGAGAAGTCACCGAGAAAACCTCAACAAGAGGTCCTCCAGCCCCCGACATGTTCCTGAGCCCAGCGAAGGACCTCTACTAGCACACCCTGCTGGGAGAGGTCCTTCGCTGGGCTCAGGATGACATGGCCTACGACGTGGCCCTTCCTCGGCAGATGAAGCTGGTCAATCTACTCAGCCAGCCCCCAAGGCCCGTTGCAGTTCTTCCGGAGTGTTCACTCCCCGCACCGCATCGGGATCCACACCGAGCGAGGCCAGTTCTTCCTCATCGACCTCCACGACCCTCAGCGCGTCCACCCAAGCCATGACGCTACGCCGCCCGGAGGCAACCACCGTCGCCAGCCGCTCGAACGCCGAAGCCCGGTAGAGCGCGCAGAGTGGCTGTCGCCACCCATCGGCCACCGGAACCACCGCCTCGTGCTCGCCCATCCGCCCTTCCAGGACCTTCACCAGCGATGCGTCGAATCGGGGAACGTCGCACGAGACGACGAACACGAGCTCCCGGCTTGGCCGGAAGTGGGACAAGGCCGCGAGCGGACCTGCGAACTGCTCCGAGTCGGCAAGAAACTCCGCTCCCTCGACCGGCTCCCGGCCCAGGACGGTTACCGGCACGTCGATGACTCGGAGGGAGCGGACGATCCGCTCCGCCAGCGGCACCCCATCGATCGGCAGGCGGGCCTTATCCTTCCCCATCCGTCGGCTCTCCCCGCCCGTCAGGACGACGGCTTCGATCTCCATAGGTCCACGCTACCCCTTCCAAAGCGCCATCATAGGATCGCACTCAGCAAGAGGAGAAACGGATGAGCAAGCTGCCCAAGCGGTACACGGCGTTTATGGAGACCTACCCCGAAATCGGTCGGGCCTACACCGAGCTCGGCGCGGCCGTCGCCGACGCGGGACCGCTGGACGACAAAACGCGCGCCCTGATCAAGTTGGGACTGGCCATCGGCGCCAACCTCGAAGGGGGCGCCCACAGCCATGCCCGCAAGGCCCTAGACGCCGGGGCGACTCCCGATGAGCTCCGCCACGCGGCGCTGCAGGCGCTGACTACCATCGGATTCCCGAGCATGATGAAGGGCCTCTCCTGGGTGGAAGACGTCATCCGCAAGCACGAGGAATCGACCTCTGGAGGCGCTGTGTAAGCCAGGACGTTGTGGTTCTATAAGCAGCAACTACCCCCCGATCTGGCTCATGCCACGCCCAACCACCCGCTGCCCTTCGTGCAGGTAGTGCCGCTCCGGCTTGTGGGCCACGACGTGCCGGAAAAGGTCGCGAAGCTCCTCCTCCGTCGCCCCCGCCCGCATCGGTGCTCGCAGATCGAGTTCGCCATCGCTCATGAGGCACGGCCGGAGGAAGCCGTCGTGGGTGAGGCGTAGGCGGTTGCACCCCGAGCAGAAGTCGTTGGAGATTTGGCTGATAAAGCCGACGGTGCCTAGTGCCCCGGCAAGCCGGAACGTCCGGGCCGGACCATTTGTAAGGATCGCGGCAGGCTCCATGGGCCCGAACCGCTCTTCGATCACGGCCTTCGTCTCCTCACTCGACACGTACCGCCGCCGCATCTCCGCATCGGAAAGCATTCCGCCCTGACTCTGATGGACCTGGAGCAATCCTGGCGCCCCTATCGTCTCTTGCGTAGGCCCCTCGTCCAGATTCCACCGCATCGGCATCACCTCGATGAAGCGCACGTGCACCGGCTCGCGCAACGTCCAAGCCGCAAAGTCGGCCGCCTCGTCGTCATTCATCCCTTTGAGGGCGACGCAGTTCACTTTAACGGGACCTATTCCCACGCGGAGAGCCTCTCGAATCCCCTCCAAGACCGCATCCAGCGATCCCCGCCGCGCGATGGCTTGGAATCGGTCTGAACGCAGGGTGTCCACACTAACGTTCACCCGACTAAGCCCCGCCTTCGCCAGCGGCCCCGCCATCTCCGTGAGCAGGTGACCGTTCGTCGTCACGCTCAGATCCTCGATACCCGCCGTCCGGGCCTCAGCGACCAGATCCGGAAGATCCTTGCGCAGCAGAGGTTCCCCGCCGGTAAAGCGCACCTTCCTAACGCCAAGCGACGCCGCGACCCTTAAAAGGCGGCGGAACTCCTCATTCGTAAGGTGCTCATCCTTCGGCGTGCAGGGAAACCCTTCTTCCGGCATGCAGTACACGCACCGAAAGTTGCATCGGTCCGTTACCGAGACGCGCAGGTAATCGATGCGCCGACCGAACGGATCGAACAGGTGGGAGGGCATCGTCTTGTCTTCAGTCTTCGCGTCGGCCAACAATTCTCAACACGGGCGTAGCCGCTTACTCAAGCTCGCGCAACCGGTCGTCATCTTTACGACGCCCTCAACCCAGGGATCTATTACGCGAACCGAAGCAGCGGCTATGACAGGTGAGCTTTCTCAGTCGTCGACGCGGCTGAAGTAGATGACGGTGACTCGGTGCTCGGGGGTGATGAGGTCGCCGTAGATTCGGCTGAGCATGGCGATCACGTCGTCTTGGGTCCGAAACTCGGGGTTCTCGCGCTCGATGTCGCGGGGGCTGAGCTCGGCGATCGTCTTCACCTCGACGCGGTCGAGGATCGCGCTGTACAGCTTCTGGCGTCGGCCAAACCGGGGGCCGATGGTGACCCAGACGATCATGCCTGTTCGGTATTTGTCGGACTTATCGCCAAGGCGGATCGAGACGGTCTTCCGGTTGTTCCGGAGCACGTCGCCGTACAGGTCGGTGTAGAAGTTCAGAGCGTACATTGGGTGGGGCCTTTCGATGCGAGCCTGCGACATCGACAGGCCGTCCTTATTTTGTCAGACTTTGCGACTTCTAGGTTCGAACCCTGGTAGGACGGGAAGATGATCTGGCTCCTGGGGTTGCTGGCCCTCTACCTTGCGCTCCTGCTGCTCATCGTGTGGGTGAGCCTCCACCCGTTCCGCATCCCGATCTACCTCTCTCCCGCGGCCCTCGGCACCCCGCAGGAAGAGGTGGAGATCCAGTCGGAAGGGGCCACGCTTCGGGGGTGGTGGGTGCCCGCACCGGGCGACGCCGAGCCCCTCGTCATGGTCCTCGCCCACGGCTACATGATGAACCGGTCGGAGCTCGTTCCCGAGGCGTTCCAGTTCTGGCAGCGAGGAGTCTCCTGCCTTATCATCGACCAGCGTTGCCACGGCCGTAGCGGCGGCAAGAAATGCACCCTCGGCTATCTGGAGCGACACGACATCGCGGCGGCCGTTGCCTACGCACGATCTCGTGCCCCCGGAGCAAAGATCGGCCTCTTAGGAAGCAGCATGGGTGCCGCCGCCAGCGCCCTGGCCATGTCGCACGACCCATCGCTTGCCGACGTCGTGATCCTCGATTCTTGCTACGGACGCCTGAGCAGCGCCACTCTCGGCTGGTGGCGCTTCGTCGGCGGCGACGTCCTGAAGGTGATCCTCTCTCCCACCGTCCTGGTCTCGATGCCCCTCGCCGGGTTCAACCCGTTCCAGGTTGACATCTCCCGTGGCCTCGCTCACCTGAAGGACGTTCCCGTCCTGTTCTTCCACGGCCGGAGCGACACCTTGGCCCTCCCGGGCGAGGCGATGCGAAACTTCGAAGCCACGCCTGGTCCCAAAGAGATCGTGTGGTTCGACCGGTGCGGCCACTCCGAGGGCCGCTGGGAGCAAGCAGAGAAGTACCACCGCGAGCTGTTCTCGTTTTTGGAGAGACAGGGTTTTCTGAGAGAGAAGACGCGTGACGCGTGATGGGGTGAGGTGCCTCGAAAGTCCGACGGCATCGCATCACAAATCACGCCTCACCCCATCACGCGTCATCTCTCCCCCGGGCACGCCCCCCATCCTCAGGACGTTAGGAATGGCGTAGGTAAACTCCCTCGTCGGCGCCCAGCATGCTCCCAGTCCTCTTCAAGATCGGCAATTTTCCCGTCCACAGCTTCGGCGTGGTTATGGTCATCGCGTTCTTCGCGGCGCTGATGCTCATTCGGTCGCGGGCCGGGCGTTACGGACTGACGCCGACCCAAGTGTCGGACGTCAGCTTCTGGACCCTTATCGGCGGCGTCCTTGGCGCCCGCGCGATGTTCATCATCCAGGAGCTGCCGTACTATCTTAAGAACACGGACGAGCTGTTCTCCCTCCAGTTCAAGGGGCTTACGAGCTTTGGCGGCCTCTTTGTGGGCGCGGCGGTCGTAGCGGTTTGGGCGCGCCGGAACAACGTGCCGTTCCGGACCATCGGCGACCTCTTTGCCCCGGGATTCCTGCTCGGTCACATCATCGGCCGGGTGGGCTGTCTGCTTAACGGTTGCTGTTTCGGCGGTGCGTGCCCTCCCTCGACCCCCTGGGGCATCCACGTAGAGGGAAGCAACCTTCTGCACCATCCGGCTCAGATTTACGACTCGCTCATGAACCTCGCCGCTCTCGGGTTCCTGCTGTGGTTCGAGCGCCGAAAGAACCACGCGGTGGGTCAGGTCGCGGGCCTCATGTTCGTGCTCCACGGCCTCGCGCGGTTCATCTACGAGTTCTGGCGGGCGGGCACGGTGGCGCAGGTCGCGCGTGGCGAAGCGTCGTCCACCTACTGGGGCAGCCTTCCTATCACCCAAGCCCAAGCAGTCGCCATCGGCATGATGGTCTTCGGAGCGTTCCTGTTAGCCCTGTACGCCCGGCGCGGGCCGGTCCAGCAGGAGCTTCGCGCGGCGTGAGGCTCGGGGAGCTTCTCCAGTCCTTTCAGGGATTGCGGGCTCTCGTCGTGGGCGACTTGATGCTCGACGAGTACATCTTCGGCCGTGCTACCCGCATCAGCCAGGAAGCGCCGGTGATGGTTGTCCGTCAGACCTCGACGCGCGCCGTTCCCGGAGGAGCCGCCAACGTGGCCTCGAACATGGTCGCCCTGGGGGCGGTTCCCGCGATGGTCGGCGTGGTCGGCTGCGATGCGGCGGGCGACATGCTGGCCTCGTCCCTCGGCACCTTTGGCATCGACAACGGAGGCCTCGTCCGCGACCCGGGCCGGCCCACCGTTCGTAAGACGCGGGTCTTAGCGAACCACGCGCACCAGGTACTCCGCATCGACCACGAAGAGACTCACCCTGTGACGGGGGACGTCGAGCAGGCGATCTTGCAGCGCACCCTCGATCTGCTGCCCACCGTCGACGTCGTGCTGGTCAGCGACTACACAAAAGGTGGGGTCACGCCCCGAATCATTGAAGCCACTATCCGGGCGGGACGAGAGCGACAGATTCCCGTCGTGGCGAACCCCAAGCCAAGTAGCCTGCGCCATTACCGCGGCGCCACCTTGGTCAGCCTCAACCGCTACGAGGCAGGTGACGCTTTGGGCATTGAGGGCGGCTTGGCCGACGAGGACGCGGCCGACGCGGCCTCCCAACTCCGCGAGCGCCTTGGAGTCGACCAAGTCTTGGTCACCCTCGGAGCCAGTGGCATGGCGGCGGCCGGAAACGAGTCGTTCCGGGTGCCTGCGCTGAAGGTCGAGGTCTACGATGAGGCGGGTGCTGGAGATACCGTCATCGCCACGGTCGCGCTTGGTGTGGGAGCCCAAAAGTTCTCTCGCGCCCTGTTCGAGTTAGCGGCCCAGACGTCGGCCAGCGTGGTCCGCAAGGTCGGCGTGGCGGTCCCCTCGTCCGAAGACCTGGCGCAGATCGCGACGGTCGAGGCCAACGGCGGGTATTCTAACGCCTTATAGCCTCTTTATCGAGGCACCCGATTCAGGACCAGAACCAGCATGCGCATCAAGAACAAGGAAATTCGGCGACGACGGCACCGCAAAGAGCAGAAGATCAAGGAGGCCGCTAAGGTCCTCCGCGAGCAGTACGGAGACAGAAAGGCCACTGCTCCCGCCGCCAAGCCGAAGCCCCCGACGCGACGGGCCACGTCCAAGGCTAAGTAAGGTCTATAGGTCTTTAGGTCGTTGGGTCTCGAGGCAAGCTCCTCCCTAACGACCCAAAGACGAAACGACCTCAAGACCGCTTCCCTATGGGCTGGGCGGATCATGCGAAGAAGGAGCTTGCTGCCGGTCGGTCGGTGGTTATCCGTCCGCGTGGGCACTCGATGAAGGGGAAGGTGAACGACGGTGACATGGTCACCGTTGAACCGGTCGAGCCAGACCAACTTGGAGTCGGAGACATCGTGCTCGTCCGCTGTAAGGGCACCGACTATCTTCACCTCGTCAAGGCGATCGACGGTTCGCGGTTCCAGATCGGCAACAACCGGGGCCGGATCAATGGCTGGGTCGGATCGAACGCGATCTACGGCAAGGCCACCAAGGTGGAATCGTAATGCGCGTGGCCGTCGTGGGCGCGGGGATCGTCGGAACCAGCGCTGCCCGATTCCTTGCCCAACGAGGGCACGACGTGACGGTCCTGGAGCGGTTCCGACAGGGCCACAAGAACGGAAGCTCGCACGGGCTCAGCCGCATCGTGCGCAAGGCTTACCCCGACGCCTTCTACGCCGCCCGAATGGCGGAGGCGTACCCGCTGTGGGCGGAGCTACAGGCCGAGTCGAGCTGCGAAATCCTCCATGAGGTTGGGCTCGTCTACTTTGGGAACCGAGACTCGGCCGACGTCCAGTCGGTCGCCCAGGGGCTCGCAGACTTGGACGTCCCTAACGAAGTCCTCGACCACGACCAAGTTCGAAGGGTGTTCCCCGCCCTCCGGCTGGCCAAGGATGAGGTCGCCATCTTCACGCCCGAGGCTGGGCACGTCCACGCGAACAACGCCGTCCTCGCGTCTTACCGACTAGCCCACCGGCACGGGGCGCGTTTCCACTATGGCCGCAAGGGGCTGCCCGACAAGCTGGGGGACGCATACGACGCCTATGTCGTGTGCGCCGGCTCGTGGGTCCGCGACTTTGTGGACGTCCCGGTAAAGGTGACCCTGCAAACGATCGGCTACATGGACGCCCACGTCGAAGGGCCGGTCTGGATCGAGGACTCCCCGAACTTCTTGTACGGATTCCCTACCGATCGGTGTGGACTGAAGATCGCTGCTCACCGGGCAGGACCAGAGTTCCGGACAAGGGGACAGGAACGAGTACCGCAAGAGGCGGACTTGGCCCTAATCCGCGACGTGGCAGCTCGGCGATTCGGCATCTCCGACCCCGATGTCCGATACCAGGACACCTGTCTCTATACGACCGCTCCCAACGACGACTTTCTCTTGGGACGTCTTGGGGACAACGGATTCTTCGTTTCCGCATGTAGCGGCCACGGCTTTAAGTTCGGCCCCTACATGGGCCGTCTCCTCGCCGACTTTGTAGAGGGGAAAGATGCCCCCGAGCGTCATCCCCGGTGGCACTGGACGCCAACGACGCAGCCCTAACCGGCGCAAGCCTGGTAAGGATCTTCCGACTCATCCGCACGGGAGAGTCGTCGGTACACTGAGATGATGCTCCCTGCTTTGCTTCTCCTCGGGACGGTGCCTCAAAACGAGGCACGTACAGTCGAACTCTCACGAGGAGCACTCGTTCGGGGTGCGGGCTCAACGGAGTTCCGCTACTGGGACGTGACCGACACCACCCTCGACTCCTCGAACGCCGACACCAACCACGGCGGCTCGATGAGCCTGTTAGGGGGTCCCGGCCGGACCATCCTCATCCGGTTCGGCGACCTGAACCGGGTGGTCGGTCCGTTCCACCGCGTCCGCAAGGCGAGTCTGGTGCTGGGAAGCGGCGGGGGCCCGACCCCGAGTCTACGGTCGGTTTCCCGGGTGCTGGTCCCCTGGGGCGAGGGGCCCTTGCAAACCCTAAGCGGCATCCTGCGGGTTCAGAAGCCTGCCGAGGGCACGCCGGCCAAGCCAACCGCCCCTCTCTGGGGAGCGACCTGGCGAGAGCGGCGAGGGCAACGGACGGCATGGCAACAGCCCGGAGCGGCCGGAGCGGCGGACGCCGAACCGATCGCCACGGCAAAGATTGCTTCCGACGATAAAGCGTTGACCATCACCGGACTCGAGGACGCCGTCCAGCGAATGGCCGAGCGGTGGTACGAGAACCATGGGTTTGCCGTGAGCTTCGAGACTCCCACGGAGGTTTCCAGCAGCCAGTCGGTCAAGAACCGACCACGGCTGGTGCTCGAGCTTGAGCCGGTAGCCCCGAAAACGGGAGCGGACCTGAGCGTCGTTTCGATCTCGCGGGGAGCCGCCGAAGGGGGCGAGGTTCCGTTCACGGCGCGGGTGAAGAACGTCGGCACCGCCGCCTCCGAAGGATTCGCGGCGGCGTGGGTCGTGGGCGAGCGGCAGAACGCGACGATCGAGAACCCCAATCGAGTGGAGCCGGGTCAGGAAGTGACCTTCACCGTCCGCCAACCGGCCAAAAACACTCCTGATCACCGGGTCCACCCGATCGGCCTGCGCATCGTGCCCAAGGGGAATGACGCGGTTGCGGGCAACGACTACCTGGAGGTCCAGGAGAACGCGCGGTTCGTGACCCTGGTGGTCGATCCTAAGCTTGCTGAGGCGGCAAAGGCGACCCCCAACACCCTCGGTTCACGCTCCGTCGAGGACTGGGCCCAAGAGCAGGTTCGGACCTGGAACGACGTTTATCTCGCTCACAGCCGGTTTTCGTTCGCGACCGAAGGGGCAAAGGAGCGGGTCGCCCTTCAGGGGATCGAGGTCGGCCAGCCCGGTGGCGTTGGCACGGGCACCGGCAACACGCTGAACTACGCCTGGCTACCCACCACCACGATCACCAGCACAGACACCGCGTTTCTCCGTAGCCTTGGCGTGGCCAGTGGGCTGCCGGACATGTCCGCGATGAGCATCGCCCGAGGGCGGATCGACCTGAAGGACAACGGCAAGCCCGTCGACCGCTCCAACGTCGATCGATTCCCCGGCATCATGGGCTACGGCGACACCCGGTTCGAGGGCAGCGTTCCGGGACAGATCGGCTTGCCGTACGAGCCGTACTTCTCGCCGATCTTCGAGGTGAACCCGCTGGAGCCGACCGGGTTGCTTTCCGCCACCGATGTGGCCCGCGTTAACCGAGGGCTGGAAGGCGGCACCTTGACCATGCCGAAGACCCTCCTGGTTCGAGCCCAGGATCTGACCGGACGTCCTCTGAGCGGCGTCGAGTTGAGCTTCTTCCAGACGAAGGACGGCCGCGTGCCCGACGGCCCTCCCGCATTCACCACCGTCGTCGGCACGACCGGTACTGGCGTGTTGCCGAACCGCGGCGAGTTCGGGCCGTTCGGCCAGATTGATCCGATGGCCGGCAACGGAACGTTCCTCGTTCGAGCCCTGGTGAACGGCGTTCCCGAGTGGAGCTGGCTCAAGGCCTGGCAGCTCTACGACGCCGCCAGCCGCGGCAACCAAACCGCCGCTATCGTCGACCTGCGCTTCAACGTCCCGGGGGCCCCGCTGGAGGCGGACGTGGACCTCGCCCGCGACCGGATCATCACCGACTCCGCCGGCAGCCTTCCCGCCAAACTAGTCGCCTTGGTAGACGACTCCACCGACACCGAGGTCGCGATTGGCCCCAAGGTCGGAGACTGGATCGAGATTGACCTCGGCCGTGACCGCACGGTCGGTGAGGTTCGCCTCGCGACGAAGTCCGGTTTCCTTCCCCGCTTCGACATCGTGGGTTACGGCACGGGCCAGCGGGCCGAAGAGGCCATCCCGATTGCCAAGGAGCTCGACTGGGCATGGACCTCCCAGAACCGAGGTGAAAGCGGCCCCGGCGGCACCGTCTCCGTCGCCTACCGCGGACCGATCCCTCGTGTACGCTACCTCCGGATCCTGAACCGCTCGGGCGGCGAAGGCAAGCTGGCGGCGATCCGAATCGTCCCAGCACGCGTCGGACCCTAAGGTTCCGACACCAAGAGAAGATCGAGGCGCTTCCAATTGGGGAAGCGCCTCTTTTTGTACCGGAACGCACTATCCCAGATTAGAATGGGGCAGGGAGAGAGGGATGAGGACAACAGGGGAGGGACGCGGATGAAGGCGGTCGTAATGGCCGGAGGCGAAGGGTCGCGGCTACGCCCGATCACGGCGAACCGGCCGAAACCGCTGGTGCCGATCTGTAACCAGCCGATCATGGAGCACATCCTGACGCTCCTCAAGCGGCACGGCGTCGAGGAGGTCGTCAGCACCCTCTACTATCTCGCTGATGAGATCCAGGGGTACTTCGGCGATGGGTCCGACTTCGACGTCAAGATGCACTACAGCATCGAGAACAAGCCCCTCGGAACCGCGGGCAGTGTCAAGAAGGCGGAAGCGCATCTGCGCGATGGCACCTTCCTGATTGTTTCGGGCGACGCCCTCACCGACTGCGATCTGACGAAGGCTCTCGCATTCCACCGCGCCAAAGGCAGCCTTGCCACCCTCATCCTGTACCGGGTGCCCAACCCCTTGGAGTTCGGCGTCGTGATCACCGACGACGACGGCCGAATTGTCCGTTTCTTGGAAAAGCCGAGTTGGTCCGAAGTCTTCTCCGACACTGTCAACACCGGCATGTACATCCTCGAGCCGGAGATCTTCCGGTATATGGAGGAGAACCAGGCCTACGACTGGAGCGGCGACATCTTTCCCCGCCTCCTCGAAGAGGGCAAGCCAATGTTCGGCTACGTGATGGAAGACTACTGGGCGGACGTCGGGTCGCTTACCCAGTACCGCGAGGCCCAAGAGCACCTGATGTCGGGCCGCGTGACGCTGCCGCTCCAGGGCGAGACGAACGCCGCCGGGGTAGCCATTGGCAAGAACTGCGTGATCGACGAGACGGCGACGCTGGTCCCACCCGTAGTGCTCGGGCGGAACGTCAAAGTTAAGCGGAACGCCCGCGTCGGTCCGTTCACCGTCATCGGCGACAACACGTTCATCGAAGAGGACGCCCACGTCGAACGCTCTGTCGTATGGGACAGCGCATACATCGGCCCTAACGTGGCCATCCACAGCGCCATCGTCGGCTCCCGCGCCACGATCAAGAAGGACAGCGTGGTGCGCGAGGACGCGGTCATCGGTGACCGGTGCCTCATCGACGTCGGTTGCAGCATCCGTCCGCGCGTCAAGCTTTGGCCGGACAAGATCGTTGAGCGAGGCTCCACCGTCACGATGTCCCTGGTCTGGGGCAACAAGTGGCGGGGCAATCTGTTCCGCGAGTTGGGAGTTGCCGGGCTCAGCAACCTGGAGATCACGCCCGACTTCGCCTGCCGGTTGGGCTCCGCCTTCGGCTCCTGCTTCAACCCCGGCGTGCGGATCGTCACCAGCCGAGACAGCACGCGCAGCTCGCGGATGATCAAGCGGGCGCTGATCGCCTCTCTGCTTAGCGTGGGATGCGACGTCTTGGACATGCGGAGTGCCGCCCTGCCGGTCGCTCGCCACTTTATCCGAGCAAGCGGAGCCGCGGGCGCGATGAGCGTTCGCAAGCTGCCGGGGAACAGCCGCGTCACTTTGATCGAGATGTTCGACGCCCGCGGCGCATACCTGCCTCGGAACATGGAGCGGAAGGTCGAAACTGCCTTTTTCCGCGAGGACTTCAAGCGCACCGACCCCGACGACCTCGGCACCATGGAGTTTGCCAGCCGAGCCATCGAGGAGTACCAGCACGACTACTTCCGCAACATCGGCGAGGTGGCAGGCGCGCGACGGTTGCGAGTGGTCTGTGATTACGGC
>Ga0216301_1000056_pt1 | contig 28344 bp, 30 predicted proteins | sample 4hB_Boncat_minus_FD_156203 | JGI IMG/M metagenome (GOLD analysis project Ga0216301, IMG submission 156203) | Terrestrial sediment cell enrichment communities for BONCAT metagenomics from Utah, United States - 4hB_Boncat_minus | ecosystem: Environmental > Terrestrial > Deep subsurface > Rock...
GGCTTGGGGTTGAGAGTGCAGATCACTCAAGTTGAGGAGGAGGTGCGAGAGGGTCGGCGCTGGCCGTTGAGAGCCGCCATTGGCTTCGGAGCCATCGCAGTCCTGGGAAGTCTCCTTTACGGCGCTTCGCTCGCCCTAGTGCTGCCCAAGTTCGACCTCGTTCGGGGTGGGCTCTGGATCGCGCTCTCCGCAGGGGGAGCGTGGATCGTCTTTGGGCCGATCCTACACTTGGTCACCGGCCTCCATCTCAAGGTTCTCGCTTACGCCTGCCTTTTCACGATGGCGGTCGGAGAACTCGTCCTGACCATTGGTGCGGCTCTAAACCTGCTGGCATTCCTGATTTGGGGTCCTCAGTTTAGCGGCGGCATCGGATTGAACGTGGCGGTCGTCGGAATCTCGAACATCGTCATGGCGGCGGTTCTGACCGAGCAACTCCGAGCCCTCGGGGTCCCGCCGACGAGGAGCTTGGCGACCTGGATGCTGGTCCTGAACGGCGTCGGTGCTGGGCTCTTCTTCCTCCTGTACCGAGTCCTGTTCGGAGGGGCTGCGTGATCCCAAAGAACGCGATCACCATGCGGGGGCACATCGACCGGTGTTGGCTCCTGGCCTACCGTGTCCCCATTGACCAAGTCGCGGGCATGCTCCCTAAGCCTCTTAGCCTTGTTACCAAAGATGGCTACGCCTTCCTGAACCTGGTGGTGTCCCACCTGCGCCAAATGCGGCCCAAGCCCCTCCCCGCTTGGACCGGTTTCTCCTACTGGCACGTGGCGTACCGTCTGTACGTTCGTTTCGATCCCCCATCGGATGCTCCCATCGAGGGTCTGTACTTTCTGCGGAGCGACGTCGATAGCCGCCTGATGGCCGTTCTGGGCAATGCCCTCACGGACTTCCGGCTGAACCTGGCGCAGGTGAACGTTGAGTGCGAAGCCAAGTCCACGCTTATCCAGGTCGAGTCTCGTCAGGCCCCCCTCAGGCTCTGGGTAGATCCTTTAGTTCCCGCAGCTGCCCCCAACTCACCGTTTGCCACCCTCGAAGAAGCTGCCGACTTCCTCACCTACAAGCCTGCGGGAATATCCGTGGACGGCCGGCATGTGAACGTCCTGCGCATCAAGCGCGACGAGGCCGCCTGGCGAAGCCGACTGGTGGCCGTTCGGGAGCAGAGGGTGGAGTTCTTCAAGGGCCTTGACGCCGTCCTGGAAGTTGCGTACGAGGTCGAGCCCATCGACTACCAGTGGAACCGGGCCGAAAGGTGGCCGCGATGACCGTCCTGATCACCGGAGGAACCGGCTTTATCGGGCGCAACCTGGTCGAATCGCTGACCGGCGACGGAAACCACTGCGTAGTCTTGGTCCGGCCAAATTCCCGCCGCCTGGTCACCCCTGGCGTCGACTACCGCTCCTACGAGGACCTACCTGAGCGAGCGGACGTGGTGGTCAACCTTGCCGGCGAGTGGGTGGTAGGTCGCTGGACTGCCGCCAAGAAGGCCAGGATCATGGCCAGCCGGGTCGAAACGACCCGGCGCATAGTCGATTGGATGGCCCAGTGCGCCCAGCCGCCCCAGGCCTTCCTCTCCGCCAGCGCCGTCGGCTACTACGGAGACCGTCCGGGCGAGGTGCTCACGGAGGACAGCCCGCCGGACCCGAACGACCGATTCCGAGCCCAAGTCTGCCGGGCTTGGGAAGAGGAGGCATGGCGGGCCCGGGATCTTGGCATCCGCACCGTCACCCTGCGCACCGGCAACGTGCTTTCACCGAGGGGAGGATTTCTGGGGATGCTGATGCCCGTCCTGCGCCGTGCTCCGTTCCTCATGCCGTTCGCTCCCGATGCGGTCAACCCCTGGATCGGCCTGCCGGATGCGGTTAACCTAATCCGGTTCGCGCTCAACGATCCGAACGTCGAAGGTCCACTCAACGTCACCGCTCCGGAGCCGGTAACGATGAGGCACCTCGTAGACGAACTTGCACGCTGTCTGGGCAAACGGAGCTTTGGCACCCTCCCTCAAACCCTCATGCAACTGGCTTTAGGAGAGTTCAGCCAATCGATGCTGGAGAGCCTCGACGTCCGCCCCGCCAAGGCTCTCGCCTCGGGTTACACCTTCGCTCACCCGAAAATCGAGACCTGCCTAGACGCCCTCATGAACTAGAACCCCCTCCTCGTTTTCCCGCGGCCGACCCTGTACAAGCAGGAAAACCCGGCGCGAGGAAAATGAGGAGGGGGCAGGGGGTGGAGAAAGCCTGCCCCCTACATCAGGACAGCGGTCACCCGCCCCGTGAGATACCGCTGCTCCGGATACTCGGCGGCAAAGAAGAGGTGGACGCTGTCCTCCTCCTGGTGCACAAAGTGCGCCGTTTTAGCCTCCCCGAACGCCTCGTCCGACCATCCCGCCCGCAGCGCCTTCGACGCCCCTTCGGGCGAGCTGTCGAGACCAAGCCAGGCACAAGAGATCTCGACCATCGCATCTGGGTGGGACAGCCGCCGGACCTTCTGCACGATCAGGTGAGGAATCTGCTCGAGCACCGCCACCACCTGCGCCTGGACGGGCACCACTGCCTTTTCCGGCAGCATGCGCCCCCGACTGATCGTGGAAGACCGAAACTGTTCGAACTCAGGCTTGCGGACGAGGGGCATAGACTCAATGATGGCCTAATCGTTGCCGTGGGGTCGGTGGAACCCCGACCCTCAAGCGAACCTTGAGCAAGACCCTCGCTCCTGCCTCTAGACCGTAACCGATGCCTTCCGCTGCACCGCCGCCTTTACGAGCCCTTCGAACAACGGGTGGGGCCGGTTGGGACGGGACTTGAATTCGGGGTGAGCTTGGGTGGCGATAAAGAACGGGTGCGCGGGCACCTCGATCATCTCAACCAGCCGGTAGTCCGGCGACACGCCGGAAATCACCATCCCGTTCTCCTGCAGCTTTTCCCGGAAGTCGTTGTTGACCTCGTACCGGTGCCGGTGGCGCTCGGTGATGCGGTTGGAGCCGTACAGGCTGTGGGCCAGCGTTCCGTTGACCAGGTTGCAGTCGTAGGTGCCGAGCCGCATGGTCGCGCCTTTGTCGACCACGTGCTTCTGCTCGGGCAGCAAGTGGATCACCGGGTACGGCGGGTTCTCGACCATCTCCTCGGAGTTGGCCCCGACGAGGCCGCACACGTTGCGGGCGAATTCGATGACTGCCATTTGCAGCCCGAGGCATACGCCAAGGAAGGGAAGCCCGGTGTCCCGGGCGTACCGGATCGCTTCGATCTTGCCCTCGATGCCACGGCCGCCGAAGCCCGGGGCAACGACAAGCGCGTCGACGTCGTCCAGGAACTCCTGGGGTGGCCTGCCATGCTCAAGGCTGTCACTCTCGATCCACTTAAGCTCTACGTCGCTGTCGTTTGGGATGCCCGCGTGGATCAGCGCCTCGTTGATCGACTTGTAGGCGTCGCCGTTGGACGTGTACTTGCCCACCACTGCGATCTTCACCGAATGGCGCGGGTTCTTGAGAGTCTCCACCAGCCGCTCCCACTCCGCCAGGTTCACCTGACGGGGCTCCAGGCCGAGACGCTTCACCACTAACTCGCCCAGGCCCGCTTCTTCGTAGGTCAGGGGGACTTCGTAGATGGTCGGCACCGTCTTGGACTCGATGACGGCCTGCGGCGCGACGCCGCAGAAGAGGGAGATCTTTTCCCGGACGTCGTGAGGCAGCGGCACGTCGCTCCGGCACACGAGCACGTCGGGGGTGATGCCGATGCCGCGGAGCCGCTCGACGCTGTGCTGGGTGGGCTTCGTCTTGACCTCGCCCCAGGGGCCGACCGTCGGTACCAGCGTGACGTGTACGTACAACGTGTTCTCGATGCCCACGTCGGTGCGCATCTGGCGGATCGCCTCCAGGAATGGCAGGGACTCGATATCGCCGACCGTGCCGCCGATCTCGGCGATCACGACGTCGGCTTCCTGCTCGCGGGCCAGGCTTACGATGCCCGCTTTGATCTGGTTGGTGACGTGCGGGATGACCTGGACGGTCGCTCCCAGGTAGTCGCCTCGGCGCTCGGCGGCGATGACGCTGCTGTACACCTTTCCGGTGGTGAGCGAGCTGCCTGCCGAGCAGTTCACGTCCATGAACCGCTCGTAGTGGCCGAGGTCGAGGTCCGTTTCCGCGCCGTCTTCGGTGACGAACACCTCGCCGTGCTGGTAGGGGTTCATCGTGCCCGCGTCAACGTTGATGTAGGGGTCCAGCTTCAACGGTGCGACGGTGAATCCGCGGTTGCGGAGGAGCCGCCCGAGGCTGGCGGTCGTGATCCCTTTTCCGATCGAGCTGACGACACCGCCGGTCACGAAGATGTATTTGGTCACGTTCTTAGGCTCCTCAAACGCACGGGGCCGCCCGCCTACAGCACGCACACGGGCTCCAGGCGGAATGGCAACGGGGGTTTCTCAGATTATACATGCTCAGGGGGCGGTGGCGAGTCCTGGAGTCCCGCGCCTTTAGGGGACGCCGTTTCGGGACGGCTATGTGAACCTGAGTGGGGTGGCTTAGTCCCGGGATCGGGACAAGGTCAGGACGGCTTCGGTAATGGCCTCGAGTGGTTTTCGCTCCGGCTCCGGCCGGGCGTGGTTCAGGAGGACGTGGGACACGAGATCGGCCACCTGGACGCCGGGATTCGTCTTCGTGTCGACGATCAGGGGGCTTACGAGGATATGGGGGAGCCGGTTTGCCGTTTCGGGCCGCAGCATGGTCTTGATCATCCGCCGGGCCAGGGCTCGGTCGGCGCTGGGGCTCGACCCGTCCAGCACCGGCACCACCATCTGGTCGGGGTGCCACCGGGCTACCCAGTCCTCTACCTGCTCGAACAACTGGACCATGTGCTTGGGAATGCCCCCGTCCCGGCTCGACTGCTCCAACTTCGTGAATTGGGACACGACGGAGAACACACGGGCCTCGTTCGCTTGCAAGGATTCCAACACCTCAAGGGCCAGCCGGACCGCCGCCCGAGGTTGTTGCCCCGTCCGCCGAAGGACGGAAGAGGATAACAGCAGGCTCGCCTTGAGCTCTACGTGGCTTGGCGGCTCGCCCACTACGAAGTGGGTCTCCCAGACCCGCTCCCGCTCGTCGGCGGACATGTCCCGATCTTGGACGAAGTACCGAGCCTTGGCGTCCTCCACGGCGGCCACGAGGCTTCGATAACCGGGCTCGCCGATGCAGAAGCCGCCGAGCACGTGCCGAAACCCGCCCGGTGTGCTCTCAAAGCTGTCGTCGAGGAATAAAAGCATCGGCCGCAGGACAGCCTATCGTCTGCGCCATCCTCACTGCCAGGCCCCGTCGAAAAGGCCGCAGGACGACGGAGGCTCCTGGGTAGTCTCCGCGACGGAGGCCGCCATGTTTGAGGAAGCCCTTAACTTTCCGCTCGTCCAGGACATCTACGAAGTAGTTCGCGGAGACTGCCTTCTGCGTCCAACGGAACACTCCCGAAGGACGGCACCGGAGCGATTCACCGTGCTGGAGTCCGAGGACGACGCCTACAGCCGCATCGGGTCGGGAGTTCTCATGAAGTACCCGATGTCCAATGCGGGTGGAGCACTCCTCGAGGTGCCATGGCACAACATTCAGTCTGACCAAGCGGCGTCGATTAGTGAACTCTGTCGCGAAGCCGGAGTTCAGGAGATCGCAAAGCGTCTCACCGCTTTCGGGCCGTTCGAGGAGCTCATCGAGGCTCACCTGCCCGAGGAGTATTCCGACTTTATCGACACCGTCTCTGCCGACCTTGCCGACTGCATCAAAGCCCGCCTTGCGGTTGGACAAGCGAACCCATGGGTGGAGAGCCTTGTGGAGGCTTATCACTTGGGAGGCTTACCCTGCGGCTGGGACCACGAGTGCCAGCGGCTCGTGGTCTTTATGCCGCAAAACTGAGTCGCCCTTTATCTGTCGTGGAGGACCAGAAGCATCGGCTTCTTTGCCCTCATGGGCTTTCAAGCTCCGCGTAAGGATCTTCGGGATTTACAAGGTTTGCCGTATCATCAGCAGGGTTGCGGAACTCGTAATGTTGCGAGCTCTTCCTACTTCAGGGAGAGCAAGGTGACCTTTACTCATGAGCATCGTTTCGGAACGACCTCACGCCGCGTGGATTAATTCCCGCGAATACCCGTTCAACAACCATTACCTCGACGTCGAGGGCGGACGGATGCACTACATCGCCGAAGGGGGTGGCGACCCGATCCTGTTCGTCCACGGGAGTCCCACCTGGTCGTACATGTGGCGGAACCTGATCCGCGACTTGTCGAAGGACCATCTGTGCGTGGCTCCCGACCATGTCGGGTTTGGCCTCTCGGAGAAAGCGAAAGACTGGAGCTTCACTCCCGCCGCCCACTGCCGAAACCTAACGCAGCTTATCCAACACCTGGGCCTGAAGAACATCACGCTCGTGATGCACGATTACGGTGCCCCCATCGCGATGTCGTACGCGACGGAGCATGCGGACAACGTGAAGCGGCTGATCGTCATGAACAGTTGGTGCTGGGACATCTCCAACGATCCCGTCGTGTCCAAATTGGGCAAGGCAGCCTCGGGAGCCCTTGGCAAGCTGATGTACGTGAACATGAACGCGGGCCTGAAGCTCATGAAAGCCATGTTCGCGGACAAGACGAAGTTCACCGAGAACATGCAGACGGCCTATAGCGGCCCCTTTGAGCAGAAAGAGAGCCGCATCGCCCCGATGATGATGGCCAAGCACCTCGTGGACCAAGGCGCCTGGTACGACGCGCAGTGGAGCCAGCGAGAGGAGATCTGCGAGAAGCCCCTACAACTCCTCTGGGGCATGAAGGATCCCACCTTCGGCGAGAAGTACCTGAACAAGTGGTGGCACGAGTTTCCGCTTGCCGAGGTCGAGCGGCTCGACGATGCGGGGCACCTGCTCATGGAAGAGAAGCCGGTCGAAACGCTCCGTACGATCCGCCGTTTCCTCTCCGCCGTCCCCAAACCGGGCGGCTTCCTCGCCTAGCCGTATCGGGTCCGTCCGCCGCTTTCGTAGAATAGAGCGGATGCGGCGGACGGACCTGATGGATACGAAGGAAGGGGCCTACCGGCTTTTGCTGCAGCGCCTGCGAGAGCTGACGCCTCAGCAGCGGATCCGGATGACCTTCGACCGGATCGAGTCGGCTCGCGATTTTCGCCGCCGCACCGAAGACCTGAGGCCGTCTCGGTGACCGTGACCGAAATCGTCGCCGATGTGTCGAGTCGGCTAGCCGGTGCGGGGATCCCGCACGTTCTGGGTGGTTCCCTCGCAAGCAGCGCGTGGGGCCAGATGCGTCAAACGAACGACGCCGACTTCGGGGCGCTTCTGACCCTGGAAACGCTGGAGGGATTCCTCACCGCATTTACTGATCCCTACTACGTCGGCCGGCTAGAGGCCGAGGAAGCGCTCGCGAGCGAAGCCCCATACCGCACCGTCCAGATCATGCACATGGACGAGGTCTTCAAGATCGACCTGTTCGTGATTGGAGGTGACGAGTACTCGCGGTCAGAAATAGCCCGCAGCCGTCGGATCGAAATCGTTCCGGGCAAAGAAGTCCCTTTCGCGGCGCCCGAAAACATCGTGGTTCAGAAGCTCCGCTGGTTCGACCTGGGAAGCCGCGTAAGTGACCGCCAGTGGAACGACATCGTCCAGGTGTTAGAAGTCCAAAGGGGCCACCTCGACATGGAGTACCTGCGCCGCTGGACCGCCCACTTCGGCTTGGAAGACCTTCTGGACGAAGCGATCGACCAAACTTTGGAGTGAGGCAGTTTGCTGCCTCTTTGGGCGCTTCGACACGGCTGCCCAACCCGAAAGCAAGAAAAGAGGCAGCAAGCTGCCTCACTCCAAAGCCGGTAAACTCGCCTCTCCATGGACTACCGGCGCACCTACGTTCGTGACCTGTTCAACCTCGAGCCGGGAACCCAGACTTCGGCTTACGGCTGGGTGAAGACCCGGCGGGATAGCAAGGGGATCTCGTTCGTCCAGCTTAGCGACGGCTCTTGCTTCAAGGACCTGCAGGTCATCGTTAATGCGGGGGTGATCGACGCGGACACGCTCAAGCAGATCACGACGGGCGCGTGCGTCCGCTTTGACGGCACCATCGTCGAGTCTCCTGCGGCTGGACAGGCGGTCGAGATGCAGGCGAGCGGAGTCGAACTCTACGGCCCCGCCGACCCGCAGACCTATCCGCTGCAGAAGAAGGGCGCGACCATGGAGTTCCTTCGCGAGATCGCCCACCTGCGGGCGCGCGGCAACACCTTTGGCGCCGTCTACCGCGTGCGTAACCAAGCCGCCTTCGCCGTTCACAACTTCTTCCACAAGCGCGGCTTCCACTACGTCCATACCCCCATCATTACGGCGAGCGACGCGGAAGGGGCGGGCGCGATGTTCCAGGTCACGACGCAGCTCGAAGTCAACGCCCCGCTCGAAGCCCCGGACGGCCAGTTCGCCTACCGGCTGAAGGGCGCGAACCCGGACGACGACTTCTTCGGCAAGCCGGCCTACCTGACGGTCAGTGGCCAACTCGAGGCCGAGACGCTGGCACTTGGGATGACCAACGTCTACACCTTCGGGCCGACCTTCCGCGCCGAGAACTCCAGCACCAGCCGCCACCTGGCCGAGTTCTGGATGATCGAGCCGGAGATGGCCTTCTGCGACTTGGAGGGCAACATGGCGCTCGCGGAAGAGTTCCTGCGCGAAGTCATCGAGCACCTGCTGGACTTCTGCGGCGACGACCTCGCGTTCTTCAACCAGCGCATCGAGCCCCACCTACTGGAGACCCTCGAGCACGTGGTGTCCAGCAAGTTCGAGCACCTCACGTACACGGAGGCGATCAAGCTGCTGGAAGAGAGCGGGGAGAACTTCGAGTTCCCCGTCGGCTGGGGCACCGACCTCCAAAGCGAGCACGAGCGCTGGCTCACCGAGGTCAAGGTTGGCCGCCCGGTGATCCTGACGGACTACCCGAAGGAGATCAAGGCGTTCTACATGCGTGGCAATGACGATGGGAAGACCGTCCGCGCGATGGACGTCCTCGCCCCCCGCATCGGGGAGATTATCGGCGGCTCCCAGCGTGAGGAGCGGCTGGACGTGCTCGAAGGACGCATCCGCGAGATGGGGCTGCCACTGGAGCCGTACTGGTGGTACCTCGACCTTCGGCGGTTCGGCTCCGCCCCCCACGCGGGGTTTGGTTTGGGTTTCGAGCGGCTGCTGATGTACGTGACGGGAATGAAGAACATCCGCGACGTTATCCCGTTCCACCGAACGCCGGGACACGCGGAGTTTTAGGGCCGCGTCGTCAGCCGTTCGGCCGGAGGCCGTGTTGCCGCGGCTCCGCGCCGCGCCCAACCGTTCGCTCCGGTCAACTGTAAGGTGCGCGCAGGACGGGCCTGCGGCTACACGGCCTTGGCCGTAGGGAGCCTCGTCCTCATAACCCTGCTGGGAGAGGTCCTTCGTCGCAGGCTCCTCAGGATGACATGGCGGGAGGTGAGGACTGACCCGTTGGGCGCGGTGGTAACCGGGGGAGAACAGTCCTAGCGAAAACGATTGGGCGGTGACGGCACGTCTGCAACGGTAGGGCAAGGGTATGGCGAAACGGAACCAAATCGTTTTGGGGGTGGTTGGGGGGACCGTCGTGTTTTGCGGACTCTTCGGTTACGGTCTCGTCGAAAGCACCTTCGGCCGGTCGGCCCGGCAGCTCAACCGGGAGCTGGAGGCGACCCGCCGGGCGGGCATCCCGCTCGAGCCTTCGCAACTCGAATCGATGGTGCGGGTGGCCGACGAGCAGAACGCGGCCCCGCTGTACCGGCAAGCCGTGCGCCTGGTGCAAGACCGGGAGGTCGAAAAGGCTTTAAAGGCGGTATCCGACTCTTCATCCCCCAGAGCGACCGCTGCTCAGCGAGCGGCGGGGCTTGCCGCGTTGCGCAAGGTGGAGCCCGCGCTGAAGCTGGTCGAGGCGGGAGCGGCCCGTCCGGGGTGCGACTTTCGGCGGGAGTGGACCAAGGGCATGTACGTCCTGTTTCCCGAGTTTGGCCCGATGAAAGGCTTCGTGAAGGCGCTCGGCGTGCGAGCCCGGGAAGAGAGTCGGGCCGGAGACTGGCGGAAGGCGCTTCGGACCCTAGAGTCGGCGCAAAGGGTCGCCCAGCACGCGGGCCAGGAACCGATCCTTATCGGGTTACTCGTCCAGATCGCTTGCGAGACGATCGTTCAGCGGGACTTTCAGGCGGTGATCGACGACCACGGCCGCGATCAGGGGTTTCTGGCGGCGGCGCAGAGTCTTCACCGCAAGTTCGGGCCCCTACCCGACTTTCGGCGGGCGCTGTACGGGGAACTCGTCGTGGGTAGGGTGGCCCTCAAGAGCATCCGGGGGCGAGGAGACCTTGAAGTCTTTAGCGAGCTCGATCCCGGAAGTATGCCCGCGCCTCCGTCGCGGCTGGAGCGAATGGTCTTCGAAGCGCCGGTGGTGCGAAACGGCTTCGAGTCTAAGCTCCTCAAGAACTACCGCGAACTCATCTTGGATCTTCCTAAGGACCCTGAGGACTGGCCTGGGACTGAGCGGGCCGCCAAAGCGTCCGAAACGAGGGTTGCGGCCGACCAGTCGCTCGCCAACGTGATGAGCTCGATCCTGATGCCCGTGTTCAGCCAAGCGAGTCGGGCGATCGGTCGAACGCAAACCAACCGCCGTTTGACCGAGACCTCCTTGCGCCTCTTGAGCGAACGCGCCGAAGGAAAGCCGCTGCCCGCCCACCTGCGACCGTGGGGCGACGTCATCATCGACCCTTACTCCGGCAACCCGTTCGTCTACCGTCGCAAAGGGAAAGGGTTCCTGCTGTACGGGGTGGGAGAGGACGGCGTGGACGATGGTGGGGTCACGCGAAAGGGTTCCGGTGGGTCCACGGGCTACGACATGGTGGTGGAGTTTCGGTGAGGTCCTGAGGGACTCGTCCGACGCGGCGTTCTCTCAAGCTCGCCTCAGGTCTGGAGCAGCCGGTCACGCATCTGTTCCTCATCGAACCGGTCTAGGAGCTCAGCGATGCGGGTCGCGGCTTCACGGACTGGCATACGCCGGAAGACAAGGATGCCGTGGTGGCTTTTGCCTTGCCGAAAGTAATCGGTAGCAAGAACGAGAAAGTCCACCAGGTTGTGGGTGAGAAGGGCCCGCCTTTGGTTAACAGCGAATTCCAGTTGCGCAATGTCGCTCTTCCCGAGTTGGCCCGCAGACCTCGCTGTCAGCACATCGTAACCGCGGGCGATGAGAAGAGGCTCCATCAGGACCTCCACATCCTCGTCGAGGTAAAGCTTTGGCTTCAAGAGGCCTTTGGCAGTGGTGCGGCGGAGAGTCGCTGGTGGAATTGGAGAGGACTCTCGCCAGGAAGGGCGTCGTCCGGCCAAACTTTACCCACCGCTCCTTCCGACACCCGGTTCTTTTCGATGTGCGCCAAGACCTCCTCTTGGTGGTCTTGGAAGAAGCCGAGAGCGTCGAAGACCTGAGCGAGGCTTAGGTGAGGAAGGGCAACCACGATTTCCTCCGCCGTCTTTCCCATCCAGTAGTGTTCGACGACAGCCCGCACTGGGGTTCGCGTGCCATTGACAATCGGCTCACCTTGTAGCAGCCGTTCGTCTCGGACGATGTGAGGATGCTCGGGCGTCTCCACAGGGGTATTTTATTCGAAGGTCCCTGATGTGCGGCGTGTTTGGCCAGAGATAGTCGATGATGAAGCAGCAGCTACGGCGGAAGACGGTCCTTTCTTGACTGGGTGCTTCTGGGGCCAGGCTCCGAGATGAGAGCCATCAAGTGGTTTCCCAAGTTCGACCCGCGCCTAGCGGCCGAGCTGAAGACGCAGCGGCGGACGATCGCGCTGGGACTGGCCTGCGTCCTGGCGACTTCTCTGCTCGACGGCCTTACCTTGCCGCTTCTTGAGCGGAGCGTTAGCTCCATCCAGCAGGCGGCCCCTCGCCAGCTTAGCGAGCGCGAGCGGGTGGAGGTCGTGCGCCGGGAGTTCGAGCAGAAGGCGGAGGATCTGGCGGAACGTCTGGGCGCTCCGCAGAATACGGTCCAGGAAATCCTCTTCGAGCACTGGCAGACCATGGAGCGTTCGGGGCAGGAGACGCTGGAGGTCATGCTCAGCCGCCGCCTGAACGCGGATCCGGCGGCGGTGCGGAGCGCACTGGCGGCCAATGCGAACCGGCCGGCGGGCAACTTCGAGGCGGTGCAGCGGCTGGCCTGGTACAGCTTGGCCGTCGTGCTCGTGTTCGCGGTGAAGTACTGGTTCACCCGGGGGCAGGCCTACTACCTGAGCAAGGCCTCGGCCCGACTGGCGAACGACCTGCGGCTTCGGCTGTTCGCCAAGCTCCAGCGGCTGCCGGTGTCGTACTTCGGCGAGAAGCGAGCGGGGGCGATCCAGAGCGTGCTGACGAACGACGTCAACGTGTACCAGAGCGCGGTGTCCATCGTGCGCGACAGCATCGACGGCCCGATCAAGGCGACCATCGCGTTCGGCTACATCTTGTGGACCCAGTGGCAACTGGCGCTGGTGACCCTGCTGTTCCTGCCGCCCATGGCGTTCGTGATCAACCGCAACGGACGGAAGATGAAGGCGGCCCAGGCGGTGGTGCAGGACGACCTTTCGAACCTGAGCGCGATGACGAACGAGTCGCTCCAGGGGGCCCGGGTGGTGAAGGCGTTCGCGGCCGAGGGGCGGATTCTGGGGGACTACCGGCAGCTCGTCGAGCAGAGTTTCCGCAGCCAGATGGTGGCGGCGCGGCGGTTCGCTTCGCTACGCCCGCTCGTCGAGCTGATCGGGGCGGCCGCCCTGGCCAGCGTGCTGTTCATCTGCGGCTGGCTGTCGTACCAGGGGGTGCTGCAACTGGGCCAGATCGCGGCGCTGATCTATGCGCTGGACCGGATCAACCAGGGCCTTCGCAGCATCGGGTCGGTTTCGAGTACGTACAACCAGGTTCAGGCGGCGTCCGACCGGATCCATCGGGAGATCTTGGACGCGCCGGAAGCGCACGAGTCGGAGGCGGGCCGGGAGTTGCCCAATCCAGTGGGGAGGATCGAGTTCCGAAACGTCGGCTTCCGGTATCCCGATGGGACGGAGGCGCTCCGCGACGTCAGCTTCGTAATCGAGCCGGGGACCTCGCTGGCGCTGGTCGGACCCAGCGGGGCGGGGAAGAGCACGGTCGCGGACCTGCTGCTCCGGTTCTACGACCCATCCGAGGGGCAGATCCTGTTCGATGGGGTGGACCTTCGGGAGCTTCGGGTTTCTTGGCTCCGCTCGCAGATCGGGGTGGTTCCGCAGCAGACGTTCCTGTTCGCGGGCAGCATCGCCGACAACATCCGCCTCGGTGCGCCGGAGGCGTCGGATGAGGATCTGCAATTGGCGCTCCGGCAGGCCCACGCGGAAGAGTTCACGGCGGAGATGTCGCAACGCAGGACCTCGGAGCTTGGGGAGCGGGGAGTTCGTCTCAGTGGGGGCCAAATGCAGCGGATCGCGATCGCCCGGGCGCTGATCCGCAAGCCGGCTATCCTCTTATTAGATGAGGCGACATCGGCGCTGGACGCGACCAGCGAGAAGGCGGTGACAGAGGCGCTGGACCAGGTGATGCGGGAGCGGACGACCCTCTTCATCGCCCACCGGCTGACGACGGCGGCCCGGGCGAACCGAATCCTCGTTTTGCGGCGGGGCGAGGTGGTGGAGCAGGGAAGCCATCAGGATCTGATGCAGTTGGGGGGAGCCTACTCTGGCCTCTTCCAGGCGTTTAGCGGCGGACTTCTCGAATAGCGGGGCCACCACGGTGGATCGCTACCACTTCCACTGCCCCCGATATCGAGTTCAGTCAGTGGTAGTTGGTCTTGATCTTGAGCGGCCGGCACCGGAGGTACGTGAATCTACAGGTAGCATGCGGGAACTGCTCTCATACGGATCCTTCTGGACTCTTAGCCTCAATGATGCCGCACCGCTGAGCTTTACACTCGTGGCGGGAGGAGTGGCGGAGACCCTGTACTCAACGCCCACCAAGTTCATTGAAAACTATGACTGGGTACGCGCACCCCGATCTTCTTCGAGGGGTCTAACAGAACAAGACGCTCGAGGTAGAAGCGCCGGGTTCCCAACTGACTCGAAATCGACACGTTGTACCAGCCCTTACGGAGGCTATCGCTACGCAGGAAGAAGTCGTTCCAGCGCGGGTCCGCGTCCGAAAGCGTTGGAGAAGCGTCGGTGAAGAAGCCTGCCGCCAGCACGCTGTAGACGTTCTTCGGATGCCAGTCCGGTGCCTTGGAGTGGCTCCGCGCGACGAATCGGCCCTTAGTGATCAGTCTCCCGCCGCGTTTCGGCTCCGATATGCGGACAACGACGTGGCCGTCCTCGAAGCGGGACTGCACTCGCAAGAGCAGTGTGGATCCACTGCGGGGAGGGAGTGCGGCGAGGGCTTCCGCTATCGCGGACAGTCTAGCCTGGCTGCCTTTGGCCACCCACGTGTACGGGAGGAGGTTATCGAACCAGGACCGTCGAGTAACCGGCCTGACCATCGGGTTGCGGTCGTCCTGACCCATAGCTGACGATTGGCGTTGATCGAGGTCCACGCTCCCGGGACCAGCACGATCGGGCAAAAGCCGGGTGCTTCTCCATACGTTCGCCGACAGGATGATAATCAGCAGGGCTGCTTCAACGAGCAAGGAGGGTGCCCACAGAGCTTCTCTTGCCTTTACGCTCATCGCCATGTTCTTCTTAGGCCTCTTCCAAGTAGTTGCTACCGTCGCACATCATCCATTGAGAGGGCTGTAAGGTCGTCGGAAGTGTAGTTGGACACTTGGAACGGCCGTCGGTGAACCGGGCTTCAAGCTCCCGAAGTGTCTCTGAATCAAGGTCGAATGGGAGATGCAACAACTGCCAGGGCCCGCCTTGCTTCCCTACCCATACTTGGAGGAACTTCTTCCTGCCGGTGGTGAAGGTAACTAGATTGACGTTGTAGTCGATGAGAAGCCGCTTTGCCTGTGCGAGCGAAATTACGTCTCTATGGGAAACCTGAAGGACCTTCGCGGCCAACGTCCGATTTCCCTTCTCGACCCAAATCCTCGCCACTGGCCGCCGAAAGTCAGGGCTTGATCCGACACGGCCCCGCAGAAGGCGCCAGGTGGCCTCTCGGGAACCACGAACCAGCGGATGCATCAGATCCCGAACCGCAGCGCCGTCACCGCGCTTCGCCGCCTGAAGACAAAATCGAACCTGGTGCTTTGTCATCGGCTCCCCCAAACTCCTCTGCGATCGGTTGCTCATGCTCGCAGCCGATAGGGATGCCACTAAGAGGCTCAACGCGACCACAAGCCGCCTTCCAGCCGAGTTTAGGAGTCTCGTCATCACAATGCGTCACATCCTTTCGCTAAGTTCCAACTGGCAAGTCGATCTTGATCTCGAACGGTTGGCGTTGACCGCCTGCAAAGCTGTAGTCGGTTCCGGCTCTATGTTCCTACTGAAATCCGGCTAGGATTGCACTCCAGCACGATGTAAGCCTCTCCCCCGACCTGGATGTACTTCTGCAGGCGTACCCCTTCCACGATCGCCTCCAGCCGGTGCGCTCCCGGCGAGACCGCCCTACTGCCGAGATTGATCCGCTCGCCGTCTAGCTGGAGGTCTGAGACGGAACACCCGTCTTCCGCCCCGACGAAGAGTTCGCCCGGCCCAAGCCGGGCAAAGGCCAGGAACGAGCAGCCGAGAACGAGGATGACGAACAGCACGGTAATGGCGGCCTTATCCCTTTCGGTCATCAGGCACCCCTTTTCGAAATGTACCGTCGGTGCTCGGGGAGCTTGCGTAAAGGCAAAACTCCCGGTCCCACACCCTCCCATCTTCGCACACCGGCCTGCCGAAGAGGTAGCCGTACCCTACGCTCATCGCCATATTTTAAGATGTCCCCAAGGTAGTCGCTGCCCTGCCATCTTGCGACCCCTATTCCTGAATCTGCAGGCAAAGCAGTTCTCGGTGCAGCACCACCCGGCATCCTTTCACGGCTTAAGACCTCGCTGGCGTTGACACGGACCAGCCCACGGTAAGAACCGATTGCCCCTGCGTACACACTGATCCGGAGGTCGGGAGAGAGAGTCAAAACTGCACGTATCGCCGATAGTGGAAAGTTAGGCGGGACAAGTCGTGGAACCACTCCGAAACCAGCGGGTCGTTTGGCGCTCCATCTTGCAAAGCAAGCTTCCAAGCTTGCTCCATGATGGCGCGTGACACAGCTTCTTCTCCTTGTAGAAAATACAGGGCGGCTGCGTGCCTGTCGGCAGCGTAATCGGCTGGATCCATGCATTTGTACGCCAGTAAGTGGAAACAGGCCTCTCCCACAGTCGAAGACTGGAGGGCGGCGATCATGCGCTCGATGTAGAGATCGCTGGCTTCAGAGCCGAGGTTCTCATAGTCCAGTCCAAGCCGGTTCCTTGCCTCAACGTTCGCCCAAAGGGCGTCTTCGGACTGGCGGTGGATATTCAAGAACTCGTCTGCCCTTCTACGTCTTAGTCCCTTTAAGCCAATGAAGCGCATCGATCCTCCTTGGCGCCGCGGTTGATGCAAATTCGAGTTGCCATTAGTTGTTGGTGATCTTGATCTCAAGCGGTTGACACTTGAACCCCGGGGCGAAGACGGCGACGCCGTTTTCCAGTCGCTGGTGCCCGCGATTGGTGCACATCCCTCCGTCGCTCTCTCTAGGAAGCTAACCCCGTCGAGTGACCATTACCGACACCAACCCTGAGAGCAACAGCGTAACCGTCGCTGTAACGAGAAGAGCATTGATTGCCACTAGTAGCCATAGCGGCTTGGTGCGGGGATCGGCCGTTTTCTTTAGGATCGGTGCCAAGCCGATAATGGACAAAGGTGAGAACAGTAGGATGGAGAAGATACAGGCTCCGAGGATAATCGGGTCTCGGTTGGACAAGTGGAACAGCCCAATCGCTGCCGGCGCGGCGAGAGCAACGCAGGTGTACGCGGCTATGGTACATCCCGATTTTTGAGTCAAGGCTTTAGCATACGGTGGAGAACGCGCTTGCGGCCTTTACTTTGTCCTGACGCTGATCTGCTTCTGTTGGACGGGACGGCGCGGAGCCAATCCTCGCTCATTTTCACTCGACCACCCCGCTGTCGGAACAATCTCTCCTCGCGGGTTCGTTTCCCTTCTGGTTCAGGTCAGGCCGGTGTAGACCCTTGCGACACGACCTCGTGCGAGAAAGACCAGCACGACTCGCAACTGCTCGCGGTATTGGAGCACCTCGTCGCATTCGATCAACGGAGGAGTCGGGTTGTAGCTGTGGTCGACGTCTGCGCGTAGTTTCGCCCGGGAAGCGGCGCTCGGGAGGACCGAGCAACTCCTGCACTTTGGCTTCGGGTTGGCCCGGCAACTCAGACGCTCTCCTCGCAAGATCGTCTGCGTTGAACCAAGATCGGACGAAGGGCGAGGTGAGCACAAGAACGCTGAACGCGCACGTGCCTAGCAGCGTCAGCACGAACAGGGCCGGAGTGACTCTCTTCATCTATCCCAGTCTAAGCGCGCTCTTGCTGGAAGCGGTGCACTTCCGATCCCTTTCAGGTGGCAATAGATTCTCTAGCCCTGGTTTCGATTGGCAGGGGTCCCTGCGGGCTCCTTCATTTCCCCGCGACCAGTAGCCGGCTTTCATGGTTCCTGACCCCATTGAACAGGTCGAGGACCGAGTTCCACTCGGGAAAGGAAAGAGTTTCGATACCTACTGCTCGGGTTTGATAGGGTCACAGGGCGCGCATTCGCTAGGGCTCCAGCTGGCGTAATACCTTCGCTGCATCGGTCGAGCTTGCTAAGTAGGAGGGGGTGCTCTGCAGGCCCAGGTAGTTGTCGTTCGGCTTGAACTCCACAAGGTAACGGTAGCGGGTCGCCTTCCGGACCCAAGACACCTCGTGGACGCCCGGTCTCACCGTGACTCCGTGCCAGCCCTCGGGCAGGCTCTTTCCCGCCGGACCCAGTTTCACGGGGCCAACCGTCAGATGCCGCACTCCTTTGGCGTTCATGGCGACTAGTGCACTGGGGAACATCTCCAGGTAACCGAAGCAGGACAGACACGGCGAAGCGGCCAAGAACATCCACAGCAGGACGGGCCGATTTCCAGGGGTTTCGGTCTTCCCTGGAGATGCGCCCATGCCTTCCATGGTTGCATAGTCATTGGTGGATAGAGGGGTTCGAACAAGGATCTATCTAGGCCTGTACCGTAGCCGCTTAGCGGCTGTAGCCGCCGGATGTTTGTGCCGGCGTGATTCTAGTGGTGCCTACAACCGCCCGCGCCGGCACGAACATCCGTCGGCTACAGACCCTGCGGGCCTAAATCCCTGCTGAGGTTCTGAGGCGGACCCTAGTACACTCCCAAACGCGATGGCCGACGCCCTTATCGATTGCCGCGACCTTGTCTGCGGTTACCACGGCCATCCGGTGCTGAAGGGAGTCTCGTTCCAGATCGCGGCGGGGGAGGTGGTGGCGCTGCTTGGGCCGAATGGGACGGGCAAGTCGACGCTGCTCCACACGCTCTCGAAGACGCTGCCGCCCATCGGGGGAGAGGCGCGGTTATCGGGTGCTGACGTGCGGAAGCTGAGCTATCGGGAGGTGGCCCAGCGGGTGGGGTTCGTTCCTCAGGAGGAGCCGACTCCTTACCCGTTCAGTGTCCGGGAAGTCGTCGCCATGGGGCGGTTGCCCATTTCACGCGGGATCTTCGACCGCGACGAAGACCGGCAGGCTACCGACGCCGCGCTGGCCGAAGCGGACTGCGTCGATCTTCAGGACCGTCCGATCACCGAACTGAGTGGCGGGGAAAAGCAGCGGGCGTTGGTCGCGCGGGCGCTAGCCCAAGGAGCCCTCACGCTGCTGATGGACGAGCCGACTTCGCACCTGGACATCGCCCACCAGCTCGCGGTGGCCGCCATTGTTCGTCGCCATGCGCAACGTGGGGGGGCGGTGCTGGCGGCGGTGCACGACCTTAACCTGGCGGCCACGATGGCGACCCGGGGGATCTTGCTGGCGAACGGGGGGATCGCGCTCGACGCGCCGATGACGGACGTCTTGCGGTCGGACCTGTTGGAGGCGACCTATGGCGCGAGGTTCGAGCGGATCGCGGGCTCGGACGGGGCGTTGCGGGTGATTCCTAGCCCGCTCATGGGCTAGGAATCACCCTTATAAAGGGAGGGCTTTAGCTGCCGTCCTTCTTGATCTCTTTCATCGACTGGTCCGTGTACCACTGACTGCCGATGCTGGAATCGTTCGGCTTGGGCACGTACGGCTTGGGCTTCTCCACGGCGATCATCGGCTTGCCGGGCTCGGTCTTCACGGGCCCGCGCATCTTCTTGGCCATCGACTCGGCACGCGCACGCATCTGCTGCACGCTCTCCTTGGTGTCCTTGGCCACGTCCGCTGCCGACTCTTTGGTGTCGCGGGCTTTGTCCAGAGCGGGCTCGTCGTGGCCGTGTCCGTCCCCGGGGCCATGGCCTGCCGAGGGCTTGAGCAGGCCCATTTGATAGGCGTTGATACCGGCTGCGGTCGAGACGAGCAGCACCAGGGCGATGATGAGGGCGGTTGGCTTCTTACGCTTCTTCATGCGTGAATCTCCCAAAGGGGAATAATTGCTTCTATTATTGTGATCGATCCGCGACTGCACCGTCCCACTATTGCGATCGATGCCCGCCTTGTCTCGGGGACGAGCACCGGCGACAGTACTTACTGGACCGGCCTGCTCTACGGACTAGCGAGAATCGATGCGGACGTGCGGGTCCTGCTCATCTCCAACGCCGTAAAACCGCCAGAGATTCCCTGGTGTGGCAAATTTGAGTGGCACCAGGTTCAAGCGAGGACCTCGCGCTGGTGGAGCCTAGTGTCGTTTCCGATGGCGGCGCGCCGACTTGGCGCCCACGCGATCCATACCCAGTACTCCTTGAGCCCCCTCTCCGGCCGCACGGGGATCACCACGGTGCACGACGTTTCCTTCTTCATCGGCCCCGAGTGGTTCCGGCCAAAGGATCGCTTTCTGCTCCAACGGAGCGTGCCCGCCGCCTGCCGCCGCGCCGCCAAGGTCATTACCGTGTCTGAGACGGGAGCTAAAGAGATCGAGCGGTTCATTCCTGCGGCCAGAGGAAAGATTGCGGTCACGTATAACGCTTGTCCGCCGTGGATCCAAGGAGTCGAGCCTGCGGTGGCTCGGGAGTACGTCCGGCAAGAGCTGGGCGTGGAAGGGCCGTACCTGATGACCGTGGGGACCCGCTGGCCGCGGAAGAACATGGAGCTGGCGGTGCAGACCGCCGAGCGGCTGCCCGCAGAGCTTCCTCACCGGCTCGTCCTGACGGGCAAGGCGGGCTGGGGTGAGCAGACGGCAGGCTCGCGGGGGCAAGCGGTAGGTTACGTCAGCAACGAGGCGCTGAGTCACCTGTACAGCGCCGCCGACCTCTACCTGGCCCCCAGCCGCCACGAAGGCTTCGGCATCCCTTTGCTCGAAGCCTTTCGGTGCGGGTGCCCCGTGCTCTGCAGCGGCGGCGGAGCCCTGCCTGAAGTGGCGGGTGACGCCGCAATCGTCCAGCCGTCGTGGTCGCCCGAGGACTGGGCTCGGACGGCGGCGGGGCTGCTGGCCGATTCCGGTAAGATGCACGAACTCCGCACGCGGGGCCGGGAGCGGGAACGCCGCTACACTTGGGAAGAGACCGCGCGGCGGACGCTGGACGTTTACCTGGAAGTGATGCCTTGAGCAACCCGAAGCCCCTGAACGACCCGGTGCCCCTGATCGACCCCGAGCTCTTGTCGATCCTCGGTAATCCTTTGGAACCGGACCGTCCCCCCTTCGACTTGCGCGGCGAGTACCTGGTTTGCACGAAGACGGGAGTCGGCTTTCCGATCGTGGACGGCATCCCGCGCTTGCTTCCCGAGGACGTCATCCCGGCGGAGAAGATGGAGGAGTTGCTGAATGAACGTCACTGAGATGAAGGTGCTGATCCTTCACGGGCCGAACCTCAACCTAACGGGATTTCGGGAGCCGGACATCTACGGCAAAAAGCCCCTCGAGGAGATCGACGCCGACATCAAGACGGCGGCCAAGGGCCTGAACGTCGAGGTCCGGATTCTCCAGTCGAACTCCGAAGGGATCCTGATCGACACGATCCAGGAACACCGGCGGTGGGCCGACGCCATCGTCATCAACCCCGGGGCGCTGACCCACTACTCCATCGCGCTTCGAGACGCCTTGGCCAGCGTCCGGCTGCCGGTCGTGGAGGTCCACCTGAGCAATGTCCACTCCCGAGAGGAGTTCCGCCACCATTCGGTGATTTCGCCCATCACGGTCGGTCAGGTCGTCGGCTTTGGGGGGTACGGCTACCAGCTCGCCTTGAACGCCCTGCTCAACCTTAGAAAGGAGGTCGTCTGATGCAAACCCTAGAAAGGCTCCGCGCCAAGATGCGTGCCGCCGACGTCGAAGCGATCCTGGTGGCGGACGCCACCAACGTTGGCTGGCTGACCGGCTTTTCCGGATCGTTCGGCCGCGCGATCGTCACCGCCGACGGTGCCGTTTTCGTCACCGACAGCCGCTACACCCTTCAGGCCCAAGAAGAGGTTAAGGAAATTCCCGTAGCATCCTTCGCGTCGCCGAAGGACGGCGACGAGTTTGTGGCCGAGCAAGCAAAGGCGCTCGGCGTCACCCGGCTGGGGTTCGAGGCGGCCAACACCACCTACGCTCAATGGCAGAAGTGGACGGACAAGATGGCGGGCATCGAGCTGGTCCCGGTCGGCGACCTGTTCGGGGAACTGCGGCTGATCAAGTCGGAGGAAGAGGTCGAGAAGATCCGCAAGGCCTGCGCCATCGCCGACGCCTGCTTCAGCCACGTTCTCCGGCTCATCCAGCCTGGCGTCCGTGAGTACGACATCGCCCTGGAGATCGAGTTCTTTATCCGCCGCCAGGGTGCGGAGATCGCGTTCCCGCCCATCGTGGTCAGCGGCGAGCGGAGCGCCCGGCCCCATGGAAAGCCCAGCGAGAAGCTGCTCGAGATTGGGGACTTCGTGACCATGGACTTCGGCGCCCGGGTCGAAGGCTACAACTCGGACATCACCCGAACCGTCGTCGTCGGCCACGCCAGCGACCGCCACCGGGCGGTCTACGAGCTGGTTCTCGAGGCGCAAATGGAGGCCCTCCACGCGATCCGGCCGGGCAAGCTCGCCAAAGACATCGACCAACTCACCCGCGACATCCTGAACACCCAAGACCTCGCGAAGTACTTCGGCCACGGCCTGGGTCACGGCCTCGGCAAGCTGGTCCACGACGGTGGCCGGCTCGGTCCGAACAGCGAGAACGTGATCGAGCCCGGCCAGGTCTGGACGGTCGAGCCGGGCGTTTACATTCCCGGCTTCGGCGGGGTGCGAATCGAAGACGATGTGGTCGTTACGAGCGACGGTGTCGAAATCCTGACCCACTCGACGAAAGAGCTTCTCGTTCTGCCCCAGGCATGAGCGAACGGCTGGGCCTGGAACACGTCTCCCTCGTGCCTTCCGGCCCAACCCTGTCGCTCAGCATGGCCGCTGGCCAGTGCTTAGCGGTGGCGGGCCCTGGCGGCAGCGGCAAGTCCCGACTGCTGCGCGCGTTGGCGGGCCTGGAGCGACCCGCCCAAGGAACCGTCCGCACCCAAGGCCGGGCGGCGTACGCCGCCCCCGGCGGCCTGTCGCGTCGAATCCGTCCGCAGAACCTCGCCCGCAAGGGCGGCGAGGCGGGCAACGCGGCCCAGGCGACGGAACTGCTCCTCGCCACCCGTCTCTGGGAAGTCCGACAAGAGACGGTGGGGGAGTTGACGCCCTCCCAGGTCGCCGCCTGCGAGCTGATCGAGCCGCTCATAAGCGGAGCCGAACTGATCCTGATCGACGGCCAACTGGACGCCCTGGACCCCTGGACCCTGGCCACCGTCAACCAGAAAATGCGCGACCTCAGCGGGAAGGGGGTCACGTTCGTGTTCGCAACCAACCGGCCGGAGCTGGTTCGGACGGCGGACGCGGTGGTGGTCCTGAAAGAGCAACAGGTCCGCTTCGCCGGCGGAATTCCCGACCTCCTGCGGGTCGGCCCTCGTCACGCCCTTCACGTCGCGACTAAGGATCAAGCCGGGGTACGGGGCTTGGTCGCCCCGTTCGAGGTGAGCATTGAAGAAACGCCTGACGGACTCGTCATGCGGGCGCGGGAGGGTCAAGAGCTCGCCGCCCGGCTTCTCCTAGAGGGTTACGGCGACGTCCGATTTGTGGTCGTCCAGCCGCCGACGGTTGAAGAAGCGCTCCTCAGCTTGATGTAGGTGATTCCCCGGGGCAAGGGCGGAACGCCTTTTCTGCTCACCAGGTTGATCTCTTCATGGTTCGGTCTAAACCGCAGCCAGTGATGGTGATCTCCCTGATCGCCAGCGGGCTCTTGCTGCTGACGATGCTCTTTCAGTGGTCGATCATCGAGGCACTAACTGTCTTCCTCGGACCCTTACTGATCTTCGCCGTCTGGGTCGGCTTCGCAATCGTCTTCGTGTGGTCGCTCGTCAACGTGTTCTTGGCCCGTCGTGAGCCCCCGCGGCAGGCTTACGGTCCGCTAGGCGTGAACCTTCTGGCCGCTGTCCTCGCCGTGTTCGTACCTTTCACGCAACTCACGCTAGAGCTTGACTATCGGCTCAACTACTCTCGGAGAGTGCAGGTCGTCCAAAAGGTGGCGACGGGAGATCTGAACGGTAGCAGAAGCAGGGTGCCCCTCCCCGAAGACCTGAAGGGAGTGTCGGTTGGCGGCGACATCTTGATCGACCGCAGAGGTGGCACGACGAAGGTGTTCTTCTTTACCTTCCGAGGCCTCCTCGACAACTTCTCGGGCTTCGTCCACACTTCCGATGGAAAGCCGCCGAAACCGACGGATTTCGGCGGCGATCTGCAAGACGTTGTGCCGCGCGGGAACGGCTGGTTCTTCGTCACCTCAGCGTAAGATCTTTCCGATCTGGCGCGGGCAATATACTGGGCGGAAAGGAAGGCGACCGCCGTCCGGGAGTCCAGCGCAACGATGCACTTGAAGTTTCTGACCGCCACCGTTTGTCTCATCTTCTCCACCCTCGCCAGCGCTCAGCAGGTCGTTCCGCTTTGGGACAAGGGCGCACCGGGCTTCGAGAGCCGCCGTAACGAACCCGAGCAGGCGAAGGATTGGTGGGTGAAAAGCATCCACAACCCGTCCATCACCGCGTTCCTTCCGCCGAAGGAGATCGCGAATGGCGCGGCGATCGTCGTCGCCCCCGGAGGCGGGCACCGGGAACTGGTTTTCAACGCTGAAGGGCGCGATGCCGCTTTGTTCCTGAACAAGCTGGGCGTCGCGGTGTTCGTGCTGAAGTACCGGCTGGCCCGCGAAGAGGGCTCGCCCTACCGGCTGGACGTCCACCCCCGCCAAGACGCGCTCCGCGCGGTGAGGCTTCTCCGAAGCCGGGCCAAAGAGTGGGGCGTGGACCCGAATCGCGTCGGATTTCTCGGCTTTTCCGCTGGGGGAGAGGTGGCCGCCCTCGTTTCCTACGCTCCAGGCGACGGGGACGCCAACGCGCCGGACCCTGTCGATCGCCTCAACGGGCGGCCGAACTTCCAGATGCTCGTGTACCCGGGACCGCTCGGCTTTCCCGCCGTCGTGCCTTCTGGAACCCCGCCAACCTTCATGGTCGTCACCAACGACGACGTGGGAGCCTCGAACGTCGTGGTCAAGATGATCCAGGCCCACCGCGACGCGAAGGTCCCCGTCGAGGCCCACCTGTACGCCCGGGGTGGCCACGCCTTCAACATGGGCCTCCGCACGGAACTCGTGACCCTCAAAGGGTGGCCCCAACGGCTCGCGGATTGGCTCACCGACAACGGCTTCCTCAAGGGCGGCTAAGCCGGGGCGGAACTAGGCGGCCTTCTCGGCCGCCTAAGCCAGAAAGAGTGCCGAAGAGACGACATTCGCTGGAGGATCTCGGTGGAACTACCGAACAGAACCCTTTACGCCGTCTGTGCAACGGTCGCCATCATGGCCATCGCCGCACGAACCCAGACCGCCTCGCCCCCCATCTTGGACGAAGACCAAGAGCCGGTGGTAGCCGAGGCATACGATGAGCGCGCGGAGCAGCTTCGCCAGAATGAGCTCCGACTCGAACAGGCCCTTCGCCGTTCTCCTCGCCAGGCATCGCCGACCGTCTACTACACGGCCTCCGGCCAGACCCAGCCCGTAGCCGTCTCCGGCTCCCGGTCCCAAACCCGCTCTCAGATCCCTCACACGACCATCGGCCGAAGCGAGCCAGGTTTCGTTGAGCGGCCATCGGTCCAGAACGAACCCGCAACGGTGGAGCCGATGGAGCAGGAAGTCGAGGCGGACATGGCCGAGGAAGAAACGGTCGTCATGGATCGACCAGCCCAGTCGGGAGAGCTGACCGACGGCGCGGTCTACCAGCTGATGGTGAGCAGCCTGGACGAAGAGGACCGACGCGCTTTCCGAGCCACGTGGGCCTACATGTCGCCCGAAGAACGGCGAGCGATGCTGGACCAAGCTCGATCCGAATTGAGCGGTCAGTAGAGTTTGCCAAGTCCAATGTAGCTGCGCGCTTCAGCTCGCGCCCCTGCTCCCTTCGCTTACGAAGTGGTAGGGCCTACCATCGCCCGCGCGAGCTGAAGCACACGGCTACATTGGGGTGAACCGCTTAATGGGACGGGGACAGAAGCTTCAGCCCCGCTACGCCTCCCACGATGAGCAGCAAGCAGAGGAGTCGCAGAGCGTCCCTTGGCTCGTTGAACAAGAACATCCCGAGGAGCGCGGTGAGGGCGGCGCCGATCCCCGTCCACACCGCGTACGCAGTCCCGATCGGCAGCGTCCGAACCGCCAGTGCTAGAAAGCCCACGCTCAGCACCATCCCGATCACGGCAGCGATGCTGGGCCAGAGCTTTGTGAAGCCCTCCGCGTACTTGAGCGCGATGGCCCACTCCACCTCCAGAATGGAGGCGATGAAAAGGTAGGTCCAAGCCAAGCCGTTTGAGTCCGTACGCATAACTGGTTCCGCTGCCACTGATTCTTTCGCCTCCGCCCACCCTAGTGGCGATAGTAGGCTCGATACCATTCTACGAAGCGGGCCATACCGTCCTCGATCGAAGTCGCTGGCGTGAACCCTACTTCCCGGGCGAGATCCTCGACATCGGCGTAAGTCGCGGGAACGTCGCCTGCCTGAATGGGCAGCATGATCCGCTCCGCCTTCTTTCCGATGCAGGCTTCTAGAACATCGATCATGTGGGTCAGTTCCACGGGGGAGTGATTGCCAATGTTGTAGATCCGGTATGGCGCTTTGCTTGTCCGAGGGTCGGGGCGATCGCCGGACCAATCCGGATCCGGCTCGGCGGGGCGGTCAGTGACGCGGACGACCCCCTCGACGATGTCGTCGATGTAGGTGAAGTCGCGCCGCATCTTGCCGTGGTTGAAGACCTCGATGGGTTCGCCCGCGAGGATCTTCCGGGTGAAGATGAATGCCGCCATGTCGGGCCTGCCCCACGGACCGTACACTGTGAAGAACCGGAGACCGGTGGTCGGAAGGTGGTAAAGGTGGCTGTACGTATGGGCCATCAGTTCGTTTGCCTTCTTCGTCGCGGCGTAGAGGCTGACTGGGTGGTCCACGTTGCCGTGGGTCGAGAACGGCATTTTCGTGTTCGCCCCGTAGACCGAACTAGAAGACGCGTAAACCAGGTGCTCCACTCCATGGTGGCGGCAGCCCTCAAGGATGTTCAGGAAGCCGGTGACGTTGCTTTGTACGTACAGGTGGGGGTTGGTCAGCGAGTAGCGAACCCCGGCTTGGGCCGCGAGATGAACGACGCGCTCTGGCTCCACCTGGGCGAACAGCCTTTCAACCGACTCCCGGTCCCCCAGATCCATGCGTTGGAACGAAAAATCGGGGTTCGAGGTAAGCCGAGCCAGCCGATCTTCCTTCAGCTTGGGGTCGTAGTAGTCGTTCAGGTTGTCGAGTCCGACGACCTGGTCCCCTCGATCAAGCAGCTTCTGGGAAACGTGGTACCCGATGAATCCAGCCGCCCCTGTTACAAGGATCTTCTTCATAAGCCAGGGTGAACCCTGGGCGAGATGCTACCACGGAGCTCGAGGGGCCTATCCCTCGGTCGTGATGTTCCGGCTGGCCCACTCCCCAACGTCCTGACCCCGAATCGCGGTTGCCATCAGTTCGGGAAACCGGTCGGGAGTGCAAGCGAAGGCCGGGATTCCGAGCGCGGCGAAGCGCGCCGCCATGTCCTTGTCCACCATCGGCTGCCCCTCGTCGCTCAGCGCGAGGAGGGCGATCATGTTCACCCCTGATGCCTTGATGGCGGCGGCCCGCCGGACCAGGTTGTCGCCACTGCCCCCCTCGATCAGGTCGCTGATCAGCACTAGGATCGTGTCGCTCGGCACCCGAACGAGGCTCTGGCAGTAGGCAAGGGCGCGTTCGATATCCGTCCCCCCACCTAGCTGGACGCTGAACAAGAGCTCGACCGGGTCGTGGAGGGTGTCCGTCAGATCCACGACCGAGGTGTCGAACGCGACGACGCTCGTTCGGACCGAGCGCATGGTAGCCAGCACCGCCCCGAACACCCCCGCGTACACCACCGAGTTCGCCATCGATCCACTCTGGTCGAGGGCCAGCACGATGTCCTTCAGCGCCTGTCCCTTCCGTCCAAAGCCGATCCGCCGCTCGGGCACGATGGTCTTCAACTCCGGCTGGTAGTGCTTGAGGTTCGCCCGGATGGTGCGGTCCCAGTCGATCTCCTTCAGCCGGGGCCGGTTGTTCCGCACCGACCGCGAAAGCGCCCCCGTGACCGCCTGTCGGAGCGGGGAAGCCAGCCGCTTCTCCAGATCCTGAACCACCTGGCGAACTACCTCCCGCGCGGTCTCCCGGGTCTTGGCCGGAATCGCGCGGCTCAGGTTCATCAGCGTCGCGACGAGGTGAACGTCCGGTTGCACTGCCCGTAGGCTCTCCGGCTCGAGCAGCATCTGGTGCAGCCCAAGCCGGTCGAGCGCGTCTTTCTGCATTACCTGCACGACGCTGCTAGGGAAATAGGTGCGGATGTCGCCCAGCCACCGAGACACGTTCGGAGCCGAAGGCCCCAAACCACCCTTACGGGAATTGTCGTAAAGCGCCTCTAGCACGGCATCGCGCTGCTGGTCCACGCCCGACAAAGCACACCCCGTCCCATCCGCCTCATCGCCCCCCAAGATCAACCGCCAGCGTCTCAGCCGTTCGTCCGTCATAGACATGCTCCCTCGTTAGCCGCGTTAGATCGAAAGCACAACCTCCCCTTGCCGCGGATGTCCGTGCCGCGGGAGGGGGAGGGC
>Ga0216301_1000057_pt1 | contig 28217 bp, 25 predicted proteins | sample 4hB_Boncat_minus_FD_156203 | JGI IMG/M metagenome (GOLD analysis project Ga0216301, IMG submission 156203) | Terrestrial sediment cell enrichment communities for BONCAT metagenomics from Utah, United States - 4hB_Boncat_minus | ecosystem: Environmental > Terrestrial > Deep subsurface > Rock...
GTGATGAAGACCATGTACGCACCTTCAAGGGTCTTCCGGATCTCCGCCTTCGACTCCTCGGCCGCGCTCTTGCCAACCTCCGGATTTCCGCCCGCGCCGAGACCGCGAGTCAGGTTCGAGCCGAGCTGCACTTTCTTGGCGGCACTGCTCAGGTCGAGGACCTGGATGTCGGTGTTCATCGCGATGAACTCGACACCCTGGATGCCGCTTTCGATCATGCGCTGGACAGCGTTCGATCCGCCTCCACCGACTCCGATGACCTTAATGACTGCGTTCTGGGTATCCACGATTGGTTTTCCTGCCTTGATCCGACTCACGTTGAGGCCCTATTGTAGTTTTTCATCGGCAGGTTTGTGTGGGGATAACGTGGGGGTTGGTGAAAATGCTGCGAAAACTGTCTTATCCTGCGTCAATCCTTGCCAATGCACGCTATCACTGAGATTGCGCCTAGCAGACGATCAGACGGTTTTGACGAATATGAACACACCCGGGCGGATCTCTGCTAACTCACGCAAAAGTTGCGGAGCAAGCGGTGCGATGCTCTTTAGATCGATAAACAGCGAAATCAGGGTGATGACGCTTATCGAACGTCCGGACAAGCTTTGTTGATAACGAAGGTTCTTGTCAACAGTTACCAGTACCTCGAAGCCTTCAAGTTCCGCTGCCTGAAGGAGCCTGCCGTTTTCCAACTCCTTCCATCCAAGAGCACGAGCGTGGACCACATCGTGGCCAGGAAGCATCTTCGCAAACCGACGGTCGACACAATTGTCGAGGAGAACTCGCATTAGGCGGCGCGTTCTAGTCCCAGGGCCTGCCGTGCTTGAGCCTGCTCCCAACGCACGATTCTCATTGCCTGCTCTTCGGTAACGTCAGGAAACCCTTCGAGGAAGTCAGACACGGGTAACCCATTGGCCAAGGTGTCCAAGAGCGCCTGCACGGGGACTCGAGTGCCCACGAAGCAGACGGCACCACTCATAACCTTTGGGTCTTCGCACAGAACCTCGTGTAGCTCGGCCGGAATCATACGAAGAACCTCTATCTACCACTGAGCATGGAGAATAGGCTGCGCACCCTATCCTTCCAAGCCGTCTGGCCAGCGGCGGGCGCGATCTCGTCGTAGCACTGCAGAGAGAAGCGGGCGATGCCCACGGCCGCGGAAATTCCCGTCTGGCGCGGAAACTTCGACGGAAGCTCCGGCTCCGCAACCCGTACCCGCAGGTGCTTCAGGACGTCTTCGAAAAGCTTGTCGGTTCCGGGCATCAGACTTCCCCCGCCGGTGAGGACAACCCCGCCGGGCAGCATGCTGTAGAGGCCGCTCTTCTCGATCTGCTGCTTGACCATCACCGCCACCTCGCGCATGCGGCTCTCGATGATCTCGCAAAGAACCCGCCTTTGCATGGGCCGGGCTTGGGTCTGCCCCAGCTGCATCACTTCCACCGTCTCTCGGTCCGAGATAAGCTTCGCCATCGAGCCGCCGTACGCAAGCTTTAGTCGCTCGGCTTCCTCTGGCGAGGTCTTGAGAAGCTTGTTCAGGTCGCTGGTGACGAGGGTTGAGCCGACGGGAAGCGAGGCGCTGAAGGCGATAGAGCCGTTGGTGAAGACGGCGACGTCGGTCGTGCCCCCGCCGATGTCCACCACGGCGGCCCCCAAGTCCAGTTCTTCCTGGGTCAGCACCGCCACGCCGGACGCCAATGGGACGAGCACCATCTGCTCAACCTTCTTCCCCGCCATCCCCACCGCGCGCTCCAGGTTCTGGACCGCGGTGGTCTGGCCGGTCACGATGTAGGTCTCGACTTCCAGTTTCGAGCCACTCATTCCGATCGGCTTCTGCACGTCGCGCTGGCCGTCTACCTTGAAGCCGCGGGGGAGCGCTTGGATTTGCTCGCGGTCGGGTGGCAGCACGACGGATCGGCTGTGGTTGATGACCTCCAGAACGTCCTGGTGCGTAATGTGCCGTGAGCGTGGCACGATCGGCTTCATCCCCTGCGCGTTGATCCCCTCGATGTGCGATCCGGCGACCCCGACGATCAGGCTGGGAACCTCTTGGCCCAGATCCTGCTGAACCCGGCGCACCGCGGCGTCGATGCTCCGGGAGGTCTCCTCAAGATCCGCTAACACGCCTCGGCGCACGCCCTTGCAGGGGGACGTGGCAACGGCCTTGATCGTAAATCCGTCTGGACCTTCGCCGGTGGCGGCCAGACAGGTGACCTTGGTCGAGCCAAGGTCCAACGCCGTAACCAAGTCGTTCTTCATGGGTTCGTTTCGACCGGCGAGCTCTGGGTCATCGCCAACATCCGCTTCCGCTCTTGCGCGTCCGACCATTTTGTCAGCGCGTAGCGACGGATAAGGCTGAGGTTTGTGTAAATCCGCATTCCCAACACCAAAGCCACCGCCAGGAACAGGTTTATGTAAATCTGGTCGCCCAGCCAAGCCAGAAAGAAGGCGATGGCGATGTTCGACACAAAGCCGGTGACGAACACGTCGTTCCGAAACTTCCCTTCCAGCCCACTGCGGATGCCCCCGCACACCGTGTCCAGCCCGGCGAGGCAGCTAACAGCCAGGTATTGGCCGGTGGCGCCGCGAAGGGGCCCGATATTGATCAGAACGGCAATTGCGGCACCGACCAAGAGGGCGAGGATGGGAAGAAGGATCACTGGGCTTTAGGGACCTTGGCGAACTTGTTGGTGGTGGTGCCAACGTAGGCTGGCAACGACATTTTCTTAATCTTATCCAACTGCACCATTGACGGGTCCATCTGGCGGATCTGCGCCAGCACTCCACCCGGCATGTTCATCGCCCCCATCAGGGTTTCGGCGTCGCCGATCGCCCGGACGACTACCGGCGACGCAATCTTCACATCGTTGACGAGGATCGTGGTGCCGACGCACCGGAAACTGGCGCGTCCCGCGATGCGGTGATCGTTCACCGACACGGCTTCCGCTCCCGAGGCGATCAGTTCATTGACGACCTGCAGCACGTCGGTGTCGTGGATGATCGAGTCCGGCAGCACCCCAACCTGGCCGCCCATTTCGCCCGTGCCCTTGGTGCTGTCCCGGAGGGTGACCATCACCCCGGGTCCCTGAACGTCGGTCAGGCCCGCGAAGATCTTGGCCTCTTGAAGGCTCTCGTTCAGCGTCTTTGAGCCCGTGTCCTTCTGTGCGATGGCGTTTTCGAGCTTGGTCTTTTCTTCCCGAAGCTTCGTCACCTCACTAGACAACTGCTGGAACGCCTCCAGGTCGACGCTCTGTTCGTTGATCCGTCCGGCTTGGTCGGCCGACGTGAACGGAATGCGGTCCCGTCGGTTCTCGTTAGTCACCCAGGCCAAAGAGATCATGAAGCCGAGAATGAGGCACATGCCGGTGATCGGCAAGATCCATGATTGGTTCTGAAAGCGAGTCGCGAAAGGATTCACTTGGAGGTCTCCACCTTCTTGCGTACGACGGAAGGGTTGTCGGGTGACGTGAGGATCAGGCTCTCGACCTCAGAAAGCTCCATCGGGTTCTGTTCGAGCCGCTCCCGGAGTACCTGGAGCTTCTTTTCGAGGTTGTCGGTGGAACCGAGGACGACGCGCCCTGAACCCATATTTAAGCACACCACCCCACTTGGATTGAGGTCGATTCTTATGGCGTTCTGCGGAGCCATCTCCCGCGCCGCCATCGCCAGCTCGGCTATTCTCGCTGGCTGCCAATTGGCGGCCAACGCCAGCGCCGGAACCGGCTCGTCTGTGGGCAAGTTGAACGTCGGAAGATCCTCTGGAAGACGGTCGGCGGAGTAAAGGACGCCGTCAGCCGTCAGGGCTAGGTTGCCCCCGTTGAACCGCCTCGCTACGGGCCGCTTGTACCGGATCTTGAGGAGCCCGCTACCGAACGGATTGCGGGTCAACTCGGCGGATCGGGCCTCGGGGAGGTCGAGGGCAAGCGACTCAATGTTGCGGGCGTTCACTTGGGCGCAAGGGACGTCCTTCAGCGAGGCCAGGAGCCGTTGGAGCCGAAGCTGGTCGAACTCGCCTGCTCCCTCGACTCGCACCTTTCGAAGGCTCGTCACCGGGCTGTAAAGCGCCCCCGCGATCAGGTTGCCGATCAAAAGCAACCAAAGAATCGGCTTGGGGCGAAGGCTTGTGCGCTTACGTTTTCGCCGCATCTCGCCGCAGGGCGTCCTCCACCAACCGTTGGCAAAGCTGGTCGAAATCGATGCCCGCCGCGCGCGCACTGTTGGGCAACAGCGAGGTCCCCGTCATCCCCGGCAGCGTATTGACCTCCAGCACAAAGATCTCCACCCCCTCTCCCGTTTCTGGATGGCTCGTACCCGAGACGGGAGAGGGGGTGGTCGGTTCTCCACCGCTCAACCCACGAACAATCATGTCCGTCCGCGTCGCCCCCGCACAACGCAGCGCGTTGTGCGCTTGGACGGCGATGCGCTTTGCCTGCTCCAGAACCTCGGCGGGCAGCCGGGCCGGCACAATCTCTTCGGTAGCGCCGGGCGTGTACTTGCTCGCGAAGTCGTACTTACCGCTGGCCGGGGCAATCTCCGCCGGGGGGAGTGCCTCACCGTCGAGCACCGGCACGCTGATCTCCATGCCTCGGATCCACTCCTCCACCAGGGCGCTGTCGTCGTAGGCGAGCGCGTTGGCGAGGGCATCGCACAGGCAGGCAGGGTCTTCGACAAAGCTCAGCCCCACCGTCGACCCTTGAGCGTTCGGCTTCACGATCAGCGGCGGTTGGATATCGAAGGGGGCGTCGACGTCCGTGACGAGTCGACCCTTCGGGACCCGGACCCCATGGCGTTCCAGGACCTGCTTGGTCATCGACTTGTCCATCGCGATCGCGCTCGCTTGGATGCCGCTTCCGGTGAAAGGGATGTGCAGGAGTTCCAGAAGCCCTTGGATCGCGCCGTCCTCAGCGTGGGTGCCATGGACGGCGAGGAAGGCCAGATCAGGACGGTCGGGGCCGATGAACTGGCCCAAGTCACCTTTGCTCAGGAGCAGCTCTGTCGCGTCCACCAGGCGGGACTCGTGCCCGAGGCGCTGCAGGGCGGCGTGGATGGCACGCCCGCTGTGGAGGCTCACTTCCCGTTCAGCACTGTCGCCACCGTACAGGACGACGATCCGCTGGGGCCCTGCCCCCTTTCGGTCGCGTTGGATCTCCTTCACGAGATCCGGGGCGAACTGGGCGATGTTGCCGGCTCCCATACCGACCACGACGTCGCCTAGGGAGAGCATCCGGGCCACCTTCCGGGGCAGGAGGTGGCGGCTGGGGACGTAGTGAACGGGCTTGGTGACCCTTTCGGCGATGCGCGCGGAGCTAACGCCGGGCATCGGATCTTCGCGCGCCGGGTAGATGTCGGTCAGCACCACTTCGTCCGCTTGGCTCAGCGCCTCCGCGAACTCCTCGATAAGGGGAGCGGTGCGGCTGTAGAGGTGAGGCTGGAAGACGACGATCAGGCGTCGGCCCGCGAAGCGCTCCCGGAGAGCCTGAAGGGACGCGTGGATCTCGCTCGGGTGGTGGGCGTAATCGTCGACGACGGTGATCGGCTCGGACTGGAGAACCTGGAGTCGGCGCTCCGCGCCGTTGAATCCGGCGATTCCCGCCCACGCTACGCCTTCGTCGCACCCGATCAGGCGGCAGACGGTGGCCGCGCCTTGGGCGTTCAGGCGGTTGTGCTCTCCGGGAGTCGAAAGCGGGGGGAAGCTGGGCAGCGGGTTGTCGATCTCGAACGCTTCGGCCTGCTCGGGCACGCCGTACGGCACCGTGTTGGCCTCTACGCGGTCAGCGACGTCCCAAGCGCCTTTGTCCGACCCGCAGAACACCAACCCCCCATCTTCCGGCACCTTGGAGACGAACCGCACGACGCTGCCCAGTAGATTGTCGTAGCTGCCGTGGAAATCCACGTGGTCGAGCTCCAGGTTGGTGAGCAGGACCACGTGAGGGTCGAGGTCGTGGAAGCTGTCGTACGCCTCGCAGGCCTCGACGACCGCCCACTCGCCCTTACCCTCGACGACCGGACCACCGAACTGGGGAATGTTCGCGCCCACGATTACGAGGGGATCGAGGCCCGCGCCGATGAGGCCGGAGCCGAGCATGCCGGTGGTCGTGGTCTTGCCGTGGGTGCCGGTGACCGCGATAACTTTCTTGTCCTTGAGCAGCCACCCGAGCCCTTGGCTGCGCCGAAGAATCGGCACGTTCAGCTCGCGGGCGCGCGCCACTTCCGGGCTACGGTCGAGGTCGATGGCGTCGGTCACGATCAGCGCCATGCCCGGCAGGATCGCTTCCCCGCTGTGGCCGATCTTGACATCGATTCCTTCGTCCGTCAGACGCTGGGTCTCTGGTGATTCGGTCGAGTCCGTGCCGTGGACTTCAAAGCCTCGGTGCTTGAGCATCCGGGCGAGGGCGCTCATGCCCGCGCCGCCGATGCCCACGAGGAAGAACGAGTTCTTTCCATCGAGGGCTTCACGAGGGGCAAAGGCGGTGGCGATTTCAGAGGCTTTGCGCATGGGCTTAGGCGGTCGGCGAGAGGTGCTTGGCCGCCCGCTCCACCAGATCGTAGATCCGCTCGGTCGCGTCAGGCACGTCCCACTCCTTCAGATTGTGACTCGCCACCGCCCGCCGTTGTGGGTCTTCAACCCACGCGTTGACCGCGGCGGCAAGGGCTTCAGCCGTGGCGGGCGGAGCGGGGGTGCGCGTATCGTCGGGTTGCCACATTACGGTCGCCGCTTGCATGTCCTCAAACTCGCGGGCGTTATAGAGCTGGTGATCGTCGGCAGAGCTCGGGAGGGGAATCAGGACTGACGGCAGGCCGAACATCGCGAACTCCGAAAGCCCACCCCCGCTCCGAGCGATCGCTACCGTCGCCGAGCGGTAAGCGGCGACCATATCGGCGGTTTCCAGGTACGGCTCGATCCGGTAGTTCGGGCCAACTTTTGCCTCGCCGGACATCTTCGAGTAGTTGCCTTTCCCCGCCGCGTGGATGACGCGAACGTCAGGTCCGAAGAACGCAGAGGCAGCAGGGACCGCTCCGTTCAGGAAGGCCGAGCCCTGAGACCCGCCTACTACGAGCACCGTCGGCGGCCCTTCGATCCGGTCATCTACCACGTCCCGAAGCTCCTTTCGGATCGGCTGGCCCGTCCGGACGACCGCAATGTCCTTCGCATGACTCTCCGTCACCCGAAAGGTGCAGGAGAACGCCGACGCCTTCTTGGCGAACATCAGGTTCGAGCGTCCCGGGATGCTGTTGCACTCGTGAATGCAGTAAGGAACGCCAAGGGAGCGGGCGGCGGCCATCACGGGCGCGGCGCTGTAGCCACCGGTGGAGAACACGACGTCCGGCTTGGCCGCGCGCAGGGCGCGCTTAGCCATGCCGACGGAGCGCAATAAGCTGATCGCGGACTTCCACCCACGGACGGATCTGAGGCTGTACAGCGGCTGGGCGGGAAAACCCTCGAAAGGGATTCCCCGCTGGCGGCACGCGTCGCCTTCCTGACCACGCAACGAGCCGAGGTACAGAAGCTCCGCTCCGCGCTCGCGACCTAGCCGAGCGACCTCAAGCGCGGGATAGGCGTGCCCGCCGGTGCCCCCACCGGTTACGACGAGTCGCATGGGCCTCCTCCTTGGCCGGAGCCGGTGCCACGACCGCCTGGCAGACTCCAACAGCCATCCATAGCGCGATCAGGCTCGATCCTCCGGAGCTAATGAACGGGATGGGGATGCCGATGGCGGGCAGGAAACCGTTCGCCATCATGACGTTTACGCAGCACTGGATGCCGAACCAGGCGGCGACGCCGTTGAGTACCAGCATTGCGAACCGGTCCTGCGACCGCGCGGCCAGCCACATCAGCCGCCACACTACCGCTCCGATGATCCCGATCACCAGCATGGAGCCGAGCAGGCCGGTCTCCTCACCGATGGTCGCCATGATGAAGTCGGTCGTGGGGGCGGGGATCAGGTGCTTGGCTCGGCCATTGCCGAGGCCGACACCGATCAATCCCCCCGTTGCGATGCCAAGCTCCGACTGGGCAGTCTGGTAACCCGTGCTGTCCACCTTGTCCGCGTCCCACCGCTGGGTGTGGTTGGTGATCCGCTCCATCCGGTACGGCTGCTTCACGATCATGCCGCCGACACCGACCGCCGTGATCAGGCCGCCCACGATCAGCGTCTTTCGGCTCACGCCCCCAATAAAGAACATCGCGGCGGCGATCGTCGCGACGACCGCTCCGGTCCCTAGGTCCTTCCCGTGCTCGATGAACAGGACCCCCAAGAGCACGTAAAGGCCCGGCAGGCAGCGCTTGAACTTCGGCATCCAGACGAAGTCGATCCGCTGGGCCAGATCTTTGTAGCGCTTGATCTTTGCGGGCCAAGCCTTGCGATTGGCGAAGACGGCGGCCAGGTAGACCACCGCCGCCAGCTTGGCAAACTCCGACGGCTGAACACTGACCGGCCCGATGTCGATCCACCGCTTGGCGTTGTTCTGTTCGTGGCCAAAGATGTCTACCGCCGCCAAGGCGAGCAGCGCCACGAACCAGAGCGGACCGGCCAGCTTCTGGTAGGTCGAGGCGCGGATGGACCCGCATACCCAGTACACGATCAGCGCCGGGATCATGAAGACCCCTTGCATCACGAACTCGGTGGGCAGGATGCCGCGGTTGTTCGCGAGCGACCGAGCGTAACCCGCGTCGAAGATGAAGAGCAGTCCCACGAGCGTGGCCAAGATGGCCAGCCAGAACAATCCAGGATCGTAAAGCCTCAGTGCACGGTTCATGAGCGGAGCCATTCCTTGGCGATCGCCTTGAAGACGTTACCCCGGTCTCGGAAGTCCCGGAACTGGTCGGTGCTCGCGCAACCCGGAGCCAGCATGATCGCCTGACCCGGCTGGGCCTGCTCCGTGGCGGCGCGAAACGCCTGTTCCATCGTCTCGAAGACGGGGTAACCCCCTCCTAGCATTTTGTCTAGGTCTTCGGCGTCCGTGCCGAAGAGGTACGCCTTATTGCGCCCGTTTGCCAAGTAATGGCGCAGGGGCTTGAAATCGAGGCTTTTGTTGACGCCGCCGATGAGGAGGTGGGCGGGGTCCTTTACCGCTTGGGCCGACTTGATGATCGCGTCGGGGTTGGTGCACATGGAGTTGTTGATCACCCGCACCCCTCCCTTTTCGCCGACGGATTCCATCCGGTGCGCCAACCCCCGGAAGCTTTTGAGACCTTCTACGATCTCCATCGGCATAACCCGAAGCGGCGTCTCTTCCGGTTGCCGCGGGTCGTAAACGCTCCGCTTCGCATCCCGGGCTTCGCGGTACTGCTGCTCGGCCCGACGGAGCAACTGCGCCGCCCCAGACTCCGGGGCGCGCTGCGCCTTGTTCGCCAATGCTCCGTAGGTCAGCAGCGCCGCCATGCAGGCGTTCTGGTAGTTGTGGGGCTCGTCGAAGGGCAAGTCCTCGAGCCGCACCCGCTTGTCTAAGAGCGTCAACTCGATCTCATCGACACGGGCGTGCTGCCCGGACGCGCCGAACGTGAGGACGGCCGGCGATGCGCCGCCTTCTGGTCGTTGACCACTGGAGCTACCCCTGAGATGCCGGGGCCGATACCCGCCCCCGGTTCCCGATGGTGGAACCACCACCGGGTCGTTCGCCTTCACCACCGCAAAGTCCTTCTCGTCTTGGCAATGGAAGATCCGCTGCTTGACCGCCGCGTAGTCTTCGAAGCTGTCGTACCGGTCCAAGTGGTCGGGCCAGATGTTGGTGATGCCTGCGCTCACCGGCTGGAACTCCTCGATCCACTCCAGTTGGAAGCTGCTGATCTCAGCTACAAGGATTTGGTCTGGCGTGCTGTTCAGCGCCGCATCGGTTAGGGGCATCTCGTCGTAGCCGGAGCCGAAGATGTTGCCGCACAGAACGGCGTCCTCACCGCTGGCCCGAAGGCAGAGATAGGTCATCACCGTGGTGGTGCTCTTGCCGTTCGTGCCGGTGATGGCGACAATGGGAGCCTTGCTGATCCGGTAAGCGAACTCGACCTCGCTGATCACCGAAATGCCGCGCTCCCGGGCCGCGAGCAGCTTGGGGTGCGTCCGTGGGACCGCCGGGTTGCTGACGATAAAGTCGGGATCCTCGAACTCGTCCTGCCACCCGAGCGTCACCGGCAAACCGAGGGCCCGCGCTTCCTCCAGCACATCCCGCTTGGGTAGGGACTCCTCAGGCTTCTCGTCGTAAACCTGAGGCAACGCGTCCAGCTGAAGCGCCGCCCGACCGATGGCGAGGCCGCTTCGCCCCAGACCCAGGATCGCGATCCGCTTGCCCGTCATCGCGCTTACGGCCGCGACCCCAGCATGGAAGGCGCGGCGAAGAGGGCCAGCGAGATGGCGAGGGCGCTGAAGAGCAATTGGAGGAGGGCGAACATGGCGACGACGTGGGTCTCCTTCCAGCCCGCCTTCTCGAAGGCATGGTGGATCGGGGTGTAGGGGAACAGCTTCTTCTTCCGCACCTTTACCGAAAGGATCTGCAAGGGCACCGGCACCAACTCCGCGACCATCATGAGGCTCAGCACGAACAACGCCAAGATCAATGGGGCAGTGCGGACTTCGTGAGTTGCGTAGCTGAAGACTTCCCCAGTTGCAGACTGGCCGGCAATACCGTGCACGTAATGACTGGCCGTCCCCAACGAGCCGATAACGTAACCGAGCACGGCTCCAATGGGAAGCGAGCCCACGTCGCCCATGAACACCCGCGCCGGGGGCGCGTTCAGGTACAGGAACGGCAGCAGAGCGCCGACGAGCGCGACCACTACCACCGCCAGTGCCGGGTCAGCGCCGACGATCAGCACGATGGGGACCAGACCGGCCGCCAGTCCGAGCAACAGGCTGCCCGCTAGACCATCGAGCCCATCGGAAAAGTTGTAGGCGTTTGAGAAGAACAGAATCAGGAAAACGGTGCCCGCCATGCTCAGCAGGCTGCTGCCCTCTCCGGCCGCACCGGTGCCCCGGTTGACCATCCAGGCGGCCAGCACGGCGACGACGATCTGCATGACGATCTTTTGTTTCCACCCCAGTCCCCGAGTGCCCTTGATCAGCTTCGGGACGACGAAATCGTCGACAAAGCCGATGATGGAAAACCCTAGGAGGAGGACCAACGCGCCGGAAAGGACGTGGCTCTGTCCGCGGACCTGAGCTTGGACGTCGTGAGACAGCGTCATCGACGCCATCACGAGTGCCACCAGCGCTCCGAACACGATGATGAGCCCACCCATTGTCGGTGTCCCTTGCTTGAGCTGGTGCCCCTCGGGGGCGTACTGGCTGACCGTCTGGCGAGACTTGAGCAGGAGCAACGCCTTCCAGATGGGATAGGCCGCCAGGGCAGCCGGAATGAACCCCAGCCAGAAGGCCACGACGAGGTCACGAGTGGTCGTCCAGTTCATGGCAGGGCCTTCTCCAACTCCAGGGCTCGGCTTCCCTTCACCAGAACCGCGTCGCCAGGAGCCGATGCGGTGAGGAAGGCCCGAATTTCAGAGTGATCGGCCGCACTGACGAGGCTGGACTCCGAGAGTCCTGCCCGCAGGCACTCTTGACGAGCCCACGCCATGGGCTCACCCACAAAGCAAATCTCGTCGATCCGGTGCTCCGCGAGGGCCTGTCCCACCATCCGGTGCGCCGCCTCCGCGTGTTCCCCAAGCTCGCGCATCACGCCCACCACTGCCCGGCGCTTCCCCGCCACCGGCAGCTCCGCGAGCGTCTCGATTGCGGCAATCATGCTGGGGGGAGCGGCGTTGTAGGTGTCCAGCATCACGGTCGCACCGTTGAGGTCCCGGATCTCCATTCGCATGGGTGGCAGCTGCACCGACGCCAAGGCCGTTGCCGCATCCGCGGGGGAGACTCCCGCCGCCTGGGCGGTTAGAACCGCCGCCGCCGCATTAATCGCCATATGGCGCCCTACGGCGGGCAAGGTAGCCTCCCATTCGACACCGTCGAGGGTTCCCGTGACGACGCAGTGCTGCCAGTCGACGGGTTGGTAACGCACGACCCGGCAGTCAGCCGCCTCGCTGAACCCAAAGGTCCGCACCGGACACGTTGCCATCGGCCGTAGCGTGTCCAGGAATTCGTCCTCGGCCCACAGCAGCGCCTGCCCGTCGGTTGGCAGCGCCTCGAGAAGCTCACCCTTCGCCCTCGCGATTCCCTCCCGGCTTCCCACCTGCTCAAGGTGCGAGTAGCCGATATTGGTGATCAGGCCGATGGTCGGTTGGGAGAAGGCGGCGAGGTGGGCAATCTGGTCAAAGCCGCGCATGGCCATCTCGACCACCACCGCCCGGTGCTCCTCGGTCAAGTCTCCCCAGAGCAGCGGCGCGGTGTACTCGCTGTTCCGGTTCCCCTCCGTTTTGAGCACAGGTCCCAAGGGCGAAAGCGCGGCGGCCACGAACTCTTTCGTGGTGGTCTTGCCCGCGCTGCCGGTGATCCCGACTACGGGGCCGTTGAACTGGATCCGGAAGTTGCGGCCGAACCGGGCAAGCGCGTCCACGAGGTTCGGCACTCGGATGTGGCTGCCCGGCACTTCCCGCTCGGCCACCGTCGTGATGGCACCGTGCTGCAGTGCCTGCGGAACGAACTCGTGCCCATCGACCCGAGCGCCCCGGATGGCAAGGAAGGCGTCACCCGTCTTCACGCCGTTGCTGTCGGTCGCAAACCCCTGCACGAGGGCGTTCGGGTTGTCCCCGTGCAGTTCGCCACCGACGATGTCGGCCAGGTGCTCAACGCTGATCGGTCTCATCCGCGCGCCTCCAGCGCGAGCGCTTCGCGGGCTAGTTCACGGTCGTCCATGGGGTACTTCGTGCGGCCGATGATTTGGTAGTTCTCGTGGCCCTTCCCCGCGATCACTACCACGTCTCCGGGCTGAGCCTGCCCCACCGCGTGGTGGACGGCCTCCCGTCGGTCCAGGATCTTGACGCTGGACCTTCCGGGCATGATCCCGGTCTCCACCTCGTCGAGGATCGACTGGGGATCTTCGGTGCGGGGGTTGTCGCTGGTCACGACGGTTAGGTCGCTCCGCTCGCTCGCTGCCCGCGCCATTAGCGGCCGCTTGGTCCGGTCACGGTCACCGCCACAGCCGAACACCGTGATCACTCGGCTGGGCTTGAGGTCGCGAACGGAGTCCAGCAGCTTTTCCAAGGCGTCCGGGGTGTGTGCGTAGTCCACGAGGACGCCGATCCCGGTTTGGTTGCGAACGGCTTCAAACCGTCCGGGCACCGGCCGCACTTGAGGTAGGACTTCCGAAATCTGGCCCAGGCTGTACCCAAGGGCCAAGAGCGCCGCACTGGCCGAGAGGGAGTTCTCGACGTTGTAATCTCCACCCAGAGGAACCTCGACCTCCCGAACTTCCCCCTGGTGCCGAAGCCGCAGGCGGATGCCGTCGACCCTTACCTGGAGCGCTTCGCCGTAGAGGGACGCCGACGGGCTTTGGGACGAGAAGGTGATGGACGGCGAGGCGCGGTGCTCCCGGTTCCACAGCGCTCCCGTTTCATCATCGATGTTGAACGCCGCCGTAAAGCCCTTTTGCGTCTGGGCCGGAAACTCCTCGAAGAGCCGTCGTTTGGCCCTCGCGTACTCTTCCATCGAGCCGTGGAAGTCCAGGTGGTCCTGGGTCAGGTTGGTGAAGACGGCCGCGTTGAATTCCACTCCGTCGGCCCGCTTCTGCGCCAAGGCGTGAGAAGACACTTCGATCGCCAAAGCCTCAACACCCCGGTCCCGCGCTTCCGCGAGTAGGTTGTAAAGGTCGACGGTAAAGGGGGTGGTATTCGCTAGCTCTCGCTCTTCATCAGGCAGGTGGAAGCCCAGGGTGCCGAGGTATCCGGCCCGGAGTCCCAGCGCACGAAGCATGTCTCGCACGAGCCAGGCCGTCGTGGTCTTTCCATTGGTCCCCGTGATCCCGACGACCTTCATCTGCCGGGTGGGATGTCCGAAGAAGACGTCGCACAACCGCCAGATCGAATCAGCGAAATCGCGAGGCTCGATGAGGGCAGCCGCCACTCCGCCATCCTTTGCCCTTTGCACCCCGTCCGCCCCATAGGCGATGACTGCCGAAGCACCTTTGGCAACGGCGTCGGGGATGAAAGCGTGACTGTCATTGTTGCCGCCCGGCATGCACACGAACAGTCTTCCCGGTCCCGCCTTACGCGAGTCGATGGTGATGCCGGTTAGATCGGCATCACCATCGAGAGTCGCGGCCTGGATGCCCGCGTCTTCGAACAGACGTCGGAGCGTCAATGCAGGGCCTGACCTGCCTTCTTCTCGGGAAGGATGGGCTCCGTGGGCTTCAGGTCGAAGTGGCGGATCACGGCCTTAGCGACCTGCACGAAGACGGGACCGGCCACACTCGCGCCGTAGTACGCCCCTCCCTTCGGATCGTTGATCATCACCAAAACAACTGCCTTCGGATCGTGCGCCGGGACGTACCCGACGAAGTTCGAGACGTACCCGCGCTGGCCCTTGCCAATCTTCTGGGCCGTTCCGGTTTTACCCCCTAGTCGGTAGCCCGGAATCCGGAGACCTTTGCCCGTGCCCTCGTCCGACTCAACAACCGCTTCCATGCAAGCGAGCACCTGCTGGGCCGCCTCAGGCCCGATCAGTTGCCCTGCCTCCCGAACGGGCTCTTCGATCCCGCCGATGCTCTTGATCAGACGGGGCTCCATCCGGACTCCGCCGTTTGCTAGCAACGCGAAAGCAGAAGTCAGTCCGACGGGCGTGCACGAGATGGATTGACCGAAGCCGACCGTCGCGAGCTGAAGATCCTTCGCCGGTTCATCTTCGTTGAACCGGCCCCGGTTCTCGCCGGGCACGCCAAGCTCCGTTCGCTTGAGCAGCCCCAACTCCCTCACGAAGCCGATAAAGTCTTCTCGCCCCACCCGGCGAGCCCAACTCGCGGCGGCCACGTTGCAGCTCTTCGCGATAGCCGTCTCGACCGATATCGTTCCGTGAGCACGCTTCCCATGATGCGCGTCGCACCGGATTCGACTGCGCTTGCCGATTGGCAACACACCGGTGCAGTGGACGTTTTCTCGCATCGAGGCTTGTCGAGCGTCGAGCGCCTTTGCCAGGGTCAAGATCTTGAAGGTAGAACCGGGTTCAAGCACTGCCATGTAGGAGGGGTTGTAGCCCGTCGCGCCGGCTCCACCAACCTCCGCCCCCTCGTTGGGATCGAACGAGGGGTAGTTAGCCATCGCCAGCAAATCGCCCGTCTTCGGGTCCATCACCAAAGCAACGCCGTTCGTCGCCTTGTTGGCTTCAACCCCCGACTTAACGGCTTCGTAGGCCAGCGATTGCAGGTCGCTATCAATGGTCAAGACAACGTCTTTCCCGTCCTGGCGTTTCTTGCCAGACTCCGCCATCCGGGTCGGAAGGAACGCACCGGTGCGGTCGGTCAGACCCTTGCGGAATCCGTTCTCTCCGGTAAGGAGCTCGTCCTTCGTTGCCTCAAGGCCGGTGCGGACGGTGCCTGCCGAATCCGGATTCTTGGGATCGAGCTGGGCGTACTTCCGCACGTAGCCGACAAAGCAAGCCGTCGCGTCGGCCATCGGATAGGCGCGTCGGCCAGATCGAGCCACGGAGACGCCATCGGCACGCCACTGCTGCCGAACGGCGTTGACCGCCTTCGACTGGTCAGGACTCAGCGGTGTCAGCCAGGTCTTGATCGCACGCTTGCGGTCGCGAAGGGAGTCGGCCACCGCTTCGAACTCGCTCGCGGGAATGCCGCTCGCCCGACTCACGTCAAGGAAGAACGCGTCGCTGCGCGGAACGCCCTTGGCGAAGTTGATCGTGAGCTCCGTCGTCTGCTGGTCCTGCGCCAGGGGCTTGCCGTCGGCGGAGAGGATCGAGCCGCGGAGAGCTACGTCCTCGCGGCTACGGGAGAAGCGGCGGGTGTCCTCGGCGAGCGCGATCGTGTTCGACTTCTCCACCGTCTGCAGTTTCGCTTGGCTGACGGCAGCAACGACGAACAGGCCAGCCATGCAGCGGCCGGCCCAGACAAAACGCGGGTCTTTAGTGGTTGAGTGCGACAAGGTTCTTCAGCCTCGAAGTGTTGCCAAGACCGTCCGCCGCCTCAAACCCATTGGCCGTTGCCCACTCTTGGACGCTCGCCACGCTGGTCAACTCCTCGAGCCGGTTCTGCAAAAGCTTCTCCGCACTCCGGGCCGCCGCCGCGCGCTCTTTGGCACGGAGCCCCTCGCGCCGGGCCTTCTCCATCATCACCTGTCCACCCAGTCCGCTCGCGGCGGCGGTCAGCGCGAAGATCAGGAAGAACGCGACGGCATAGCAGAGGCCAGCAGCGACCGGGTTCGTCCGAGAGCGCTTGCGCTCCTGGATCCGGACCCGGACGTGAACTTCCGGCTTTGGCTTTACCTGCGGCCGGGTTGGCGCCTTGGGCGCCAGCCGGGATTGAACGCGGGCATGGGAACGGCCAACGAGGGGGCGGTCGACGAGATTGGTCTCGACGTTCGGTCGGTCAATTACTACTGCGCTCATCCTGAGTCTCTTCTCCTTCCTGGAGAGGGTCATCCGTGACCCTCAAGTGCATCCGTGCAAATCGTTTTAGAACTGGGCGATCTACGAACCGGTTTTCCGCAGGGCCCGAAGCTTGGCGCTCCGGCTCCGCGGGTTTCGCGTGACCTCCTCCGCCCCTGGCTGAACCGGCTTCTTGAAGAGGTCACTGAACTCTTCTTCCGCCACCAGCTCTCGGAAGGTCTGCTTGACGATGCGGTCTTCACCTGAGTGGTAGCTCAGAACCGCGAGGGCCCCTTCGGGAGCCAGCGACCGCGCCGCATCCTGCAGCGCCTCCGCCAGTCCCTCGAGTTCCCCGTTGACAGCGATGCGAACGGCCTGGAAGGTCCGTGTCGCTGGATTGATCCGCTTATCGCGCGCCCCTACCGGGACCGCCGCGAGCACGGCCTCCACCAAATCGTTCGTCGTCCGCAGCGGATGCGTCTTGCGCCGCTCGACGATCTTCTTCGCGATGGCCTTCGCCCATCGCTCGTCCCCCAACTCCCACAGGATCGTCTCGATCTCCGTCGGGCTTAGGCGATTGAGCAACGCACTGGCCGGCTCACCCTTGGTTCGGTCCATCCGCATGTCCAGCGGCCCTTCCTCACGGAAGGAGATTCCCCGCTGGGGATCGTCCACCTGCGCACTGTTCAGACCGAGGTCGAGCAGGATGCCGTTGGGGCGAAGCCCTCGCTCGTCCAGCGCCGCCTTCATGTTTCGGAAGTCGTCGCGGACCAAGTGGAGGGAAATTCCCAAATCGTCGCCGAGCCGCCGCCGGGCCTCGGCCAGCATCGCCTCGTCCCAGTCCATCCCGACCAGCGTGCCGTCCGGCCGGATGGCCTCGGCAAAGCGGAGGGAGTGGCCAGCGAGACCCAGAGTCCCATCTACAATCGTGTGTCCGGGCTTCGGGTCGAGCACTTCGAGGATCTCGCGCAGCATAACGGGGTCGTGCTTCATCGACATATCACGCACCTCCAAGTTTCTTGCTGCATCTTCTTCTTCCCGTCTTCGTAACGTCCAGGCGAACCTGCTTCGAGTTGCCGTCAGGTTCACCGCGCCACCATCTGAACGTAAGCCTTTTCGATAGTCTCGCGCCGTTGGAAACCGTAGCTATCAGGATACTCATTGTACTGACGCCACTCGTCCTTATCCCAAATCTCTAGTCGATCACCGCACCCTACCAGCACTACTTCTTTATCTAGTCTGGCTAGCTTACGCAGTTTAGACGGCACTACTACTCGGCCTTGCGCGTCGAAACTGAGTTCGTCGTCGGCCGTGCCGAGCATCAATCTAGTGTACTGTTGTCTACCTTGGTTGATCCCCGAGAACTGCATGATCTCGGCGTACAGCTTTTCCCACGTTTCCTCGGGATAAGCGACGAGGCAACCCACCTCGCCAAGGGCCATAACGAAGTTCTCACCGAGGCGCTCGCGCTTCTTCTTCCCGATGAGGATGCGACCCTTCTCGTCGATGGTCGCCTCGTCCGTACCAAGGAGTGGCTTCGGATTTGAACCTGAAACTCCCCCTTGAAGCATCTTTCGAGTCCCCGTATCTCAAGAAAGCTGCGGACGGAGTTCGCATCCATGCTTACCGTCCGCCGAATCTGGGATGAGCACCCCGCCCGTCCCGGCGGAAGAATCAGACCATCCTGGTCTGTTTCCTCCACACGATTGGGATGATACTGGGAGGACTCTGGGAAAGCAATGAGAAAAGAGCCATTTGTAGCCCTTTTGCGCAATTTAGCCAAAGCTGTATTAGCGCATGTAGCGATCTGTCTACTAGTCACGCTACCGGTTTTACACGTTGCGTCCTGTTAGTGCGTAAGGTGCAGAACGTGTGGAAAACCTGTGCGTTTATTGTATATCGGGAGCCCGGTAATTCGCGCAGAAAGCGAATAAGTTATCCCCTATTTTTCCACATGGCGTTTCTTGCGGTGGATTGCGCAACGAGATGTAGCGCATTACGGGGTTGTGCAAGTTTGGGGCCTGAACTTGAGCGTCAGGCCCCGACTTCGGCCAGGGCGCTCCGGAATTGCTCCTGGTACGTGTCCTGGTAAATGCCCGGGCGTGTGGAAAGCTCCTCGTGGCGGCCCATGTCGACGATCCGTCCCTCGTCGATCACCACGATCCGGTCCGCGTCCACGACCGAGGAAAGGCGGTGGGCGATGATAAAGGTGGTGCGGCCCTTCATAACGTGCTTGAGGGCGTCCTGGACCCTCGCCTCCGTCTCGCCATCAAGCGCGCTGGTAACGTCGTCCAGGATCAGGATCTTCGGATCGGTCACCAAAGCCCGCGCCAGGGCCAGGCGCTGCTTCTGTCCGCCGCTGAGCTTGATGCCGTTCTCGCCGATCATCGTCTCGTAGCCATCGGGCAGCGACTCCACGAAGTCGTGGAGGTCGGCGGCTTTGGAGGCCGAGATCGCCTGCTCATCCGTGGCGTCGCGGTTGCCGTACTTGATGTTCTCCATGATAGAGACGCTGAACAGGACGTTCTCTTGCGCCACCATGCTCACCTGGCGGCGGAGCGTCTCCAGCCGGACGTCTCGCAGGTCGTGCCCGTCGACCAGGACCCGCCCCTTTGTGGGGTCGTAGAACCGCATCAGGAGGTTCATGAGGGTGGTCTTCCCCGCCCCGCTGTGGCCAACCAACGCCACCACCTCCCCCGGCCTCACGTGCAGGTCCACATCGTCGATGATCGAGCGCCCATCGCCGTAGGTAAAGCCCAGGTGCTCGAACCGCACCTCTCCCTTGATCGAGGGCAGGGCGATTGCGTTGGGGGTGTCCTCGATCTCCGGCCGAGTGTCCAGGGTCTGGAACACGCGGTCCATGGCCGCCACTGCCCATTGGAGGGCGTTGTTGAAGTCCACCACGCGCACGGCCGGGTTGAAGACGAAGCCGATGTAGAAGGTCATCGCGACCAGCTTTCCGGCCGTCATCTCACCGTTCTGAACGAGCCAGCCGCCGAACGAGTAGACCGCCCCCGTACCGAGGGCGCTGATGATGCCCGACACCAGGCCTAGCCGGCGGTTCAGGTGGACCTGCCGCATATCCACCTTGAACTTTGACTGGACGGACTCCATGAAGCTCTTGCGCTCCCAGTCCTCGCGAACGAACGCTTTGACCACCTGGATGCCCGCGATCTTCTCCGCCAGCTTGCCCAGCATCTCGTCGTACAGCCGCCGCTGCTCGTTGCTGATCTCCCGGATGTGCTTCAGGAAGGCCAAGTAGCTGACGACGTAGCACGGCACCAGCACGAGAATGATCGTCGCGAGACGCCACTCCATAAAGAACAGCATGCCGATGACCGCCACCAGGGTCACCACGTCCGTAATGAACTGGACGAGCTGGCCTTGGATCAGGCCCTGGATCAACTCGATGTCCGCCGTGACCCGGGCCATGATCTTGCCCGTCTGGGTCTGATTGTGGAACGCGAGCGAAAGGCGGTGGAGGTGCTGCCAGGTGCGGAAGCGGAGGTCGAACACGAACCGGTGCCCGATCCAGGTCACAGAGTAGGAGTTCAGATAGGAAAGGAGGTTTCGGAGGGCGATCACGCCGACTAGGGCCGCCGCGATGTAGATGAGCAGTCGGGGAGCCGTCTGCTCAGCGGCGGCGAGCTTTTGCCTGGCGGCGGCGATGGCCTCCTGGTTAGGCTTCTCCGGCAGCTTGACGTTCTCCAGCTTCTTCACGTCCAACCGCCCCCCGACGACTGGCTGGATGGCGGTATCGATGGCAAGCTGGTACATGCGAGGCGGCACGATCTGCAGCAGCGTCACGAGCATCGTGAGCACCACCGCCAAGATGACCCGAGTCCGGTACGGCTTCAGGAATCCAAGGGTCCGCCTAAAAGATCGCATTGCCGAGTGTTACCACGACCTTTGACGAAGGTGACCGTTGTGGAGACGGGAAGTGCGAGGATGTGGCGAATGGTGCGCCCGGCTACCGAGCCTCAGGTTGCTTTGCTCGATCCTCCTCAGTTCCTTCGGTGTCATTCCGGGCGCCCAGGCTCACACTCTGCCGCCTTCCATAATAAGGTGTGGAGTCACTGCTTCTCGAGGCGCTTGCCGAGCGCGTGCTGGTTTACGACGGGGCCATGGGCACCCAAATCCAGAACGCGGGACTGTCGAACGACGACTTCGTCTTGCGCCCGTCCCCAGGCTACTCGGCGGCGGTAAATGCGGCAGCGGAAAGGGTGGGCGGAAAGCTTCTCGACGGCTGCAACGAATTGCTGGTCTTCACGCGCCCGGAAGTGGTGGAACGCATCCATTCCGCGTACTTTGAGGCCGGCTCCGATCTGGTCGAGACCAACACCTTCGGCTCCACCTCTATCGTTCTCGCGGAGTACGGCATCGAGGACTTGGTCTACGACACGTCGCTTGCCGCGGCGCAGATCGCTCGCCGGGCCGCTGATCAGTACAGCACCTCGGACAAGCCACGTTTCGTCGTCGGGGCACTCGGACCTGGCACCAAGTTGGTCTCTCTTGGACAAACCACATGGACCGAGTTGGAGCGGACCTACTCGGAGTCGTTCCGCGGCCTTCTGCAGGGCGGTGCCGACGCCCTGCTGCTGGAAACCCTCCAGGACCTGCTGATGGTCAAGGCGGGCATCGTGGCGGCCGAGAGGGCCATGGCCGAGACGGGCCGCAAGGTGCCGGTGTTCGTGCAGGTCACGATGGAGCAAACGGGCACCATGCTGCTTGGATCGGAGATTGGGGCCGCGCTTAATATGATCGAAGCGTTTCCGGCCGTCAAGGCGATCGGAATCAACTGCGCCACCGGCCCGGTGGAGATGGCACCCCACGTCCGCTTCCTGGGTCAAAATTCCACCCGTCCGCTCGCCGTTCAGCCGAACGCGGGCCTACCCATCATGGAAGGCGGCCAAGCCGTCTACAAGCTCTCGCCCGAGGAGCTTGCCCAGCACCACGACCGATTCGTGGACGAGCATGGGGTGGCGCTGGCCGGAGGGTGCTGCGGCACTACCCCCGCGCACATCCGGGCCGTGGCCGACGCGGTAGGCGGCCGAAAGCACACCGGCAACGCCCATTGGCAGCGCGTCCGTGGGCTGTTCCCTGGCTTTGACTTCACGCTCCGCACCGATGTGCAGGCAGCGGCCCTTTCGCTCGTGGGATGCTCGTCCTTGTACGGCTTCCAGCCTTACGAGCAGGACAAGAGCTTCCTCATCGTCGGCGAGAAGACCAACGCCAACGGCTCGAAGGCGTTTCGGGAGATGCTGGCCGCCGAAAACTGGGAAGGATTGACGGAGCTGGCTCGAGAGCTGGAAGGCGAGGGATCGCACGTGCTCGATGTGTGCACGGCCTACGTCGGTCGCGACGAGGTGCGGGACATGACGACCCTGCTGTCCTACTACAATCGGCACATCACGGTGCCCTTGATGATCGACTCCACCGAAGCGCCGGTCATGGAGGCTTCGCTGCAGTCGGTCGCGGGCAAGCCCATCATCAACTCGATCAACTTCGAGGACGGCGAGGGGCGCGCTCGTCGCGTCTTGGAACTGTGCCGGACCTACGGTGCCGGCGTCGTCGCCCTCACCATCGACGAAGGCGGGATGGCCAAGACGGTCGAGAAGAAGGTCGAAGTCGCTGAGCGTCTCCTCGAGCTCACCCGCAGCTACGGCCTCCCCGACCACGACGTGTTCCTCGACTGCCTCACCTTCACGCTGGGCTCAGGGGACGAAGAGTTTCGAGAGTCCGGAATCGCCACCATTGAAGCGATCCGCGAGGTCCGGCGTCGCCACCCCCGCGTGAACACGATCCTAGGCGTTTCCAACGTCAGCTTCGGCCTGAAGCCAGCGGCGCGTCAGGTCCTCAACTCGGTGTTCTTGGAGTACTGCCGCGAGGCGGGCCTCACCAGCGCAATCGTCCACTTCAGCAAGATCAAGCCCGAAAACCAGATCAACCCTGAGGTGTGGCAGATCGCCAGTGACCTCGTGTTCGACCGGCGCCGCTATGCGGCAGCTTAGAGGGTATAGGTTTGCCTCGGGTACCCTCCCTGCATGGTAGTTCCGCTCCTTGCAGCATCGATGCTGCTCCTGAGCCCTGAGCGGCTTCAGATCAAAGACGTGACAGTGGGCAAAGGGCCCGCCGCCAAAGAGTTCGACGTCGTGACCGTCGACTACACGGGCACCCTCACCAACGGTAAACAGTTCGACAGTTCAGTGGGCCGCAAGCCGTTCACATTCATCCTGGGAGCGGGGCAAGTCATCAAGGGCTGGGACCAAGGAGTGGCCGGGATGAAGGCCGGGGGCAAACGACTGCTGACCATCCCCGCTGAGTTGGCCTACGGCAGTCGAAGCATGGGCGACATCCCAGCCAACTCGACGCTGAAGTTCGAGGTGACCCTTCACAAGATCGAGCGCGTCAAGGTGTCCACGCTTAGCCAGGGCAAGGGCCATGGCGCGAAGCCGGGCGACCGGCTCGAGTTGCACTACCGAGGCACCTTCGAAGACGGAAAGGCCTTTGACAGCAGCTATGACCGTAACCAGCCCATCGCGCTGGACCTTGGTCGTACCGGCATGATTCCTGGCTTCACCCAGGGCCTGATCGGAATCAAGGTCGGCGAGAAGCGGAAGATCGTGATCCCGCCGTCGCTCGGTTACGGAGAGCAGGGTCGCCCGCCCGTTATTCCCGCCAACTCGACCCTCGTCTTCGAGGTCGAACTCCTGAACAACTTCACCGCCAAGTAAGCCCGAGGAGGCACAAACATGATCCAGATCGAAGAGTTAGCACCCGGCGAGGGCAACCCCGTCAAAGACGGGGACACCGTCGACATCCACTACACCGGCACCTTCCCCGACGGCAAGAAGTTCGACAGCAGCCGCGACCGCGGCCAGACGTTCAGCTTCCGCGTCGGCGCGGGCCAGGTCATCAAGGGCTTCGACATGATGGTCCTCGGTATGAAACCCGGTGGTCGCCGTAAGGCGACGATCCCGCCGGATCTGGGCTACGGCGAGCGGGGCGCGGGCGGCGTGATCCCCGGCAACGCGACCCTCGTGTTCGACGTAGAGATCGTCAAAGTCCGGTAGGACAATCCACAAACGAAGAAGGCCCGAGACCTTAGTCTTGGGCCTTCTTCGTTTGTAGGATCCGGGCGAGGCACGCCTCGCCCCTACCAAACCGTCTTAGGCGGAGGCGGTTTCGGCCTTCAGCGCCTTGTTGGCAGCCTTGGCGATGCGGCTCTTGCGGCGGGCAGCCTGGTTCTTGTGGATGATGCCCCGCTGAGCGGCCTTGTCGAGCGCTTTCACCGCGGCGGTCAGGGCCGTCTGCACTACCGTAGCATCGGCAGTCGTGGCGGCAGCGGCAGTCTTGGCCTTCTTCACGTAGGTCTTCAGGGCGCTCTTCGTGGCCTGGTTACGCACGCGAGCCTTCGCGTTTCGCTTGAGGTCCTTCTTGCTGGATTTAATGTTAGCCATGGTTCAGAAACTTGGTGATTGCGGATTGTACCTGGGAAGGTCTTTAGGTCGCTAGGTCGTTGAGTCTCAAGGCTCTAAACCTAAAGACCAAACGACCCAAAGACCTCTCTCACTTCCGGACGAACTTCCTCTTCGTCTTGTCGAAGCCGAGCTCGACCTTCTTGGCGTCGAAGTGCCAAACCGGGGAGCCGGAGCGTTGGTAGAAGCACTGGTAGCTGGAGAGCAGCGAGGCGATGAGCCGGCGGCTGCTTCGGCGGACGACGTTAACCTCGGCGAGGAGGGTCAGGTAGTCAGCGCCCTTCGGCCAGTGGGCCATTACTTCGATCAGCAGGTCCAACGTGCTCTTGCCTTCGGAGCCAGCCTGGATTTGGCGGAGCTCCTCCATGCGTTGCGACGAGATATAGACCACTGGGTCCGGCTGGTCGAGCCAGGCGAACTCGAGGACGTTGGACTTGCTCGTCTTCGTCATCGTGAAGACGGCACCGCTCTCCACCGGCTGCTCGAACCACCAGTCGATCCAGTTGTAGAGGAGGCGAGCATCGTGGTTGAGCCACACTTGCAGTTCCCGGCCGCTCGGGTCGATGACCACCAGCTCCTGGACCTTGGGCTCTGCCGCAAACCATTCGGTTGGGATCTGCGCCATCGGGAACGTACCGAGCTCCCGGTGGATCGACTTCAAGACCAATCGAACCGTCTCCGGCATCGTCTTCGGCGCGGGCTGGATGTCCTCATCCAAGACGTCGGTTGCCAGCGGGTGAGCGAGGAGCTTGCGGAGCGAAGAGCTCAGACCTTCGTCCGTCAGCTCGACGTCAACCAGATCGCCATCCTCGTTCGTGACGTCGGTAGCGGAGAACTGGAACGGCTCGGGAACCTCATTAATGTAGTCCGGGATCGTGCCGGCCTTCCGGAACCGGTCTCCACCGACCCACGACACCTGCGGATTATTGCGGAGGGCGTTGATGACGTTGTTGAGATCGTCGGGGAAGGTCTTGGTGCCCGGGGTGATCTCGTACGTCTCTTCGAGCAGCCTAGTTGCGGTCGTGGACTGGTCGGACCCCAGGATGCGAGCCACAAGCCGGTCGATGTCCTGCGGCTTGATCTCCATCGGTGCCGCATCGTCCATCTCGATGGTCGGAGCAAGGCGCTCCGCGAGGCGGACGGCCGTCGAAACCCAGCGCCGGGTATCGGCTTCCGGATAGATGGTGCCGTCGGGAGCGAAGACGTAGCCGGGGACTGAGATGGCGTCGGCGTAGAACTCACGGGCGTCGAACAGCATCACCGACTTGGGATCGGGATTGTTGAGCGCCGTCCAGGCGACCGCGCCCAGAACCTTCAGACGAATGGGCGCCGCTGCCTGAACCGCTTTCTCGACGGCATCCGGTGCCCGCCAGTCGATGCTGCCTAGCTTCGTCCGAGCCGCCTCGACCTCTTCAACGGTCACGTCGTTCAGGGCCAGCCCGCGGGCCACGGGCTCGTCGTGAGCCACGAAGCCCCACATGGTCAGGCTCGCCTGGTCGCCGGCGGTGATGACAAACGCCTTGTCGGTGGCCAAGATTCGGCGGACGATGGAGTCGACCGCTTCCACCGGCTGGTGGCGCACTCTGGCGATCTCTTGGACCAGCAGGCTGACCGGCATGGGACCGCCGAAGCGGTGCATCACGATCGCAATGGCTTCGGTGAACGGACGACCCTGGCTTTGGATGCGCGCGGCGGGCACCCACTTGCGCTCGTGGTAGGCGAACCGCTCCGGGTTCGACGCCAGCAGTGAGCGGACGGTCGCGAGGCCGACGCCCTGGTCAGAAAGCTTGTCGGCAAGCTCACCGAGCTTGACGGCCGACTCCATTTCGGAGAGCTTCTCAAGGATAAGGCGGTCGACGTACGACCTTGCGAACTCTTCTTCGGGCTTGATTGCGATAGGTTTGGCCAAAGCTTTCCTCGCGCACCCACGGTTATGGGCGCAACCTCCTATTCTGGCAGAAAGGGAGGCCCGAAAGCTAGGAAGGGCAGTACACTTAGGGGATGAAGCGGCGTTGCGGTGTTACGGATTTTCGTTACTGGGAAGGGCATCCAATCCCCTCTGTAACGCCCCAGCGCCATAAAGCCGCAACGCCGCGTTCCGCCTTCACCCTCATTGAGCTCCTTGTCGTGATCGCCATTATCGCAATCTTGGCGGGGCTGCTCTTCCCGGTGTTCGCTAAGGCAAAGGCCGCAGCCAAGAACACCACCTGCATCAGCAACCTGAAGCAGATCGGCAACTCGATCGTGCTGTACATGCAGGACTCGGACGACGTGTTCCCCCATGCTCTCGACGCCTCCGATAAATGGGCTCCCCAGATTTGGGCGCAACATCCGGAGTTCCAGGATCGGATCGCCAAGATGCCCCTGCTCAACGACGCCCTTCAGCCCTACCTGAAGAACCAGGACGTCTTCCACTGTCCCAGCGACACCGGCACTCAGGTCTTGGACAACCACTTTCCCGACGAATTCAAGACGAGCCCCAGCATGTGGCGGCTGTACGGCTCGAGCTACTTCTTCCGCACAGAGATCGCTTTTAAGGCGTTTTCCCAGACCAGCTTCCAACTCCCGTCCGACATCAACGTTCTGTTCGACGGAGCCGGTCACTGGCACGGGGATGGACGAGCATTGCGGAAAGACGACGGCTTCAACGCTTACTCGACCCTCATCCGGAAGTACCGTTACAACACCCTCTATGGCGACATGCACGTCAAATCCCTGACGTTCGATCGCCTTCAGCAGGCCTGGGCAACCGAACTGTAGACGGAACCTGGCGCAGGAATCGCCCAAGCGCGTCGAAGACATCGTCTAAGGAGCCATGAGGCTTCCACTGGTCTTCGCGGCCTCGCTCGCCGCAGCAATGTCGTTCGGTCAAGCCGTCGTGCTTCGGGGCAGCGGCGGCTATGGGATCGGCTCGGAGTACAACCGGTTCTACTCGAACCGGTCCCTCACCCGCTTCACGGGGACGGTTACCGGAAAGATCAAAGGCACACCCATGCGGGGAATGGCCGAATCGGCCACCATCCTCGTTCGCGTCCCCCGCTCCGGCGTCGTGAGCGTCGATCTCGGCCCGAGTTGGTTCCTCCAAAACCAGGAAACCAAGATCAACGTAGGCGACCGGGTGACGGTTGTCGGTTCACGAATCCGCTTGAATGGGCAGCGCCTGGTCCTCGCTCGCCAGGTGATCAAAGGCAAGCGCGTGCTCGCCCTCCGCAACGCTGCCGGCGTCCCCTATTGGGACCCGTCGCGTCGGGGAACGGTGACGGTCACGGCAAACCAGCCGATGACCCAGGCGACTATCAGCGAGACTCGCACCTACAACATCAATGGAACGGAGATGGTGGGATACGTGGTCGACACCGCCGGCGGCCCGGCCACCGTGATCGTCGGACCGCGTTGGTATCTCGAGAACCAAGACGTCACGTTCGGCCCCGGCCAGAACATCCGTTTCTTCGGCCCGACAATCCGGCTCGGACCAGACTTCGGCGGCGGTCAGGCAATCCTTGCGAACACGATCTACGGCAACAACACCACCTTCGTGCTCCGAGGGCCTAACGGGGTGCCGGTGTGGGGCGGCCGTCCCTAAAAGTCGGGCGGCCAGTAACTTAACGTCACGTCATCCTGAGCGCAACGAAGGATGACGTGACGGCCATAGGATTGTGAAGACGTTGGATTACTCTCCTAGAACTTGATCGAGCACGAACTCCTCAGCGATTACGTAAGATCGCCCCAACAAAAGGAGCGACACCGGCTTCGGTTGCAGATCGATCGGTCGTGAGCAAAGCACATCCACGTCCAGATCCCGGAGCACCGACTCGAACGCCCTCATGTATAACTCCGGGCCGCTAGCCAAGATCCCGTGGGGTTGGTCGAGCATATCGACTCGCAAGAACTGCTCCACCGATAACCAGCCCTCGCTGAGATCCTTGGTAAGGCGGTAGAGCCTAGCCAGCACTAGGTCGGGTGCGGCAATGCCTCCGATAAACGAGAGGCTCGCGTGCGGGGACGAGTGAGGGACGAGCAGCGAGTGCTGATCCAACAGCTCGACTTCATAAGAGTGCAGGTTGCGGCACACGCCAGCCACTACTCCTCGGCATTGGACCGTCCACTTTGCCGTGCTCGGAGGGTCTTCATCGTCCTCTGCTTCCAAATCGACGACCAGCCCGTCAATCCCTAAGCGCCAGCCCCGGATCGACGTCCGAAGGCCCCCGTCATCGTAGGCTTGCTCGTACCAACGCCTCAGGGTCTCCCTCAAGAAGGCATTCGAGTTCATGCCGGAGAA
>Ga0216301_1000058_pt1 | contig 28159 bp, 28 predicted proteins | sample 4hB_Boncat_minus_FD_156203 | JGI IMG/M metagenome (GOLD analysis project Ga0216301, IMG submission 156203) | Terrestrial sediment cell enrichment communities for BONCAT metagenomics from Utah, United States - 4hB_Boncat_minus | ecosystem: Environmental > Terrestrial > Deep subsurface > Rock...
GGTGCGCCTCCTACAACCTGCGCAAGCTCCAGAAAGCCCTGGCGGAGCGTTCCGGCCGCCTGGCCGGGGCGCTTCTCCATCTCCTGCGGCGACTTTCACCGCCTCAGGAGCGACGCCCGCCCGAAAAGGTCCGCCCGCCCGGCCGCAAGACCTTGCCAGCGTCGCTCGCGGCATGTTTATGACGCAAACCCATTAGCTCGCGCTGGCGGTCGGACAAATGACAGCCGGTTAGGTGAAGGGAGCAGGGCGCGAGCTAATGCACGCGGCTCCACTTTGCAATTGCCCGACTCTTAAAAACAGAGAAGGCGAGGGCTTTAAGCCCCCGCCTTGCCTAGCTCACGTCTGAGATGATAGCTGTGCGGATTGATATGAATATGATGTTCAGAAGGATTGCTACCCGAGGTGCAATATTCCGCCAACTTTCTCAGAGCCTTTTCCGAGGTCGCATCGAGCCCAGTCGGACTTGTGAGACACAAGCCTAAGAGCGCGAACGCTTCCTCTTCCGTGAGCCTCAGCCCGCCTGGATTAGATCCACCGGTCATTCAGCCCTCCTTCGCGAGTTGCGCGCTGTTATATTGACGTAGTTTCGGGTCGATCTTTTCGCTTCTTCCAGGGGAATTTTGAGTTTTTCGACAAGCGGGTCAGCATCGGATGCGCGACGTGCAGGAGCAAGAAAGTACGGTCATCAATTGGGTTGATCCACCCTAATCTTATTGTTCGCCGCACCCGACAATTTCGCCGTCTGATTTCCTCGAAGGAAGGGCGGCTCGGCCCCGGCGATGCCGCCGTTGTATACTCCGCAAATGCCCAAGGGAGAGTATCTACAGTACGGTGGCCAGGCGATCATCGAGGGCGTGATGATGCGGTCCCCCCGCTTCTTCGCGGTGGCGTGCCGGGCTCCCAACGGGGATATCGTTCTGGAGACGGAGGCGCTCGAGAAGACGTGGATCGGTCGCCAGAAGTGGCTCAAGTATCCGTTCCTTCGCGGCTCCCTCGCCCTTATCGACGCCATGGCGTTGGGCGTGAAGGCGATGCGCTTCGCCTCGAACGTCCAGATGGACCCCGCCTACCAGAAGAAGCCGGAGGGGGACGGCCCGCACGTGGTCGAGAAACCCATGGACAAGCGGGTCCAGGATATCGCCATCGGCGGAACCATCGTCGTCAGCTTCGCGATGGCGTTGTTCATCTTCAACTACCTTCCAAACCTCATCGCGCAACCCCTCCAACAGAGGGGTGCCAGCGGCACCCTCATCAACTTCGCCACGGAGATCGTGAAGGTGATCTTCTTTATCGGCTACATCTGGCTGATTGGGCAGATGAAGGACATCCAGGAGGTCTTCAAGTACCACGGGGCCGAGCACAAGGCGATCAACGCAATGGAGGCCGAGCGGCCGCTTAGCATCGAGAACTGCGCCGCCCAAACCCGCCTTCATCCTCGTTGCGGCACCAGCTTCGCCATCATCGTCCTCATCGTCAGCATGGTGATCTTCACCTTCGTGCCCCGCTACCCGTTCTCCAACGGCCAGCCGACGTTCTACTTGCGGGATGTGACGACGCGGTTCCTGCTCGAGCTGATGATTTTGCCGATCATTTCCGGCATTTCGTACGAACTCATCCGCTTCGCGGGCAAGTTCCGAAACAGTCGCTTCGTGATGGGCTTGTTCTGGCCCGGGTTGATGAGCCAGTACTTGACGACGCGGGAGCCGGACGAGAAGCAGATCGAGGTCGCCCTAGTGGCGCTGAGAGCGGTCGTCGAAGCCGAAGAAGACGGGACGCCGTTGGAGGACGAGCCGCCGTCGAACGCGATCGAGTCGGCATCCCCCGCTCCCATCGGCCTCTAGTCAGCCTGATCCGGCGGGGACGGCAAAGACCGTTCATAATGCTTGTGGCATGAAATTCGCCCTCCTCGCCGCTGCCGTCGCACTGTTGCCCGTGTCCTTCCAGGACACGGCGACCTTCAAGGACGACCAGCTCAACCTCGTCTTCGACCATCCGTCCACCTGGAAGGTCGACAAGCGCACTAAGAGGTCGACCACGATCAAGATCCCGATCGAGGGGTCTTCGGACGAGGGATCCTTAGAGGTCATTCGCGCATCGTTCCGCAGCGATGCCGATGTTTGGCAGACGATCCAGGCGCGCTCGGCTGAGATCGGGAAGCGGACAATGGTGAGGCAGTGGGAGCAGCAGGTTCTTGGAACGCCGCTCCTTCTCACGCAACTGGAGTTCAGCCAAGGCGGTGTGCAGAAGACGGAGCTGACCGGACTCTTCTACAGCAAGAGCCCGCTCAAGATGCTGTTCAAGCTAACGGTGCCCACTGCCGCGTACGAGACAACGCAGTACCAGTTCCAGCGGACCCTGGAGACCCTGCGGACGATCGACGGAAACACGCCCACGGCCGATGACCCGACCGCGCCGCTTCCCGTCGCCCCGGCCAAGCCGGAGCCAGTGCGGCCAAAGAAGGTCCTCAGCGACGGCTCCGACCGTCCGAAGCCGGTGACCGCCCCGCTCACGACAGAGCTAACCGTTTCGACCCGAAAGGTCACTCTCCGCTACCCCGAGGGCTGGAGCGCAACCGACGTGCAGGAGAACGGCTTGGTGCTCAAGAATGGTGAGGTGGCGGGACCGGTAACGGTCAAGGTCTTCTCGACCCTTGATTCCGACGCTCCGCTTACTGCTCTCTTCAAGCTATCATCCGCCTCCCTGGCCGACTACAAGAAGGTGGAGAAGCGTGAGGACGCCGACCCGCGGCCCAACAAGGCGGGCGCGACCGTCAGCTACGTCTGGCGCAAGGGCACCGCTGCGAACGGCGATCTCATGACCATGGAAGCGTACGGCCAGTCGGGAGAGCATTACTTCCTTGCGAGCTACCGCTTGACCGATCCTCTCGCCTACGCGAGCGAAAGAAAGGCTCTGGAAGCGCTGCTTTCGCAGATGAGTCTCGAAGTCGCGCCTTGATCGTCGCCTTCAGCACCTCGAGCCGTGTCACTAGCGTTGCCCTCCTAGGCAGCGATGGCACGGTGGCGTGGGCGGGCTCCGAGCACGCCCCCCAGCGGGCTAGCGGCGCCTGCATCTCCCTTTTGGAGCGCGCGCTGGCCGAGACGGGAGCGCGACTTGAGGAGGCAACGGCCTTTGCCGCCGACCTAGGGCCCGGAAGCTTTACTGGCGTCAGAGTCGGGATCGTCATGGCGAAGACTTTCGCCTTCGTGTACGGCCGCCCCTGTATCGGCGCGGACAGCTTCGATCTAATTTCCCCAACGGGCACGGTTGTTCTGCCGAGCAAGAAGGGCGAGTACTTCATCCGACGGGTGGGGGAAGCTCCGGTCCGGACTACTGAACTGCCAGCCGAGCCCTACGACGGGTTTGGGTTCGCTGGAGGCGACACTTTCCCGGACGCGGCTCGGTTCGCACCCTTGGTGTCTAAACTTCAGCCCATGGCCGCGGAGGCGCTCGTTCCGGCGTACCTGATCGAGCCGAGCATCTCCGTCCCTAAGAAGCCTTTCCCAGGAGTAAACCGTGGTTGAGATGCAGTCGAACGTCTCGCTCAAGCCCTTCACAACTCTGAAGGCAGGCGGAAGTGCCGAATGGTTCTCGGCGGCTCGGAGTGCGGACGGACTCGCGGAGTTGGCAGCAGAAGCCCAAACCCAGCGCAAACGGACAACCATCCTCGGGTGGGGAAGCAACGTCCTGCCTTCCGACGATGGCGTTCCCGGACTGACCGTGCTCAACCTGGCCCGGCGTATCGCCGTCGCCCGCACGGGCGAGGTCATGGCCGACACCGGCTGCGGCTTTCAAGAGTTGTTCCTGAAGACCGCCCAGGCGAACCTTCGGGGTCTGGAGTTCGCCGTTGGCATTCCAGGAACCCTGGGCGGAGCTTTGGTCAGCAACGCGGGGGCCTATCGCAGCTGCGTCTCCGAGTTCCTGACGAGACTGGAGGTCGTTTCCGAGGGGAAGCGTGAGTGGGTGGAGCCGGATTGGATGCAGTTCAGCTACCGGGATTCACGGCTGAGACGGCCGGACGCGCCGCAGGCCGTGGTGGTGCGGGTCGCGATGAAGCTGCCCACTGGGGATCCGAAACAGATTTACGACGAAGCCCGCGAGTACCAGCGGCAGCGGATCGGAAAGCAGCCGCCTTCCCCCAGTGCCGGTAGCTTCTTCAAGAACGTGAACGACAAGGCGCTTGCCCAATCCCTGCCGAGCCTGCCGGAGGTCCTCCAGCAAAAGGGAATCGTGCCGGCTGGGTATCTGATCGAGGCGGCGGGCCTCAAGGGCTACCGTTCGGGCGGGGCGATGCTGGGCCAGCGCCATGCCAACTTCATCCTGAACGTGGGCAACGCCAAGGCCTTCGAGATCCGCGGCTTAGCTCTATTCGCGAAGCGGGTGGTGCGGGACAAGTTTGGGGTCGAGCTGGAGGAAGAAGTTCTCTACCTCGGCGACTGGTCCCGGTTCACGGGTTAGCCGAGGCGCTCAATGCTCGACCCGCTCACGTATTTCGTCGGGCACCGTCAGCACCCCCGATTCGTAAAGCCGGAGCGCCGACATGAAGCAGATGGTGAGGGCGCAGCTCGCGAGGAGCAGGTTGAAGGAGACGATCAGCATCGGGAGCCCGATCCGGCGAGCAAAGCGGTTCTGACGCACCATGGATTGGGCTGCTTGCTCGCGCATCCGCTCGGGAAACAGCGACGATGAGCCACGCTGGAGCCGTTTCATCCACGGCCGCCGCATAAACCACAGCATCCACCACCAAAGCCACCGCGCCATCCGGCGCGCCAGAGCGCTCATTCCCATTTTCTACGCGCGGTCGGATACTATCCATCCGTGGCGGATCTGAACCGGGTGACCTTTGATTGGATCAACGGTTGGCCGGACGCAATGGCTCCCATGATGCGCTTCTTTAGCGAAGCCACGAACTATCGGGAGTTCAAGGTCTTCCTCGTCCTCCTCGTGCTGGCGATGATCGTAGCCAAGGGCCGCGCCGCCCGCGCCGCCGTCCAGTCCCTCATCGCGTTCCCCATCGCGAACGAGATCACCGACCTCCTCAAGCAGAATCTGCCGCGCGCCCGACCGTGTAACGAGCTGACGAACATCGACCTCCACGGCATCGGGTGCTCCGAAAGCTTTGGCACAGCTTCCGCCCACAGCGCCAACATGGCGGCGGTTGCCTTCGCGATGACCTACCATTTGGGTTGGCGCGGAAGCATTTGGATTCCCCTCGCCCTTCTCACCGGCCTCTCGCGAATCTACGTCGGGGCGCACTACCCGTACCAGGTGCTATTCGGCTGGACCTGCGGCGTTCTTGCCGCCCTTCTGGTTACTAAGAGTTGGGATCTGTGGCGTAGGCGACGAGCGTCTTCAGAACCCGTGTCAGAAGGTGTGCGAGGGGATGGGGTGCCTTTGGCTTAAATGTCGTCCTCTGGATAGCAAGCGTTGCAGGTAAGAGAGACATAGTTTCCTCATATGCCGTTGTCCAAGCTTTACTCCGTCGTCGCCTTTCTCGCCCTTTCAAGCCTGGTAAGCGCGGCACCTCCGTCCGCTGAGCAAGTGGTTCGTCGTGCGCAAGTGAGGGCGGCAAAAGAAGGGAAGAACGTGCTGCTCGTCTTCCACGCCTCCTGGTGCCCGTGGTGCCGCCGACTGGACGTTCTGCTGAACGACTCTCGGTTCAAAGAGCCGTTCGCTAAGAGCTACGTCGTTGGGAAGATCACGGTGCGGGAGCGAAGCGAGCTCCGGTCCATGGAGAACACTGGCTGGGCATCCCTGATGCGACGCCTGCGGGGAGCCGTCGAACAGGACGTTCCGTACCTCGTCGTGTTGTCGCCGCAGGGCGAGAAGCTGGGTGACAGTTACCGCCCACCGCACGGGAAGATCCCGGGCAACGCGGGCTTTCCGCGCAAAGACGAGGAGATCGACGCGTTCGTGGGCCTCGTTCGCCGTACGGGCCGCGCCTTCAGCGCCGACGAGCGGGTGGCGTTGCGGGATTGGTTCCGGCAGCAGGCCGCCCCGGCCTCTAGCCGTCCGTAGGCCTAGGTCCTTTCGCCGGAGCCGACGTTCCGCACGTAAGATCAGGGAAGGACCCGATGAGCGACCAACCGAACACTGCCCTGCGTCCGCATCAGACGGCGATCGTCGCGGCCATCCTAGCGGCGGCTCTCGCTTGGGTGGTTCCGGTGCTCCAACCGTTTCTGCTCCCCCTCCTTTACCTGAACACCCACCTTCACGAGCTGGCCCACGCGATCGCGGGCGTGGCGACGGGTGGCACGCCGGATTACATCCACGTTTACGCGAACGGCAGCGGCGTTACGCCAACCCGCGGCGGCAATGTGCTAGCCCTCGCTTCGGCGGGATACTTGGGAGCGGCCCTGATGGGCGCGGCGATGATCTATTTCGGCCGCACCGAGCGGGGGGCGCACACCGTGCTCCGCGTGATTGCGGTGATGCTCGCCATCGGTATGGTCCTGTGGGTTAAGGGCGACACGGTCGGCGTGATCAGCGGTATCGGCTGGGTCGTCGTCCTGTTCGGCCTCTCGCGGTTCGGTAAAGGAATGCCCCTCCTGTTCGCGACCCAGTTCTTGGGCCTTCAGCAGTGCCTGAACGCGATCCAGTCCGTTTACATGCTCCTGAAGATCAGCGCCTTCACGAGCGGCCACAGCGACGCGATGATTCTGCAGCAGCACACTCGCGTTCCGGCAATCGTCTGGGCCACCCTCTGGTGCGCGTTCAGCCTCCTGATGATCGGGCTAACGCTTCGCAAGGCATGGCGGGAGCCTATCCGAGGGACCGGATCACCGGCAGCGGGTCAGTAAGCTCGAAGTGGCCTAACGACTCGATGGGCTTGCCTTCGACCATGATCTGGACCTTGTCCACGTCCTTGAACTGTCCCATCCCCATCTGGAGGGCCTTGATCAGGGTGCCCTCTTCCATGCTCCCGAAGCCTTGCTCCAGCGCCGGGTTGAAGTCGATGACGGCTACACCATCCTTGACCTGAACGCCGAGAGCCCGGGCGCCGTCCACCTTCACCGCGCGAAGGGCAGCGTTGGCTACGAAGACCTTCGGGTCCTCGCCACGACTCGGCCCATCGCTGGCAGCCCGCAAGACGACGTTCTGGCCATCGAGCGTCGGCACCATAAGTGAGGTCTGGTCCGGCCTACGGGGGGAGCTATCCTGACGGTGCGGCCGGGCCGCCGTCGGTTCGGCATCGTTGGTTTTGGAAACCTGGGCAGCCGGCTCGGGCTTTCGCAGATCGTCCGGAACGCGCCGGGCATCCGGGGTGCTCTGGACGTACGCGGCGACCGCGACGGCGCCCATGGCCCCGACGAGCAACAGCATGAAGACGCCGTTCGTGTTCGGCTTATTATTCGTTCGTTTCGGCATCGCCTAGAAACACCCTCAGACCCTTAACGACGGCGGCCGCCACCGAGTGTTGGAAGTCCGCGGTAATCATACGCGCCCTATCGCGCGGGTGGTTGATGAAACCTAGCTCCAGTAGGACTCCTGGCATCTTTGTGGCCCGAAGAACCGCAAAACCGCTTTGGTAGATCCGTCCGTCGCTCCAGACGCCCAGGTTCGGGATCTGGTTGACCTTGGCAATCTCGCGCTGGATGCACTCTGCCAGCAGGCGGCTCGTCTTTTGCCCCTTGTGGTGGAACGTGATCGTTCCCGAGGTTTTCGCCGCTCCGCCGGTCGAGTTGATGTGAGTCGATATAAAGAAGTCGGCCTTGTTCTTGTTCGCGATCGCGGCCCGGGCGCTCAGCGACAGGAACACGTCCGTTTTGCGCGTCATGATCACAGTCGCTCCTTGAGCCGCCAACTCCGCGCTGATGAGCTTGCCCATGATCAGGTTCAGGTCCTTCTCTCGGACTCCGCCGGATTTGGCTCCACCGTCGTGACCGCCATGCCCGGGGTCCACCACGACCACCTTTCCGGCAAGCCGTCCATTACCGACGTTTGGCCGAAGAAGTTGGATTTGGACCCCCGTCGGGTCCGCCCAAACCTCAGCGCCCATGGGTCGCGCAAGTTGGAACACCACGACCGTGTCTTCTCCCGAGAGGCGCGTGCTGACCGACGTCACCGCCTCGGTGGCGAGCTGAAAGTCGCTCGGCAGGCTCATCTGCACCTTGGACAGCGTGACTTCAAGAACGCTGGGATCGGGCTTTCGGAACTGCGGGCTCGTGACGCCCGGCAGACGAATTGATAAGAGCGTTGCCGTCGGTCCTTCGAGGTCCACCGTCAGCGGAAGCTGGCCGGATCGCGGCGGCAGGGTCGAGTTGATGTCCTGCACATCCTGCGGGCTCAGCGGCTCATCCTCGTTCGAGATCCGAATTCGGGGCGGCTCTTGGCGCGTGGGCGAGAGGTCGATCTCGACATCGTTCGATGGCTCGATCGCCGTTCGCGGCATCTCAGGCAGCCCGCGATCAAGCTCCAGCACCAGGCGCACCGTGTTCGGCTTCCACTGGCTTACCCGCACGTTCCCGTCCACCGCCTGGTCGGTCCGGCGTGTAATCCGCGCCCCCGCCAGATCAACGATGACGCGGGTGGGGTTCGTCAGCAAAGCGACGCTTGGCTTGATGGCAACTGCGCTGTTCGCGCTGAGCCGGTTGTTCCGCACTCGCAGCTCGCGCAGTGGGGCGTACACCTCAAGGGTGTCGGTGGTGGTCAACCAACTTGACCCAGCCCCGATCTGATCCAGCGCGCGACGCAGGGGGACGCACTGCTGGCCCCCAAAGTAGCGGCTGGGGAGCGTTAGGCGGTTGCCCTCGGCCTTGATGTCGACAAGGTCGCCACGCTCCGAGACGCTCCACCCAAAGGAGGAAAGACCCTCCACCGGGACGAAGCACTCGTCGCCAAGACGAAAGCCACGCTGGGGAACGGCGTCGCGATAGGTGTAGATGACGTCGGCTACGCGCGTTTGAACCGCGTGCGCCGCCGCCGTCAGGACCATCCATGGAACCAGACAGAGTAGGAGTCGCTTCATGCTAAGCGTTGCAGTCAGTGTACACGGCACCGCATAATGGAGAGGTCCGCGACATGCGGTGTTCTACGCAAGAACGCCCCCGCATTGTTTCGAGGGCGGTTAGCTCAGTTGGTAGAGCACCTCGCTTACACCGAGGCTGTCGGGGGTTCGAGTCCCTCACCGCCCACCATCTTTCACCCATCTTCGACGCCCAAGCGGAAGCTGCGTTACACTGCCCCCTATGAAGTGGATTGCGAAGAAGGTCGCGTGTGCGGCCCTCGCTCTATTGGCGGCTGGTGCTTGCGCGGACCTCAAGAAGTTCGCGTTCCCCATGGCGAAGTTCGTCCCCGACCAGTTCGTCTTCGATAACCAGGTGGGCCTGTTCAAGGGGAAGTACCATACCGGCGTAGACTTCGCCGGAGCCAAGGACGCTCAGATCCTGGCGGTGAACTTTGGAAAGGTGGAAGTGGTCGTGCCGGTGGGCCCGAAAGACTTTGGCCTCGGAAACTGCGTGATCCTTTCCCACCTACTGCCGGACGGGAACAAGCTCTACTCCCTGTATGGGCACCTGTCGCGCATCAACGAAGACATCAAGCCCGGGGTGTGGGTTGCTCAAGGCCATCCAGTGGGAATCGTAGGTGGCTCCGCTTGGGGTGAGCTGAACAAGTACCCGATCCATGTGCATTTCGAGTTCAAGACGGCTCCGGTGCTGGGGTCGCCGAAGAAACCCGCCGGAAAGGAGCAAGAGGTGTGGTTCGGCTACCAGAGCACCCCGAGCGAGGAATGGGGCTACCTGGACCCGTACAAGATTATTGGTAAGGTCGAGGCTCTTAGCTTCGACGAAGTCGGCCGGGGCTCTGGGAAGCAGCCTTTGTACTGGGCGGAGTACGACCGCCTGGGCGGTCCGAGCGGGTTTGGGGTCGCGTCTGGAGACGTTCAGCGCAAAGGCCCGACGGGCCAAACCGTTCGCTACCAACGGTTTACGCTACCGGGGAAGCCGGATCGGCTCCTCGCTGAAGGAAACACTGGCGTGTACGCCATCAGCGGCCCCATGGTCGAAGCGTTTTTGGCAGCTGACATAGCCACCCTTGGGTCCCCTCTTCAAGGGGAGCACGATGCGGAACGGTCGAAGGCGGGCACGACGGGCCGAATCATGGAGTTCGAAAAGGGCGCGCTCGTCTGGTCGGCGAAGCATGGCGGCTTTGCAGTCACCGGCGTCACATGGGAACGCTACCAGCGGTTCCAAACGACGGCTGGCAAGTTTGGCTTCCCGAAGGCGTCTCCGTCGGGAGGAAAGCAAGCATTCGAGGGCGGCTCGCTCCCAGCAGAGTAAGTCCGACGAGGTCCACTTCCGCCTTCGGCCGGTATTCAGAAAAATGTAGACGCGCATCTAGTATTCCTGCACTACAATAAGTTGCGATGCAGTCACAGCTCCAACTTTCAGATGCGGAAGCGGAAGCCCTGAGCCGGATGCGGCACCTCGCAAGTCAGGTCCGGAACCGGCCAATGATGTACGGGCTGGTGGCGAAGGACGTGGAGCGGTGGCCGACGATGACCCCGGATGAGCGAAGGGTTGCCCTCGACCGCACCGTGCGGCGGGTGGGGGCGGTATGCCCTTGGCTGCGCAACAAGCCACTCCTTGTCGAGTCCGCAAGGTGCCTAGGTCAAGGGCACTAGAAGCTCCGTTCTCTCCAAACGACGTGTTTCACGGTCTCCCGAAAAGATTTTCGGGAACAGATCACACGCTTAGAGCAGACTAATGGCGCAGGGACCACGTCCCTCTCCCCTGGTGTTACTGTCTTCGTTCCCTCCCGTCCGGTCCCATTTTTGATCCCTTCATGGATCCCCCGACCGTGAAAGTCGCCCCGTCGCCGGCGAGCAGCTAGCATCGCTAGCGTGGCTGACTCCTTGTAGTGGAAATCATTACACGGAAATGTTGCTACCCGCGGCGCAATAAAGCGCAGTACATTACAAGTGGCGCTACCGGTGGTGTCGCCATAAGGGGAGAGAAATGAAGACCATTGAGATCGACGACCTGACACTGATCCGCAGGTTCCAGGGGGGCGACCAAAACGCCATCAATTCCCTGATCGACCGCTACAGCGACCGCACTTACAAGTTCGCCTACCGTCTGTCGGGAAATCCCGACGACGCCGCCGATATCGCGGCCGAGGCGTTTGTCCGGATTTACAAAGCAGCCGCCACCTTCAAGGGGCAGAGTGCGTTCAGCACCTGGCTGTACCGGGTCGTGACGAACTGCTTCCTCGACATGAAGAAGAAAGCCACCCCCCGCGCCTCCCTCAGCCTGGAGGCGGAGTTCAACGGCGGCGGCCTCGACATCGACCGCCACCTGCCCGACCTTCGGCCGTCGCCGCTGGTGGAGGCGGAGACGAGCGCGATCCGGACGAAGATCTCCGCTGCCGTGGAGCGCTTGCCGCAGTTCCAGCGCGAGATGATCCAGATGTACCACTCGGACATGCTCTCGTACGAGGAGATCGCTGAGATCCTGGACCTGCCCCTCGGCACCGTCAAGAGCCGCCTGAACCGCGCCCGTCTCTCGCTTCGCAACCTGCTCTGCGACGATCGAGAGCTCTTTCTCGTCGCTTAGCCGAGGTCGTTCTGCCAGGACTATCGATGGTCTAGCCCTGGCAGAAAAACGTGACTCGTACAATTGCGAGTATGGTCGGAGATCGGTGTCTCTTCGCGCCTCGGGCACTTACACTTTATGTAAGTGATTGACCGTGTAAAGAGCCTCGAATCGTCACTGGCCCCCACCCTTGCCGAGATTCTTGCCGCCCTGAGCCACGCCCTCGACCTAACGGAGGGGCAGCCACGCGGACACGCCGTCCGAACCTGCGTCATCGCCACGCGCCTGGCAGAAACACTGGAGCTCGACGAGAGGCACCGGACGAGCCTATTCTTCGCCTCGCTGATCAAGGACGCCGGCTGCTCGACCAACGCGACCCGGATCCAAGAGGTCTTCGGCGGAGACGAACAGGTCTCGAAGCGCAACGTAAAGTTCGTCGACTGGAGCAACCCCGTCCAGGCCGCTATCTACGGCCTCACTCACGCCGAGAAGGGGAAGCCGATGAGCGTTCGGGTCCGAAAGATGCTCGGCCTGGTGACCACGCCCCCGGGAGTCATGGACGAGGTCACCGCTGCCCGTTGCGCGAGGGGTGCCGAAATCGCGACCCAACTCGGGTTCGATCCGCTGACGGCGGAGGCGGTCCGCCATCTCGACGAGCACTGGGACGGCCGAGGGTCTCCCAGCCACCTCGAGAAGGACGAGATCCCGCTTCTGGCTCGCATCCTGTGCCTCTCGCAGACGTTCGAGCTGTTCGTTTCGGAGTTCGGCTTGCAGGCAGGCATCGACATGGTTCAGGGCCGCCGGGGACGCTGGTTCGACCCCGAGATTGCCGATGCCGCGATTCGGTTGGCCTATGACCGGGAACTGTGGCAGATGCACGCCGAGCACAAGAGTGGGGAAGACCTACCGCTCGCGCCTCCTCCCTTGGCGCGGACGGCGACGGAGGCAGACGTGGACGAGGTCTGCCGCGCGTTTGCTTCCATCGTCGACGCCAAATCGGAGTTCACCGGCCAGCACTCGGCTCGGGTGATGGGCTACTCCGTCGAAATCGCGGAGGCGCTGGATCTGGGCCAGGAGCGGATCGCCACCTTACGCCGGGCCGCCTTGCTCCACGACATCGGCAAGCTGGGAATCTCGAACGCCATTCTGGACAAGCCGGGGCAGTTGACCGACGATGAGTTCGCAAAGGTTAAGCAACACCCCCGCTTCAGTTACGAGATCCTGTCGCGGATCCGTGGCTTTGCCCGACTCGCGGACATCGCGGGCGCGCACCATGAGCGGCTGGACGGTCGTGGCTACTGGCGAGGGATGACGGGTGGCCAACTGGATCGGGAGATGCGGATATTAGCCGTAGCCGACGTCTTCGACGCCCTTTCGGCAGATCGTCCGTATCGGGGTGCGATGCCGATGGAGCAGGTTTTCCGAATTCTCGACGGGCAGGCTGGCACCGGACTCGACGCTGACTGCGTGGAAGTCCTGCGCGAGAAGTACGGACCGCGCGTGCTTGTGGCGGGGTAGCTACGGTTGGCGCCCGGGGGGAATCGGCATCTCCATTCCTCGGAAGATGTCTTTTCCGCCCAGCCATCGGTCCACCGCCCCCTCTTGAAGAGCCGCCCACAGTCCGTGGTGTAGCGAGATCCGCCCGCTGCGGTAACCGTTGCGAGTTACGCCGTCGCCAAGGCCGCGGAAAATGGGGAGGACGACCCGAAAGATCTGCTCGACGTGCGGCACTCCCACTCGCTCGTGGCGGTCGTACATGGCTTCGCACTTTTGGGCGTCCATGCTGTGGTGCATCCGGCAAGCAATAGGTCGGGCCGGGTGGACGGAGCAAGCCCTGTCGACGAGCATCGGACAGCGATAGCGAAAGTCATCGTCGTTGTCGCGGGGATCGACATCTCGAACGTAGTCTTCCAGTCGGCTCTGCAAGGCATTCCGCTCCTCGGGGGTGAACGTCTCTTGCACGTATTGGGCGAGGCGGATGATCTCCACCGGATTCGCGACGACTCGAATTTGGCAACAAAAGCTGCAGCCCTTTTTGCAGGCAACAGAAGGCAGTCCTGCCTCGGCGCTTCTCGCGAGGAGGTCGCCCATGAGTTCGTCTGCCTTGCGGCCGGTTCCTTCACCTAGGCCGGAAATGCGTTTAAGGTCGCGCGGACGGATGAGCGCTTGATCGGTCCCCTTCGCGACGGCCTTCTGGAGGCCATCGAGCCATGCCTGCTCTTGGCGCGCAACATCGCGGGGATCCACCCAAACAGTTTACTGCCGAGGCTCGCGATCTGATTTGGAGGGGTCCGCCCGGGCCAAACTGGACCTGATGGCTCTCGCGACGATGCTAATGGTGCTGGCGGTGCGGCAGGGGGCGCTGCCGGAGATTCGGCGGGGTTTAACATCTCGGACCCCGGTAATCAACTACCACGACGTCATCGAGCGCCGCGCCGCGAAGTCCGTGTGGTTCGACTGCACGACGAAGGAACTCGAAGAGCAGATCCTTTGGCTGAAGAAACGCGGCGCGGCTTTCGTCTCCCTCGACCAACTCTACTCGGCTCTGGTCCGGGGCACGCCGTTGCCGAAAAACGCGGTGGCGATCACCTTTGCCGACAACTACCTCGGCTTCTACGAGCGGGGCCTGCCGATCCTCCGGCGTCACCGCGTGCCGGTAACGATGTTCGTCCACACGGGCTACGTCGGCAGCCGTCAGGGGCGGCCGAAGATGAACTGGAGTCAGCTTCGCGAGCTCAGTCGGGGCGGACTCGTCACCATCGCCTCTCAAACCGTCAGCCATCCCGCCGACCTTCGCACCCTCGCCAGCGACCGGCTCCAACGAGAGATGATCGACTCGAAGCGGGTTCTCGAGAGAGAGCTAGGCCGCCGCGTGACCTACGTCGCCTACCCGAACGGCAAGTACGACCGACGAGTAGCCGGCGCCGCCCGAGCGGCGGGCTACGCGATGGGCTTCACCGAGGTGCAGCAACCCGCCGAAAAGTCCCCCAGCATCTGGATGGTCAACCGATACGTCCACACCAAGTACCGTCAGGCGTGGGCAGACGGGGGCGGCTGAAGCCTCGGGCGAGAGGGCCAAAGGCCCGGCGAGTGCCGCTTCGCGGCGGGCGAATGGCCTTTGGCCGGGCGAAGGAGCCGCTTAGTAGCCCGCCGGGCGTTCCAGACTTCAAGCTGCACACTTCGCCGCGCCCGAAGGGCGCTCTCGCCGCTGCGCAGCAGCATTCGCCGGGCCATCGGCCCTCTCGCCGCCGCACAGCGGCCGCTCTGCTAAAGTTACAACATGAAGAAATGGTTGCTGCTGGGTGCCGTTGCCCTGTCCGCGGTCGCGACCGCGGATGAGGCCGGGGCGAGAAGGGCTTTTGAGAAGGCGAAGCGGACGGAGCCAGAATTGATCGCCTTCCTCAAGGGGATGCCTAAGGGCGGCGACCTCCACAACCACGCTTCGGGAGCGCTCTACTCGGACTACCTTCTCGACAACGCCGTCCGCCAGGGCCTCTTCTTCGATCCCGCGACCAGCACCTTCACCACCGACAGTTCCAAAGTGCCCGCGGCGCGCCTCCTTCAGGACAACCGGCTGCTCTACCAGTTCCTGAACGCCGCCAGCATGCGCGGCTGGATGGGCGGTGGGGAATCGGGCCACGACCACTTTTTCGCCACCTTCGGCATCTTCGGCACGGCCCGCCGGGGACTGTCCCGGGAGGCCACCCTTGCCGAAGTCGTCGGACGTGCTCGCGCGCAGAACCTGCAGTACATGGAGCTGATGGCGGGCGTCTCGCCGGGAGACGCGGAAGCCGAGTACTTCCGCGATGTGCCGAAGAGCGACGACATGGAAACGGCGCTGGAAGTGCTCCGTCCCCGGCTCGAAAAGCTCCTCGCCGCTACTGGACCTTTCTTGGACGTGCAGGATGCGGCCCTGAGCCGGTTGCTGGCGCTTCCCAGCTCGGTGACGGGCAGCGGCGGCCCCATCAACATCCGTTACGTCTGGTCGGCGGGCCGCCTGTCCCCAAACGACGACTTTTTCGCCCAGATCGCCGCTGGCCTCTACCTCGCCGCCAAGGACCGGCGAATCGTCGCGTTGAACATCGTCGCGCCGGAGGATCACCCCAACGCGCGGGTCAACTTCGACTGGCAGATGCGAGCCATCGACTTCCTTTGGCGCCAGTTCGGAAAGCCGAAGGTCACCCTCCACGCCGGTGAGCTGACCCTGCCGATCTCGCCGCCCGAGATGATGCGGGACCGAATTCGGAAGTCCATCGCCATAGGAAGGGCCAGCCGGATCGGCCACGGCGTGTCCATTGCCTGGGAAGACGACCTGCCGGGCCTGCTCAAGATGATGCGGGAGCAGGGGATCGCGGTGGAGATCTGCCTCTCCAGCAACGCTTCGATCCTCGGTGTTTCCGGGGACCGCCATCCATTGAAGCTCTACCGCGAAGCCAAGGTCCCGGTGTTCCTGAACACCGACGACGAGGGCGTGAGCCGTAGCAACATGACGATGGAGTGGGTCCGCGCGGTGCGTGAGCAGGGGATCGGCTACGAGGAACTCAAGGAGATGGCCCGCAACAGCATCGAGTATTCGTTCCTCTCGGGCGCGAGCCTTTACCGGGGGCGGGACTACCGGCGGTTGCACCCGGCGCTTCAGGGAGCACGCTCTCCGGTTTGGACGCCTTCCGAAGAGGCGAAGCGCCTTCTCGGGTCATCGGACAGGATGCAGATCCAGCTTCGCCTCGAGCGGGCGTTCGTGGAGTTCGAGAACCGGTATCCGTCGCGATAGTCGCTGGGACGGACGTAGGCTGGGCTAACCTCTATTCCATGTCCCAGCCCGCCGTCCTCGTTATCGCCACCCACAACCGGAAGAAAGCGGGCGAGATGGTCCAGATCCTGAGCGCTCGCTTTCCGCAAATCGAACTGCGGACGTTGGCCGACTACGAAGGTGCCCCGGAGCCGGAAGAAACCGGCACCACTTACGTGGAGAACGCCCGGATCAAGTCCGAATCCGCGGCTCGCTTCACAGGCGAATGGTCACTAGCGGACGACGCCGGGCTAGAAATCGACGCCTTAGACGGCGCCCCGGGACTCTACAGCAAGCGTTTCGGGGGAGAAGACCTTCCGTTTCCCCAGAAAATCCAGAAGATCCTTGACCTACTCGCGGACATTCCCCAAGAAAGTAGGGGTGCTCGGTTCCGGTGCTGCGTATCGCTTTCCGTTCCCGGCGGCGACGGTCAGTCTCTTGAGACAACTGGGTTCGAGGCTACCTGTGAGGGAAGCATCGCCACTGAGCCGAGCGGCAACGGGGGCTTTGGCTACGACCCCATCTTCTTTCTTGGCGACCGGGGGTGCACCATGGCCGACCTAACGGCCGAGCAAAAGCACGAAGTAAGCCACCGGGGGAAGGTGCTAAAGGCTGCGGGCGATTTCCTAGAAAGTCGCTTGGTCCAATCTTAGCCCGTCGATTTACGGAATTCCGTCAGGCACCCTTAAGTTCCCAAGCAGATTGCCGACCTTTCGGTTGACGGAGGCACTGAACCGTGTTACAACGTGATATGTGGAGGTGAAGGAACACCTTGGGCCAAAGGTGGCCGCCAGGAGGGCAGGGCAGCCGGCTAAGCGCTATGCGGGGATGGTCGCGGTCGGGGCCGTCGCCTTTTCGTCGCTGTGGGTGATCCTGACCGATACGGCGGTCATCCGACTTTTCTCCAATCGCGACTGGATCCTTGCCCAGAGTGCCAAGGAGCTCGCGTTCTGTGCCTTTTCTGGGTTTCTGCTGTACCTTGTCCTGCGCACGCTGTTCCGCGACCTGGACAAATCAGACCGCCATTACGCGGAGGCCCAGTCGGAACTCATTGATCGGCTAGCGCTTGCCGCCGAGTTCCGAGACGACCGGACGGGCAGCCACAACTACCGAATCGGTCACTACGCGGCCATCATAGGCAGGGCAATGGGCCTCAGTCCAGCGGAGTGCGATCTCCTAAAGCAGGCCGCCGTTCTCCACGACGTGGGCAAGATCGCCGTCCCCGACTCGATCCTCCACAAGCCAGGACCCCTGACCCGAGAGGAGCGCCAGGAAATGGAGTTGCACGTCCACTACGGTGCGCAGATCCTCGCGGACAGCCAACACCCTCTCGTCCAGCTTGCCCACTCCATCGCTCTCACTCACCACGAGGCGTGGGACGGCACCGGCTACCCAAGGGGAATCCAAGGCCCGGAGATTCCGTTGGAGGGAAGGATCGTCGCCGTCTGCGACGTCTTCGACGCCCTCCTCAGCAAGCGCCCATACAAAGACAGCTGGCCCGAGCAAGAGGCCGTCCGGGAAATCCTCCGACTAAGTGGCACCCGCTTCGACCCGAGGGTAGTAGACGCCCTCCTCGTCTCCCGGGAGGAGCTGATTGCCGTGTACCAGGGGGCGATGTCCCCAAGCTGGCTCCGCTTCAGGGAGCCCGATACGGTTCCGCCCGAGCCCGTGCAAGCAGGGGAGACAGGAGTCGGCTGCTAGAGGGCAGGTGTTCGGGAAAAGCGTTGAGCATTGAGGGGTGAGGGCTAAGCTTCGCCTGAGGTCCGAACACCGAACACCGCCCCCTTGCTCTTCCGCCCCGATTTCTGCCATAATCCGCCCTTAGCAGGACCATGAAAGACGCGATCCACCCCAAGACTTACCCCGTGCTCTTCGTCGACGGCGAGCACGAGTGGACGGGCATTTCGACCACGAAGCCCAACAACACCCGCACCGTCGACGGCGTCGAGTACGGCGTCATCAACGTTGAAATCAGCGCCTACAGCCACCCGTTCTACACGGGCCAGAAGAAGCTGGTCGACACCGCTGGCCGCGTCGAGAAGTTCATGCGCCGCTACGGTCAGCAGGCTGGCAACGCGGGCAAGAAGTAAGCGGAGCGTTAAGCTTCGAGCCTTGAGCGGGGAGACCGGAAATCGGTCTCCCCGCTTTTTGTCGTATCAGGGTCCACCACTCTAGTAGGGATCTCAGCGGGAACACCGACCGGTCCGGCGTAGACTGGTAAATCATGGTGCGCCGATTCCTCCTCCTGTCGTTGCTGGTGCTGTCTCTGGGCTGCGGGGGTGGCGGAGACTCAGGCACGGATGAGATCCCGGGCGACCTTACGCCGAACTACGCCAGTCGCGTCAGCCTCTCCGCTTGGTTCACGCGCCCCGTCACCGTCGGCTTCTCGACGACCGGCACCTATACCGAGCAACGGCGCAACTTGGCGATCGCCAACTTCCGAAAGTGGACCGACGCCACTAACGGGTTCGCCAACTTCACCGTCGTTCCCCTCTCGCAGAACCCGAAGATCGTGGTCTTTTTCAAGCCGCTGGCCGAAGGCAACGACCCCAACGTGCTCGGCGTCACCACCATCACCGTCCGCGACGGCGTCGAGAACGTCCGCGCGACGATCGACATCAGCACGGAGCTGACCCAGCGGGAGTTCGAGGCGACCTGCGCCCACGAGTGGGGCCACGCCTACGGCATCACCGAGGGACACAGCGACAGCCGAAACGACCTGATGTTCGCCGGCCTCACCGACGTGAACGATCCCACCGAGCGCGACGCGAACACCCTGCTTCTCGCCTACCGGGACATCCCACGCAGCCCAACCCGCACCGGCGGCGAGCGCACCTACCGAATCATCACCCGGGCAGGCGAGTGCGAGGCAGTCGGGAGTCAGCGCTAAACCCTTCGCGCGGAATTGGGCCTGGCAGGTTCTTCCCCTAACTTGACGTTGCTGACCCCACCTGCCAGTCCCGCCCTTTGTGCTCCTTCGTGTCCTTAGCGTCCTTCGTGGTAAAGAATGGACGCGGAAGCTAAGGAACAGAATGGGTTCCAAGCCCTGAAGCTCCGCCTTCTTCGGAGAAGACCCTCGCATAGACGCAAAGGCTTATCCTGAGGAAAGAAGCCTGCCGGAGCCGCGCCATAATGGGCAATGGCCGCTCTGCCCTCCGCCACCAACCTCCACCGCGCCCCTCTCAGCGAAGCCGATCCGCAGATCGCGGAGCTGATCGGTAGGGAAGAGGCTCGGCAGGAGCACAACCTCGAGTTGATCGCCAGCGAGAACATCGCCAGTACGGCGGTGCGGCAGGCGATGATGAGCGTGCTGACGGACAAGTACGCCGAGGGCTATCCCGGCGCGCGCTACTACGGCGGCTGTGAGGTGGTGGACGAGGTGGAGAACATCGCTCGCGACCGCGCCAAGGAACTCTTCGGGGCGCAGTACGTGAACGTCCAGCCCCACTCGGGCAGCCAGGCCAACACCGCCGTCTACTTCACTTTCATCAAGCCCGGCGACACCGTCATGGGCATGGACCTCTCGCACGGCGGCCACCTCACCCACGGCTCCCCGGTCAATTTCTCCGGCCAGCTCTACAAGTTCGTGCCGTACGGCATCGACCCGAAGACGGAGCTTCTGGACTACGACCGGATCGCCGAGCAGGCCAAGGAAGTGCGGCCAAAGATGATCACCGTCGGCGCGAGCGCCTACTCACGGCCCATCGACTTCAAGATCTTCCGCGAGATTGCCGACTCCGTCGGGGCCTTCCTCTTCGCCGACATCGCCCACCCGGCAGGCCTCATCGCGAAGGGCCTCCTCCCCAGCCCGCTCCCCTACGCCCACGTCGTCACCACCACCACCCACAAGACCCTGCGCGGCCCCCGCGGCGGCATGATCCTGATGGGCAACGACTTCGAGAACCCCTTCGGCATCGTCGCTCCCAAGAGCGGCCGCACGAAGATGATGTCGGAGCTCCTGGACAGCACCGTCATCCCTGGCGTCCAGGGCGGTCCGCTGATGCACGTGATCGCGGCCAAGGCCATCGGCTTCCGCGAGAACCTGCAGCCGGACTTCACCGACTACGCCCGCCAAATCATCCGCAACGCCCAAGCCCTCGCCTCCGCCCTCATCGGCCGCGGCTACCACATCATCTCCGGCGGCACCGACAACCACCTGATGCTGATCGACCTCCGCAACAAGGGCGTCACCGGCAAGGCCGCTCAGCTAGCCCTCGACCGCGCGAACATCACCTGCAACAAGAACGCCGTCCCCTTCGACGATAAGTCGCCGCTAATTACGAGCGGCATCCGGCTCGGAACCCCCGCCCTCACCACGCGAGGCTTCCGTGAAGCGGAGATGGAGCGCGTGGCGGAGTTGATCGACCGGCTGATTTCTTCGCACGACAATGAGGAGACGGTTGCCGAGGTCAAGCAGGACGTCATTGACCTCTGCTCCCGCTTCCCGATCCACCAAGGCTAAACGGGCCACTCCCCCACCCCATGAGCGAGCTGGAGGAGTGGAGGGCCACTCAGACGCCCGAGGATCGGGGGTGCGGGTGCGCGCTGCTTGCCGTCCTGGGCGTCGTCTGCCTCGCGTTCATGTTGGGAGCGTTGATGGGCGACTATGGCGGGCCGCCGGAGTTGGCCGCCGAAAATAGCCGAGCCCAGAACGTCAGAGTTCTTCTCGGTTTTACTGGTTTAGGGATCTGCACTTTTGCCGGGGCGTGGCTAATGTCCGGTAGAAGCGAGGCAGCCCCCACCGATCAATCCGAAGATCAATAGTTCGAGGCAGTTCCATCTGCTGGTCGTTGGCCCATCCTGTCCGTTTCGCCTAGCTAAGTGGAGGCTTCTTAACGAAGGGATTTGGTCGTAGCTCCACCTTCTTGACCGACTGCAGGTACTCCAGCATCCGATCGGCGTCCTTGCCCGCAAGCTGAGCGTGGAAGTGGAGGTTGAAGCCGTGAGGGCCGCGAGCGTCGATGAGCTTGGGCTGGAGGGTGAGGAAGGCTTTCACCGCATCGAACTGGCCCATCATCGTGGCGCAGAAGATGTCGATGCGGGCACCGCGCTCCAGGAGAACCTCCACGATGTCGCGGCGGCCCATGTGGGAGGCGCCCCCGAGGGCGGACTCCCAGTCGCCGCCGCCCCAGTCGATCATAGCGTTGACCAGCATCGGCTCGCGGTCGAGGAGCTGGTTGGTCATGTCCAGGTTTGAGTGGGCAAAGATCACGAAGTCCTGGACCATGAGCCGCGAGACCTGCGGCTTCTTCCAAGACGGGGTGAATTCGGGGGCTGGGTAGTCCCGGACAAACGCCGCCTCCACGGGCCCCGCCGCCTTCGCGGGGTCTTGACCGAGGCTGAGACCAGCCAACGATCCGACGGCGGCGCTGGCGGTGAGCCGGCAAAGGGAACGGCGCGACATTGATTCCGACATAAAAAAACTCCCGAGGCCCGCCGTCATTTTAACGCGAGTCGGCCAACTTTGGGAGTGCGCGAAGCCCTTCGCGCTTTGCATCTGCGGCGGAGCCGCCCTCCCCACAGAACACAAGGCGCGAAAGGGGTACAAGGCGGATGTGCTTGAACCTTCGCAGTCGTTTTCGCCCCAGACCTCCCGCTACGGCAGCATCGGTGAGGGCGGGGAGTGGCGGCAGGCGATCGAGGCCTACTACCAGGACAACGTCGAGGCGGCGTACCAGATTGCGCTGAGTCTCGGCGCGGGCTTTGGCGGCTCGGCCCTGAACTGGTACCGCATGATCGAGGGCGAGGCGCTGGCGCGGCAACAGGGAACCGTCCAAAAAATCACGGATTGGCTGCAGATCGAGAAGGTCGACAACGAGCTCCAAGGTGTTCACGGGCTGGAGGAGACGGTTCAGGCCGCCTGTGAAGAGGTCGCGGAGCGCCTCGGCTGGACCTTCGAGGTCCCGACGCTGGTGACCGTCCTCGTTCGGGAAGCGGACAACCCGTGGCACGGGGCCCGGTTCGGCTACGCCGTGGACAAGGTGCCGTACGACAAGGTTTGCGTGCCGAACGCGGTCTGCCACGACCCGGAGCAACTGCGGTCGGTGATCGCCCACGAGTACAGCCACATCGTCACCTTGAACCTCACCGACAATCGGGCTCCCCAATGGCTGGAGGAGGGGATCGCGATGTTCATCCAAGGCGAGCCCCTCGCCTCGTCCTTCGCCCCCTTCCACGCGCGCCCCTCCGACTGGCTCTCGCCCCACGACCTGGACCTCGCCTTCGGCGTCGACCGCCGAGACGCCGAAACCCACCGCGCCGTCCGGCACGCCTACCAACAGGCTGCCGTCCTGGTCCACTACCTGCACTCGTTAGCCGGCGAAGAAGGCCTGCGCCGCCTTCTCCGAGCCTTCACCAACAATTCCCTCTGGGACGAAGTAAAGATCAACGTCCTCGGTGCCCCGAGCGTGGAGGAAGCACTGCACGAGGTCTACAAAGTGGGACAGGGGGAAGTCTTCGAACTGGCGTTTAAGTGGTCTGCGGGTCGTTAGGCGGTTGGCTTTCTCCACCCCCTGCCCCCTCCTCATTTTCCTCGCGGACTCGCGTCTCGCACGACAACCTCTCGGCCGCGGGAAAACGAGGAGGGGGGTCCCGGTCACCTTATCGGCTTAAGGCCCCACCGGCGGATGATGAAGCCTTCGTAAATCTCCTGCGCCAGCCGCGTGTTCAGGTCGCCGCCGAGGCCATGCCCGCCGGTCGGGTCCACCACCAGCTCCACCAGCGGCCCCTTACCCGCCTGCATCAGCTCCCGGTAGACCTTCACCGTGTCCTGGAACAGCACGTTGTCGTCCTCCATGCCGTGCATCAACAGCAGCGGGTGCTTCAGGTTCTTGGCAATCTTGGTCAGCGAGTACTTGTCCCAGTCCGCCAGGCCGATCACGCTGCCGCTGTACCAGTTGTTGTAGTTCTGCCACTCCGTCGGCCCCGCCCCCGAGATCCCTAGGGTGAACACGTCCGACGTGTACATCGTGTGCTGCACCTGGAACCCCCCGAACGACCACCCGTACAGACCGACCCGGCTGCGGTCGACGCCGTACTGCTCGTCCAGAAACTTCACCCCGTCCTCCAGATCCTCCGTCTGCGGAACCCCCGGCTGCCCGAAGTTGGCGTCCGCGAACGGTCCACCGGTAAAGGTGGTGCCGCGAGGGTCGATGGTAGCGGTTACCAAGCCGTACCGGTAGGCCATGTACATGTTGAACAGATAGCCCGAAGACCCGAACGACCCGTCCGTCACCTGCCGCCCCGGGCCACCGTACACGTACACGATCAGCGGGTGCTTAGCGTCCTTGCGCCAACCCGGAGGCAGGAACAGGTAGCCGTGGATCGTCTGACCGTGGCGGTTCTTGTAGGAAAAAAGCTGGGGCCGGACCTTGTCGATAGAGGCAAAGGTGCCCGAGTGCGACTCCGTCATCTTCCGCTCCCCCTTCGGGTCGATCAGGAACATCTCGTACGGTGACGACCAACTCTGGAATACACCCGCTACCCGCTGGCCGTCGTTCGAGACGACCCAGTTGTCGTACTGCCCATCCTGCCGCGAAAGCCGCCGCATCTCGCCCGACGGCAGGGCCACCGTGTACACGTCCATCCGCGCCGGGTGGTGGCGGTTCGAGCGGACGAACAGCGTCTTGCCGTCCTTTGCCAGTCGAACCGGTAGCGCCTCAAAGTCCCCCGGTGTGATCTGGGTTGCCGTCTTGGCCGCCGGGTCGATGCGCCACACCTGGCGGTAGCCGCTCTTCTCCAGCAGGGCGATCAGGTCGCCGTTGGGCAGGAACTGCGGATAGGTCCACAGGGGTGTCGCGTGGTCGCCACGGTGGGTGTCTTGGAACACCGTCTGCACCTGCTTTCGATCCATGTCCGCCACCTTCAGCTCAATGGTCCGGGTGTCCCGGGCCCAAGTGCCAAAGGCGAACTTCTTCGAGTCGGCCGACCACGGCTCTCCCGCCACGCTCGACCGCAGCAGCTTGGTGCCGCCGGGGAACCGGTAGATCTCCCACGGCTTGGCCAAGGGGGTCTTCAGGTCGACCAGGAACAGGCGGGACTCCGCGTTGAACGGGTCGTCCGCCGCCTCCCGGTTGACCGTCCGGGGGCGCATGAAGCGATCGGTGTAGGTGGCGATAGAGACCTGGCGCGGTTGCCCCGTGGACTTCCACGCGCTGACCATCAGCCAGCGCCCATCGGGTGAGAGCCGGTAGTCGTCTGGCCACAGGCCGTCGGGGAGCTTCGGGTTGAGCTGGTCGACGTTCGGCCGGTCCCACTGCGCGCGGAACAGCCCCCCGCCCCGGCAGAAGGTGAAGTTCTGGTCATCCTTGCCGTAGAGGGGGCTGGTCTCCGCGTCCGTCGTCTTCGTGATTTGCTCCGGCGCTTTGCCGTCAATGCGCAGTCGGTAGAGGTCCCCTTCGTACACGAACAGCATCTCGTCGCGCGTCTTCGCCCAAGCGAACTCGCTGACCCCGCTGTAGTGCCGCTGGGGCTCTTTGCGCTCCTTGTCCTTCCGGCTGTCCTCATCCTCCAGCCGCCAGCGCTCTTCCTCGCTCAACGAAAGTCGCTGCTTCGCCTCAGCGTCCAGCTTCGCGTAACGCTCCTTGACCTCCCCCAATTCTTGGTCGAATGGTTGCATCGCGTCGGGGCTAGTCAGCCGGGTGGTCTTGCCGGTCTTGGTGTCCAGCACCCAAAGGTCCAGCCCCCGATCCTCGTACGGGTTCCACAGGTAGCCCAGGTAGCGGTCGTTGTGGGACCACGCCATGGACTTGGCGGCTTTTCCGAAGAACGGCCGCTTCGGAAACAGGTCCCGGATGACCAGATCCGTCTGAGCCTGGGCCAGCCCCCCTCCCACCGCCAACAGAAGCCCAACTACTGCTCGAAGATGCATCGCAAGAGGATATACGCTGGGGCCGCTCGACCTGCACCAGAGAAAGCAGGACCCCGATCAATGAGGAATGGTGCCCCTTGGAGCGACGCAGGAGCGGAAGGGGGAACCGAGGGGGAGGGGGTAAATCGAGCACGCCGCGCTCCCGGGGCAAAGGTCTTGCTCGCCTGTGAACGCAGGTAGGAAGCAGAGTCGAGGCTTCCGGCTAAGCAGTCATACAATTCTTCATGGACTCTTGGCGATGACGGTCCTTTGCCGCCTTCGGCGGCACCCCCTCCCCCTCGGTTCCCCCTTCCGCTCCTGCGTCGCTCCAAGGGGCACCATTCCTGATCATCTATTTCTTCTGATGGATCGCAAGCTGGGTTAGGGGGAATGCTTTACCGGCCGGCCCCGACTTCCTCCAAGACCTCGCGCCCGAACGTTTCAAGTCGGTCCTCGACCGTCTCTGTTGGCATCCGCCGCTTTTCGCGCACGCCCAGCACCACCGTGCCGACGAACCCGATCAGGCTCGCCCAAAGGAACCACTCGCCGAACCGCGTCGCCAGCGGCACACTCGACGAAGTCTGAACTTCCGCCTGAACCACCTGGTCCGGCTTCGCGCCGGACTCCGCCACGATCATTCCCGATGCATCGGTGATCATCGAGAACGCGTTCCCGTCCGCCCGCACCATCGGCCGCCCGGTCTCCGCGGAGCGGAACGGCGTGAACGCCGCGTGGACCGCTTCTACAAAGCCGTGGGGCGAGGTTGGATCGATGGTGGGCAAAGTCAGAATTGCTGCCTTCGCTTCCCGCACCGTGTCACGGATGATGGCGGGGAAGCAGGAGTCGTAGCAGACGTTCAGCCCGATCGGGGTCTCGCCAAAGGCGGCGGAGACGCCCTTGGTGCCCGGTGTGTGCATGTTCTTCTCGCCGCCAAAAAGCTTCCGTTTGTAGTACCGCTCCGACTCGCCCGAGGCGGAGAACAGGGAAGCGGCGTTGTGCGGCAGGGGGGCGTTCCCGTCAGGGAAGCTGGTGACGAACGCGGGGGTGCCCGGCGCCCGCGCCATCTCCCGCATCTTGGTCGTGTCGCCTCCGGGGGCCAGGATCTGCCCCCCGAATTCGGGCCAAACCGCCAGCTTCGCCCCTTGGGCGTACGCCTCGCGGCTGAGCTTGAGGAGAGTGCCCTCGTCGTTCGACTGCACCGCCGCCACCGCGACTACCGGACCTTCCTCGCGGACCCTCACCAAAGGTCCAGCGGCGGTTACCGCCACCACCGCGGCAAGGGCAACTGCCGTCCACCGGAGCGCCATTCCGTCTTCGGGAGCCGACCGGCCGCGGCTGAGGATGAGCTGAGTGACAAGCAGGTTGGACAGGTAAAGCAGGAACGAGACGCCCCAGATGCCGACCACGCTGGACCACTGGACCGCCTCCGGTAGACGGTACTGCGTCAGGGCGAGGTGGCTAGGCAGCACCAGCAGCAGCGGTGCTTCCAACAGCACCCCCAGAAAAGCCATCTGCAGCAACTTCCGACCCGTCAGCACCTGGACTTCGCCCATTCCGGCCATCAGGAAGGAGATTGCGAACCCGAACAGCCCGCACCCCGTGTAAAGCCATCCCGGTTCCCCCTCGAACGAAGGGTTCGCGTAGATCACCCCGCTCCGAATCACCTGCGCGCAGGTGAACATCATCAGCAAGCCACTCAGGAATCCGATGAGGAACCCGCGCCCCCGCACTCCGAGGAAGATCGGCACCAGCGCCACCCACCCCAGGACCCAAAAGTCAGCCGGCGGCAGCGCCGCCGCAAAGAGCGCGCCGCTGAGGATGCTGCCAAGAACTGGCGGAAGGATTCGCCTCACAAAGAGGAGTACGTGCCGGTAACAGCAGAACGTTCGACCCTATAGAGTGCGGTGGCCCGCCACCGCTTTACCCAGCGAGCCCGCGAGCGTGTCGGGGGAGGCGTTGGAGATGTTTGGGAGGATGTAAAAGTCCCACAGCCACACTCCCTGCACGCTCGCGGGCTCGCTGGAAAAAGCGGTCGCGGGCGACCGCACTCTACACGGCTAGCCCGCTGGAAGCCGCAGGTCGGCCACGACGGGGAAGTGGTCTGATACGAGCGGGCCGGCGGGGCTGGAGTAGACGATCTCGGCGTTCAGGGTCAGGATCGTGCCGTCCACGAATACATAGTCGATCTTCTCACCCGTCTTCTTCCCCTTCCAAGCGTGGAAGGTGCCGACGTTTACCGCCTCGGGCTGGGCATAGCGGAACGAGTCGAGGTATCCCGCTCGGCGCAGGCGCTTCACCGCCTCGTTGCCCTCTCCGGCGTTGAAATCCCCGGTCACGATCACCGGGTCCTTCGGGTGCCGCTGATTGATCTTGGCCAGCAGCAGGTCCGAGCTCCTTTCGCGGCTTGGCTGCGACTCGTGGTCCAGGTGGACGTTGTACACGTAGAACGCCTTTCCGCTCTTCCGGTCCTTTAGGTGCACCCAGGTGCAGATGCGGGTAATCCGGTTGCCCCAGTGCCGCGACGCCACCACGTCCGGGGTGTCGGAGAACCAGAAGGTCTCGCTCTTCACCAAGGTGAACCGGTCGGGCCGGTACAGCACGCTGGAGTGCTCACCCGCCTCCTTTCCGTCGTCGCGCCCCACCCCCACGTCCTCGTAACCCGGCACGTTCGCCTTGATGGAGTCGACCTGGAACCGCAGCGCCTCCTGCAGTCCGATCACGTCGGGCTTGCGCTCCTTCAGTAGGGCGTAAACCGCCTCTTTCCGGTGCGGCCAACTGTGCGGCCCATCGTCCGCCGTCCCGTACCGCACGTTGAAGCTCATCACCCGAACATCCGTCATCGTCGCCGCCGCTAGAACCGTGAGCAGAAGGGCCATAGGTTTCCAACCAGTCTACGCCCTCAGGTTGCCTCCCCAAAGCCATTTGCTGTGAACTCGCTTTGCCGTTGTGGTTAAGAGAACCCCCTCAGCGAAAGAGCACAAACCCCAAGAG
>Ga0216301_1000059_pt1 | contig 28068 bp, 22 predicted proteins | sample 4hB_Boncat_minus_FD_156203 | JGI IMG/M metagenome (GOLD analysis project Ga0216301, IMG submission 156203) | Terrestrial sediment cell enrichment communities for BONCAT metagenomics from Utah, United States - 4hB_Boncat_minus | ecosystem: Environmental > Terrestrial > Deep subsurface > Rock...
CCCATCTGGGCGCGGAGGCTGGCATTCTCGCGCCGCAGCCGCTCGGTCTCGGTCGCGCGCGAGACGAGGTGCAGCAAATGACCCGCTTCGAACGGCTTCTCGATGAAATCGACCGCGCCCTGGCGGATTGCGGCGACGGCGGTGTCGAGATTGCCGTGGCCGGAGATCATCAGCACCGGCAGCGTCGGATCGCGCCGCTTGATCTCCTCGAGGATCTGGAGGCCGTCGAGCTTCGAGCCGTTCAGCCAGACGTCGAGCAGGACCAGCGACGGGCGCCGCTCGACAAGCGCCGCCAGCGCTTCGGTGCTGTTGGCCGCGGCGCGGGTGGAATAGCCCTCATCCTCCAGCACCCCCGAGACCAGCTCGCGAATGTCTTGTTCATCGTCGACTACCAGAATGTCCAAGGCCATTTTTTATCCGTTCACTGCTTTGTCTTCAGAGCGAACCTCTTCCCCGCGCCCGAGCCGTCCTAGCGTCTCGGCATCGAACACCAGTCGCACCAAAGTCCCTCCACCCGGCGAGTCTTCGAACTCGACGCTTCCGAAATGCTCCTCGACGATCTTCTTGACGATCGCGAGACCGAGGCCGGTCCCCTTGGCCCGGGTCGTCATATAGGGCTCGGTCAGACGGCCGCGTTCCGGCGGAAGGCCGACACCGCTGTCGGTGATCTCGATGCAGACATGGCCCTCCCCTTCCCGCACGGTGACGTTTACGCGCTCCTCACCGCCTGAGTTCCCGGCCTCGCGCTTCTGCTGAATGGCCTCCACGGCATTTTTCACGACGTTGGTCAGCGCCTGCCCAAGCTGCCGCCTATCGCAGACGAGCACCGGCGATAGTTCGGGCGCGACCATCGTGAAGCGGATGTCCGGGTGCGCGACCTCGTGTAGGAACAAGGCTTGGCGCGCGATGTCGTTGACCGCCTCTTCCTGGAACAAGGGCTTCGGCATCCGTGCGAAGGATGAGAATTCGTCCACCATCCGCCGAAGATCGCCCACCTGGCGGACGATCGTACCGGTCAGCCGCTCGAACGTCGCGCGGTCCGAGGAGATTTCGCCTGCGTAGCGCCGCTGGAGGCGCTCGGCGGCAAGCTGGATCGGAGTTAGCGGGTTCTTGATCTCGTGGGCAATCCGGCGGGCGACATCCGACCATGCGGCGCGGCGCTGATCGAGCAGCTGGTTCGTGATGTCGTCGAAGGTCAGGACGTGGCCGCCTTCGACCTTCACCCGCTTCACGGCCAGCGTCCGGGGCTCGCCGCCTGAGGCGAACTGGATGATGTCTTCGCGCTGTTCGGCGTTCAATTGCTGGTCGAGCTCCGGCGCCAGCACAGAAAGCGGCTGGTCAACGGCATTTGCGGCCGTCATCTTGAGGAGACCCTCGGCGGAGCTGTTGATCAGCCGCACGCGCCGCTCGCGGTCGACGGAGATGACGCCGGCGGTGACGCCCGAAAGGACGCCTTCGATCAGCGATCGGCGGCTCTCGGCCTGCTTGTTGGCCGCGACGAGCGCGCCCGTCTGCTCCTGGAGCCGCCGAGTCATCCGGTTGAAGGCGTTTCCGAGCGTCGCCACCTCGTCCTGCACGCGGGAGGCGGGCACGCGCGCGGAAAGATCGCCCGCCGTGACTCGCCTTGCGGCATCGACGAGCTGGCCGACTGGGCGGACGAGGCGGTCGGCGAGCGTCAGAGCGATCCAGATCGAGATTGCGACGATCAGCAGCGAGACGAGCAGCAAAGCGGCGTTGAAGCGGAACTGCAGCGTACGCGACTTCGAGAGCGTGCGCTGATAGTCGCTGGCGGCGCTTCGCGCCTCGTCCATCTGCTGGATCGCGGCGGGATTCACCTTGCGCGAGGCATAGAGATAAACGGCTTCGTCCGGATCGAGCCGGATCACCGCCTCTACCCGGTCTCCGGCATTCTCGACATGAGGCTCCTCCCCCTTCAACTGCCGGAGCAGAGGCAGCGGCGCGCGCTTCTCAAGCGGCCGCTCGTCGAGGTTGACGAAGGCCCGGAGCTGATGCTCGGAGCTCTTGTTAAGCGTGATGACCGCGGCTTCGGTGAGGTCCCGGTATACCGTCTGGAGAAGGAGCGCGTCGCCGAACTCGGGTGTGTCGAGCCCATATTCGTTGATTCCGCCCACCACGTCCCGAGCCATTGCCTGGGCGTCGCGGTGGATGCGGTCCTTATTTTCTTCGGCGTAGATCTGCGCGACCCGGTCGGCATTCTCGACCACCGTGCGCGCCCGGCCGGAGAACCAGAATTCGGTGCCGGTCTGGAACAGCATGGAGGCGAACACGACCACCATCAAAGTCGGCACGGTTGCGATGACGGAGAAAAGCGCGACGAGGCGGACGTGGAGCCGCCCCCTGCCCCCCAGCGGCGAGCGCGCCGCTCGGCGCATCGCGACGCGCCGGGCCGCAAACACCATCAGCGCCATCGCCGGCACAAGGTTCGCCACCAGCAGCGCCGCCACCATCGGCGGCGTCAGCATCGATTGGGGCGCGCCCTTCTCGGTGATGATGAAGTAGCTGATCGCGCCGATCACGATCAGCGCCGCCAGGGTCGCGAGCTCCAGCAACGGCACGATCCGGCTGCGCCGGAGCGCAATGGAAAGCCTTCGGCGCCATCGGGGCCTGGTGTCTGCTGCGATCGGCGCCTGGGCGTTCACGTGTTCTGCCTAACACAATATTGTGGCATAAAGAACACAGTATATCGTGCTCTCCCACTCCATCCGGCGCTTTGGCTAACGCATTCGTCCCTCAGGCTGCCGCCCTGCTGAGCCAAGGCGCATAGAAGTCATAGAGCATCGCCTTCGCCCGCTTCGGATCAGCTTCCTTGTTGAAGGCATTGCGGAATTCCGCCGAGCCGTGGAGCCCGCGCGTGTACCAGCCAATGTGCTTTCGAGCGCAATTGGCGCCGATCACCTCGCCATAATGGTCAAGCATCGCATCATATTGCTCGACGATTACCTGGAACTGCTCGTCCAGGCTTGGATCGGGGAGGCGCTCGCCAGTCTTCAGCCAGTGCATCACCTGGCCGAGCAGCCAGGGCTTTCCATAGGCGCCCCGGCCGATCATCACTCCGTCCGCTCCGGACTGGGCAAGCGCAGTCTCGGCATCGTCGATCGAGTTGATGTCGCCGTTGACGATCACCGGCACGCCCACCGCTTGCTTGACGCTGGCGACGAAAGCCCAGTCCGCTTCGCCCTTGTACATCTGGTTGCGGGTGCGGCCGTGGACGGTGATCATCTGAACGCCGAGATCCTCCGCGATGCGGGCGAGCTCCGGCGCGTTGAGGCTGGAATGGTCCCAGCCCATCCGCATCTTGAGGGTGACCGGGACCTTCACCGCCTTCACCGTCGCGTCGACGATGGCAGCGGCGAGCTTCAGGTCGCGCATTAGCGCTGAGCCAGCATCCCCGTTCACGACCTTCTTCACCGGGCAGCCCATATTGATGTCGATTATCGCAGCGCCTCGATCCTCGTTGAGCTTCGCGGCTTCGGCCATCTCGGTGGGCGTGCAGCCGGCGAGCTGCATCGACACCGGATCCTCGATCGGGTCCCAGGCCGCCTTCTGGAGCGACTGGCGGGTCTCGCGGATCATCGCCTGGCTGGCGATCATCTCGGTGACCGTGAGGCCGGCCCCGTAGCGCTTGACGATCCGGCGGAAGGGCCTGTCCGTGACGCCCGTCATCGGCGCCAGGATGACTGGCGCTTCGATCCGGACCGGGCCAATGGAGATGGGCGTCACTTCTGGCATGGAGCGCGCGAGATAGGAGCAAAGCCGCTGGCGGGCAAGATTGGCCTCCGCTAGGGCGCGGCGATGGAGCGTGAGCGAAGGATCGTGGCTTTGGTCGTGGCCGCCGGAAGCGGCAGCCGCGCCGGCGGCGACACGCCGAAGCAATATCGGGGGGTCGGCGGGAAGCCATTGCTGGCGCATGCCGTGGACCACCTGCGCGCGGCTGGCATTGAGGACATTTACGTCGCCATCGGCGAGGGTCAGGAAGCGCTGTGCCGAGCCGCGCTGGAGGGCAGCGCCTTCCCTTCCGTCGTCCTCGGAGGCGAGACGCGGCGCGAGTCGGTGCGGAACGGCCTTGAATCGATTGCTGCCGACGGCAGCGCCTTGGTGGTGCTCATCCATGACGCAGCCCGCGCCTTCCTTCCTGCCGAGGTCGTCCAGCGCCTGCTCTCGGCCCTTGAGCGGGCGGACGGGGCGGTGCCGGTCATGCCGGTGGTGGACAGCCTCGCCCGCGCCGGTGCTGTACTCGCGGAGCCGGTCTCCCGCGCCGGCCTTGTTCGCGTGCAGACGCCGCAGGCGTTCCGTTTCGACAGGATCCTGGGAGCGCATCGTGCCTGGTCCACTGAGGCCGAGCCGACCGATGACGCTCAGGTCGCGCAGGCGGCGGGGATCGAGGTCGTGACGGTCGAAGGAGACGCGATGCTGGAGAAGCTTACCCACAGCCAGGACTTCAAGCGCACCGAGCAGCGGCTCGCCGCCCGCCTCGTCTCGCGCACCGGCTCCGGCTTCGACGTCCATGCTTTCGCGGCGGGCGAGTCGCTATGGCTCGGCGGGATTCTCGTCCCCCACGACAAAAGCCTCAGCGGCCATAGCGACGCCGACGTCGCCCTCCACGCCCTCACCGATGCGATCCTGGGCGCCATCGGCGCCGGCGACATCGGCGAGCATTTCCCGCCCAGCGATCCGCAATGGCGCGGCGCCGCCTCCTCGCTTTTCCTTGAACATGCCCGCGGCCTCGTCGAGGCGCGCGGCGGGCGGATCGACCATGTCGATCTGACGATCATCTGCGAGGCGCCGAAGATCGGCCCGCACAAGCAGGCGATGCGCGAGCGGATTGCCGCCTTGTTGCGGCTGGGCCCCGACAAGGTTAGCATCAAGGCCACCACCACCGAACGCCTCGGCTTTGCCGGCCGTGGCGAAGGCATCGCCGCCCAGGCGATCGCCACCGTCCGCCTTCCGGAGCAGCCATGACCGAGCCGCGCGACTTCATCCTCCCGCCCCAGCTTCTCGAATCGGCGCGGAGGGTGCTCGAGGCGAATCGCGCCCGCGGCAAGCGCATCGTCGTCGCCGAAAGCTGCACCGGCGGCCTCGTCGCCTCCGCTCTGACCGAGTTTCCCGGCTCCTCGGACGTCTTCGACGGCGGCTTCATCACTTATTCGAACGAAACCAAAATGGGGCTGCTCGGCGTCAGCCAGGACGTCATCGAGACTTTCGGCGCCGTTTCAGTCGCCACCGCCTGGGCGATGGCTCAGGGGGCGCTTGCCCGCACCGGCGCCGACGTCGCGGTGGCGATCAGCGGCGTCGCGGGCCCGCACGGCGGGACCGACAGAAAGCCCGTCGGTACCGTCATCTTCGCCCGCGCCCGCCGCGGCGCCGATCCGCGAGAGATTGTCGCCGACCACAAGCAGTTCGGAAACATCGGCCGCGGCGGGATCCGCCTTCAGGCGGCGCTGGTTGCACTCGAACTCTTGATGCCGGTCGAGCCGTCGCCGTAAAGCTCATGCGCCCGAGTCTCGAACGCGGCCGTCATCCGGCGAAGCGCGCGGTCGAACATCTGCCCCGCCAGAGTTTCGAAGATGCGCGACTTGAACGCGAAATCGACGCAGAATTGGATTTCGGTTCCGCCCTTGCCGTCGGGCTCGAAGGTCCAGCTGTTGTGCAGGAACTTCAGCGGGCCCTCGACATAGTCCACAACGATCTTCTCCGGGCGGTGCTTCGTCACTCGCGAGGTGAAGGTCTCCTTCAGCGACTTGAAGCCGACGACCAGGTCGGCGACCATCAAATTCTCGCTGTCCGAGCGCACCCGGGTCGCCGCCACCCAGGGCAGAAACTCCTGATATCTCTTCACGTCCGCCACCAGATCGAACATCTGCTCCGGGCTGTAAGGCAGGTTCTTGGTTTCGCTGTGGCGGGGCATCGCCCTCCCCTAACGCGCGGACGCTAGCTTGGCTTCGCGGGCCGCCTTCATCTTCGCGAAGTCGTCTCCGGCATGGTAGCTTGAGCGCGTGAGCGGGCTGGCCGCAACCAGCAGGAAGCCCTTGGCCCGAGCGATCGCGGCATAGGCGGCAAAGGCCTGCGGGGTGACGAACTCCTGCACCTTGGCGTGGCGCGGCGTCGGCTGGAGATATTGGCCCATTGTCAAAAAATCGATCTGGGCGGAGCGCATGTCGTCCATCACCTGGTGGACTTCGAGCCGCTCCTCGCCGAGCCCGACCATCACGCCGGACTTGGTGAAGATCTTCGGCTCGTGCCGCTTCACGCTCTCCAGCAGCCGGAGCGAGGCGTAGTAACGCGCGCCCGGCCTGATCGTCGGGTAGAGCCGAGGCACGGTTTCCAGATTGTGGTTGTAGACGTCCGGCCCCGCCTCGACGATCGCCTCGACCGCCGCCTGCGCCTTGTTGCGGAAGTCGGGCGTCAGGATCTCGATCGTCGTCGTAGGGGTGTTGCGGCGAAGCGCCTGGATCACCTTCACGAACTGGCTGGCGCCGCCGTCGGACAGGTCGTCGCGGTCGACGCTCGTCACGACGATATGCTGGAGCCCGAGCTCCGCCGCCGCAACAGCGACATGCTCCGGCTCCAGCGGATCGACCGCGCGCGGCATGCCCGTTTTCACATTGCAGAAGGCGCAGGCGCGCGTGCAGGTGTCGCCGAGGATCATCACCGTCGCGTGCTTCTTGGTCCAGCACTCGCCGATATTCGGGCACGCCGCTTCCTCGCACACCGTTGCGAGGTTCAACCGCCGCATCAGCTTCTTCGTCTCGGCGAAGCCGATGCTGGTCGGCGCCTTGACCCGGATCCAGTCGGGCTTGCGCTGCTTTGGCGGGACGATCGGTGCTACGGCTTCTGACATGGGGGCCAGATAGCGACGATCCACCCGGCTTGCCACCCCCGCGCCGTTACGTTTACTCGGACCATGGTTGCATCAGGGGAATGAAATGGCCGACTTCGACGCGCTTTTGAGTGGATACCACCGCTTTCGCGAAAGCGGCTGGTCAGCCCAGCGGGACCGCTGGCAGCAGCTCGCCGAGGGGCAGAGCCCGAAGGTAATGGTGATCGCCTGTTCCGACAGCCGGGTCGATCCGACGCAGATCTTCGACGCGAGGCCGGGCGAGATGTTCGTGGTGAGGAACGTCGCCAACCTGGTGCCGCCCTACGAGCCGGACCAGGGCCGCCACGGCGTCTCGGCCGCGCTCGAATTCGCGGTCACCCAGCTCCAGGTGGAGGAGGTAATCGTTCTCGGCCATGGTTTTTGCGGGGGCTGCGCGGCGGCGCTCACCGGCCAGTTCGACGCCGCGGGCCCTGGCGAGGGCGGTTTCATCGCCCACTGGATCGACTTGCTCCACGATGCGCGGGACAAGGTGCGAGCGGAGCATGGCGAAACGCTCGACCGCGCCGCCTTCCGGGCGATGGAGCTGGAAGGCGTCCGGGTCTCGCTCCGCAACCTCCGCACCTTCCCTTGGGTCCGCGAGCGCGAAGCCGACGGCCGACTGAAGCTCCACGGCGCATTCTTCGCGATCTCCGATGGAATCCTCCACGTCCTGGACGAGTCGAGCGGAGCCTTCAGCCCCGCCTGACGCCCGGCGCGGTGCCTTAGCGCGTCAGCTTCCGGTAGGTCATCCGGTGCGGCCGGTCGGCTTCGGGGCCGAGGCGGCGGCGCTTGTCTTCCTCGTAAGCCTCGAAATTGCCTTCGAACCATTCGACATGGCTGTCGCCTTCGAAGGCCAGGATGTGGGTGGCGAGCCGGTCGAGGAAGAAGCGGTCGTGGCTGATCACCACCGCGCAGCCGGCGAAATTCTCGAGCGCGTCCTCGAGCGCGCGAAGGGTCTCGACGTCGAGGTCGTTGGTCGGCTCGACGAGGAGGAGGACATTGCCGCCCTCCTTCAGCATCTTGGCCATGTGGACCCGGTTGCGCTCGCCGCCGGACAATTGCCCGACCTTCTTCTGCTGGTCGGGGCCGCGGAAGTTGAACGCTCCGACATAGGCGCGGGTCGCCACCTCGTGCTTGCCGAAGCGGAACACGTCGGAGCCGCCCGAGACTTCCTCCCAGACGTTCTTCTTCGGGTCGAGCGCGTCGCGGGACTGGTCGACATAGCCGAGCCGGACCGTCTCGCCGATGCGGATGGAGCCGGAGTCAGGCTGCTCGACGCCCGTGATGAGCTTGAACAAGGTCGTCTTGCCGGCGCCGTTCGGGCCGATCACGCCGACGATGCCGCCGGGCGGCAGCGAAAAGGTGAGGTCGTCGAACAGAAGCTTGTCGCCGTAGGCCTTCGTCAGGCCCTGCGCCTCGATCACCGTGCCGCCGAGCCGCTCCGGCACCTGTATGAGGATCTGGGCCTTGCCGGGCGTTCGGTTCTCCTGCGATTCGACCAGCTCGTCGAACGCCTTGATCCGCGCCTTGGATTTCGCCTGACGCGCCTTCGGGCTGCGGCGGATCCACTCGAGCTCCTCCTGGATCGCCTTCTGCTTGCCGGCTTCCTCGCTCTGCTCCTGCTCCAGCCTCTTGGCCTTTTTCTCAAGGTAGCCGGAATAATTGGATTCGTAGATGTAGTAGCGGCCGCGATCGAGCTCGAGTACCCAGTTGACGACATTGTCGAGGAAGTAGCGGTCGTGGGTGACGAGGATGACGTTCCCGGCATAGTCGACAAGGTGCTTCTCGAGCCACTGGACGCTCTCGGCGTCGAGATGGTTGGTGGGCTCGTCGAGCAGCAGGATGTCCGGCTTTTCGAGGAGAAGCTTAGTCAGCGCCACGCGGCGCTTCTCGCCGCCCGATAGATTATCGATCGGGCTGTCGCCCGGTGGGCAACGGAGCGCGTCCATGGCGATTTCGAGCTGGTTATCGAGCGACCAGCCGTCGACGGCGTCGATCTTCTCCTGAAGCTCGCCCATCTCGGTCATCAGCGCGTCGAAATCCGCATCCTCGGGCGGATCGGCCATGATCGTCGAAATCTCATTGAACCTGTCCATCATGTCGGCGACCGGGCGGACGCCGTCCATGACGTTCTCCTTGACCGTCTTCGTCGGATCGAGCTGGGGCTCCTGCTCGAGATAGCCGACGCGGATATGCTCGCCCGGCCACGCCTCGCCGACGAACTCCTTGTCGCGGCCGGCCATGATCTTCATCAAAGTCGACTTGCCGGAGCCGTTGGGGCCGATGATCGCGATCTTCGCGTCCGGATAAAATTGCAGGCTGATGTTGTTGAGGATGGGCTTTGGGACGCCCGGGAAGGTCTTGGTCATGTTCTTCATGACGAAGCTGTACTGTGCGGCCATGGCGGCGCTGGTCTCCAAGAGAATGTTCTGGCGGGGATTTCGGCCAGTACCTAGTGCGCCGGAGCGGGATTGGCAAACGGCAGCCGGCTTTCTAAGCGGTGCTCATGAAAAAGCTCCTGCTCGCCGCCGCCGCCTTCTCCGCCCTCACCTCCGCCGCAGTCCAGGCGCCGGCGCAGAACGCCGCCAGCCAGGCCGAGAAGCTGCGCGACGCGGCGCTGAAGGACGACGTCGCCTGGGACATCATGGAGGGGCTTACCACCGAGATCGGCCCTCGCCTCGCCGGCACCGAAGCTGAGGCGCGGGCGCGAGACTGGGCGGTAAGGAAGCTGAAGTCATTGGGCTTCGCCAACGTCCACATCGAGACCTACGACATGCCGGTCTGGGTCCGCGGCGAAGAGCGCGCCGAAATTGTCTCCCCGTTCCCCCAGAAGCTGGCGGTGACCGCCCTCGGCAATAGCGGCGCCACGCCCGTTGAGGGAATCGCGGCGGAGGTGGTCGGCTTCGACAGCCTTGCCGACCTTGAAGCGGCGGCCGACGCGCGCGTGCGGGGCAAGATCGTGTTCGTCACCCACTCGATGACCCGTACGCAGGACGGATCTCAATACGGCTATTACGGCGCCGTGCGCCGCACCGGGCCGTCAGTGGCGAGCCGCAAGGGCGCGGCTGCGATCGTGATCCGCTCGATCGGCACGGACAAGCGTCGCAACCCGCACACCGGGGTCCAGATGTGGGCTCAGGGCGTGACGCCGATCCCCGCCGGAGCCCTATCCATTCCCGACGCCGAGCAGCTCCAGCGGATGCTGAAGCGCGGCAAGCCGGTGACGATGCGGCTGGCTCTGACGCCCCGCAACATCGGCATGCGCCAGTCGGGCAATGTCATCGCCGAAGTGCCGGGGACGGATCGCAATGCCGGCATCGTCCTCATCGGCGGCCACCTCGACAGCTGGGACCTCGGCACCGGCGCCTTCGACAATGCCGCCGGAGTGGCGATCACGGCCGCTGCGGCCAAAAGGATCATGGACGCCGGGCGCCCACGTCGGACGATCCGCGTCGTCTGGTTCGGCGCGGAGGAAGTCGGCGGCAATGGCAGCAAGGCGTATCGCGCCGCGCACGGGAACGAGAGCATCGTGTTTGTCTCGGAGTCGGACTTCGGCGCCGACCGCGTATGGCGAATTGAGCCGGGAATGGCGGCCGCTAACGCTCCGATCGTCGATCGCGTCGCCGCGCTGCTCGCCCCCCTAGGCATCTCCCGCACGACCTTGCCGGCCAGCGCCGGCGCCGACCTCGGCGACTGGGTTCGCGCCGGCGTCGCGGCGATCGACCTGCAGCAGGACGGCACACGCTATTTCGACCTGCACCACACCCCGGACGACACCCTCGACAAAGTCGATCCCGAACAGCTCCGCCAAAACGTGGCCGCCTGGACCGCGATGCTGTCAGTGGTGGCCAACGCCCGCGAGCCCATCGAGCGCAGGCCCGCGGCTGCAGCCGCCCAATGACCTAAATCCCTTCCCGCAAGCGGGAGAGGGATTAGACCTGCACCCACTCGTTGGGTTTGATCCGGCGCTCGCCCCAGCGGAAGCCGTCGCCGCCGCCCCACTGGCCCTCGGCGAAGATCCGCACTGCCGCAAGCGTACCGTAGCCGTCGCCGGTCTGACGCTGGTTGATCCACCAGCCCGCGCTCGAGTCCCAAAGCTTCACTTCGTCCTCACCCAAGAGCAGCGCATTGCCCTCGTGGTAGATGACGCCTTCGGCGATCCAGTGGTCGGAGACATTCTCCTCGCCCCATTTCGTCCGCCACTGGCTGACCGCCTCGGTGCTGTAGCGCTGGATGAACTGGGCGCGGAAAGAAGTGACTCCGCGGGCGGTGAACACCTCGTGCGCGAGCGCTGCATGGGCGCCGCAATCGATCACCTTGCGCTCCACCAGCTCGCACCAGTGCATCGGCCAGGGCGACGGGCCCCACTCATATTTCTGGCGAAGCCAGCGCGGTCCGCTGAGGAGGTTGCCTCCGTTCAGCTGTGCGAAGTCGTTGGCGATTACCCATTCGCGGGCCACATCGCAGCAGACCTCGCCATGGTGGCAGAGGGTGCTGAACGGAAAATGCTGCCAGCGCGCGCCCGGGGGATCCGCCTTCGGCGCCTCCTCGATCCGGATGTCTTCGCGCTGTTCAGCCGCGTCCAAATACATAGGACATGCTCCTGTCATAACCGCCGGCATCGCAGAAAATCAGAAGGTCGCCGGCTTTGGATCCTTCGGGTAGTTGGACGTTGGAGGCCACGATGTCGTGCTCCATGCAGAGGCGCCCCATCAGGTGGGTCTTGCCGCGGCCGACCGGCTGCAGCTCGCCCGTCTCGCTGCACTTCCTCAGCATCCGGTGCGGATAGAAGAAGTACATCGGAAGCTCGGCGATTGAGGCGTCCACCACCGCTTCGATCGACTCGTCCTCATGCTCCTGGATCTCGAGGATCCGCATCGCCAGCGCCATTGAGGGCTGAGCCATCGCCTTGCCCGGTTCCGAGACGATCTGGCGAACTCCCGGAAGCACCGCTTTCACGGTTTCCACGGCCTTCCCGAACTTCTCGTTTCTATGATCGTGCCAATCATCCGGGAACCAGCCGCCGCCCATGTCGAGGATCTCGATCGTGCGGCCGGTCAGCTTCTCGATCGAGCGGCACCATTTCAGCATCGACTCGAACAGGTGCCACCATTGGGAGACGCCGATCCGGTCGCTTGCCATGTGGAAATGCACTCCAAAGGCGGTGTCGGCCGGAAGGCGATTCACGCCTTCGACCAGCTTCCTGAACGTCGCCGGGCTATCGAGCGGAATGCCGAAGCGGGAAACGACGTTGGGCGTTCGGATACGCACACCGACGTGCTTCGACGACATCTCGCCGGCTTCGATTGCAGTCAGCGTTTTTTCGAGATCCGCGATGCTGTCGCAGAAGAATGCGTGCATCCTTTCCTTCGGCATCAACCCTTCCGGCCAGAACTTGGCCGGGCCGTTCAGAATCACCTGATCCGGCCGGAAGCCTACCTTCAGGGCGCTCTGCACCTCCAGAAGACTGATGCATTCGGCGTAGAAGCCGTTCTCGAGCGCGAGGCGGATCAGCCGCTCGTCGGGGTTGGTCTTGATCGAATAGCCGCTCACCACCTGCACCTCGTTGGTGCTGAGACGGCGCGCCCGCTCGGCCGCGCGCTTGAAGAGGCCGGCCGCGGTCTTGTCCATGAAAAGGAATTCCGGCGTTTGCACGGTGTCGAAGTCGTAGCTCTGGATGTCCTCGACGAAGCTGTCCGGAATGGCGGGGAGCCCGTTCGGCCCCTCCTCCTCCGTCACCACTTCGAGCATCTCGGGGTTCGCCTTGTGAAGCTTCTTGGCGAGCGAGGTGAGGCCCGACGGGTGCTTCATCGAGTGGCCGATTGCGCCGGCGAAGGGTTCGGGAAGCGGCGGCAGCGGATATTCGGGCCGAACCGGCACTTCGAGGACGATACGGGTGAACTCCTGCCCCTGGTCGGGCGCGGGCTGCGCCCGGACGCCGCTCGCCGCCTGGACGAGCAGCCCTGGCAGATTCTGCCCGGCGATCGTCGCGCCGTGGACCCAGGCGGGAAAGCGCGGATTCATTTCAAGCAGCCATGCCTGGCCGCCGGCATCGCGGACCATCTCGAGCTCGCCGCCGCCCGTCCAGCCGAGCTCCTTCACCATCGCGCGGAGCGGCTTCATGAAGTCGTCCGGCACTTCGGAGATGTCGCCGGCCCAGGTCTTGCCCTCCGGCGTGATGTCGCGCTTGCGCATGCTGACGGCGCCGAGCATCTCCCCCTTATAGGCGCTCAGCATGACTGATTCCTCATAGCCGCTGACATGGGCCTGGAGGTAGAGCCGCTGAGTGGACCAGACCTTCGAAAGCGCCGCTCGCGCGGCTTGGAACACGTCCCAGCTGGGTGTCCGTGCGGCGTCGTAATAGGGTCCCTTCAGCCACACGCGCCAATCATGCTCGCGGCAGAAGGCGTGGAGGTCCCAGTCGCTCTGGTCGGTCGAGATGAAGGTCGGGATCTTGACCGGAAGCCCGTTCGCCGCTTCCACGGCGGGCTTGGTGATCCGTCGGATTCCGGCCATCGGCGGCGCGAGCAGGTTCCTGTGGCCTTCCGGGAACAGCGCGGCCAGCCACATCGCCTCGAGGTCGCTGCCCGAGATCCAGAGGCCGCCGGCATCCAGCGCCTCTTTCACGCACTCGCCATAGATGTCGAGGTTCAGTTCGTCCCACGGGCGCTGGAGCCAGACGTCGTCCAGCTCTCCATAGTGAATACCCGACACCCGGTTCGAATATTCGACACCGACGATTTCGGCTGTTGTATAAGCCTGTCTCAGTGAACGAACAATACCGACGCCCGGCTGTGGATTTCCACCAGAGTAAAGTCCGCTCACATAGATTTTCATAGGCTCCACACGTTGCGGTGTTCACCGCTGCGAGCGGCGGAACTGGAATAGTTAACGTATGCTAGTGCGCGACTTGGGCAGCCGCACATATACGGAAGAATATCTGGCGCACTAACAAGGGTTAGAAGAGGCTTGGTTTATTTTTATATTGGCCACAACGGCGCAGCGGGCGGCAGGTTCCGGATCGCTCTTCGCCTTGATTGGATTGATCAAATCGACCGGTCGCTCGTTACGCCGGCCATGGAAGGACGCGGATGAGCGGCGGGGCATATTACCCGAGTTACAAGGATCTGGACCCGTTCGTCGACGTGCCGCGGCTGCGTTCGCTCGACGGCTACATACGCGAGCGGCTCGAGCGGCGGCTGGGTGAAGCGCGGGACCTTGCCTTCTTCACGGGGCCGTTCCTTCTCGACGCGAGCGCCCCGAGCCTGCCTGGGTCCCGGTTGGTTTATCTCTCCCGCTCCAAGCACGAAGAGAATTATTACGACCTGGACCGGCCGGAGGTCTGGGAGCCGAGCGAGGAGACCGGCGAGTTCTCCGATCTGATGGACTTCATCGCCACCCTCCCCTTCAAGCAGACGGCGCGGATGATCATCATGTACGACGACAGCGGCCGCGCCGTCACCGCCCACCGCGACCATGACAGCCAGGATCTCTGCCATGAGTTCATCTGGTTCCGCACCAGCCTCTACAAACCGTTCTACATGCTGAACCCGGGAACGGGCGAGAAGCTCTACGTCGCCTCCCACGCCGCCTGGTTCGACACGGTCAACCAATATCACGGCGCCGATGCCAGCGGCGGCCTCTCCTTCAGCATCCGCGTCGACGGAGTCTTCACGGACGAGTTCAGAAGCCAGATTCCCTTCCCCAGGCAAGGCCGGGCCGCCGCGCCCTCGCTCTGGGCCCGGCCAAACTGAGAGCGCCGGCGGGTGAAACCTTCGCTTGACTGCGCGGAGGAGGGAACCGGCCTTATGTCCCAACTCGGGTCAAACAGGAACTCGCCTACCACTTGATATCCATCGGTTTTTATGCTGAATGTGCCGCAGGTTTGACTTCGTCACCTGTAGGCTTTTCCCGCGTGGCGGGCCGGACCGAGCGCACCAGAGGGTACGTTGGAAAGCTGGATCACCAGCTCGACAGGAGGATAGTCATGAAAAAGATGATCAATTCAGTCGTGTTCGCATCGCTCGCAGCGGCGGCGTTGGCCTATGCCCCCGCCGTCACGGCTCAGCAAACCCGGGAGGCTGCCAACGGCCACGGAACGCTTCTCTCGATGAACCCGGAAACCGGCAAGAATGTTAAGCGGCAGTTCTCGTTCAGCGCTCTGCGCCAAGCCGACGGCACGGTGCGAGGGCAGGCTCAGCTGGTGAACCCCGCTTTCCGCGGGACCGCCGACAGCCCCGCGCCGTACCAGCTCCACATCGACATCACCTGCATGAAAGTGGTGGGAAAGACAGCGGTATTCGGCGGAACGACGCGGCGAACCAATGACCCCAACCTCGTCGACGCGGTGTTTTTCTCCGCAGTGGACAATGGAGAGCCCGGCGCTGGAAACGATCTTCTTAGCAGGGCCTATTTCTTTGACGATAACCCGGGAACACAAGGCAATCCGCAACTTTGTCTGGTGACAGACCCTCTCGATTTGCAGCCAGAGCCAATTGAAGCCGGAAACATCCAGGTGAGGACCGGTAGTTCCGCTCAGTGACCTAGCGCGGCGCGGCCTATCCAGGTCGCGCCGCCACCTCTCCGCCAGTTAGGTGATGGTCGGGGAGACAGGATTCGAACCTGCGACCCTCTGCTCCCAAAGCAGATGCGCTACCAGGCTGCGCTACTCCCCGACATTCTCGGCTCCCTGTCTTGGTGGGCCCGGAGGGACTCGAACCCCCAACCTAGCCGTTATGAGCGGCCGGCTCTACCATTGAGCTACAGGCCCGGCACCAAAGCTCCCGCGCGATAGCGGAGCGCCGCCGCTTTTGGCAAGGCGAGGCTTCACGGCGAGATTGGCCGCGCCCGTTCGCCGGCCTCCAACAGCTCGTCGACCGACGCGGATGTGACGCCTCGGCGGGATAGCAGGTTGAACATGCCGTCCCACCAGGCCCAGAAGTCGCGAAGATCGGCCGCGTCGCGCACGAACGGCGTGTGCCCGGGCTCGACTGACGGCGAATGGAAGGAGATCGACAGGATCTGCACCCCGTCGTCCAGCAGCCGCTCGGCCGCCTGCAGAGCCTCGGCGAGCGGCGCTCCCTCCGGCGTCAGCGGCACGCGGTTGAGGAGACCTGAGCGCGCGAGCGCGCCCCGGAGGCGCGGCACCTTGCCGGACAGCGGGAACAAGGTAGCCCCAAATCCCCGAGCAGCGCCCAGATAGGCGGCCGACAGCGGCAGCTCGAGCAGGGCGCCGACGCGGTACGGCAAGGGCTTCATGGACGTGAAGTCCGGCCCCTTCTCGTCGCCATAATCGTACATCGCCCGCACGGAGACGTCCGCTTTGTAGCCAAGCGCGGTGAGGTGGCGGGCGGTGTTGGGGCCGATCCCGTAGCGCCCGGCGCGGTAGATGATCGGGCGGCGGCCGAAAGCCCGCTCGATCGTGTCGGTCAGACATTCAAGCTTTGCGCGCTCCAACTCGCTGGGAAGATTGCCGGAGAAGCTGTTGGTACGATTGACTTCTTCCTCGAACGGCGGGTTGACCCACGGGTGCAGCTGCGTTCCGACCGTGCACTCCCCCGCCTCCTGAAGCCCCCGGAACAGGTCGACCGCGGCGGGGTCGGTCGCGATCGGATGGTCGACGAGATAGACCGGATGCGCACCGTAGCTTCGCAAGCGGCGGTGCGCTTCGGGGAGAGACTTTACATGGGTCGTCGCGCGCTGGTCACGCCGCTGCGGCCTGGTCCAATCGAACTCTTCCTCGGTGTCGGAAAAAACCATGAAGCGGGTGCCGAAATCCTCCGGCATGCGCAGATAGGCGTCGGGATCGGGCGCCCGGTCGAGCCGAGCATCGTCGGACCCCGTGGGTCCGGCTTCAACATTCATTCGGTTCAGCTCCCCTGCCCGCTCGACAACTCAGGATATTCGAGCGGGGGAAGGTAGAGGGAAAAGCGGCGGTCGCCAATGTGCAGCGCGCCGCCGACCGCTTCGGCAAGGTTCCGCACCAGCCGGAGCGAGAAGCCCAAGCCCAGCGCGGGGGCTGCCGGCCAGTCGCCGTCGGGGCCGTAGCCGGGATCGAGGAGCGCGGCCTCGTCGACGCCCTCGATCGCTCGCGGGCGGTCGATGGCGAGGCACAGCATCCGGTGCGTGCCGAGCCGCTCCATCGTCATCGTGGCCGCGATCGTCTCGCTTTCGCCGGCGAGCCCGATCGTGGCGGCAAGCATCCGAGCGAACATCCGCTCGGCCGCGTCGCGCTCGGCCTTGGCCGGCGGCAGCCCCTCCGTGATCTCGACGGAGATCCGCGCGCCCTTCTCCCGCGCCACGCGCTCGTAGCTGTCGTGCAGCCGGCAGAGGAGAGCGACGGCGTCGACGGCGCTGTCGGCGAGCGTCAGCCGCTGGGTCTCGATACGGGCGGCGGTGTCGAGATCGTCCACGGCCGAGAGGAGCCGGCCCGCTTGCTCCATGATCTCAGCGGCGCGCGCGCGATAGGCCTGCCCCGCAGGGCCCATATACTGGCCGTCGATCATTTCGGCGAAGCCGAGGATCGCGTTCAGCGGAGTTCTCAACTCGTGGACGAGCTGGCGCAGGGAATCGGCTGGGAGGCTAGCCCCGAATATGCCTTGGGGGCTCGGCTGCGGCGGCTCGTGAGCGACTTCGTCGAGCCGCGGCCGGCGTGCGCTGCCTCGATAGCCGAGGAAGGACCCGGAGTGCGGGTCGAAGAAGGGCACGCCCGAAATCCGCCAGTCTCCCGACGCGGCGCCCACGCCGGCGACGGTGAAGCGGGCGTCGCGGAAGGGCGACCTTTTCTCGAACGCGCCCGCAGCCTGGCCGTCCACCCCGAACTGCTCGCGGCCCGCAATCCTCGCGATCGTCTGCCCGATCAGCGGTCCGCGTGGCGCACCGTCGATCCAGATGATGACTCCGTCCGAGCCCGTCTCCCAGCGGAAGCCGTCGACCGGCGGTGCGCTGGCCTCGGCAACGGCTTCCCTTGCTTCACCGCTCCGCTGCTTGCGAAACGCTTCGATCCGCGCGACCAGCTCGCGTATCTGGGCGTCGCCTTGTTCGCTCGTGCGCACCTTGGCCGCTGCCGCTTCGTCGACCGTTCCGGATATTCCCAGGTCGCTCGAGCCGAAGCTCGCCAGCGCCTGGGCGACGATCGGATCGAGGTCGCGCCGGTTGCGGAGCAATGCACGCGCACTCTGGCTTAGACGCGGCAGGACTGCGAGCCACTCTTCGCGCGTCAGCCGCGCCGTAGCCACAAGGGGGGCCGCCACCGAAGGCGTGTCGACGGCAAAAAAGGCGAACAGAAGCGGCGAAACCGATCGTCCGGCAAGCGATCGGGCCACGGCCTGGCGGGTGGGCGCATCGACCGAGCTGCGATGCTCCTCGAGCCAGCGGAAAGCCGCCTCCGCTTCCTCGCTATACTCCTCTCCACGCCGCTGAGCGAGCACATCGACGAGCTGGCGCCACTTTGCCAGGCGTGCCGAAGCAGTCGTGCCGGGAAGCGCCATAACAGTTGCGATTCTGTCGTCGAAACGCACTTCTCGTTCCCGTTCTTGCGCTTTTGCAGGTGCCGCCGAAGCCCTGCGCGCCGCAATCGTTAACGCCGGCGCCGGACCTGCGGAAGGGCCAAATAATGGCCGTTGCAAATTGGGACGTGGAGCCGGCCGACGTGAAAAGCGAAAGGGCGCCGGAATCATCCGGCGCCCTTCGCTTTTCACATCCTTGTAGGATCAGGTCCGCTGGGCGAGCCAGGTCAGCATGAACTGCGCGAGCGTCGCCCGCGGGCCCGTCACCGCCTTGAGCGCCGCCTCGGCAGCGGGCCTCTGGCCGGCAAGCGCAAGCGCGAGACCGAGACGGGTGTTGGCCAGGTTCGTGTCGACGCCGCCCTTCTGAAGCGCGGCCCGGTAAAGATCCGCGGCCTTGGCATAGTCGCCATAGCCGAAGAACGCATCGGCGGTGCTGAGCGCGAGCTTCCCGTTGGCACCCGCCTTGGCTCGGGTTTCGAGGCCAGGCAGCGACGCGCGGTCGGCGGCGACGCGGCCGGAGGTCGCGCCGAGCAGAGCCTTGAAATAATCCTTGTTAGCGTTGATCAGGTTCGAGCGCGCCGCATCGTCGATCACGGCCTTGCTCTCGCCTGGAAGCCCGGCATCGTTGAGGTTGCTGGCGAGCGTCAGGACTTCCGCATCGCCCTTCAGCACCTTCGCTGCGCGCATGAACCGGAGGACGTCAGTGTCGGCCGCCTTGTCCAGCTTCGCCTGCCTGCGATAGATGGCGAGCACGTCGCGCCAATTGTCTGCGGTCGGATGGGCGGTGACGAGCGCCTGGCTCAGCTTCAGCGTCTGTGCCGGGAGATTGCCCTCATAGGCGAATTTAAGAGCCCTCCTGTACCAGCCCTCCGGCACCGCCTGCCCGGAAGCCGTCTGGGCCGCGATCGCACGCTCGATCAGCGAAATAGCTTCCGCCGGCTTGTTTTCCTTGGCGCGCGCTTCTGCCAGCGAGAGCATTGGCTGCGGATTGTTCGGATCGAGCTCGCCGAGCTTCTGGATGGCGGCGGCGGCGCGATCGGTCTGCTTCAGGTTCGTGTAGAGGCCGCCAAGCGCGCTGTAGAGCCGCGCCTGGTCCTGCGGAGCAACCTTGCCGCTGGCGAGCATCGCTTCGACGGCCGCTGCCTGGGCGGCCTCGTCCTTGTTGTTGATCGCGATCTTGAGCTGCAGGCCGGCGAGGATGTAGCGCGCATCGGCGCCCTTGGCCGCTGCCTGCGCGGCGGGAAGCAACGTCGCTGCAGTCGCAAAGTCATTCGCACCGAGTGCGGTCTGAAGCGGAACGAGAGTAGCGCGCTCTTCCTTGCTGAGGGTGAGCTTGGGGCCGGCCGGAGCCGCCGCCGCTTCCTTCTTCTTTTGGGCAAGCGCAGGGGTGGCCAGCATGGCGCTGCCCGCGAGCAGCGAGACCGCAACGGCGAAAGTCGAAATGGCCTTCATTCATCTTCTCCTGTTGAAGCTATGTTCTGTCGTCGTTCGGCCGCTCAGGCGCGGCGGGAAAGCAATGCGAGCCACAAAGCGGCGATTTCGGCGCGGGGGCCGGTGACGGCACGAAGCGCGGCCTCGGCCTCGGCCTTCTGCCCCGCCGAGGCGAGCGCAATGCCGAGCCTTGTGTTCACGAGGTTGGGATCGACGCCACCCTTGTTAAGCGCGGCCCGGTAGAGCGTTGCCGCTTTGGCATAGTCGCCTGCCGCCAGCATCGTGTCCGCGACGCCGGCGGCGGCTGTGCCGGTCGCGGCAGCCATTGCGGCCGTCTCCTTGGCCCCGAGGCCCGTGCGAGCTGCGGCTGCGGCCTTGGCGGTCGAGGCGATCAGCGCCTTGAACGCGCCCTCGTTGGGGCTGACCATGCGCGCTGCGACGCCCTCATCGAGCACCGACTTCGCCTCAGCGTGAAGACCGGCCACGGCGAGCGCCTGCGCGAACTGGAGATAGTCGCGCTCCCCGGCCAGCGCCTTGGCTGCCCTCGCCGCGCGCCAGGCATCGAGCGTCGCCTCGAGGTCCGTACGAACTGATTCCCGATGGACGAGGAAGGCGTCTCGCCAGTTGATCTGCGTGGGGTAGCTCGCGGCAAGCTCACGCACGAGCGGGAGCGCCTGCGGCGCCATCTGGTTCATCATCGCGAGGTTTGCGCCGCGGCGATACCAGCTTTCCGGCACCGGCTGCCCCGCCGCTTTCCGGATTGCGATCGCCCGGCCGATCAGCGGTAGCGCTTCGGCCACCTTCTTCCGATCGGCCTTGATCTGGGCGAGGGCGAGGACCGCGTCGGCGTCGCTGGGTGCAAGCTCGACATAGCGCTCGAGCGAAGCTTCCGCGCGGTCGAGCTTTCCGGCCGACTGCAGGAGCGCGGCCTGGTTCCGGTAAAGCTGGGGGAGCTCACCGTCAGGCACGGCCCCGCTGCCGATCATGCCGTCGATAGCGCTGCTCTGGAGTCCCAGATTGCCGGTTTCGATGCCGAGGCGGAGCTGAAGCGCGGAGGCAAGATAACGCACATAGCCGCTTCGCGCCGCCGATTGCGCGGTGCCGAGCGCGGCCGTCGCCGCCGTGTAATCCCGCGCCTCGAGGGCGGTGCTGAGCGCCAGGATCGCCGCGCGCTCCTGGGCGCTGAGCTCGGGAGCCGAGGCCACCGGCGCCTGTGCCGGCGCGGCCGATGCGGCGGCCAGTCCGATCGCAAGCGCCACGCCCAGCGCCACTGGCGAAACCGACCTCATAGAAATGCCTCCTGTTGGCCCGCCCCGAGAGCCGGCTTGGACTGGGGAAGAAGCCGCGCTTCTATCGCCAATCGCCAGGCCTTTCTAGCGCTTGCGGAGTGAACGCGCGTTGAACCGCAAGTCTCCGGTTTCCAAGCACAAATCCGCGGCTCCGGGCGACGTTTGACCTCAGGCCGGCCGCTGGCTAACCCGCCGCTTATGCTCGCAATCGTCTCCCCTGCCAAAACCCTTGACTACAAGCGACCGCACCCGCCTCTCCCACTCTCGCGCCCGCGCTTCTCGGACGATGCCGGCGCCCTCGCGACGGCCGCCGCGAAGCTGTCCGCGAAGAAGCTGGCCAGCCTCATGCATATCTCGGACAGCCTCGCGAAGCTCAATGTCGAGCGCTTCCGCGGCTTTACGGACCTTCCCGAGCGGCCGGCAATCTATGCCTTCGCGGGAGACGTCTATTCCGGCTTCGAGGTCCTCAGCCTGGACGAGGAAGCGGTGCTCTTTGCGCAAGACCATCTGCGCATCCTCTCCGGCCTCTACGGGCTCCTTCGCCCGCTCGATCCGATCCGCCCCTACCGGCTTGAAATGGGCACCAAATGGGCGCCGAGGCGTGGCCACCTCTACGCCTATTGGGGAGACCGGATCGCGGCCGCGCTTCGCGAGGACGTGGAGGCGAGCGGCAGCCACGCGGTGATCAATCTCGCAAGCAAGGAATATTGGCGCGCCGTCGGCGGCAAGCTTCCCGGCAATCTCCCGGTCATCGAGATCGACTTCCGGGAAGACGGTCCGAGCGGCCTCCGCTTCAACACTTTCGCCGCCAAGCGCGCTCGCGGCATGATGGCTCGCTATATCTGCGAGCACAGGCTTGACGACCCGCAAGCCCTCAAAAGCTTCGACAGCGACGGCTATGCCTACGATCCGGAGCATTCGGACGAACGTCGCTGGCGCTTCACCAGGACGTAAGCCGCTAAGCGACTCACGCGCGTACGCGTATGCGCGCGCGGGGTGGCCATGACCGACCGCATCGGCTAGGGTCTTTTGCTACCCGCCCAGCGCTCCGGCGCTACACTCGCACAGCATCAGGAACCGACATTGGCCAGCGCACCGCCGACCATCGACACCCACGACATCTCCCCCATCTCCATCGTCGAGGAGATGAAGACCTCCTACCTCGATTACGCCATGTCGGTGATCGTCAGCCGCGCACTCCCGGACGTGCGCGACGGGCCCAGGATTGGTCGATGCGGGTGCCGCTGATGGACGGCCAGGGCAATTTCGGATCGATGGATCCCGATCCGCCGGCCTCGATGCGCTATACCGAGGCGCGGCTTGCCCGCGTGGCGATGACCTTGCTCGAGGATCTCGACAAGGACACGGTCGATTTCACGCCCAATTATGACGGTTCGCGCTTGGAGCCGACGGTGCTCCCCGCCCGCTTTCCGAACCTGCTCGTCAACGGCGCGGGCGGCATCGCCGTCGGAATGGCGACCAACATCCCGCCGCACAATCTGGGCGAGGTCATCGCTGCCTGCAAAGCCTATATCGACAATCCCGGAATCACGATCGAAGAGCTGATCGAGATCGTGCCGGGCCCCGATTTCCCGACCGCTCCGCTGATCCTCGGCCAGGCCGGGGCCCGAAGCGCCTACCATACAGGCCGCGGCTCGATCATCATGCGCGCCCGCCACAAGGTCGAGGAAGGCCGCGGCGACCGCCGCTCCATCGTCCTCACCTCAATTCCCTACCAGGTCGGCAAGAACGGTCTCGTCGAGAAGATCGCCGAAGCCGCCAAGGACAAGCGGATCGAGGGCGTCTCCGACATCCGCGACGAGTCGAACCGCGAGGGCGTGCGCGTCGTGATCGAGCTGAAGCGCGACGCGACGCCTGACGTGGTCCTGAACCAGCTCTGGCGGCACACGCCGGCCCAGTCGAGTTTCCCTGCCAACATGCTCGCCATCCGCGGCGGCCGGCCGGAGACGCTGAACCTCCGCGACATCATCGAGTCTTTCGTCAAGTTCCGCGAGGAAGTGATCACGCGCCGCGCCAAGTTCGAGCTCGCCAAGGCTCGCGACCGTGCGCACATCTTGCTCGGCCTCGTCATCGCGGTCACCAATCTCGACGAGGTCGTCCGCATCATCCGCGGCTCGGCCTCGCCCGCCGAAGCGCGCGCCGCCCTCCTCGCCCGCGAGTGGCCGGTCGCAGAAATCGCGCCCTACATTGCGCTCGTCGAAGCCGTCGAACATGAGGTGGACGGCGACACCTACCGGCTCTCGGACACACAGGTCCGCGCCATCCTCGAGCTTCGCCTCCACCGCCTCACCGGCCTCGGCCGCGACGAGATTGCCGGCGAGCTTCGCGAGCTCGCAACTTCGATCGGCGAGCTGCTCGAGATCCTCGGCAACCGAGTGAAGCTCTACCAAGTGATGCGCGACGAGTTCGACGCCATCACCGAGCAGTTCGCGACCCCGCGAGTCACCGAGATCGCACCTGCCTGGGACGGCATCGAGGACGAGGACCTGATCGAGCGCGAGGCCATGGTCGTCACCGTCACCCTGGGCGGTTACATCAAGCGTACTCCGCTCGAGACCTTCCGAGCACAAAAGCGCGGCGGCAAGGGCCGCGCCGGAATGGCGACCAAGGACGAGGATGCGGTGACGAACCTGTTCGTCACCTCGACCCACACACCCGTCCTGTTCTTCTCGACCCATGGCAAGGTCTATCGCCTGAAGGTCTGGCGCCTCCCCGAAGGCGCACCGCAGGCGCGCGGGCGGCCGATGGTGAACCTTCTGCCGCTGGCGGAGGGCGAGAAAATCTCCACCGTCCTGCCGCTGCCGGAAGACGAAGACGAGTGGAAGAACCTCCACATCATGTTCGCGACGGCCAAAGGCATCGTGCGCCGCAACAGCATGGACGCCTTCACCCGCGTTCCCACGGCGGGCAAGATCGCGATGCGCTTCGGCGAGAGCGAGGACGATGAGGACACGACTGACCGGCTGATCGGCGTCTCGCTGCTCACCGAAGAGGACGATGTGCTGCTCGCCACCAAATGCGGCAAGGCGATCCGCTTCGCAGCCACAGATGTCCGCGAATTCCAGAGCCGCACCGCCGCCGGCGTGCGAGGCGCGCGGCTCCAGGACGGCGACGAGGTGATCTCCCTCTCGATCCTGCAGGGGTTCAAGGCGAGCACGGAGGAGCGTGAGGACTATCTTCGCCATGCGCTCTGGCGCGAACGAAGCGAAGATGCCGCCCCTCCCCCGCCGCGCGAGATGTCCGACGAGCGGTTCGAGGAATTCAGGGCGGCCGAGGAGTTCATCCTCACCGTCTGCGCGAACGGCTACGGAAAGCGCTCCTCGGCCTACGAATACAGGCGCATCGGCCGCGGCGGCCAGGGCATCACCAACATCGGCAACCTCGATCGAAACGGCCCGGTCGTCGCAAGCTTCCCCGCCCATAACGGCGAGCAACTGATGCTGGTGACCGACCAGGCGAAGCTGATCCGCATGTCCGTCGGAGACACGCGCGTCATCGGCCGCGGCGCGGCGGGCGTCCGTCTCTTCGATGTGGCGCCGGGCGAGCATGTCGTCTCCGCCGCCCGTATCGACGAGGAGGAAGAACCGGAGAATGACGCCGAGGAGCTGGTGACGGAGGAAGTCGCACACAGCACCTCGCCCGATCCCGAGGGCGTTCAGCTGGACGACGGGACTGGCCCTCACACGCTGGATGAGAAGGACGTCGAAGAATAATCAAGCCTCAGAGCCCGTTCGTCCCGAGCCTACGAGGGGCGTATGTGATGAGACCGTGCCGGCGCCCCTCGACTTCGCTTGGGACGAACGCCTAGTGGGGCACTGATATGACTCACCGCGTGCACATCATCGGCGGCGGCCTTGCCGGGTCCGAAGCCGCCTGGCAGCTCGCTGAAGCCGGCGTGAAGGTGCGCCTCTCCGAAATGCGCGGCTCTGGCGAGATGACGCCGGCGCACCACACGGATTCGCTCGCCGAGCTCGTCTGCTCGAACAGCTTCCGCTCCGATGATGCCGATAACAATGCGGTCGGGCTGCTCCACGCGGAGATGCGGGCATTGGGCTCGCTGATCATGGCCGAGGCGGACGCGCACCGGGTGCCGGCGGGCTCCGCGCTCGCAGTCGACCGCGACGGCTTCTCGGCGGCCGTCACATCCCGGATCCTCACCCACCCGAACATCGAAGTCGTGCGCGAACGGGTGGACGCCCTCCCCTCCTCCGGCCCCACCATCGTCGCGACGGGGCCCCTCACCGCGATGAGCCTTGCCAGCTCGATCGGCGCCGTCACCGGCGCCGATGCGCTGGCCTTCTTCGATGCGATCGCACCGATCGTCTATCGCGACAGCATCGACATGGACGTCGCCTGGATGGCCGCGCGCTGGGACAAAGGCGGCAAGGACTACATCAACTGCCCGATGACGAAGGAGCAGTATCTCGCCTTCCATCAGGCGCTGCTGGATGGCGAGAAGACCGAGTTCCGCGAGTGGGAGAAGGACACGCCTTACTTCGAAGGCTGCATGCCGGTCGAGGTGATGGCCGAGCGCGGCGTGGACACGCTCCGTTATGGGCCGATGAAGCCGGTGGGGCTCGACGATCCGAAGACCGGGCGCTGGCCCTATGCGGTCGTCCAGCTCCGCCAGGACAATGCGCTGGTCACGCTCTTCAACATGGTCGGCTTCCAGACCAAGCTCAAACATGCCGAGCAGGTGCGGATCTTCCGGATGGTTCCTGGCCTCGAGCAGGCCGAGTTCGCGCGGCTCGGCGGCCTTCACCGCAACACCTTCATCAACTCGCCCCAGCTCCTGGACGGGACGCTGAGTCTGAGGCGCGCGTCGCACATCCGCTTCGCGGGCCAGATCACCGGCTGCGAAGGCTATGTCGAATCGGCCGCCATCGGCCTCCTCGCCGGCCGCTTCGCCGCAGCCGAGCGGGCGGGCGCGCAACTCACGCCTCCCCCGCCGACGACAGCGCTAGGCGCCCTTCTCGGCCACATCACCGGCGGCGCCGAGGCGGTGAGCTACCAGCCGATGAACGTCAATTTCGGCCTGTTTCCACCGGTCACCGCCAAGAAGAAGGCAGACAGGAAGCTGCTCTACACCAGCCGCGCCCGCGCCGCGCTGCAGGAATGGAAAGCTCTCGCTTGATCAGCAGGCGCACTTCTTCTTCGCACGCGCCTTAGGCTTGGTCGTCTCGTACTCGGCCGGGGTAAGCCAGCCCGAGCCGTCGCCGTCGGCACCCGCGAACTTTTCAACCGTCTTCACCGCCCATTCCTCGAAGCTGAGGCTGCCATTGCCGTTAGTGTCGAGCTTGGCGAACGCCTTGCGCCGCGGCTCCAGCAGCTCGGCGCGGGTGATCCGCCCGTCATCGTCCTTGTCGGCGCGGGCGAAGCGTTTCTGCTCCTTGGTCTTCTCTGAAGCCGCGGGCGGCTCCGCCGCCTCGGGTTGCTGCTGGAGTAGTGAGCCCGCAAAGGTGCGCGCCTTGGGCGCGGGCGGGATCGCCTGCTCGGCCTCGGCCTGGCTCCGCCAGATGAAGATCCCGGCCGCCACCAGGAGCAATGTCGACACAACGCCTGCAAGGAATCGAAGCATCCGCGCCTCCCGCAATCGTTTCGGGAAGGTAATCCGTTGCGCCCGATTGTCTACAGCCGATCAGCGGCCGGTGATCCGATGCCTCATCATGATCCAGATGCGAGGCGGCGCGCCGTGCGGCTCGAGGTCCGCAAGCCCCCGCTCAGCATCGCGGCCGGCGAGCCGCGCGAGCATTCCCAGCGGCCTCAGCGCGGACGGCCAGCGCAGGCGCGTCAGGCGCGCAAACCGCTCCCGCGCTGCGCCAACCGCCGCTTCGGCATCAACGGGATTGCTGTGGCGGGCAAGGTCCATCAGCGCCCACCCCTCCCCGGCGCGCGCCATCGCCTCATCGGCTTCGCTCCCGAGCAGCCGCGCTGAGTGGCTGAAGAGAAGCGCACCGCGCGCGGTGGCGTAGGTGGCAAGCTCCGAAGGCGTAAGCGGATCCTGGCCGAGGAGCAGGGTCCACCCCTCCTCCAGCCCCGATAGCTCCGCACCCGTGACGCCGGCGGGAAGGATCTCGGCCGCCACCGCCTGCAGCACCGGCTCGGCCGGAGCTTTCGAATGGTCGAGCTTCTCCAGCGAATCGCGCCACCAGGCGAGCTTGATCTGGCTGATCAGCGGCTCTCGCCCGCCGACAAGGACCGCGCCCAGCGCCGCATCGAGCCGCCACAGCGCCCGAACCGCCTCCCGCCTTGCCGATGGCACGTAGGTGAGCGCGAGCGCCCGGTCGGCGTCGAGCTCGCTCATCGCGTCAGCCGCGGTAGCAGACCTTCCGTGCGGCCTCGACGACGTCCGAGACCTTGATCAGCGCCAGCTTCTCGAGGTTCGCCGCATAAGGAAGCGGCACGTCGACGTCGGTAACTCGCAGGACCGGCGCGTCGAGGTCGTCGAAGCCTTCCTCCATGGCGACCGCCATCAGCTCCGACGAGATCGAGCAGGTCGGCCAGCCTTCCTCGACGCAGACCATCCGGTTGGTCTTGGCGAGGCTGCGGAGCACCGTCTGCTTGTCGAGCGGGCGGAGCGTCCTAAGGTCGATCACTTCGGCCTCGATGCCTTCTCCGGCGAGCTGCGTCGCCGCGTCGAGCGCAACCCCGACGCCGATGGAGTAGCTGACCAGAGTGACGTCGGTGCCCTCGCGGACCACCCGCGCCTTTCCGATCGGAAGAACGAAATCGTCGAGCTTGGGCACGTCGAAGGTTTGGCCGTAGAGAAGCTCGTTCTCGAGGAACACGACGGGATCCTCGGTCCGGATAGCAGCCTTGAGCAGGCCCTTCGCGTCCGACGCCGAATAAGGCGCAATGACGATGAGGCCCGGTACGTTGGCATACCAGGGCCCGTAATTCTGGCTATGCTGCGCCCCGACGCGGCTGGCGGCGCCGTTGGGGC
>Ga0216301_1000060_pt1 | contig 27955 bp, 21 predicted proteins | sample 4hB_Boncat_minus_FD_156203 | JGI IMG/M metagenome (GOLD analysis project Ga0216301, IMG submission 156203) | Terrestrial sediment cell enrichment communities for BONCAT metagenomics from Utah, United States - 4hB_Boncat_minus | ecosystem: Environmental > Terrestrial > Deep subsurface > Rock...
GTAGAGGGTGACCGCCTGCTTGCGCCAATCACGCCTCCAAACGGATTCCAGGCTGACTGCGTGATCCTCCTCTGAGGGCTTCAGACGAATCAGGATTCGCTCATCGTCAGAGTGAGAATAGGGGAGGACGTCTTGGGTGGCAATGCAGAACGAACAAGCGTAGCCGGAGAAGAACATCGCGTTCTCGAAAAACCACAGCACTCCACGGTCCCTCCCGATGACCTTGCCGTCGACAGACAGTCGCACTTCAACCAGGAAGGAAGACTGGTCACTCGGATCCTCCAGCATTCGCAGGTCCTCGGGCATGGCAACAGGGCCAGTGCCTATCGCGAGTATCGCCAGCCCGACCAGTACGGTCACGACACTCAGCACTCCGATGAGGCCCGGATTGGTCTCCCGGAACGCGTCTGCAGCCGCAAGTAAGCCAAATCCGAGGACTACAAGCCCCCATTTTAAGAGAAGACGCTCGCTTTCGTTGCGCCGATTCCTGGGCCGTCCGCTCCACACTCCAGGCATTGGCGCTTCCCAAGCTTCGGGTGCTGGGTCATCGGGCGATACCCAACCATCCCCCAGCGGGTTGTAGTCGACCCACGCCTCTTTCTGGACGTCGTAGTACCGGCGTCGGGGGGCGCTACGGTTTTGCATTGGCATCTTCAGAGTACACCGGGTGGCCTAACTGGGCCGCCAATTCTCCTGCGCGTCGAGCGGCGGGTACTGTCGCGGAGCTTCCGTTGGCTTCGCGTGCTGCCTGAAATTTGCCATGGCTTCCTGGAGCGATCGCCGATCGCGCTTCGGATGGTGAGGGCTGTAAAGCCACCTTATGCCGAGCCAGAGGCGCTTCCGAGGGAGCCGAAGAGGAAGCTTGAACCACGATGGATCTTCGTCGTTGTTCGCGATGACGTACTGGTTCCCTAACCCGTACTCCCCCCATTGCACCCGTGGAGGCAGATCCTGCGTCCCCACCACGAAGGAGCAAGCGTGGCCCGTAAAGCAGACGGCATCACTATCGAACCAGAGGACCCCCCGGTCCTTGCCTGTGACGACTCCGTCTTGGATCACGTGGATCTGGACCAGCCACCCGTTCGGATCAGCAGGATCCTCGATAAGGTTCTCGTCCTCCGCACTGGCCCAGTTCAACGCCTCTCCAAGCCACCGAACCCTCTGCAAGGCCACGATGGCAATGGGAATCAAGATAAACACCCAGATGACGTCTACGATCACCGGTAGCGCGATCGAGAGAAGCGTCCCGGGCACGGCCAAACCGACGAACAACACCCCCAGTCGAAGACGAAGATCCCGAGGTGCCGGTCCGGTCCACATCGACGGTGCCGGTACGGCTACTTCTTTCGACTTGCTCCAGCGGGGCGACAAGGGATCAACGCGACTCCACGAGTCGGTTCGGAAGTCGTAGTAGGTTTCGTTCGGCCCGTGGAGATCGGACATCTGCCGTTGTCATTGTGCCCTTCCTCAACGACCAAGGCTAAGGACGGTCCTACTTCGGTTGGACGTCGAGCGGCGGGTATTGGCGCTTCAAATGCGTATTGGCGGAATCGTTCACGAAGTGCGCCAGCGCATTGGCCAGATTCCCGCGGTGCCTCTCCTGAGGTGCCGACGGCGAGAACAGGGGCAAGAGGCAAATCCATACCTCGCGATTGGGATGATGAAGGGGAATCGTCTGCCACAGCGCGCGCCGGAACATCTTGGACGGCATCATTCCGCGCCTGACTGACTGAACCCCAATGTCCTGAGCACCAAGAACGAACGAGCAAGCGTGGCCCGTAAAGAACATAGTGCCTTGGTCGAAGCCGATCACCCCGCGATCCGTACCGGTGACCTTGCCATCTTGGACGATATCCACCTGAACGATCCAAACAGCGGGATCCGAAGGATTCTCGACTAGTGCTTCATCCTGGGGACGAGCCCAGTTAGAGGTTTCGCCGAACCACCTCGGCCAAACAATGGCAGCCGCAACGGGCAGCAGAGCTAGCGCTGAGCCGATTATTAGGCCAAAGTCAGGCCCCGCTACCAATGCACCGGCCAAGGCAACAATACTCGCGAGAGCCACCACCGCCGTTGACCGAACGGAGTTTACCTTCGGCCTCGGTCCTGTCCAAACCGATGATGGAGGTGGGCCGTTCGAACCTCCATCACCGAAGCTCGGTGGAGAGAACGAGACGTCGGACTGGACCCAGATGCCACTGCGATGGTCGTGGTAACCACGGGACATCGCTATCCTGTCCGTCGTCATGGGAGACGGCCGCTACTCGGCGGCCGCTCCCGATCGGGCTTCCGCTACCGACTCGTCCTGCACGTCCACGCCCCGCGCCAGCATCTCCGAGTACCGCGCGCGCTGCTCGCGGTCGAGGGTGCGCCATGTTAGGAACTGCTTGCGCACGTTCGCGAGGAAGCGGCGGTTGACGACGGGCCAGTTCTCCGGGTCGCCGGCGAGGCGGGTGAGGGTCAGGTCGAGCATGTACACGCCGGGCACGGGGCTCGGGTGGGCCCGCAGCAGGAGGTGCTGCGACACGCCGAGGTCGTACGGGGCAAGCCAGGTGATGGCTTCTACGGTGTAGGTGGGGTTGGGGCCGTCCCCGTTTAGGGTGGCCGTCTTAGTGTCCTTGGTGACGAAGTCGCCGATGGTGTAGCCCTCGTACGCCTTCAGCCACTCGCCCAGGAAGATTGACAAGGGGCCCGCCTCGTTCGCGCCGATGCTGAACGGCAGCGGGAGATCCCACACGTCGCCTTCGGGCTCCGTCTCGAACACTTCCTCGTTCATCGCGGGGGCCGCGATCTGGCTCGCCTTGCGCGCGGGGTAGATGGTGCTGAGGAGGACGACGCCCATGACGAGCACCGCCGACATCACCGCCGAGGTGGAGCTGAAGTTCAGGGTCAGCCCTTGGAGCGCCCCGGTGGCCACGATCACCTTGGCCGACGCCTGGGCCACGAAGTAGCCGATGACCGCGCCGAGCACGCCGTAGACCAGCGACTCGGCGAAGAACAGCATGGCGATGTGGTTGGGGGCGAGGCCGATGCTGGAGAAGATTCCGATCTCTTTCGTCCGCTCGTACACCGTCGCGACCATCGTGTTGAGCACGAACACCGACGCGATCACGAGCTGGACCAAGATCAGGCCCATGCCGCTGCTCTTGGAGCCTTGGAAGACGCTGAACTGCCGGACTTCCAGCCCGTTCCCCTCCGTTCCGCCCGACTTCGACGGGACGGAAGCGTAGAGGTTGAGCCGCAAGCGGGGCATCAGCGAGTCGAGGGCCTTGCGGGTGTCCTCGGGGTTCTCGAACCGCACCGCCACCGTCCGCAGGTCCGCGCCCAATCCGAGGGCGGTTTGCGTCGGCACGATGAAGACGGTCGCCGGGTCGAGCCGGATGTACTTCCGGAAGGCCTGGGTGGTCGAGGCGCTCTGCTCCTGTTGCCGCCTGGAGAGCGTGAAGTCCGGCGGCAGGAAGTTGTCGCCGTCGAGGTCCATGCCACCTCGGAGGACCGCCGGGTCAGCGATGCCGATCACGGTGTACGAGACACCCGCGTAGGTGACCTTAGCCTTTCCGACTTCCGATGGCTCCACCTTGAGCTGCTCGGCGAGCGGCTGGGGCAGGATCATCACGTCCGTGTCGTCCGGGCGGAACCAGCGCCCGCCCGGAAGCAAGGCCTCCTGGGGACGCAGCACGTCCTTCTCGGCGGGCTCGAGGCCGACCATCGCTCGGACCTCCGCCACCCGGTCCGCCCGCTGCAGCGTCAGGACGCTGTTGTCGCCGATGTCCGCGCCGTAGTAGTACGCCCGCCGGACAATCTGCGCCCGTCCCTCAAACTCGTTCGCGAGGGTGCGGAAGGTGGTGAGCTGCAGCGGCTCCATTCCGGGGTTCCGGATGAGGATTCCGGAGTAGGGCGAGGGATTGTCGCTGGGCTCCTCGTTGAGGGAGAGGTCGGACACGATGCTCGTAAAGCTGAGCACGATGAAGGTCATGACGACCAGGGTCAGCGTCGTCAGGAACGTGCGCGCCTTGCGGCGGCGCATGTTGCTCACGCCCAGGTTGAACGCGGCCATGGCCACGCTGCTCCGCCGGATGTCCACCTCGTGCACGCCACTCTGGGCCGCGCGGATCGCCTTGAGCGAGGTCTCGAACTTGCCGAGGATGAACGAGATGACGATGAGGCTCAGCACGCCCATCACGAACGCGACGAAGATCATCGTCGGGTTCGTGACGATCTCGAACGCCGGGTGAATGAGGCGCAGCAGGACGAACGAGGCCATGAACAGGCCGCACGACCAGGCGAGCTGCTTGGTCAGCAACTGGCTGCCCACGAGCAACCGCTCGAGGAAGTAGCTGAACGGAATGAGCAGGAACAGGTAGAAGACGACGCCGTTCACGACGTCGTTGGCGGTGGTCATGATGACCGGGTGCGCCCGAAGGGCGAATCCCCAGGCCGCCCGCGCGTGACGGTCGGCTGCTGCCCAGTCCTTACTCGCCTGCGCCGCCTCGGCCAATCGGATTTCCGCGACCGCTTGGCTCTGCAGGTCGCGCACGCCCTGGCTGATGATCCGGTACTTCGTGAACCGGCGGAGCCGGGTCTCGTTGATGCCGACGATGTCGCGAGCCGTGTTCAGGGCGGTGTTGGGGAAGGTTCCCCCACTGGCCACGCCCTGACGTCCTTCGACCGGCTTGCCTCCCGGCGCCACGTACCCCTTGCCTGTCTCGTCCCCGTCGGTCGAGTTCGTCAAGATCAAGCGCACTTCGCCCAATCCGCCCAGCAGCATGTAGCGCTGGCCGGGAGACGTGAACAGCACCTGGGCGTCCTCGATCTCCGGGCTCAGGCGCTGGTCGAAGCCGGGGCTAAAGATGCCGAAGTCTTGGGGAAGCGTGCCGGTGGTCGCATCGAAGACGCGCACACGGGGGATCGCTTTCAGCTCCTGCGGGTCCACCAGGTCGAACAGGTTGGTGGCGACGCAGGGAAAGACGACGATGGGCGAGGTGCGATCGACGACCTTCAGCTCGAACTCGATGGGGTAGCGAAAGTCGCCGTAGGTTCCCAGCGATGGGGCGTAGTCGATCCGGCCCGTCGCTTGGTCGACCCGGAACGCAGCAAGCCGCGTCTCGGGCGGCCCGCCCCACGCCGGGTAGGCGTTGATCGGAGCGGCCCCAATGAATCGGTACTGCGCCTTGGGTCCCTCCGTCAGCTTGAGCAGGTCGCCCCGCACGCCCATCATCGTCTTCTGGTTGTGGAGGAGCGCGGCCATGGAGCCCACGACGGGGGTGTCGGGCACGAAGCTGCGGGTGGGGTCGAACGATACCACTTGGCCGTCGAGCGTCGCGAACCCACCGATCAGGCTCATTCGCTTCAAGACGGGGGGATCGAGCGGGATTTTGTGGTCGCTGCCCTCGTTCCGGTTGGTGGTGTCGTTCAGCGCGTGGTGCAGCATGCACGCCAGCGTTTGGACCTGCCGCCGGACGTTCGCAAAGTTCACTCGATCCAGGGTGTCGAACGGAGTGTCGATCAGTTGGCGGCTGTCCTCGACGGTGCCGAAGGTGAGGGCGTTCATGCCCGCCGTCACCAGCGGCTCGCAGTCGAAGGCGAACTTGCCGGAGATGTTGTTTTTCCAAGTTCGGCTGTCGCCGTTGTTCACCGCGTCGACCAGGACCAGTCGGGGTGGGGTGACTCCCATCACCGGTGCCAAGCGGTCGATGTGGGCTCGGAACGTCCGCGACATTCCCTGGAGGCTCGTCTGCAGCTCATCCCGGTACTCGTAGTACCAGCCGCGGCCGTAGCTGCCGATGGTGGGCGCACCGGAGGTGAGGTCCAGCGTGATCATCAGGAACGGCGAGGGGGCTCGGGTGTCGATTCGCCGCTCGATAAACTCTCGTGCGCCCTGCAACCCAATGCCGTGCCCGCCGGAGAGCACGAATTGGAGGGGACGGCGGTGCTTCCGGTCTTTGAAAACCCGCGCGGTTTCCAAAAGGCCGGCCACACCACTGATTCCTTCCGCTCCGGGAGCGGCCCCGGGCACCACGCTCATCGCGTCCGCGTAGGCGAACACCGCGATGGGCTCTTTCGCCACCTTCGGGTCGGAACCCGGCAGCTCCCCGATCAGGTTGTAGCTTTCCCGCTGGACCCAGTCCTGCCGGCAGCGGAGCGAAACCGTCTCCTCGCGCATCGCCGCATTCAAGACGGGGGCCGCGTTCTTGAGGGGAAGGTAGAACCGCGGCACGTCGAGGGGCACGGCGCTGAACTTCGTCTCCGCGTCCGGCCGGGTCATCTCGTCCGGCTGCAGGAACACGACCGCCTTGGCCCCTAGCTTGGCCGCGTTGCGCCAGCGGGCACCGGAGTCGAACTCCAAGACCACGATGGAACCGGCCACGTCCTTGCCACTCAGACTTTCGAGGGTGCCGTTCCGACCGTATAGGAGGCGGCCCTGCACGTCGCAGGTCGAGGTTCGGGCAAGGTTGGGCCACAGCGGCAGCACCTGGACCTGGCGCGCCCCGATGGTGAGGGTGCCCGTCGCGTCCGGGTCGGGAATCGTGACCTTGAACGGCTCCCGGCGGATCGACTGCAGACCGAGGGCCCGCATTTGGGCCTCAGCGTAATCGAAGGTCTTCCTTTCCGCGGTAGAGCCGGTAATGCGCGAGCCGAAGGCGGAGACGTCCTGGTAGGTGGTCCGAATCCGGTCGAGCCGGACGCCGGGCAGGATCTCGCGGTAAACCGCCTGGATCTCTTCGGGGGTCGGGGCAGCGGACGCTGCCGCCGTACACAGAGTGACAACAACGGATAAGAGGCACCGTCGACCTTGGCCGCGCCTGAACACGCCCTATTGTGGCCCAGTTCCGGGGAAATGGACTGTGGAGAGTGGACGACATCCGGCTCTGGGGTTGTCAGGGTTGAGCTTTGAGGGTTGAGCCTTTAGACTTCTGACAGAGCAGCCTTGCCGCTACGGGACATCTGGAGTGACAGAGGAAGCCGGATGGACGGCGGGGAGAGGTTCTTCGCTCTGCTCAGTAGAGGGTCACGGCTCCTTTGCCTCTTTAGTGGACTCTTGGCGGTAACGGCTTCAGACTCATCACAGAGGGCACAGAGGACACGGAGAGCAGGCGCGGGAACCCTGTTTTAACGCCGATGCCCTCCCCCTCTCACGCGTTGCCTTAAGCCGGCCCGTCCCCGAAAGGGCCTTTGAACCACCACGGCACAACGAGACCACACCGTTGTGAACCCGTTGTGATCGCTGCGTCGTTGTGGTTCAGAGTCCGGTCCTTCCACGACGGACGGGCTTAAAGCAACGCGTATGGCCCTCCCCCTCCCGCAGCACGAGCCCTCTTCGGCAAGGGGAGGTTCCTGATTCCCGACTTTGCGCCTTTGCGCGAGGGCCGGTGGCCGGGTCAATGAAGCTTGACGCGCAACTCCGAGCGACTATGGCGGAAGGTTGGAACTTGATTCATGTGGCTGAGCACGCGAAAGCTCGTGAAGCAACCCAATGCTCCACTGTGCGGAGACGCTGACCTCAACCCTTAATGCTCAACCCTAAATGCTCAACCCTCGCCTCACCGAGCGTCCCAGCGGTAGACGTTCTCGTCCTTGATATAGCCTTGCCAGCTATCGCGGACGTCGCAGCCGGCGCTAAGGTCGCCGGTGGTCATCGTCCGTGCGCTTCCGTCGATCATCGCGACGTTCACCCGCTGGAAGTGCCACGGCCATGCCCCGCCAAAGATCAGGGGAGAGCCGTCGTCGCGCACCCGCCAGCCGATGCTGTTGGTGTAGACCTCGCCACCGCGACTCGCGCCGGTAAAGGTGTCGATGGCCGCCGCCCCGTTAACCCCTGGGCTATAGCGGCAAGGCGGAACGACGAGCCAACTTCCGCCACCGGTCGGCGTTCCATCCTCGCGCCGCGCCCAGACCGAATCCGCGAACAGGATGGTGTCGCTCGGGCTGTTGATGGAGCTCATCTGCCGGGGCGTCGACTGCCAGCGGCTGCCCATCCGGACAATGGGGGAGAGGTACTGGTAGTTGTAGCCGAGGTTCGAGCGCTGGGAAGCGGTGTAGTACTGAGAGTCGGTGTCGCCCGGCACGAGGTCGGCGTCGAAGCTCGCTTCGGGCCGCGGCCGGTCCGAGGTGTCGGATGGGCAGTAGAACACGCTGAACTTGCGAACGTAAGGCAGGCTCAACTGCACCCAGGTGCGGTCGTTGCGGGAGTTCGGCGGCTCGGCAGGCTGGTGGTTGACGATCATAAAGGCGTCGTCGTAGTCGCCGGAGTAAAGCTTGGTGGCCGTGCTGACCTGCCGGAAGTTCGAAAGGCAGGTGACGCTCTTCCCCGACTCTCGCGCGTGGGCGAACACAGGGAACAGCACCCCGGCGACCACAGCAATGATCGCGAGCACCACGAGAAGCTCCACTAACGTAAAGGCGCGGCAAACGGAACGCACTTAACTCTGCTCCATTATATCGGGGACCTGTTCCGGCGACAAGCCGAATACTTCGACGTTCCCGATCGAGCGAAAACCCAGGGATTCGTACCAGCCCTCCAGGCGCGGCTCGCACTGGAGCGTCACCAGTTCGTCCTGGGCTTGGGCGAGACACCAGCGGACCAAATCGCCCCCGCGTCCCCTTCCCCGGTTGGGCGAGGCGACGCAAAGGTTGTAGATCCCCAGAGCGCCCTCGGAGCGGCACAGCATCACGGCTCCGAGGCGCGCCTCGCGCTCGAAAAGACCGTAAAGGTCCAGGTCGGTGGCGGTCGCCGTCGCGTCCGCGACCTTGCGGCGGAACCTTTCCGGCTGACGGGAGAAGAACTGGTCGGCCATGAAGCGGGCAACTTCTGCCCGCTCTCGTTGTACTTTCGCCTCCTCCACCTGGATACCGTACGCCGCGGGAAGCGGTTCCGCCACCATCTGTACCAAGCGGTAGGTTTTGCGGAACCCCGCCCGCACCAATATCTCCTCCAGGTGCCCCGGTTGGTCACCGGGAAGCGCGTAGACGTTGAAGGCGCCCCGAGCCGAGGCGAGGGTCCGAAGTCGACGCGCGGACCAAGGGCTCAGGTCCAAGTCGGCGGCGAAGTTGCAAATCGGGTGCTCGAACTCGCCGACGCACGCCCGGAAGCCTTCCTCCTCCAGCACCCGCGCCCCCGGCGTCGCCCGGCCCAGGCGGAAGTAAGTCCGGATCAGGTTGGTGGACGCGGCCCGAACCACCTCTTCGGGCGTCAAAGAACGCTGCTCCAGAAGAGCCCGACCCCCGAACGGTTCAGTCCGACGCTCGCCCCGAACGACAGCCCTTGGGTCAGCTTTCGCCCAACGAAAATCTGCGGACCCCGGGGCGAGAGGAACAAGCTGGCAAACCCATCGCCGCGCCGGTCGAACCGGAGCAGGTCGATCGAGCCGCCCACGTCCAGCCCGCTGGGCACGTCGTACTTCACCCCCAGCCGCACGGTCGGCGCGTAAACGCGCTTCGGCGGCACAAAGGGCTGGCCGCTGAACTCAGTGGTGAAGAAGTTGCCGATCTCGCGCAACAGCCGACGCTGGACGAAGATGCCCCCGTAGTGGCCCGTGTCGATCAGCAGGGTCTTAACGTTCGGCAGGTTCTGGATCAGCCGGTCCGTCGACTCGGGGGGAACCACCGTGTCGTACTTCGCCCCGATCACGAAGGTCGAGCCGGTGCGCCGGGCGGGCAGGTAGCGAAGCGGCTCCACTGCCTCCAACTCCTTTCGCAGGCGCGACTCGGTGAATCCTCGCCTCCGAAGAATCTCACGCTGGGGAACAACGCGGGAGGAGGTCCATAGAACGTTCGCGATGTCCGCTCCTCCGAGAAGGAACGCGGCGTGGGTGATTCGCGGCTCGACGGCAAAAGTAAGGACCGCCACAATGGCCCCGAGGCTCGTCCCCGCCAGGCCGATCTGGTCGGAACGGAACTCCGGCCGCGTCGCCAGGAAGTCGAGGGCGCGCCGGGCGTCGAGCACGGACTGGGCCATGGTGAACGACAGCCGCGCCGGATCGGGCTCGATCGCCAGTTGCCCTGAGCGGACGCCGGGCGGGGTACGACCGAGGTGGTACGGCAGAGTGAGAATCGCGCTGGCGACTCCCTTGCGGGCCATGTCCGTGGCCAAGGAAATCTCCGCCCGCAGGTCGGTGGCTCCCCAATAGTGCATGATCAGCACCACTGGAACCGGACCCTTCGCGTCCGCCGGCACCAGGACCCGCAAGGGAACGGTGTTGTTCACCTCAAACCGGCTGGTCAGCGCACTCGGGAAACTAACCGCGTACTCGACAGCCTCGTCCGTTCGCACCACCTCGCGCCAGGCGTCGAAGGCGATCGCGGGTGGGGGCTGCGTTACGTTTGGGACCTGTGCCAAAGTCGTTTGGAACGCCGCCAGCCCAACCACCATGACCAGCAGCCTGCTTAGCCTCATCGCCCTCAGTCCGCTCCTCCAGAGCCCTCCTTCGATCGAGGCGGCGGTGGATCGAGCCCTAGCCCCGGCGGGGCTCTCGACGAAGACGGCCCGGTTCGACGAGGGACTCCTGCGGTTCTTCCGCCACGGCGAATTCACCTCTCCACTGTACTCCGCGCTTAGCGAGAATCCATGGCGGGCTCCCTTCGTCATGGAGGTGAAAAGGAAGGAATTGGCGGATCTAGGAGGGCGTCCCAGTGACTCCCTGACGAGCCTGGGCGGTTTCGCGGGCTGGGGAACCCGCCGAATGCTGGTGAAGGACCCGCTTAGCGATGCGGCAGCCGCCGCCGCAAAGCCGTCGGGCCTCACCGACGTGCTTCAGAGGCTCCGGCGCGAGGGAATAGTCACCGGCCGCGTGCCCAGCCTTGGCGCGGTGCCGCCTCCGGTCCGCCAGGCTACCGCTCTGATCCTCAACGTTGGGCTGAAGGCCAAAGACTTCCGCCGGGCTGCGTTCCGTGACGTTCCCGCTCCGGGCACGCTCTTCGCCCGCTTTGCCAAGGGCATCCCCGATGAGGATTCGGTTAACTTCGTGTCCACTCTCGATACTTATCGTCGGGTGGATACCCGCCTCCTCATGGCAGGGGCCCACGACATGCTTCGGGCGACCCAGTTGGCGGCAGCGATGGTGAAAGGCGTCGATCCCGCCGCCCGGTACAACGTGCGAATTCCTACAAGTTGGGGCGTGATCCGGCTTAGCGGGGGAGGCAACACCGTTCATCCGACCGAGCCTAACCTCTTGACCATCGACACCGGCGGCAGCGACACCTACATCAACGGAGGCAGCAATGCCAGCTCGGCCAACTGGTGCAGCGTCGTCATCGACACCGCGGGCAACGACCGGCACGTGAGCGACGTGCGCCTGATCGGCACTCCGATCGACCGCTTCACGGCCCGGCAGACGGGCAACCTGCCCGGTCCTGCCGGGGCAGTGATGGGCTACGCCTTTGTGTTCGACCTTGTGGGCAAAGACTTGTACCGATCCCACCGCCCGGGTCTGGGAGCGGCCCGTTTGGGTGCGGGAGTTCTGATCGATCAGGAAGGCGACGACGTCTACGATGCCTACGCGGACAGCCAGGGGTGCGGCCTGTTCGGGGCTGGGATCTTGGAGGATCAAGCCGGTGACGACGCTTACTCAGGCTTCAACCAGGTCCAGGGCGTCGGCTTGACGATGGGGGCTGGCTATCTCGTCGATCGTGCCGGAGACGACCAGTACACCGCCAACGACACCCGCATCGACTTCCCCTCCGCTCAAAGCGGCCAGCACAACGTATCGATGTCGCAGGGCGCGGGCAACGGACGGCGTGCGGACTATCTTGAGGGTCATAGCCTCGCCGGAGGGGTCGGCATCCTGTTCGATCAAGCGGGCACCGACGCGTACTCGTGCGGCGTCTTCGGCCAAGGCGTGGGCTACTGGCAAGGGGTCGGCGCGCTTTGGGACACCGGCGGGAGCGACCGCTACGCTGGGCAGTGGTACACGCAGGGGGCTTCTGCCCACTTCGCGGTCGGCTACTTGGAGGACGAAGACGGAGCGGACCAGTACGTAACTGCGATGAACATGGGGAACGGGGCCGGTCACGACTTCGGCGTCGGCATCCTCATCGACCGACGGGGTGACGATCGGTACAAGTCTCCGAACCTGAGCCTTGGTGCCGGGAACGCCTGCGGGATCGGCTGGCTTCTCGATTTGGAAGGTGACGATCGTTACGATTCGACCGGAATCACCCTCGGAAGGGCTTCAGAATCCCCCTCCGATAGTCTGCGCTCGCGGGGTCTGTGCCTTGGGTTGTTCATGGATACGGCCGGAACCGATACGTATCCGACGACCGCCCCCTGGGCCACCGACGGGCGACCGGCGACCAGTTACGCGAGCAAACGGGCCCAGGCTACGGAGTCGCAGCTCGGCGTGTTCTGGGACGAGTAGCCCGGGGCAAGCGGAGGAGTGGGGGAGACAAGGAGCGGAGGAGTAAGGATGTCGACCTTCTCCGTTCTATCTACTTCGGCCGAAAACATCTGACGCTTCTGGAGGGGAGCATCACAGCAGCGCGATCAGTGCGGGAACGGCGGGAGGTAGCCCAATCACCAGAATCAATCCGGCCACTGGCCCGGGCGTTGGTTTCCGTTTGACGGCTTCCCAGGCACCAATGAGAGCCAATAACCAGAATCCCGACGCTGCCGCCCACGTTGGAATGCCCGCCGTCAGCGTGACCATCCTAGGTAAGTCCAGCTTGAGCATAAGTGCGGCTGGCGCGAAAATGGCCATCGCAATGAGGGCATGGTTTAGCCCCTTGCCCAGCAAATCCTGAGCCTCAAGAATCGGGTCTCCTTGGGGTTTGGTCAAGGTCCCAGTATCCCCAGGATGCTTAACAACATGGCGCGTTTGAGGTCGTTCTGCCTATAGGCTTCCAGAACGAGAATGGCGCGTCTCTAAAGAGTCTTTCCGCACCGCTCGAGTAGCTTACATCCGAGACTAGACACCCCAGAGGCGTCCCTCAGATCTCGAATTTGCCGCGCACCCAGTTCATGGCGCTCTCGAGGAGGCTGGGTACTCGGTATTCGCGGATCTCGACGGTCGTGCCGTTCTTGCTGGGCAGGATCTTTACCGTGCGCTGAGGGGGATGCAGGAGTACGACCCGATTGCCCTCTATGCGGGGAACGGTCAGCACCGTCGCGGTTCGACCATCCACTTCCTCGGCCGATTCGAAGGCTCGGCCGAATTCTGCCTTGGCCTTGGCCACGACGCTCGCCGCATCGGAAGGCACGGAAAAGAGGTCGGCGGTGGAGTCGGCACCGTCCTCGACGCTCAGGCGGCCAACCTGGCCCAAAGAACCTTGAACTTTTCTCGCGTCGGTCAGGAACTCGAACTCGGGTTTTTGCCGTAGGTTTAGAACATAGGCGAGCGCCACCCCGGACAGCGCCGCTGCCAGGACGGTTAACGCCCGCTTCTTGGGTTCCCCATACGCCACGGCAACCATTGTACGATGCTTTGGGGCAGAATCCGCCAGTTTTATTGCGCCCCCTGCCGCAATACCGTCGGGACCCACCATGCCCAACTGATCCCTAAAAGGGTGGGCCAAAATGGGGTGGTCCGATGTACTTCACCAAATACCCCCACCGCGCCAATTTCTCTTTTCCCCAGGGCTTCGACCCCGAAGGGAGAACGCTCGAGATCAACGGCCAATCTTTCCGCGGTGAGGTGGCCTCTTACGAAGGGGACGTCTACCACGTCCGGGTGACGAACGACGCCCGCTGGGACGGCAACAAGTGCCTCGAGTCGCTGATCCTTCCCCCACCCAGCGAGCGGCACCGGCTCAAGGCAATCGAAAACTTCGAGCTTCAGCTCCTGGGCCGGAACGGGAGCCCGATCCTTAGGAGCGTGGCCGGCGAAGGGTTCGGGGTGTGCGGCAAGGCGCACCTGTTCCAGTTCGAAGTGGGCGAGGAGCCGCGCTTCTACGGAATGGGCGAGAAGAACTTCGCCACCTTCGAGCTTTCCGGCTATCGGACCAAGTACTGGAACACCGACGTCTGGGGCGACTTCAGCGCGAGCCAGTGGGGCGATGGCCCGGTGGACCCACCCTACTTTGCGACTCCCTACCTGGTGGTCAAGACGGGAGACGAGTACATCGGACTCCTGCTCCACAACCCGTACGCAACCTTTATGGAGACGCCCGGCATCGATGAGAGCCGGGTGTTCGTGGAGTGGCAACGGACCTCGAACCATCTGATCGTGGGAAGCGAGGACGGCGAGCCCAACCTTTGGGTTCTGTACGGACCGAGTCTGCGCGAACTGACCCAGAAGCTGCAGAAGCTGGTGGGCGTCACGCCCGTTCCGCCCCTATGGTCGCTGGGCTACCACCAGTCGCGCTGGGGCTACGCGGGCCACGACGACCTGATGGACCTGGACGCCCAGTTCGAGCGCCACAAGATTCCTTGCGATTCGCTGTGGATGGACCTCGACTACATGGACGGCTACCGCATCTTCAAGACGAGCGAGACCGCCTTCCCCGGCGGAGCCACCGTCACCGCCGCCGCCCTGGAGAAGAACGGGCGCCGCATCGTGCCCATCCTGGACCCCGGGGTGAAGTTCGAGCCCGGGTACGCCGTCTACGAGGATGGGCACAAGCAGGACGTCTTCTGTCGCAACGCCGAGGGCAAGGAGTTCGTGGGACTCGTGTGGCCCGGTGAGACCGTCTTCCCCGACTTCAGCCAGGGCCGCCCCCGAACCTGGTGGGCCGGGTACGTCTACCACTTCGCGCGCGAAGGCTTCGGTGGCACATGGCTGGATATGAACGACCCTTCCACCGGACCGGTGGACCCGCAGGGGATGCTGTTCAACGAGGGCAAGGAGCCTCATGCGGCGTACCACAACCAGTACGCCTTAGGCATGCAGATGGCGACCCACGAGGGGTTCCTGCAAGCCAAGCCGAACGAGCGGCCGTTCATCCTCTCCCGAAGCGGCTTTATCGGCAGCAGCAAACATGCGGCGATCTGGACGGGCGACAACCTCTCCAACTACTTCTACTTGAAGGCGTCGATCCCGACGTCGCTGGGCCTCTCGCTTTCCGGCCTTCCCTTCAACGGCCCGGACCTAGGCGGCTTCGGCGGCGACGTCACCGACGACCTCATGGTGGACTGGACGAAGGCAGGCTTCCTCTTCCCGTTCCTGCGCAACCACTGCGGACGGGGTCAGCGCCCGCAGGAGCCGTTCAACTTCCCCGCTCCGGTGATGGGCGTGCTTCGCCGGTACATCCGGCTCCGCTACAAGCTTCTGCCCTACCTCTACAACCTGTTCGTCCAGCAGGAGGCGACCGGCGATCCGATCATGCGCCCGCTGCTCTACGAGTTCGAGGACGCCGGCCTCGACCGGATCGACGACCAGTTCCTTATCGGCCCTTCGGTCCTTCAAGCGCCGTTCATTGACAAGGATCAAAAGACGCGGACGGTCATTCTGCCGGGTTCAGAGCCCTGGTACGACGCGACCAATGGGGACTGGGTCGAGCCGGGCACGGTCAAGGTGAAAAAGGGCCGGGAGACGACCCCGCTTTACGTGCGTTGCGGCGCCATCCTGCCGATGCAGCCTGGCACGCCCACGGACAACCGCAAGGAACTGCGCGAGGTCCACTTCCACCTCTTCATCCCCCCAACTTGGTCGGGCGAGACCGAGTTGGAGTACGTCGCTGACGACGGCCTCACCTTCGACTACCGGAACGGCGCCCGCAGCACCTTACGTGTAACGGCGGTCTCCGTCGACGGCAACCTTGCCATCCGCGCCCAGCAGACCGCGAACGGCTTCGGGGCCATCAACCCGACGTTTGTGGTTCACGGAGAGCCGAAGAGCGTCCGGGTCAACGGTGCGGACGTGGCGATGAACGGCGGCAAGGTGGTTCTGACGGGTAAGCCGCTCGATGTGAAGGTTCTGGGGTAGCTCCACTTTTGTGGAGCGTTGAGCATTGAGGGTTGAGACTCTGGGACCCCTCGATGACGAAGCGTTAGCAATCGCCAGCCTCCCCTTGCCACGGATGGCTCGTGCCGTGACAGGGGGAGGCTGGTGCTCGACAAACCTGACGGTCAGCGGAGCCCTACTCTCTCAATCTGCTGGGAGAGGTCCTGCGCTGCGCTCAGGAGGACATGGCGGGAAGGGTGGTGAATGTCCGCGGACGCAGGGCCTACTTAATGGCCTTTAGCACTGCCGAGAATCCTCCGGCCGGGGCGAGCTCGAGGCGGAGGGTGTCGGTGGGCTTTACCGGTCGCCGATCCACCGTTAGCGACTTCGGTTCCGTCGCCGCGTCCGGTCCGTCTGCGTAGGTCGTCGCTTCCGCTTCCCCAGCCAGGAAGTCCAGCGGCACCTCCAGCGTCCGGGCGTCCGATCCCGTCATCGCTCCCAGATACCAAGTCGAGCCCTTGCGGCGCGCCACCACCACGAACTCTCCGACCTCTCCCAGCAATCCCCGCGTCTCGTCCCAGGCGGCGGGGACGTTGCGGATGAACTCCGAGCCGGGCTTCCCTCGGATGGCGTCTGGATAGTCCGACACCATCTGGAGGGCGCTCTGGTACAAGATGTACATCGCAAGGTGGTGGGCCCGGGTGCCGAGGACCATTGGGGCGAGGTTGCGGGGCTCGAACCTTTCGGAGGTCACGTTGTCGAAGCACCCGACGGTGTAGTCCATCGGGCCAGCGACCATGCGGGTGAAGGGCAGGGTGACGTTGTGCTGCGGGGTTACCCGGCGCGACCACTTGTTGTACTCCGCGCCCATCACGCCCTCCATCGTCATGAGGTTCGGATATGTGCGCTCCAGCCCGAAAGGGCTGAACACGCCGTGGAGGTTGACGAGCAGCCGCCGCTCGGCCGCCTTCCGCACCACCTCGTGCACCCAAGCGACCGAATCGACGTCGTTCCGGTCGAAGAAGTCCACCTTGACCCCTTTCACGCCCATCTTCGCGTACAGGTCGAAGGCAGCGTCGATCTTCGGCCGGAGCTCGGCTTGGTGCACCCAGAGAAGAATTCCGACGCCCTTGGCTCGCCCGTACTCCACCATCTTCGGCACGTCCAGTTCCGGTTGGCTCCGAAGCACGTCGCCATCGACGTACCAGCCGCCGTCGATCATGCAGTACTCCAGTTGGAGATCGGCGGCGAAGTCGATGAAGTGGCGGAAGGTGTCGTCGTTCATTCCGGCCTGGAAGGGCTGCCCCGGAGCCACCGGGCCGCACCACCAGTCCCACGTAACTTTTCCGGGTCGGATCCACGACGTGTCGGCCAAAGCACAAGGCTCGGAAAGGCTGAGCGGCAACGTGGACTCGACCAAGCCGACCGCGTTATCGGCTACCGTCAGGTACCGCCAAGCCGATAGGTGTCCTGGGCACGCATCGACGCAGGCGTCGGTCGCTCGGTCTAACTGAGGGGACAGCCGCGTCATCAGGGACCGACCGTTGCCGGCACGGCCTTCGATGTACATCCCAGCGTGGGTTCCTAGGTTCGCCTCACCGATGGCGACATAGGTGCCATTAATGTCCACCACCAGCGGCAAGCCGTGGAGCGAGCCGGGAGCAATCTGGCCTATCTTCAGCTCAGGGAACTCGGCTTCGAAGCTGCTGGCGAAGTGCGGCAAGCCCATCGCCCAACAGCGGTGGTCACCGGCAAAGGAGAACTCGATTCGCTCCTCCAGAATCTTTCCGCCCCTCGGCAGCCGATATCGGACGGCGGCACCCTCGTCGTAGGCGCGGAAGATCAGGTCTAAGGGTCGTCCCCTGGGATCCTCTAGGGAGATCGTCAACTCGCGGTGATGGTCGCGGCCTTGGCGGGCCTTGCCCGCGACGATCGCGTAGGTCTCGTCCCGCTGCTCCGTCCGCTCCCCTAAGATCCGCATTCCTTTCCCCAGGAGCCCGTCGTCGAGAACGAGACCGATCGGGGAGTCGGTGAGAAGCGCTTGCGTTCCCCTACGGACGCTGTAGTGGGGCCGGCCCTCTTCATCCAGCTTGAAGGCGATCTCGATCCGTCCGGTGGGGGAGGCAATAGTCTTCATGGTCCTGCAGACCTATTCTTCCCGAGGGGAAACGCCCGACGACGCCACAACCACGGCCGGAACCATAATCGAGGCGTGTTCACCGGAATCGTTCAGGGATTGGGGCGTGTGAGTCGGTTGGAGCAGGGGGTGCTGTTGGTCGAGGCTCCCGAGCATCTGTCGCCGAAAGCCCTGGAGGTCGGCGAGAGCGTGGCCGTCAACGGCGTGTGCCTGACCGTCACCCCAGACAACCGCTACCTGCGCTTCGACCTAAGCCCGGAGACCTTGGAACGGAGCTCTTTGGGCGACCTTGCCGAGGGAGCGACGGTAAACCTGGAGCGGGCGATGGCGGCGAATGGGCGCTTTGGCGGGCACGTTGTCCAGGGGCACGTGGACGCCACCGGCACCGTCGTTTCCGTTACCCCCGCCGACAATGCCTCGATCTACCGGTTCCAGGTGCCGCCCGAGTACGACCGGTATCTGATCGACAAGGGGTCGGTCACGATCGAGGGGATATCCCTGACCGTGGTGAAGCCAGAGAACGGTGCTTTCGACACCTGGATCATTCCCCACACGCTCCAGGAGACGAACCTCGGTCAGAAGCGCCCCGGAGACCGGGTGAACCTTGAGTTCGACGTGCTGGCCAAGTACGTAGAACGCCTCCTCCAGGCGCGGCTGTAGGGCTTGGTCTAGCCCGTCGGCGGGTTAACGTTGGTAACGAACCAGTACTTGCCGAGTTCGCCGATCACTTGGCTGAACTCGCTGAAGTCCACGGGCTTCTGCACGAAGCTGTTCGCGTGAAGCTTGTAGGCGGTGTTGATGTCGGACGGCTCGTCGCTGGACGTCAGCACGATCACCGGCAGCGCTTTCGTGCGCGGGTTGGCGCGGATCCGGTCGAGCACCTGGAGACCGTTGAGCAGCGGGAGCTTCAGGTCGAGGAGCACCATCACGGGCAACGGCTCGCAGGTTTCGAGGTACTTGATCGCCTCCATGCCGTCGCGGGCGACGTCGATGGTCATGTCGAGCCCTAAACGGTTCAGGGCGCGAAGGGTGAGCCTCTCGTCGTCCGGACTGTCTTCAACGAGCAGAATGGTGCGGCGGTGACTTGTCAGCATTGATCTAAACCGTTAGACAGGCATTTTTGCCTGCAAGGTAGCCAAAGGCTTGTCCCGTGTTTGTGCGACGGTGCTATGCGACCGGAGGCCGTGGGTTGCGGTTGACCGTTAGCCAGTAGTCCAGCACCGTCTTTACCGTGGTCATGTACTCGTCGAAGTCTACGGGCTTCTGGATAAACGAGCTGACCCCCAGCTCGTAGCCGCCAACCGATTCCGCAAGCTCGGTGGCCGAGGAGACGACTAGCACCGGTAGGGAGTTCAGCCGGGGCTCGGATCGGATCCACTTCAGGACCCCGAAGCCGTCGAGCAACGGCATGCGCGTATCGAGGAAGGCCACCACCGGGAGCGGCTCCTCCTTAAGCAGATCCACCGCTTCAGGCCCTGTCGTGGCCACCCGGAGCTCGAACTGGGTGGCGTATGGCCGGAACGCGCGGCGGAAGAGTTGCTCGTCGTCGGAATTGTCCTCGGCAAGTAATACCCACGGGAGGCCAGCTTCGGATCGCACGGATCACTCTAGCATTTCCCGCAGGAAATCTAAGCCCAGCGCCGCGGAAAAACTCCTGCTAAAACTACCAGGGATAATATCGCTCGGAGCGGTAGCTTAGACCACGTTTAGATCGGAAGTGAACGCACGGAGGACTACTCGACCGCCGACGTGTTGCGGCTGAGCCAGTAGGCGGCGACTTCGCCGATGCCACGGATGTACTCGTCGTACTCAACGGGCTTGCGCACGTAGCTGTTGACACCCCGTTGGTAACAGGCGAGCACGTCCCGTCGCTCGTCGGAGGAGGTGAGCACCACGATCGGCAGAAGCGCCGTCCGATCCGCCTTGCGCACTCGCTCCAGCACTTCGATGCCGTCTACCTTCGGAAGCTTTAGATCCAGAAGGACGAGGTCGGGCAGCCGGGCATCCTCGGAGGATTCCAATAGACGGTTCAGCGCCTCTTGCCCGTCGCGGGCCACTTCCAGGGTCAGGTTTGGGTCGTACCGGCGAAGGGCACGCGTAGCAAGCTGCTCGTCATCGGGATTATCCTCAACGAGTAGCACGAATCCTGGCTTAGACGGGACAGACGCCATTGATGGTTATTGTACTAACAACCCAGGAGCGAAGCCATAGGACCGCCTCACCCGGGGCCATTGTGCGGTGATCCGTTAGATCACTGATGTAGGTATTTTGTGCAATCGGTGCAGGGGCGAGGCATGCCTGACCCCCCGCCGCCTTAGTAGTGCCAGTCGACGTTGTGCGCCTGCTTGGCGTGCGCTTCGATGAACTCGCGGCGCGGCTCGACCTTCTCGCCCATCAGTCGGCTGAACATCCGCTCGATGTCCATCTCGTACTGCGGGTCCATCTTGACCTGCACCAGCCGCCGGTTGTCCGGCTTCATCGTCGTGTCTTCGAGGTCGTCCGCGTTCATCTCGCCCAATCCCTTAAACCGGGTGACGGAGAAGTTCTTCTTCTTGAGCGACTTGATGATCTCGTCGCGCTCTTCTTCCGTCATCGCGTAGTGGCGCTCGTTGTTGCCGACCTTGACGACGAACAGCGGCGGTTGCGCGAGGTAAACGTGGCCGGCGGCGACCAAGGGCTTCATGTACCGGTAGAAGAACGTCAGGAGCAGCGTGCGGATGTGCTCGCCGTCGACGTCCGCGTCCGTCATGATGATGATCTTGTTGTAGCGGAGCTTGCCGATCTCGAAGGTGATGTCGTGCTCTTTGTCCTTCTTGCGGTGGTTGCCCTTGGCGAAGTGGTGGCCGTTGCCACTCCCATTACCGTTTCCGGTGGCCTCACCGTCCGAAGAGCCGTCGCCCACGATCATCTCGAAGTCCAGAGTCCCATCCTCGCTCTCGCGAACGGAGGTGGACTTGCCCATCGTAAGGTCGATGCCGACCCCGAGCGCCGCGATGAGCGACTTGATTTCCTCGTTGTCCAGCGCCTTGTCCAGCCGGGCACGCTCCACGTTCAGGATCTTGCCCCGGAGCGGAAGCACGGCCTGGGTGTGCCGGTCGCGCGCCGCCTTGGCCGAGCCACCCGCCGAGTCGCCCTCGACGAGGAACAGCTCGCACTTGGCCGCGTCCTTGGAGATGCAGTCCGTCAGCTTGCCGGGCAGACCGAACGAGTCCATCGCGTTGCCGCGCCGGATCGACTCCGCCGCCTTACGCGCCGCTTCACGGGCTCGCTGGGCGATAACCGCTTTGTCTACGATCCGCTTGGCGACCGCCGGAGTCTCTTCGAAGTAAGTGCTGAGCCCCTCGCCTACGAGCGAGTTCGTCAGACCCTGGACCTCGGGCGTCACGAGCTTGACCTTGTCCTGCGAGTTGTAGGACGGGTTCTCCAGCCGGAGCGAAATGACCGCGGTGAGGCCGTCGGTGATGTCGTCGGCGGCGAAGTTGCTGTCCTTCTCTTTCAGGAAGCCCATCTTGCGGGCGTAGCTGTTGACCACACGGGTAAGCGCCGTGCTGAAACCGCTGACGTGGGTGCCGCCGTCCGGGTTGTGGATGTTGTTCGAGAACGCGAGGACGGTCTCGTTGTAGCCGTCGTGGTACTGGAGGGCGATCTCGACCTCCGTGTTCTCCTTGCGGCGCTTGAAGAAGATGACCGGGTGGAGCGTGTCCTTGCCCTCGTTCAGGTCCTCCACAAGCTGCGGGATGCCGCGCTGGTAGAAGAACACCTCGCTGTTTTCGGGGTTCTGCTCGTCGATAAACTCGAAGCGAACCTTCGCGTTCAGGTAGGCGAGCTCCCGCATGCGGGTCTGGAAGACGTGGACCTCGTACTGGGTCTCCGTGAGGACGGTGTCGTCGGCCATCCAGTGCTGGCGGGTACCCGTCGAGCCGTCGTCGACCGTGCCGATCTCCTTGACGTCGCCCTGGGGGATGCCCCGCTCGTAGCGCTGGCGGTAGACCTTCCCGTTACGCTTGACCGTCGTCTCCATCCACGCGGAAAGGGCGTTGGTACAGCTTACGCCGACGCCGTGCAGACCGCCCGAGGTCTTGTAGCCGCCGCCGCCGAACTTACCGCCGGCGTGGAGCACGGTCATAACGACCTGAAGGGCGCTCACGCCCATCTTCTCGTGCTTGTCCACGGGAATGCCACGGCCGTTGTCTTCGACCGAAAGCGAGTTGTCGGCGTGGAGGGTGACGGTGATCCGGTCGCAATAGCCAGCCAAGGCCTCGTCGACGGAGTTGTCGATGACTTCCTTGAAGAGCTGGTGCAGGCCGCGCTTGCCGTTGTCGCCAACGTACATGCCAGGGCGCTTGCGCACCGCCTCGAGCCCCTCGAGGACCTGGATCTGATCGGCGTTGTAATCGCCGGTGACCTTGCTCGTGATCTCCTCGATCGCCTGGAGCTGGTCGTCTTGCGGAGCGTTGTTCTGGTCAGACATGGGATTGTTAGAGGGTCCTTCAGGCATCGGCCAGAAGCCAAATTTGAACCTGAAGTATACCTTGTATACATACGCTCGTCTGGCAGTGGATGCAGCGGTCGTGAGCGCAAGAGTAGACCTCTCCGATTCCTCCGTAGGGGCTCCGAATCCGCTGGTCGATCTTTCCACCGCAAGATGCCGTCAAAGGTATTGCTATGACACAAATGGGGACCAAGATTTCAGACCGCGCAACGGGGCAGATCTGGACGATCATGGGAGATGGCGAGGGTCACTCGCTTCTCATGGACAAGAACCAGCCCAAGGAAACCCCGAAGAGCTACCGCATCAAGAACGAGGCCACCGGCGAAGAGCGGATGATCGGCTACCACTTCGGCGCTCGGTTCGAGCTCCTCTCTTAGCCCCGAATTGCCCCCAGTATCGGCAGGCGCAGTGCCTTCGAGCGTGGTCTTTGAGTAATCGCCGTACGAAGGCACTGCGCCAACCCCTGGTCTTTCTTGACCGCCTCGTTCTCCAAGTTCAGCGCACGCCACCAGTGCCGAGAAACCGCGACCGTTGCCGACCGTCCGGCTCCGTGTCCTCTGTGAACTCCGTGGTGGTTTCCGTAAAGACCGACTAGCCTCCGAAGGTAAGTTGAGTACACCTGCCCTGAGGCCGGGTCCATCTCGACCGAACGAAAAGAACATGCTGACTGCCCTTGTCGGAGCCCTCGTTCTCGCCGCTCCCCAAAAGCCCACTCGCCTCCTTCCCGTCGACGAATCGGCCAAGGACCCCACCCTCGTCCGGTTCCTCTCCTCGCTCCGCAAAACGGTCTACCGCCAGAACTCGAAGGAGCTGATGAGCCGCGTCGCTCCCGACGTCCGGGTGAGCTTTGGCGGCGACAACGGCAGCACCGTCTTCCAGAAGCGATGGCAGCCCGAGCGGTACGACAGCCCCGTGTGGCGCGAACTGGCCCAGGTACTCGAGCTGGGTGGAACGTTCCAGAAAGGCTCCCCTACCCCTCAGTTCTGGATGCCCTACGTTTACAGCCGCTTCCCCCAGAACCTCGACGCCTTCGAGTACGGGGCCATCGTCGGCCGGGGTATCCCCTTGCGCCAGCGCCCCAGCCCTCACGGCAAGGTCCTGCGAACCCTCGACTACAACCTCGTCCGCATGCCCGTGGTCGACGAAGCCAGCGAGATCGACAAGCGCTGGAGCCACGTCCGGCTCGTCGGCGGCGGTGCGGGCTACGTCCGTAGCGACGAGGTCCGCAGCCCCGTCGACTTCCGAATGTCCCTCGCCAAACGGAACGGCCGCTGGATGATCACCGCCTTCGTGGCCGGTGACTGACGGCGAACTGAGCTGGAGCACCAAGAATGGCAAACGAAGCAGAAGGAGTCGTGATTGAAGCGAGCAGCGGCAACGTGTACGCTGACCTTGGACTGCCAAACTCCGAGGACCGACTTGCCAAGGCCGCTCTGGCTAGTGCAATCACGGACGCCGTCGAGTTGGCGGGCTTGACCGATTCGGCTGCCGCCGCGTTGATGGGACTCGACAGGACCACCTACTCCTCCATTGTCGAGGGGCGTCTTGGCCAATTCTCCACCGAGCGGCTCCTGCACCTCTTACTGCGCCTAGGCCTTGATGTGGAGATCGTCGTCCACCGAAAAACGAACGTTCACGATCGCCCAGGCACCGTCAGCGTCGCCTTCGGCTAAAGCTGGCCCTCCTTCGGTCATACTCCGCCCGGCGGAAGACCAATGGGCGAGGCTTTTCAACATTCGGCGTGGGTCTGGCACCCCCAGACCCATCGGAACCAGTTCGTCCTGTTCACGCGCAACCTGGACCGCTCCCCGGACGCCACCGAAGCCACCGTCCGCATCACCGCCTCCACCACCTACGAGCTCTGGGTAGACGGGGAGTTCGTCGCGAGAGGCCCCGTCCACGGCGACCCCAAGTGGTGCCTCTTCGACGAGTTCCATATCCCCCTGAGGTCAGGGGCCGCCCAAACGCACTTGGCCGTCCTCGTCCACAACGAAACCGGCGTCGCCATTCTCAACCGGCTCCCCGCCCCTGGCGGGCTCCGCCTCGAAATAGAAGTTGGCGGCTCGACCCTCGGCACCGACGCCAGTTGGCGGGCCCTCGACCTTCCGATGTGGCGGGACGACGCCCTGAAGCGCGGATGGGCCCTGGGCGCGTGCGAAGACTACGATGCCCGGACCGAGCCCGAAGGTTGGGGCGGCCGCCTCTTTCCCCAGCCCCCGCGCGGCAGCGTCCCCGCTGTCCCGGTGCCCGAAGCTGACACCATCTGGCAGGGCTACGAGCTCCGCCCCACGCCCATGCCCGTGAGACGACCCATCGCTCCGGTTGCCTTCGACGCCTTCCAAGCCCCCGACGCCCCCACCGAGGACATCGCGGACGCTTCGGTACACGCCGACGAAGAAACCCTCATCCCCATTCAGCGCACCGTCCCCTTTTCCGCCGAAGCCGTCACCGGACTCCTAGTGAGCGGCCAAGCGAACGCCTTCACCCTCGATCTCGGCCAGGAGTACATCGGCTTCTACGACATCGAGCTCGCCGCTCCTGCGGGCTTGATCGTCGAAGTCTTCGGAGCGGAGCTGCTCCGCGAGGGTCGCCCCTGGGTCCTCCGAAAGCACACGCGGTACTCCGTCCGATACCGAACCCGGGAGGGCCGCCAGCGCTTCACCAGCTTCAACCCCAGCGGCTTCCGCTACCTCCACGTCGTATTCCGCGAGAGCGGTGGCCAAGAGACCGTCTTCTATGGCGCGGGCTGCCTTGAGCATCGGATCCCCCTCCCGGAGCCGAGAGCCGTCCAAGCCGACGATCCGGCGCTTCAGGCCGTGGTGGATCTGTGCGTCCGCACGCTCCAGGTGGGAGTCCAGGAGCACCTAATCGACTGCCCCACCCGCGAGCAGGCCCAGTACTTCGGGGACGGCCTGTTCATCGCCCAGAGCCTGCTCGAAGGCTTCGGTGACCGCCGCTACCTGGAGTGGTACCTTGACTGCTTCCTCCATGTCCCGTTCCGCGCCGACGGGCAGATCTCCTGCGTCTATCCGGGAAACCACAAGGTCCTGCTCGACTACTCGCTGATCCCCTTGATCGGGCAGTCCGTCTACCGAGAGGCGACGGGCGGGTTCTACCGGCCCGAGGTGACTCTGGAAAAAGGGCTCCGGCTCAAGGAGTGGTACGACGCCCGCCGGACGCCGGATGGGCTCGTCTACGTCTCTCCCGAGGAGTGCCAGCGCCAGGACCTCGTCAACTTTATCGACCATGCCGGGCTTGGCTGGCACAACTTCCCCCATCCGGGCATCGACCGCGAGGGTGTCAGCGCCCCGCTGAACATGTTCTACTTCGCCTTCACCCGGACCCTGGCCCAGCTTGCCGACGCCGTAGGGTCCGACGCCGCCGAGCCTTTACACCGGCAGGCGGGCGAGCTCGGGGACACGCTCCGAAGCACCTTCTTCGACGGCACCGTCTTTCACGACGCGATTCGAGACGGCGTCCTCTCCCGCGATACCTCTTGGCAAACCAACGGCCTCGCCGTCTATCTGGATCTACTCCAGGGCTCGGAAGCCCGAAAGGCGATGCAGGCCATGATCGAGGGCTACGACCGGCTTTGCCGGTGCTCCCCCTACTTCCACTTCTTCTTCCTCCCCGCCCTCCGCAAGGCAGGCCTCGAAGCCGACGCTCGGGCCCTCATTGTTCGCGAGTGGGGGCCTATGGTCGCCGCCGGAGCCACCACGACCTGGGAGGGGTTCGCCGGGGACGAGCTCGACAGCCTCTGCCACCCCTGGTCCACCGCGCCCTACCTCTTCATGCTGGGGGCCGACGGGGCCGCCCGGTAAACTCGCGGCATGAAGCTAAAGTTGGGACTGCCCAAAGGGAGCCTGCAGGACGCGACCTTTGCGCTGTTCGAGAAGGCGGGCTACTCGTTCAAGATCTCGTCCCGCTCTTACCAACCGGTGGTGGACGACGACACGATCGAGCCGGTGCTGCTCCGTCCCCAGGAGATCCCGCTGTACATCCAGCAGGGTGTCATCGACGCCGGTCTGACCGGTAAGGACTGGATCGAGGATGCGGGGGCCGAGGTCCACGAAGTCTGCGAGCTTCGCTACAGCAAGCTCACCACCAACCCGATTCGCGTAGTCCTCGCCGCCCACAACGACAGCCCCATCTGCGGCATCAAGGACCTGCAAGGCCGCCGGATCGCCACCGAGTACGTCCGCCTGACGGAGCGCTACTTGGAGCAGCACGGCGTCAAGGCCCAAGTCGAATTCTCCTGGGGTGCCTGTGAGGTCAAGGTCCCGACCCTCGTCGACGCTATCGTGGTCAACACAGAGACCGGCAACAGCCTCCGCGCCCACAACCTGCGCATCGTGGAGACCCTCCTAACGAGCACCACCCGGTTCGTGGCGAGCCAGCAGGCCTGGCAGGACGACTGGAAGCGCGAAAAAATCGAGAGCCTCCAGATCCTCCTCACCGGCGCGATGAACGCCGCCAAGCTCGTGGGCCTAAAGATGAACCTGCCGCGTGCCCAGCAGGACGAGATCCTTTCGATCCTCCCCTCGCTGAAGAACCCCACCATCAGCCAGCTCGCCGACCCCGAGTGGTTGGCCGCCGAGGTGATCCTCAACGAGACCGAGGTCCGCGACCTCATCCCCGCCCTCAAGCGCGCCGGCGCCACCGGCCTCGTCGAGTACCCTCTCAACAAGGTCATCTACTAACGGTAGGGGCGAGGCGTGCCTCGCCCGGGTTGCTTGTAAGAGAAGGGCGGGGTAAAACCGGCCGTGAACGCCCCCTCCCTCTCCCGCGATGAAGCGAAGCGTCGGCTTCTCTGGCGGCAAGGGCTGAGCGTTCCCCTGGGAGACAAGGACGAGGCGATGCACGTGCTGGTCGCGGTGCAGACCCAGTACGCGGCCAGCCTGAACGTCGCCCTTGCCGCCCGCACCGTCGTCCGCGACCCGGACTACGAAACCCGGGGCCTGGCCCTCGGCGGCACCCTTGTCAAGGGCTGGAGCCTCCGCAACACCCTTCACGCGCACCTGCGCGACGACCACCGGCTGGTCCTGTCGGTCGTCGGCCCCGCTCGGCACGGAGGCTGGAGAAACTGGCTCGCCGGAGCAGGAGGCTTGGACACGGACGCGATCGACGCGCTCCAGAGCCGCATCCTCGAAGCCTTGGAACCCGGGCCGCTAAGCCGCCCCGAACTGCACGCGCGGGTGCCCGAACTCCGCTCCATCCCCGGCACCGGATGGGGCGTCGACGTAATGGGCCTCTCGCTCCGGGGACTCCTCGCGGTGATCGGCGTAGGGCGCGAGCAGCGCTTCGCCCTGATGCAGGGTTACGAGCCGGTCCCCGACGCGGAAACCCAGCTCTTACGCCGCTACCTCGCCGCCTTCGGCCCCGCCTCCGCTCAGGACTTCGCCCACTGGACCGGCTTTTCCGTAGCCTGGGCCAACGAAGTCGTCAGCCGGTCTGGAGAGGAGTTGTTCCCCTTTCAGATCGAGGGCCGGAAAGGCACCGTCTACGACGTGGTCG
>Ga0216301_1000061_pt1 | contig 27874 bp, 24 predicted proteins | sample 4hB_Boncat_minus_FD_156203 | JGI IMG/M metagenome (GOLD analysis project Ga0216301, IMG submission 156203) | Terrestrial sediment cell enrichment communities for BONCAT metagenomics from Utah, United States - 4hB_Boncat_minus | ecosystem: Environmental > Terrestrial > Deep subsurface > Rock...
GGATGGGCGGGAGGACGGAGACGCTGCTTGGGTTCGACAATTCCCACCGCCACTCTTCGAATTTCGTCCGGAAAGGGTTGGAGCCTATCGAGTAGTACTCGTCGAGTGAGGTGATCGCGAGGCAGTGGGCGTGCCCCGCGTGTTCCCAGTGCACTTGGTAGGGAGATTCGGACTTAGTTTCCCGCCCCTTTCTCTCTTTCTTGGGAAGCGCGTCCGCAACGACTGCCCGTACCGCGTCCGCTTCAAAGCTGAAGGCCGTTTTCGATCCTTCGAAGAACATCGACCCGTTGATGAAGCGCGCCCAACCCACGTCCTCCCCGTACAGGATCCCGTCCCGGTAGAGGGTGATTCTAACCGCGTGGTTCTCCAAACCGACATCGTCCTTCACAGGAGTGAGACCCTTGAGCAGCGAGCCGTGCGTCCAGTTGCGATGCCAGATGGGGATAAATACCAAGAAAACGAAGGGGAAGCCGGATCCTGCGAGCCTTCCAGTTACGGCGACTCCAAGGACGCCAAGGTAGAGGCAGGTTGCGGTTGCGGCCCAGGCCCAGCCAGGAATCCGGCCCATCGCCTCGCGAAACGGAGACCGTGTCTCTAGATCCGTCTCGCGCCAGGTGGCAAAGCTTAGGGCGCTAGGGTCGGGCATTACTCACTCCGTTCGTCTTTCCTCTTCCATTGTGCGACAGGTACCGGTGGCGTTGGTGCCTTAGCCACGGGGTGCCGCGGTCAGCCATCGTCCGACAGCGCTACAATCCACCCTAATGCTGGGCGTGTTGATCACCCTCGTTTTTTCCATCGGTGCGGTGGGGCTTGGGCGGTGGTTGCTTGGGCGTTGGACGGGCGACTTCGACCCGGCGGCGCGGTTGGGGCTTCACGGGTTGGCGGGGTTAGCTTCGCTGGGGTTGCTCACGCTGCCAATCGGGCTGCTGTCTAAGGGGTTGCAGTGGGGGATTCTGCCCATCGTCGCCCTTTCGCTGGTCGGACTGGCTCTTTTCACTCGGGACCTGAAGGGGCATCCAATTTGGTTCGTCCGGCCAGAAGGGGGATGGGCACTGGCACCGCTGGTGCTCGGCATCGCGCTCCTGTTCAGCCTAATGGGCGTCCTCGCGCCGAGCGATTCGAACGACTGGGACAGCTTGGCCTACCACCTGGCGGTCCCCAAGATGTGGCTCCAACAGGGGCAGATCACGTTCGTCTCGTTTATCCACCACAGCAACTTTCCGCTGACGGTAGACGGGCTTTTCATCTGGGGCCTCACCTGGGGCGGGCAGCACGGGGCGAAGGCGTTTACGTGGGTGTTCGGCCTTCTCACGCTCCTGACCCTTTTCGGATTGGCCCGGCAGCGGTACGACGCGAAGGCGGGTTGGTGGGCGGCGCTCGCCTTCGGCACGATCCCCGTCGTGGTCTGGCTCAGCGGGACCGCGTACATCGACGTCCCCAACGGCGCGTTCGCCGGTCTGGGAATCCTCTTCACGGCGTGGCTGATCGCGGAGCCTGAGCAACGGAGATTCGCCTGGCTGGCGGGCATCTTCCTCGGCTTCGCCGCCGGAAGTAAGTACACGGGACTGCAGACCATTGCCGCCTGCGGCGCGATTTTGCTGGCGTTCGGCTTGGCGCGAAGGGATGTGGCGGGGGGCTTTAAGAACGCCGTCCTGGTCGCGGGCCTTGCGGTTCTGATCAGCGCGCCGTGGTACGTGCGCAACGTGGTCAACACCGGCAACCCGGTCTACCCCTTCTTCTACAGCATCCTCGGCGGCAAGAACTGGAGCCCCTACAACGCTCGGATCTACAGCCACGAGCAGCAGACCTTTGGCGCGGGGCGGGCCGCACCCAGCGCGGAGCAGCCCGACTACGCCCGCAACCCACTCGATCCGGTCAGGTTCGGCCATGCGGTTCTGGGCCTTGCCTACCAACCAGGGCGCTACATCAATCCGGGCCAGATCATGGGCTTCGGGCTTCCGATGGGAGCGATGGGGGTGACGACGCTGGCGGCGCTGCTGCTTTGGATGTTCAGCGGGCGGATGAGCCGGTTCGAGGGGGCAGTGGTGGCCGCCGTCGGCTTCAGCCTTTTGTTCTGGTTCGTGCTCAGCCAGCAGTCGCGGTACATCGTCGCCCTCGCGGTGCCGTTGGCGGTCTTGTTCGGGGGCGGCACCCAGCGCCTGCGGGCCGGGCCGGGGATGGCGGTGCTGGCCGGGGTCCAAGCGGTGGTCTCGCTGTACATCCTACACACACATCTCGTGGCGGATCAGCTCCAAGTGGTCGCGGGCAAGGTTCCGGCGGAGGAGTACCAGACGAGGCGCGTCAGCTTCTACGGGCCGTCCAAGTTTATCAACGAGATTGCCAAGGGGGGCAAGGTCGCGTTGTACGACGAGACCTTTGGCTACTTCTTGGACGTGCCGTACTTCTGGGCGAACCCGGGCCACACGACCGAGCTCGGCTACGAGCAGATGCAAACGTCGGCCGACCTCGTGGCTGCCCTCAAGCGGCTCGGCATCACCCACGTCTACTTCACCTTGAGCCCGGTCCTGCGCGACGACCGGAACTTGGGCGAGCAATGGCTTGCGGCGACAGGCCTTCGAGGCGCGCAGGTTGCCTTTCCTGATGAAGTACGGCAGCGGCTGATGGCGGACCCGGGGAGCAAATGGCGGATCTTGCTGGCGGACGCCATTGCGAGCGGCGAGCTGATACCGCTTCAGGTGACTGGGACGCGGATGGTGCTTCAGGTCCGGTAGTTCTTAGTGGAGCAGGGGAGTGGAGGAGCAGGGGAGCAGGGGAGACAAGGAGTAGAGGAGACAGGAGAGAAAGAGATGGAAAAAACCTGTCCCGAAGCCCCGTCCTCTCCTGTCTCCTGTCTCCTGTCTCCTGTCTCCTGTCTCCTGTCTCCTGTCTCCTCCACTCCCCACCTCCTCCACTCCCCCGCTAGAGAGCGACTCCGTCAACGTTTTCCGGCCGCTGGGACGTCTTAGTAGTATGAGAACGCTTGCGCGCCTCTTCGTCCCGTGCCTGCTCGGCCTGGCAGCCGTGGCTTCGGCCCAAACGGTGAGCGAAGACGAGAAGCTACGTCGGGAAGAGCCCATCCGGAACGCGTTCGACGGGTGGCGGGGCACGAACATCTTTTTCGTGCGGATGGAGGGAACGGAGGCGGTTGACGGTAAGACGTACGACCTGCTCACGGACCTGTACTGGCACGTCGATCGATCGTCGGGGCAGCCGGTGGCCAAGGTCGAGCTTCAGAAGAAGTACCGCCTTCAAACGACGCCCGTTGACCCCAACGGCTGGCGGACGGCCCAGCGAGTGGTGGGTGACGGTGCCTACCTGTACAACTACCGGCACTTTGCGGGCACCCGCAACGGCGAGTACTCAGCGGTTCCTTACTCCAGGTTTATCGGCGGCCGTTGGACTCCCGGCGAGCGGTACATCCCGACCCTTCTTACCCACTTGACGGCAGCCGCGGGCGACACCGACGCCTACCTAGTCCGCCTGCTTCGGGAAGTCTACGGCGGCGAGGGGGCGACCTCCCAGTACCGGCGCTGGATTCCTACCGCCACCCCGGAGAGTACCGAGACGACCGTGACCTACCGCGTGGGCGACCCCGTCCGCCGACAGATCACCTTCAACTTCGATCCGGACACCGACGCTCTGCTCTCGATCATGCTGTTCGATACGAAGCGGGTCGGTTCCAGCTACCGAACGGTGAACGCGGTCATGACTCCGCAGGCGCTCACTCAGATCAGCCCCGACCTGTTCCACCCGTACCCGCTGGACGGCACCTACGGAGTTCGCGGCTGGCGTCTTATCCCCGGCCCTCGGCAATCTCAGTAACCATCTCCTCAACGGTCCCCCGGAAGAGGTCCCAGGCCTCTTCCGTGGGGGCTCCGACCATTAGGACGGGGGCAATCGTTCCTTGCTTCACGAAAGCGAACGCCCGTTCCGGCCGATCCGGTTCGATGAGCGCGCGCCAATCCGGCGAGTCGGGGGCGAGTAGGGTTTGAGGATGAAGGCTGGGCGTGGTGGCGGCGGCCAAGTTCTGCCGGGCCTTAGACGTCCATGCCCCAAAGTGGAGGGTCCAAACGGGGAACTCGTCTCCCTGCGACTCGGCCAGTAGGCGGCGCCAGATGCCCAGCTCGGCATGGGCCAGGGCACCAAATGAGCCCAGAAAGACGCCGCGATCCGGCAGCGACAACTTGCTGCCGTCCAAGGTCACCGCATCAACCATCGGCAGCGAGACCGGGCCAAGAATGCGGGTTCGAAAGGCGTTCCGCCAGAGCACCCGGCTTTAGAGCGCCTTTTCCACGGCTTCGCGAAGCTCTTTCAGGGAGCCGCCGTAGCCCGTTTCTCGGAACACGATCTTGCCGGTCCGATCCACGACGACGGTCGTGGGGAGGGAGGTAATGTCCAACCGGCTGTTCGCGAGGTTGAAGCTATCGAGGTAGTACGGCAGGTTGAACGGAGCCCTTTGGGCAAAGGAACTCACCAGGTCTCTCGGTTCGGTGGTGATCGACATCACCTCCATCCCTTTAGGCTTTAGTTCTTTGTACATCTCCGCCAACTCGGGCATGCTCTCTCGGCACGGGCCGCAGTAGGTGGCCCAGAAGTCGAGCACCACGACCTTTCCCTTGAGGTCGCTAACTTTGGTGGGTTTGGCACCCGCAAGCGCCTTGACCTCGAAGTCGGGGACGAGCGACCCTTTGGTCGGGCCCTCGCTCGTGCAACCGGCGAGCACGGCCACGGCGGTGGCGAAGACGGCAAGCTTCAGGGTTCGTTTCATAACTTCGAGGAAATTGATCTTGTGAGGTACGCCCCGGATGCTAGTGCTACCGGGTTTGTATATAGACTACGCCAGGACCCTTGGACTCTGCGACACGATCCTTGCTGGAATCTCGTACCGGACCTCAGAGGCTGGCCAAAGGGCGGAAGTCTTCGTGAGGAGTAAGCGTCCGTTCCTCAAGTGTATCGCCTCGAAAGCGGATGCAGTGGGCCACCGAGTCTGGCTGGGAGACCAAGATCCGGTACTGGTCGCCCCGGATTTGCACGGCGCAGCCGTCGTCGACACCAATTCCGACTCCTGGGGTCGTCTTCATCATCTCGCGGAACTCGCCCAACCGAAACGTTTCGTCGCGGGTGTGGGGACAGAAAGCAAAGTCGACCCAGCCGAGGCCATCAACGGGAGCCGTGTTCACTCCGGTAATGCCTTCGAACTTTGGCCAGTCGCTATTGCCCACTCGGAACCAGCAGATGGCCCCGGCACTGACGCCGCCAACCGGCTTCCCAGCGTCGGCGTGCTGGCGCAGGAGGCGGTCGACGCCAAGCTCGCGCCAGCGGGCGATCATCTTTTTCGTGTTGCCGCCACCTACGTAGACGAGGTCCGCGCAACGGATTTTCTCCGCTATGCGACCCGGTTCGGTGTCTTGGCTCCAGAGTCGGAGGATAGAAACGTCACAGCCGAGACCTTGGTAAACGCCTGTAAATCGGCCGATGTAGTCTTCGCTGTCGTCGCTCGCGGTGGGGACGAAAAGGGCAGTGGGGCTGGGCTTGCTGGCCAGCTCTACGAGGACTTTGTCGATTGCCAGAGTCGCTCCGGAGGCGATTTCACCTCCGCCGATGGCCACGATATTCACGCCCGTTAGTTTAGCGGCACGACGGTTGGGCGACGGTCTCCTAGAGGGTTCCATTGTCAAGAAGGCACCTCTGCCTGCGCAAACCTTATAGGGCTAGGGAGGTTTCCGGACGGGATTCAGCAAAGCATGGGATCGGCTCGCACCGACCAGGTTTGGCCCAGAACCAGGTCTCGCCCGCCCCACCTTGCCCGGGTACTCTACGTCATCCCCCGTGGCATCCGTAGCCGAAGCTGTCCCTGAAGATCCCGTACCGGAACGCGAGAGTCCCTCGCGGATCGTTTGGGCGCTTGCGTGGCCGGCGGTTGCCCTGAACTCGATGCAGGTGGTCAACACGCTGCTCGACCGGGGATTCATCGGCCACCTTCCGATCGAAGCACTGACCGCGCACGGCGGGTCGACGAACGTGATGTTCCTCATGTTCTCGCTGGCCGTGTCCATCGCGACGGGCGCCACGGCGCTGGTTAGTCGGGCCTATGGGGCGGGCGAGCGGCGGGAATACCGGAAGGCGAGCCGCGAGTCGTTTGCGGTGGCGGTGCTATTCGGCATCATCCTCGCGGTGGCCACGGCGATCGTCTCACCGTTCGCGGCGAGGGCGATCCTGCCTGCGAAGGATCTAGAGGCGATCCGTCAGATGACGGCGTTCTGCCTGGCGTACGCCACGGGCCTGCCCGCGATTTGCGTCATCCAGACGCTCGCCGGCTCGTTACGAGGTATTGGCGATACGAAAAGCCCAATGGTGATCTCGGGGCTCCAGATCCTCCTGCACATCGTCCTGAACTACCTGCTCATTTTTCCGTCGCGGGACCTGGGCTGGATGAGGCTCCCAGGGGCGGGGCTGGGACTGGTGGGGGCGGCGATGGCTTTGAGCGCCAGCGCCTGGGTGTCCGCAGTGATTTACGTAGCGTACGTGCGCCGCACGAAACTCGGAGCGATGAGCTTCCGGCTTCCGGAGACGGAGTACACGAAGCGCATCCTGAGAATTGCGGTGCCAGCGGCGATGATGGCTACCCTGCGGGTCCTATCGCTCACGGCATTCACTTTGGCCCTAGCGCTCGTGCCCCGCGGCTCGGAGGCCATCGCGGCGATGACGCTTGGGTTCTCGATCGAGTCGATCATGTTCATGCCGTCGTTCGGGTTGTCGGCGGCGGCCGGAGCTTTGGTTGGCCAGAGCTTGGGCATGCAGCGGCCCGACCGGGCCGAGCGCTTGGCGTGGACCGCGGGCCACTACGCGGCGGCAGTGACGATCTGCTTGGCGGTCCCCATCTACTTCGGGGCTCCGGCAATCGCGAGCGCGCTGCTCAACGAAAAGACGTTCGTAATCCGCGAGACCGTGGTCTTACTTCGCTATCTGTGCGTTACAGAGCTGTTCTTTGCCTACGCGATGGTGATGATCGGCGCGATGCAGGGGGCGGGCGACACCGTGCGCCCGATGTGGATCTCAGTCTTCGCCCTCTGGGGCCTTCGAGTGCCTTTCGCCTTCTTCTTCGCCCTTGAGCCGGGCCAGCCGCTGGGCCAGGGACTAACGATGCCCGTGGGATTGGGCCTGGGAGCGGACGGGGCTTGGATGGCGATGGCGCTGACTCAGGGAATCCAAGGCGTGATGGCGATGATCTTGTTCAAGCAGGGTGCTTGGAAGACGAAGAAGGTTTAGGCGCTTCGCGCCGGTGTTGGGTGTTCGGTGTTCGGGGAAAGCGTTGAGCATTGAGGGTTAAGCTTCGCCTGAGGTCCGAACACCGAACACCGAACACCGAACACCGAACACCGACATTCCTTATCGCCGCAACGCCGTGCCCGTAGTTCTCTCCCAGTCGGCCCGCTCGTGGAACTGCACGTTCGGGTTTTTGTCTTGGAGGTACTGGAGGTGCCAGGTGCTGTTAATGAGGACGGCGGGCTTGTTCTGGCGGGTCAGGACGGCGCGGGCGTTGGAACCCCAGTAGATCGAGGCGAGCTCGCGCTCGTCGCCCTCTAGGTATCGGATGATCTCGTAGGAGAGGGGCTCGAGGAGGGTATCGACGCCGTACTCGCTCTTGAGCCGGTGTTGGATGACCTCGAACTGGAGCTTGCCGACAACGCCAAGGATCGGGTCGCGGCGGTGGGCGCTGGTGTCGAGGAAGAGGTCGGTCAGACCCTCGTCGCAGAGCTGCTGGATGCCCTTCTCGAAGTGCTTGAAGCGGTCGACGCTCCGATTGGTGAGGACGGCGAACATCTCCGGATTGAACGGGGAGATGCCCTCGAAGTGGAGCTCACCGTTGCTGCAAAGGGTGTCGCCGAGGTTGAAGATGCCGACGTTGGTCAAGCCGACGATGTCACCGGGGTAGGCCTCTTCCATCGTTTCCCGCTCTTGACCGAAGAGGCGTTGCGGCCGAGTCAGGCGGATGGGTTTGCCCAGACGCGGATGGTTGACCTGCATGTCCTTCTCGAACTTGCCGCTGACGATGCGCATGAACGCGATGCGGTCGCGGTGGTTCGGGTCCATGTTCGCCTGGATCTTGAAGACGAAGCCGGTGAACGCGGGCTCCTCCGGCCCGACGACTCGATCAGACGCCTCGCGGGGAGCCGGGGCGGGCCCGATCTGCAGAAAGTCGTTCAAGAACAGCTCGACGCCGAAGTTCGTGATCGCGCTGCCGAAGAAGACGGGAGTCAGCTCGCCCGCCAGCACGCGGTCAAGGTCGAACTCCTCGCCCGCGATATCGATGAGGTCGATATCGTCGCAGAGGGTCTTTAGGTCTTCAGGCGTCAGGTGCTCGGCAACCCGAGGATCGTCCAAATCCAACACGATCACGGGTGCCCGCTCGGAGCCGTGGGCAACGCGCTGGAAGAGGTGGACCTGACGGGCGCGGCGGTCGTACACACCCCTGAACTGTCGACCCTGGCCAATGGGCCAGTTCATGGGGACGCTCTTGATGCCGAGCACATCCTCGACCTCCGTCAGAAGGGCTAGGGGGCCGATGCCTTCGTGATCGAGCTTGTTGATGAAGGTGAAGATCGGGATGCCGCGCTGCCGACAGACCGCGAACAGCTTCTTCGTCTGCGCCTCGACGCCCTTGGCGTTGTCGATGAGCATGACGGCGCTGTCAGCGGCGGTCAGAGTGCGATAGGTGTCGGCGCTAAAGTCGTCGTGGCCCGGGGTGTCCAGCAGGTTGAGCACGTGGTCCCGGTACTCGAACTGGAGCACGGTGGATGTGATCGAGATGCCACGCTGCTTTTCCAACTCCATCCAGTCCGAAGTCGCCTTTCGCTGGTTTTTCCGCGCGGTAACCGCGCCCGCGAGTTGGATCGCGCCTCCGTAGAGCAGGAGCTTCTCGGTGAGGGTGGTCTTACCGGCGTCAGGGTGCGAGATGATCGCAAAGGTTCGGCGTCGGGCAATCTCTTGGGCGTGGTTGGACATGCGGGGTGGTTAAGGGTACCGCCCGGGGGCGGGAGTTGAGGCGTTAGGGCGTTGTGGCGTTGATAGCAACGGGCTGCCCATCCTCTCTACGCTGGCGGCACACTGGGCATCCCAACGCCACAACGCCTCAACGCCCGCTCAGACGTGGCACGACCCGAGCCCCCGCTTGGCCAGGTACTGCTGGTGGTACTCCTCGGCCTTGTAGAAGGCCGGTGCGGGCTCTACTTGGGTGACGATGGGGCGGCTGAAGCGGCCGCTTTGGTCGAGCGTCTCCTTTAGCCGTCGAGCGACGGTTTCTTGCTCGGGCGAGTGGGTGAACACGACCGAGCGGTATTGGGTGCCGACATCTGGACCCTGCCGGTTGAGCTGGGTCGGGTCGTGGAGCTCGAAGAACAGGGAGACGAGGTCCTCGTATGAGACCTTTGACGGGTCGAACTGGACCTGCACGACCTCGGCGTGGCCCGTCGCGTCGCTGCAGACGTCGCGATAGGTGGGGTTCGGGGTGCGGCCGCCTGCGTATCCAACCTGGGTGTCCAGTACGCCACCGACCTGGCGGAAGGTTTCTTCAACGCCCCAGAAGCAGCCGGCGCCAAAGGTCGCCGTCTCAATGTTCGTGCTCATAGCCCTTTCTACGATCCGCGGGCGAAGGGGTGTTTGCGATACGAATTCATACCACTGGTTGAGAAGGTGTATTTTTCGCGGCGGCCACGTCTCCCTCTTTTCGTTATGAGACACAGCGCCTTCGCTTCTCTCGCTGTCGCTCTCCTCTTCGCAGCCGGCTGCGGCGGAGGCGGTGGCGGCACTGACACTTCGACGCCCCCTCCGGCAGGGAGCGCGCGGGTTGGAATCTTTGCCACTGACAACTTGACCCTTCAGTTCGACCACGTGTGGGTAAAGATCCATAAGGTCGAGCTCGAGGGGCCGAACGGCTCCGTCACCGCGTTCGAGGACGCGGCGGGCAAGGTGATCGACCTGACCACGCTCACCGACAACGGCGTCTCCCGTTTTGCCCTTCTCGGCCTCCGGTCGGTCCCAGCGGGCAACTACAGCGGCGTTCGCGTCACGATGGCGGAGGCCCTAACGCTCGTTCCGAAGGGGCAGACGCAGGGCGTCAGCCGCACCTTCTCCGACTCGTCGAACGGCACGAAGCGGGTCACGTTCGGTCTCCCCGCAGGCACCAACATCACCGGGACCCAAGACTTGGTCGTCGATTTCGACCTTTCGCAGTGGACCGATAACGGTGCCACCGTCACCGCGGTGGTGAAGCACCACAACGGCCAGGGGCTTAACGACGACGCGAGGCAGGAAGCAGAGGATTTTGAGGGCATCGCCTCGGGCCTTTCCGGCACCGCCCCGAACTTTACGTTCGACCTTGCCTTTGGCGGCACGACGCTTCGGGTCGTCACCGACGCCCGGACCAGCATATTCAACAGCAACGGCGCGCCGAGCCCCACGCTGGCGAACGGGAAGCGCCTGGAGGTCCGCGGCGTCTTCGACACGACCACCCGCACCATGAAGGCGACGACCGTAAAGGTCGAGGACGGCAACAACCAGGACGAGGCGGAGGCCGAAGGCCGGGTTGGTCAGGTCGGCGCTAACGACTTCACCCTGACCTTGAGCGAAGCGGAAGGGTTCATCCCGACTTCGGCAAGCCTGCGCGTGGTGACCACGGCCGGCACTCGGTACTTCAGCCGCGGTGGCATCGTGATCACTAAGGCCCAGTTCTTCGCCGCCATCTCGGTAGCCGGACAGCGCGCCGAGGCCGAGGGTAGCTACGATGCGGCCAGCGGCACGATCACCGCCACCAAGGTCAAGCTGGAGGACGGCGATGACGACAACAACGACGATGGTGATCTGGAGGTCGAAGGACCGGCCGCCAACGTCAACGCGGGAGCGGGCACCCTTTCGGTGACCGTCCAGAAGTGGGAGGGCACCGTCCTCACCCCGGGTTCGGTGGTCAACGTGGTTACGACCGGTGGCACCGAGTTCCGGCTCGACGGCGGCAGCAACGGTGGGCGAACGTCCAAGGCCGAGTTCTTCGCCGCTCTGGCCAACGGGGAGCGGGTCGAGGTCGAAGGGGATCTGAACGGCACCACCCTTACGGCGACCAAGATCAAGCTCGAGGATGACGACGACGATGATGGTGACGACGACTAGTTAGAGCGACATCCTTCATACGTTGGTAGAACGTCCCGTGCCGACGTCCAAGACAACCTCGTAGGCAATGTCATCCTGAGCGCAGCGAAGGACCTCTCCCAGCAGGGTGTGATGGAGGAGGTCCTTCGCTGCGCTCAGGATGACATTGTCCAGAGGAAGCTGGTCAATCTACGAAATAGGCGGAATTACCTCACACATGAGAGTCCTTCCATTGGAAACCGCCAGCCTCGACTATCCCCGCATGGCCTGGAGCCTCTCCAGCCGAGTTGAGTGCTCTTCCCATGCGGCCATGCTGCCTTCCAGGCGCTCCTGGAGCTGTTGGTGCTCTTTCGTCAGGCTGAAGACATCGGCGGTAGGTCCAAGATTGGCGAGCTCTTCTTCGAGGTCTTTGAGCGACTGCTCGTGCCTCGCGACTTCGTCCTCGATCTGAGCGACGAGCTTGACCATCCGCTCGATCTCCTTGCTCAGCTCTCGGGGGGAGAGCTGGGGCTCCTCCGGCTTTTGCTTGCCGTCGAGGAGGGGCGGGATGATCCCCTGGTCTTTAGGTCGTTGGGTCTTTACGGGTTCGGGCGACGGCTTGCTTCCTCGGGCGCGATACTCCGTATAGCTGCCGTTGTAGATGATCGGTCCCGACTTGCGGATATCGAGAGTGTGGTCCGTCACCTGGCTGAGCAGCCAGCGGTCGTGGCTGACCAGAACCAGGGTGCCCTTGTAGTCCTTGATGACCCCCGCCAACGCCTCGCGGCTGGCCATGTCCAGGTGGTTCGTCGGCTCGTCGAGGACGAGGAGGTTCGGGTTGAGGTGGGTGAGTCGGGCGAGCGAGAGCTTGTTCTTCTCGCCGCCGCTGAGGGTGCGGATGGGGCGGTAGACGTCGTCGCCGGTGATGAGGAAGCGGGCAAGAAGATTGCGCGCCTCGGCGGGCTTGAGGTCCATCTCGAAGACCATCATGTCGAGGGGGGACATCTCGGGGTCGAGGTCCGTCGCGTCCTGGCTGAAGTAGCCGGCAACGACGTTCGCGCCGAGGCGGGCGCGGCCGGACAGGGGCTCGACCTCGCCCATGGCGACTCTTACCAAGGTGGACTTGCCCGCGCCGTTCTCCCCGATGATGCCCCACCGCTCGCCGTAGCGGGCGATCCAGTCGAGGTCTCGGTAGAGGACGTCGACGACCTCGGCGTTGTCGGAAGGGAAGCCGACGGTCAGCTTTTCGGCGGAGAGAACGATGTCGCCGGAGCGCTTCGGGTCACCGAAGCCGCCCTTCATCTGCTTGTCGTTCTTCGGCGCCTCAACCTTGTTCTCGATCAGGCGGTTCATCAGCTTCAGGCGACCGCGGGCTTGGGCGGTTCGCTGGGAGTTCATGAAGCGGCGGACGTACTCGTCCATCTTCGCGATCTCCTGCTCCTGGCGCTTCGCCACCTCGGCTTGGCGCTCTTCCTCTTCCGCCTTGAGCTGCAGGTACTTGGGGAAGGGCCCGGGATAGGCCTTGACGGTGCCCTCACGCATCTCCAGCACTCGCTCGGCCGTGTTGTCGAGGAAGGCTCGGTCGTGGCTTACTAGCAGGACGGCGCCGTGGTAGCCCTTCAGCCAGCCTTCCAACCACTCGGTGGCCTGGAGGTCCAGGTGGTTCGTGGGCTCGTCGAGGATGAGGAGGTCGGGTTCTTCGAGAAGTAGGCGGGCGATGGCAAGGCGGGTCTTCTCGCCACCGCTCAGCTTGCTCGTCGGCTTGTCGAACTCGTCCTCGGTGAAGCCCATGCGGAGGAGCACGGTGCGGAGGTCGCGCTCGGCGCTGTAGCCCTCGGCTTCCATAAAGTGCTCGTGGAGCAGGGCGTACTCTTCCAGCTCTTCAGGAGTAGGGGTTCCGTGCTCCAGGCGGATCTCTAGCTCTTCCAGCCGTCCCTTAAGCTCCAGTTGCCGCTTCAGCGCCTCCTCCGCCTCCTCGATGACGGTGCGCCCGGCAGTTACCGGGGCCTCCTGGCGGAGGTAGCCGACCTTGGCCCCCTTGGTGAGCTGCACCGACCCGGTATCGGGCTCGTTCTGGCCCGTCAGGATCTTCAGCAAGGTCGTCTTGCCCGTCCCGTTGCGCCCCACGAGCGCGACCTTCTCCCGGGCCTCCAAACGGAAGGAGACGCCGGTTAGGATCTGGTCGACACCGAAGGCTTTGGTGACGTTGGAAACGGACAGCAGCACGGCTACAGATTATGAAGCGGGAGGGGCAAGGCTTGCCTTCCCAGCCGACCTGAGTCTGCCCGGCTCTCTGCTAGAAAGAGACCGAAACAAGAGGAACCTCTCCCGTCACCAGCCGCTACCGTTCGTCTCTGAACCTCATCTCCGGAACGACTAGCCGATGCGGGTGGGTCAAGATGAAGTCGGCCTGAGACAGGCAAGAAGGGGTCACATCCAGAGCCAGGCGCAACAAGCGGCTCGCTGCATGGATCATCTGCGGAGCCTCGCAGCCGCCCGCTAGGTAGGCCCAGAACAAAACGCTGCGAACCTGAAGTGCCGTCGATAGGAGATGGTCACCAGCAGCCTCCCAGATGATCTTGTCAAGTGAGCAGAGGGACGAAGCAAGGTCGATCAGAAGATCGAAACGGTTTTCGTTGATACACCTGTCCAGAAACCGGGCGGCCATGCACTCGGCAAGGAAAGCAAAGCCTGGGGTTCTGTGGAGGGTAAGCGCATTCTCGATCCTTTCGATAGAGAAGGGCTCCTTAGAATCAAACGAGCCTTCCGGGAGCCGGTATTTGTCGGCCACGCCGGATAGGAACTGAAGATGCTCCTCGTCCTTCATCATCGGTATTTACAATTGCTGCCACGATCGGTCACCGGGGCCCATCACAGATTTTTTGGAGAGGGTACACGATCATTGTAGAAGGCACCTGCTAGCTAGCTAACTGCTTGGCTACTGCCCTTATGGCGGTGCCATAAGGGATGAGACGATCCTCTTTTGAAGGGGCTTTTGGAGCCCGTCGTCCCCTGCGGACAGAAGCTGCAAATCGACGTAGGGAGTCGGTGGCTCCTGCCAGGCGAATCCCGGCGGACTCGTCCTTCCGCCCGGTTCTGAAAACAACACTAAGCGCCATCCCGCAGGCTGGTAGGCCATAACCAAGTGTTCAGAGCGATCCTTCAGGACCCAGAGCGGCTTGGTGGATTGGAGGTGAGCTCTAAGGGAGTCGTACGTGCCTGGCCACTGGAAGTAGATGTGCCTACCACTGTCGGTGCCCTCGAGGTCGAGGAACGAGTCCCAGAGCCGGAATCCGCGGAGCGCCTCCGTTAGGTCCAGCCGACCCGAGTCCCCCTTTCCCGATCCTTTGGCCCATAGTCGCAACGTAAACCTTGCGCGTCTGCCGGCCGACACTACTTCGGGAACTTCCACTGCCAGTTCGGCCGATATCTCCCGCGATACGTAGCTGTACACCGCAACTCCGGCCGCTCCGCGCCTCTTCATCTTTGCGACGCGATCGAGTTCCGCCCTGAGCCTCTCGTGCGAGAGAGGGGACTGGCAAACAAGAGAAACCGTGGACTCGCGGGGGTCGTACACCCATGTCGCATTTGTTACCTCGGCGCCTTCCAGGGCCCGGTGAATTGTGCGAGGGGTATCAACAGCCGCACCGTCGGGCGGACGCGCACCGTCAGGGACCGAGCACGAGCCGAGAAGGAGCGTTACCCAGGCTACGCCAAGGCCTCGGCTTCGATTCGGTTGCAAGAGACCGTTACCGCTCATCGATGTCTGCCGCTCAGGCGACGCGCCTTGGAGGTCGCCGCACACGCTCTCACACCAGGACCAGCAAGCCTCGGCCTCCATCTCCGCACCCTTCTTTTACAACGGTCGTCGCTTGCCTTTCCCGAGGTCATCACAGGCTACCTTTTTGCACAACGCCTCTCCGGTCCTCTGCTCCGGACCTTTGAGACCGGCACAAAGTAAGCTGTGATCACCGGTCCTTCTTGCCAAGGGGCTCTTGCTTTGCGGAATGTTTCCGCCCTGTCTGCTTTACCGCCACGATGGCTAGGGCGGTTGAGATGTACGTTACAGCCGCTGAAATAGGGGATACCGGAAATCGTCGTGAAGTCGAGACGTCGGTTAGCGAGATAGTCACGCCCAGGGCTGCCATTAGATAAAAGGCCAGCACCGCGTACAGTGCCCATGGCTTGCCGCGGAATACAAGCCAGCCGATGCCTACCAGCAGGATTCCGTATACGAACATGAATGGTAGATGTGCCTTGGAACCGGTGGCAGAGCCTACCGTAGCCAAAACCGCATCGATCCAGATCAAGCCCGCCAATAGGCGATGGGCAAGAAGCGGATTCAACGGCTACCAGTCTCCTGTAATGATCTTGCTCGCCGGTTTACAGGCCGCGTAGTGCACGCAGCATCCAGCCTTGGAGCCAGAGCACAATCTGTCAAAACCCGGTGCTTGAGAAGTCACATGTTCCGCCCAGTTCGGCAGGCGGCTGACAAGCGTCCCGCTCTCCTCCGCAGCCCCATGGAGTTTCCCAGATCGGAGGAGCCAGCCTAGGGCCGTGTTCCCCTGCGCGGCCTCCATGTAGTCCCGCTGCACTCCGGCTCTGTTCCCGTGGACCACCTGGCCCCCGAAGATCCTGCACACGACGCTCATCGCCCTCTTCTTTGGCCGCTCCCAACTAGTCGCTGCCGCTTTACACCATCGTCCGCGCCGGCTGTCCTTGCTCCTAAACCGTGCGCCTGAAACCGTTGCGCTGTTACGAGCCGACTTCCGAAAAGCGTCAACTTCGGATTCTCGCGAATAAACTTGCCGGTGCCCTACCACTTCGAGTCTTCTTTCAGCATGTTCAGCATGTTCAGCATAACGAAGTAGTTCATCATCGTGCTAGACCCATCGACCTTCCCCTCTATCTCAAGGGCCGCTTGCTCGTACAGAGGGTGGGCTCGCTCGGCGGCTGACACAAATGCCGCCTGAGCGGCATGTTTGTCCACATCGTTCGGCAGGTCCTCTGCGACGCCAGATTCTGGTTGAACCCGGACCGCCAATTCCAGGGCCTGTCGATAGTGGCCAGCTTCGAGTAACAACATGGACTGAGTCAAGAGATCAAGGTCGTTTCCATGGGGCGTGAACGACTGCCAGTAGTCTTCGATGACCTCGTCCGCAGTCACGCCCTCGGTTCGAACGTCGAAGTCTTTGTAGTCACTCACGGGTTTAGTTCAGGGACAATAGTCTATGCATCTGCAACTTGAGGGTCCTCGAAGGCGTTAAAAGCCTCAATCGGTACTTCGCTCGGTGAGTGTTCGCTGCGCTGGACCAAGAAGCCCTTCTCGTGCCGGAGTCGAGAAAGGCACGTTAGCCGGTCCGCTGGCCTGAAGACAACCGCTATAAAGAGGGCCAGACCCAGCGCAGTTCCCGCTATCAAGACCCTCTTTCTAGCTTTAACAGCCCACCTCCTTGTACATGTGAGGTGAAGGGGCGGGTAAAAGTCGGCAGCACGAGGTCTAGTCCTCCGAGAAGAGTAGCCAGTCCGGAGAGAGCCGGATGTGACTCCATGCATTGCCGGGCACACCGGTCGAACGCACGAAGCTGGTCGATCCCGACGCGTCTGAACTCAGGTGCAGCATGGGGTGTTCACCATTGCGCAGTTCGGCCCCTACAACCATGAATGAGCCCACCCTCACTGGAACGCTAAACTTTTCGCCCCGCTGTAGTCGATTTCCCAGCCGATCAAGAACCGGTACGGATTGGCTGAAAGAGATGTGCAAAAGGGGGCGAGCGGAGCCAATCAGGGCGAGGGTGACGAACGTGGAGCACACGGCCCAGCGGATCGCTTTCATTCCTTGCAAGTCTTCGTAACGGAGCTCAACGATAACGGCCGCCAGTAACAGGGCAACTGTCGCCGCGACAACGGCTAGGAGCATCTGGATGGGTTCCGCCCCGGATGCATCGAATTTGAGGGTGGTGCCCACGACTATTAAGCAACAAAGGGCAAAGACCGCCTTGGGCGCCGAAGCCAGACCGTTGTGACTCTCCATCCCACTCTTGGACGCTCAACTAACGAATTCTGCTACTGATCGTCGAGGAAAGTTCCCAGCCAAAGCGCGAGCACGCCAAAGCCAAGTTCGGGCCCGCCAACGGTAAGGGCGGTGAAGGCGACGGCCTCGATCCGGTCGTAGCTGCCCCCAAACCAGCCCATTGACACGATGGCTAGGCCGACTGCCCAGCTAAATGCGGTGGCCAAGAGGGCAAGACCAATCGACTGTAGCCCCGCCGATAGCCATCCTTGATCGGTCCGCCGCTGGGTCAGCAGGACTGCCGACGCGACCGAGACCCAGACGATCTCGTGGGCTATCTGGTGGACATAACCAGCGGCCAGCAGTACGGCATGGAAGATCAACAAGCCGACGAGCCAAGGAATCTTTGCCGACAGTTGATCCATGGCTTCCGTTTTTCACCATCGACCAGATGCCTATTACGACTGCCGCTCGATCGGGAAGACGCTGGCGTCGAACACGTTGGGGTTCATCTTGATCGCGAGCAGGGCGTCCTTCGTCGGCGCCTGACTCACCGAGATCTGGGCGATAGCGGCGGTGGCGCCGCCCAGGACGATGTTTTCCATCTCCTGGACGTTCACGCCCTCGTCCTTGAGCACGCCGAGCACGTGCGCGAGGACGCCGACGCGGTCGAGGTGGCGGACGACGAGGAGGTGGGTGGCGACGTCGGCTTTCTTCACGTTGACCACGTTGGGAACCGTTCCGTTGAGCTTGTACTCGCGCACGATGCGCACGACCTCGGCGGCGATGGACTCCTGGGCCTGTTCGGTGCTCGCGCCGATGTGGTGGGTGCAGTAGACGCCGGGGAGGTCGCGGAGGACGCCATCGTAGCTGCCGACCGCCGCCTCTGGCTCGCCCTCGAAGACGTCGAGTCCGGCACGGACGCCCTTCTCCCGAACCGCCTTAAGCAACGCGTCCTGGTCCACCACCTCGGCCCGGCTCGTGTTCACAAAGATTGCGCCGGGGCGGAGGGCATTGAAGAAGGTCGCATCCAGCGAACCACGGGTCTCGGGGGTGAGGGCGACGTGGACGGAGATGATGTCCGACATCAGGGCGAGTTCTTCCAGGTCGTTGGCGCGGCCTATGGCCATGCCGGCGGCGATGTCCGGCGTGAGCCAGCGGCCGTGGCCGGCGACGTTCATGCCGAAGGCCTTCGCCTTGGGGATCATCTCTTGGGCGATGTTGCCGGTCCCGACGAGGCCGAGGGTGCGGCCGTAGAGGCCGCGAGACTGGGAGTACTCCTTCTTGTTCCACTTCCCGGCGCGGAGGTCGGCCACATTGTCGGCAATACGACGGTCGCAAGCGACGATGAGCCCGAAAGCGAGTTCCGCGACGGCCTGCGAGTTTTTGCCCGGACAGTTGGTGACCATGACGCCGCGCTGGCTCGCGGCTTGGACATCGATCGTGTTGGTGCCCGCACCGGCGCGGATAATGACGCCCAGCTTCGAGTTCTCGACCATCGAGGCGGTCACCTTGGTGGAGCGGACGACCAAGACGTCGGCCTCGCTGTCGCCCAGCCGAGCCTCCAGCGAGTTGCCTTGGAGCTCTGGCTCGTACAGGACCTCCGCCCCCAGCTTGGCCAGGCCGTCCAGGCCGCTCTTCTCGAACTTGTCCGCTACCAGCACCTTCATCGCGAAATAGCCTACCGGGCGCATCTTCTGCGGGCCGGGACCGCCGAATGCTGTGGCCAGATGGCTGGTGGAATCCCGAGGGGCGTAAGGTCGGCGGCCCGCGCGCCCTTACGAGCGATGTATCGCGGGCCCTGAACGATCAAGTATCATCTGCCCTACGCCGGGATGGTGGAATGGTAGACGCGGTGGTCTCAAACACCACTGGGGCAACCCGTGCGGGTTCGAGTCCCGCTCCCGGCACCAGCAGTAGCGGCACAGCCTGCTGTGCTTCTCCTCCCCTCTGCACAGCAAGCTGTGCCGCCACATTGGGTGGCGGGATGGAAAAGAGGCAGCAAGCTGCCTCACTCCAAAAGACGGGCGTCCCGAAAGGTATCTTAACCTTGCATGGCGGACCGCGTTGGATTCGTGGGCTTGGGCACTATGGGCGGTCCTATGGCGGGCCATCTCCTTCGGGCGGGTCACGCCGTCACGGTCTGGAACCGGACTCCCGCTAAAGCGGAACCCCTTCGAGAGCAAGGAGCCAAAGTCGCGGCGGACCTCGGAGACTTGGCGGCGGAGTGCCGGGTCATCTTTCTTTGCGTGAACCGGAGCGAAGACGTTCAAGAGTGCCTCGCAAGAATGGTGCCCCAGGCCCATCCTGGCACTCTTTTCGTCGACCACAGCACCATCGCCCCCAATGCCGCCATCGATATGGCGCGGGATCTGCGCGAGAAGGGGTTCCGTTTCGTGGACGCGCCCATCACCGGGGGGAGCGTCGGGGCTGAGAAGGGCCAGCTGACGGTTTTCTGCGGCGGAGACGAGAGTGCGGTGGACGAGGCGCTCCGTTACATTCAGGCTTACGCGAAGCGGGCCGAACGGGTCGGTGGCCCTGGCGCGGGCCAGATGACGAAGATGGCCAACCAGATCGCCGTTGGGGGTGCCCTGCTCGGCCTGTGCGAGAGCCTCAGCTTCGCTCAAAAGGCAGGCCTGGACGTGGCGAAGACGCGGGAGCTCTTGGCCGGGGGCGCAGGGGGCAGTTGGGCGTTCGACAACTACGGCCCGAAGATCCTCGCGGAAGACTGGTCGCCCGGGTTCAGCGTCAAGAACCAACGAAAGGACTTCGCCTACTGCCGGGAGGCGGCCGCGACCATCGATGCGGCAGTCCCCGGAACCGTTCTCGTCGACCGGCTCCTGAAGATCCTGCAGGACGAGGGGCACGGCGAGTGGACGACGGCGGCCCTTTACGATGCGATGCTGAGGATGGGCGCCGAGGCGTGAGCGCGGCTGTCCGGATGCAGGGAATCACCAAGCGCTTCGGCGCGGTGACCGCCCTCGACAGCGTAAGCCTCGAAGTCGCCCCCGGCACCATTCACGCCGTCGTCGGGGAAAACGGAGCGGGCAAGACCACCCTGATGCGCGTCCTGTACGGAGCGATTCGGCAGGACGAGGGGACGCTTGAAATCGGAGGGAAGCCCGTCCGGTTCGCCAACTCGGCGGAAGCCATCCGGGCAGGCGTGGGAATGGTGAGCCAGCACTACGGAATCATTCCCGCGCTAAGCAATCTGCAGAACCTGATCTTGGGAGCGGAGGGCGGACCCGTCCTGAACCTGCGCGAAGCAGAGGCGCGGGCCGAGTCGCTGGCCCGCCGAATGGGCTTCAAGTTCGACTGGCACCAGGACGCCACGGAGCTGAGCCCGGCGGGCGCGCAAAAGCTGGAGATCCTGAAGCTGCTGTGGCGAGAGGCGCGGATCATGATCTTGGACGAGCCGACGGCGATGCTGTCGCCCGCCGACAGCGACGCCCTCTTCGGCAGCATGCGCCAGCTTACGGTGGAAGGGGCAACCGTCATCCTGGTCACCCACCGGCTGCCGGAGGTCATGGAGCACTGCGCACGGGTCACCGTGCTACGCGGTGGGAAGTGGGTGGCGGACAAGGCGGTAACGGACACCAACCCCACCGACCTCGCCCAACTCATCGTCGGTGGCGCATTAGTGGCCCACGAGCCGCCGCCTGCCCGTCCTCCGGGTGAGGCCGTTCTGAGCGTCCAGGGCCTCGTGGTCCGTGGTGAGCGGGGGAACGACGCCCTCAAGCAGGTCTCCCTGGAGGTTCGCCAAGGCGAAATCGTGGGGATTGCCGGGGTGGACGGCAGCGGGCAGCGAGAGCTTTTCCACGCGGTCGCGGGGGTTTCGCGACCGGTGTCTGGGACGGTTGGCATTGGTGGGGCCGACGCCACAAAGGCGAGTCCTGCCGAACGCCTGCGCGGGGGGCTGCGTGTGATCCCCGAGGATCGACACGCCGAGGCGGTGATCGAAGACTGGACCCTGGAAGAAAACTCGGCACTCGGGCTCCAGCGGCTCGCGCCCCTGGCCAAGGGGGGAGCGGTGGACACGGGAGCCCGAGCCAACTGGGCAAAGGCAGTCGCGGAACGCTTCAAGACGAAGCACGGCGGCCTGAACATGCCGATGGCCAGCCTCTCCGGCGGCAACCAGCAGCGGTTCGTGGCGGCCCGGGCGCTTGAGATGGACCCCAAGCTGATCCTCGCCTTCCAGCCCGCCCGTGGGCTCGACCTGAAGGGGACCGCCGATATTTACCAGGCGATCCGCGAGAAGTGCGACGCGGGGGCGGCGGCGGTCGTGGTCAGCTTCGATCTGGACGAGCTCTTGGAGCACTGCGACCGGATCGTCGCTATGAACAACGGCCAGATCCATTTTCCGCCCCCTGGGCAGGAAAAGGACCGGGACGCGATCGGTCGCCTCATGGTGGGGGCGGCGTGAACTGGCGGCTTCCGGCGCTGATCGTCGGCATCCTCGCCGTCCTGTTCGTTGCCCTCACGCTGGCGAAGGTGAACCCCATCGACGTCGTGACGACGCTCCTCAAGGGAAGTCTCGGCACCCCCGCCGCGATCAGCGCCACCCTGCGGGAGACGACCCCGCTCTTGATCTTGGGTCTCGCGGTGTTTCTCGCCCTCCGGGCGGGTCTGTTCAACATCGGGGCGGAGGGGCAATTCGTGGTCGGTGCGCTGGCCGGGACGGCAGTCATCCTCCGTATTCCGGGACCGGCGGGCATCGTGCTGGGCATGCTGTTCGGTGCCCTCTTCGGAGCGTTGTGGGCACTTCCGGCCGGGTGGATCAAGGCTTACCGGAACGGGCACGAAGTCATTACGACCATCATGCTGAACAACGTGGCGGCGCTGATGACTACCGCTTTGGTGGCAGGGCCGTTCAAAGATCCAAAGCAGGGAAGCCCGACCACCGCGGTGATCGACCCTTCCAGCCGAATCCCAAACCTGTACAGCAATCCCCCTGTTAATTTGAACGCAACGCTCCTGCTGGGGCTGCTGATGGCGTTAGGCCTGGCGTACTGGCTCCGGAAGACCGTCGCGGGCTACGAGTTGCAGGCAGTGGGGGCGAATTCCACCGCCGCCCGGTTTGCGGGGGTCGATCCCCGAAGGGTGACGCTTCGCGCAATGAGCGCTTCGGGAGGCATAGCAGGACTCGCGGGTGCCCTGCAAGTGATGGCGTTCGAGGGCCGGTTCTACGCGAACTTCAGCCCCGGGTACGGCTTTAACGCGCTCGGCGTCGCGCTTCTCGCCGGTGGCAATCCGCTCGGAGTCCTGCCTGCCAGCTTCCTTTTCGGCATGCTGGAGAAGGGGGGGACGTCGATGCAGATCTCGGGGGTGCCCAAGGGGCTCACCACCGTTCTGCTCGGGATGCTGATCCTGATCGCGGCGGCGATCCGATACCGGAGGGTGCGCGTCGTTGCTTGAGTTCGTGTTCCTCACCATCACCTTGGCCACTCCGTTGATCCTCGGGGCCATGGGCGGTTACACCAGCGAACGGGGCGGCGTTATCAACATTGGCCTCGAGGGGCTGATGCTGATGGCGGCGTGCATCACTGCGCTCGTCTCGCCGGGCCAGGGGCCGGTCGTCGGGTTACTCGCCGGAATCGCCAGCGCGACCTTCCTGAGCCTGCTGCACTGGCTCGCCACCCAGCACTACCGTATCGACCAAGTCATCAGCGGCATGGCGATCAACGCGCTGGCGGCGGGCGGTACCAACTTCCTTTACGGCAAGTTCAACGACCCGTCGCGGGTGGGCGGCATCCCCGCGTTACCAGACGACTTGTACAAGTATTCGGCATTCCTCTTGCCGTTCGCGTTGGCGCTTTACGTTCAACGCAGCCGGGGCGGTCTGCGACTCCTCGCCGTGGGCAGCGATCCAGACAAGGCGCGGCTCATGGGAGTGGCCCCGATCCGAGTGCGCCTACTCGGCCTTCTGGCCACCGGGGTCTTCACGGGTCTTGCGGGGGCAATGCTCGTTTCGGAGACCGGCGTCTTTACCGACAACATGACCGCTGGCCGAGGCTACATTGCGCTGGCGGCGCTGATCCTCGGCGGATGGCGGCCAATCCCCACCTTCCTCGCCTGCGTCGCGTTCGGATTCTTCAGCGCCCTTCGGCTCCGGCTCCAAGGCACGCCGATCTTGGGGGCAGAACTGCCTTCAGAGGTCTGGGCCTCGCTGCCGTACGTGGTCACTATCATCGCCCTTGCGGGTTTCCTCGGTCGAAACCGCACCCCTGCCGGACTCGGCAAACACTAGCTTATGGTCCTCACGACTCTCTTGCTCGCTCAAGCCTCCGTCGCGCCCTACTTCGACCGATCTGTCTCCGCGCTTACAAGTCTCGGCTCTTTTTCTGCACGGATCGAAGGAGTGGCGACGTCTGCGAAGCGGCGACAGCGGGCGACCTACGGCATCTCCGTGACGCGCCAAGCCGTGTTCCTGCGCATACAAGAGCCGCCGCAGATGGGGCTGGACAAAACGGACCGGACGTTTTTCCTCACCGGCAACCAGTTGACCGGATACGACGCGGTTGCGAACGAGCGCTTGCTGCGCAAAGTGCCCGCGAAGGGAGCGCTGGGATTGCGGCTCGTCGAGACTCTAGGCGGAGTCGACGACGCCGTTCGCTTGACCCTCAGTCCGGCCGCCCTTGGGACCTTCTACGCCGGTTACCGGACGACTTCCGGTTGGACGACCACACGACGGGGCAACATCGTCCAGATCAGTCGCCGCCCTAACCCCACCAGCCGTAGCACCTTCGCCTTCGACCAGTCCACGGGGTTGCTTCGCCGACTAACCCTGGCGAACAACGGAGCGGAGTTGTCGTGGACGATCACCTACGGGCCGTTGACGAAGGCACTGACATTCGCCACTCCCGCCAACGCCCGCACGGTCACCTCGTTCACGGTTCAGCCCGGCCTTCCGTCGTTTTCGAACCTTGCGACCGAGCAGGTCGTGCGGGCTGCCCTGCGAGCCCAAAAGGGATTCCAGCAGGGAGTCATCACCGTCGTTTCCGGGGGACGTCGCTCGCAGTTGTTCCTGGGTGACCGGAAAGCAGGAGAGCGCCGGAGTGACCTCCAGTGGGCGTTCGACGGAAAGATCCTCGCGATGCGAGATCCCCGCTCGCGCCGCTTTTGGCGTGGCCCGGCGAAACGACAAGACATCACCGACACGATCGATGCGGCGGTGAAGTCGGGGGTCGATCCAATGCTTCGCCGAGTGCTGGCGCGTCAGGTGCCGTTCCAAGACCTCCTGAGCTCCGACATGAAAGCCCGAGTCGTAGGCTCAGTAGCGCCGAACGGAGTACCGTGCGACATCGTCGAGTTCCGAAACCCCGTTCGCCGAGTGGCGTTGTTCGTCCGGAAGGACAACCGGCTGATCGCGAGTGCCAGCACCGACCTGCTGGATCGGGCGGGAAACAGGGTCAGTACCACCACCCGGACTTTCGGCTACTCAAGAAGCCTGCCTCCCGACGCCTTCAGCCTGACTCCGCAGCGGGGAGAGGCGGTGCGACCTCTGCCGAAGATCCGAATACGACTGCGCTAGGTGTGTCCATAAGCCCGAGTACCGGAAAACTGTGACCCCCCAATGGGGGGAGGTCCCGCAAAGGGAGGGGGTCTTCAACGACACAATAGAGGTTCCCCCGCAATGGAAGCCTTCCTCGACTTCTTCCGGCGTTTGTTCGACTGCACCAAGTTCGTCCCTCGCGGCACGTGAGGAGGCTGGACTCCGGGGCTCGTTGGGCTCCATCGCACAGGCGATATCGTGGTCTGGGGTGCGTACACCGCGATCCCGGTCGTGCTCTGGTACTTCGCACGCCGCCGAAAGAACTTACCGTTCCAGCACCTGTTCCGGCTTTTTGGCCTCTTCATCGCGGCCTGCGGAACGACGCACCTCATCGGCTATGTGACGACTTACTCCCCTCTGTACCGACTCGAGGGACTGATGAAGGTGGTCACGGGAATCGTCAGCTGGGGCACAGTGTTCGCGCTTTGGCGCATCTCGCCGCGGGCACTGGCGATGCGGATGCCCGAGGAGTTCGAGCAAGAGCTCCAGATGCGCCGAAAGGCTGAGCAGGAGCTCTTGGTTCTCAACCAGGAGCTCGAGGCGCAGGCCCAAGAGCTGATCCGCGCCCGTGACGATGCCTTGGCCGCGTCAAGGGCAAAATCGGAGTTCCTAGCCAACATGAGCCATGAGATCCGGACCCCGATGAACGGGGTGATCGGCACCACCTCGTTGCTATTGGAGCGAGAACTGGATCCGCAGGTCCGAAAGTTGGTGACCACCGTGGCGAGCAGTGGGGAGACCCTTTTGCGCGTGATCGACGACGTGCTCGATGTGTCGAAGATCGAGGCGGGTCGATTGGACATCGAACCGGCCCCGACGGACGTGGACGACTTGGCGGAGGAAGTGGTCGCGCTGTACCGAGCCCAAGCGGAAGCGAAGAAAATCAATCTCAGTTGCAGTCCCGTCGAAACGACCGCACCGAGGATCATGGCCGACCCGGTTCGGCTGCGCCAAATTTTCTCGAACCTCGTCTCAAACGCGGTCAAGTTCACCGAGCAGGGGCAGGTGGCCGTTAGTTGGCGGTGGCGGCAAGAAGGCGACGGGATCCTGCTGTCCTTTGCGGTGGCGGATTCGGGCGTCGGCATTCCCGCAGATCGGCTGAACGCGGTGTTCGACAGCTTTACGCAAGCCGACGGATCTACCCACCGCAAGTTCGGGGGCACCGGCCTTGGCCTGACCATCGTGAAGCGGCTGACGGAGCTGATGGGCGGACGGGTGACGGTGGAAAGCCGGGAAGGACTAGGCTCGACCTTCAGGGTAGAGATTCCGGCGGCCCTCGCGCCTCAGGATGAGCCAGTTTCTGAGGGCTCTGCAAAGGCCGACCACGCGCCAATGCGCGGGCTTCGAGTACTGCTGGCGGAAGACAACCCGGTCAACCAGCTAGTGGCCCAGTCGATGCTGGAAGAGTGCCAATGCTCGGTGGACGTCGCCGAGAACGGCGAGGTCGCCGTCTCTCTAGCGGAGGAGCACGAGTACGACCTGGTGCTGATGGACGTGCAGATGCCGGTCTGCGACGGGCTGGAGGCCACGCGTGCCATTCGAGAAGCCGAAGCAAAGGCCGAGAAGCCCCGTCGCCGAATCTTCGCGTTGACCGCCAACGCCCGAGAAGAGGATCGTCAGGCGTGCCTGGCGGCGGGCATGGACGGCCTCTTGGCGAAGCCGGTGACCCTCCGCGACCTTCAGCAAGTCCTTCTTCTGGCTCTTTGACACGCCCGGGTTTACGGCCCCAACGCAACGAGTGTAATCTTCGATCACCCGGCGGGGTCCGTCCCGCCCGGGGAGGACGACGATGACCTTGTTAACCAGCCTGCTCGCCCTTTCGATGCTGACGGGAGCCGTCACCGTCAAGAATTGGGGTTCCGTCGACGGACGCCCAGTCCACTTGTACACCCTGACCAACTCGAACGGGATGCGCGCCGACATCACGAACTACGGGGCGACCGTGGTTCGTCTGTTTACCCGCGACCGGAGCGGTGCCCTCGACGACGTTGTGACCGGCTTCGACAACCTCGCCGGCTACCGCCAGTCGAGCAATCCCTTCTTCGGCTGCACCGTGGGCCGGTACGCGAACCGAATCGGCGGTGGTCGTTTTCGGCTGGACGGCCGGACGTACCGCTTGCCGACGAACAATGGGCCGAACACCCTGCACGGAGGCAACCGAGGGTTCGACAAGCGCGTGTGGACGGCAAAGCCGGGGCCGGGCAACCGCCTGACGCTCCGGTACGTGAGTCCGCACGGCGAGGAAGGCTTTCCCGGACAGCTGACGACCCAGGTCGTTTACACGCTGACCGACCAGGATGAGTTGAAGATCGACTTCTCGGCTACCACGACCCGGCCGACGGTGGTGAGTCTTACCAACCACTCGTACTTCAATCTGGCCGGAAAGGATGCGCGGGACGCCATGGACCACGTCCTGAGGCTGGAGTCGGACTACTTCACGCCCGTCGATAAGAACCTCATCCCGACCGGAAAGCTGCAGCCCGTCCTGGAAGGTCCTTTCGACTTTCGGGTGCCGACGCCCATCGGACAGCGCATCGACGCGGACCATCCTCAGCTCAAACTGGGGGGCGGTTACGACCACAACTTTGTGGTGCGGGGTCGCAAGGGGCAGCTGCGTCGAGCGGCGCAGGTGACCGAGCCGACGAAGGGGCGGATCATGGAAGTGTGGACGACGGAACCGGGCATCCAGCTTTACACTGGCAACTTCCTGGACGGCACCTTGCGGGGCAAAGGCGGAACGATCTATCCGAGGCGGTACGCCTTCTGCCTAGAGACCCAGCACTTTCCGGACTCCCCGAACAAGCCGCAGTTTCCGTCGGCCGTACTGAGGCCGGGGCAGCGGTACGCGAGCACGACCATCTTCCGGTTTCAGGCCCGCTGAGCGTCGGTGGCGGCACCCATCTGGGTGCCGCCACCGAATCCGTTCGTGGCAGGAAGCTCTTTGTGGACCTTCGTGTCCTTTGCGTCCTTCGTGGTGAGAAAACCCACTGGTCAAGGATCGTCTCCCCGTGCGATGCGCTAGTCACCCATGTGGTTGACGGCTTTGTTGAAAATAAGGGCCCAAGCCGCATAGCCATCCTGGGAAGGATGGAAGCCGTCGGCGGCGTACTGGTCTGTTGTCAACGTGCCCTCGTTGTAGAGGTCGGCGATGCGCACACCGGAAAATTCGTTAGCCACCTTTCTGATCG
>Ga0216301_1000062_pt1 | contig 27624 bp, 29 predicted proteins | sample 4hB_Boncat_minus_FD_156203 | JGI IMG/M metagenome (GOLD analysis project Ga0216301, IMG submission 156203) | Terrestrial sediment cell enrichment communities for BONCAT metagenomics from Utah, United States - 4hB_Boncat_minus | ecosystem: Environmental > Terrestrial > Deep subsurface > Rock...
TCCGTTAAAGCAGAAACGGCCCCGCGAGAAACTCGCGGGGCCTTTTCTGCTTTTGTGGGCCTTCCTTTAAGAGTTGAGGGCTTCGGCGCCGCCGACGACTTCGAGGATCTCTTTGGTGATCGAAGCCTGGCGCTCGCGGTTGGCCCGGAGGGTCAGGTTCTGGATCATCTTGCCCGCGTTGTCGGTAGCCGACGTCATCGCCGTCATGCGGGCGCCGAACTCGCTGGCCGTGCTCTCCAGCATCGACTGCCAGACAAGGGTCAGGAAGTAGCGGGGAAGCAAGGTGTTTAGCAAGCCGCTGGGATCGGGCTCGAACTCGAACTGGACGTTGGAGCTCGAACCGCCCTCCGCCACCGGAGCCTCGATCGGCAGAAGCTGCACGATCTGGGGAACTTGGCGGATGGCGGAGAAGAACTTCGAATAGCAGACGTAGATGGCGTCCGCCTCGCCCGACTCGAACATCTCTCGGCTGATTCTTGCGACTTCGATAGCGTCCTGGAGACGCGCGCCGCTGCTAGGCACGCTCATCGAGTGGACGACGTCGTAGTTCCGCTTGCCGAAGAACTGGGTTCCCTTCTTGCCCACCGTGAGCAGCCGCACCGGCACCGATTGCTCCTTCACGAAGTCCGCTGCCCTTCGGAGGAGGGAAGTGTTGTAGCCGCCCGCAAGACCGCGATCCGATGTTAAAAGGATCAAGCAGACGCGGTTGATCGGACGCTTTTCCAACAACGGGTGAGGAGGCAGCTCACCGGCTGAGCTGATGCTCTCCATCAGTCCGCGCATCTTGTCGGCGTAGGGCCGGGCTTCAAGCACGCGGTCCGTCGCCTTCTTGAGACGCGCCGCCGCAACCAGCTTCATCGCTTTCGTGATCTGCTGGATGTTCTTGGCGGCCTTGATGCGCCCACGAATTTCCTTTAGTGTTGCCATTGAGAGGGAAGGGGGAAGGTCTTTGGGGTCGTTAGGTCTCTTGGTCGTTAGGTAGAGAGGGTCCGGCCGTACGACCTAAAGACCCTCCAACTTAACGACCTTTCTCCCTACTTCTGGAACTGCGCCGCGAACTCGGCGACGGCTTTCTTCAGGGTCTCTTCGACGTCCTTGCCGATCGCCTTGGTGCTGCGGATGCTCTCTACGACGTCCGGGTACTTGCTGTGGACGTGCTGAAGAACGCCCGTCTCGAAGTCGCGAACCTGGTCGTTGCGAAGGTTGTCCAAAGCGCCCGTTCCACCGGCGTAGATCGCGATCACCTGGTCGACGACGTCGAACGGCGACGCGAGATCCTGCTTGAGCAGCTCCGTAAGGCGCTGGCCGCGGGCCAGCTGACGCTGGGTCGCGACGTCGAGGTCGGAAGCGAACTGGCTGAACGCGGCGACGTCGCGGTACTGCGCCATCTCCAGCTTCAACCGGCCAGCAACGGACTTCATCGCCTTGATCTGGGCGTTACCACCCACGCGGCTGACCGAGATACCGACGTTGATCGCCGGGCGGACGCCCTGGAAGAACAACTCCGGCTCAAGGTAGATCTGGCCGTCGGTGATCGAGATGACGTTGGTGGGAATGTACGCGGAAACGTCGCCCGACTGCGTCTCGATGATCGGCAGCGCGGTCAGCGATCCGGCACCCCGCTCGTCCGAGAGCTTGGCCGCGCGCTCCAGCAGGCGGCTGTGCAGGTAGAAAACGTCTCCTGGGTAGGCCTCGCGTCCGGGCGGACGGCGGAGGAGCAGCGAGAGGGCGCGGTAAGCCTGCGCGTGCTTCGAAAGGTCGTCGTAGATAACCAGCGCGTGCCGACCGCTGTCGCGGAAGTACTCGCCGATGGTCGCACCGGCGAACGGCGCGAGGTACTGCATCGCGTTCGAATCCGCCGCCGAAGCCGCGACGATGGTGGTGTACTCCATCGCGCCGTGCTCGGTCAGCGTCTGAACGACGCGCGCCACGTTCGCCATCTTCTGGCCGCACGCCACGTAGATGCAATAGACCGGGTCGCCGCCACCGGGCTGGTGGGTCTTCTTCTGGTTGATGATCGTGTCGATGCAGATCGCGGTCTTACCGGTCTGGCGGTCGCCGATGACGAGCTCGCGCTGGCCGCGGCCGATCGGGATCATCGCGTCGATCGCCTTGATACCGGTCTGAAGCGGCTCGGTGACCGGCTGGCGGTCGACGACGCCGGGCGCGTTGACCTCAAGTCGGGAGAAGGAGTCGCTGGCGATGGGGCCCTTGTTGTCGATGGGCTCGCCCAGCGGGTTCACGACGCGGCCTAGGATGCCCATGCCAACCGGGATCTCGATGATGCGGCCGGTTTCCTTGACCGGGTCGCCCTCGCGGATCTGGGTGTCGTCGCCGATGATAACGGCGCCGATGGAGTCCTCTTCAAGGTTGAGCGCGAGGCCCATGATTCCATGCGGGAACTCGAGCAGCTCGCCCATCTGGCAGTCCGGAAGGCCGTGAACGCGGGCGATGCCGTCTCCGCTCTGGAGGACGGCGCCGACGTGTTCGGTGTCGACCTTGTTCTCGAACTTCTCGAGCTCCTGACGGAGAATGTCGGTGATTTCTTCGGGTCTGATGGTGGCCATTTAGGTCTCTCGGTGGGTTCCCTGGTTCGAAAAGTGTTTGAGCTAGCCTTGCTGCTTAAGCAGGTCGTACCGCAGTTTCTCGCGAAGCCGGCTCAGGGCTCCTCGAACGGTTCCATCCAATACGTAGTTTTCGTACGTCACGCGCACGCCGCCCATGAGGTGGGGATCCACCTGGAACTCGCCCTCGATCGTTTTCCCGAGCCCGGTGGCCAGCTTTTGCACGAGCGCCGTCTTCTGGCTTTCGTCAAGGACTTCAGCCGATGTGAAGGTCGCGTAGACAATGCTCTGGTTTTCTCGTCGCAAGCGGATGTACTCCGCCTCGATCACCTCAAGCTCGGCTTCCCGGCGCTTCTCGAGCATGACCCGCAGCACCTGCATGGTGAGGGCGGTCACGCGGTCGGAGAACACGCGGTCCAAGAGGGCGACCTTCTCCTCTCGGCCCCGGTAGGGCGCCATGAGAAAGTTCCGGAAGCCGGGATCGGTGCGAAGGAGACCGACGATGGAGTGCAGGTCGTCTTCGACGCTCTTGACGAGGTCGTACTTCAGCGCCGTAGTAAACAGCGCCTTGGCGTATCGTCGGCCTACGCGAGTGTCTTCCACGTTAGCGAGCCACCTCGACGCGGTCGATGAACTCCTGGATCAGCCGGCGATTGCGCTCGGTGTCCATGTTCTCGTGGAGGACGCGCTCGGTCGCCTGGAGGGTCAGGTCCACGACCTGGAGGCGAATATCGAGAATGGCGCGCTGCTTCTCCTGCTCGATCTCGACCTCGGCCTTCCGGACGAGCTCGTCGGCCCGCTGGGTCGCCTCGTTCATGAGGGTCTGGCGGAGGCTCTGGGCTTCCTGGATCTGAGCCTGGATCTGCTCGCGGGCCTGAGCTTCGGTGGAGGCGAGCCGCTGCTCGTACTCCGAACGCATCTGGGTCATTTCGTTGCGGAGCTGCTCCGCCTCGGCGAAGGTCTGCTCAAGGTTCGTGTTGCGCTCGGCAATGGCGTTCTGGAGGGGTGTGATGAAGAACGACTTCACCACCGGGAACAGGAAAAGCAGCACGCCGATGGTGGCGATGGTCTCACCCGGGTTCAGCGGGATTCCTTGCTTTTCGAGGGGCTCCAGGTTACCAGTTCGAACGGCGACCATGGTTCCGACGACCATCAGGATCAGGCCGAGAACGATGAGGACGACCGCCGGTGCGCCCGAGGATTTGTGCTGCTGGCTGCTCATTCTTTGGTTGAGTTCAAGGGGTTCCGGAGGGCGTTGCCCTCCGGAAATAGGTCGAGGGTGTCTTTACGGAGTGGCAGGGGTGCCCGATCCGCCGGCGGTCGCGGTGGCTCCGGCGTTCTGCGCAGCCGTCTCGGCTCCGGCGACGGCGCCCGGGGCGACGAAGACGGTGAGCAGGAAGACGAGCTCGACGAACGCGAGGGCGATGAGCATCGCGGTCTGGAGGCGACCGATCGCCTCCGGCTGGCGGGACATGCCCTGCAGCGCGCCGTAGCCGATGAGTCCGAGGCCGATACCGACGCCGAGCGCCGCGATTCCAATTCCGAGTCCTAGCATGTTCTGGTGTGTTCTCCTAAAGGTTGATTGCTGTTTTTCAGTAGAGAAGCTTGGATTAAGCCCCGACCATCGGATGGACTTCGGCCGGGTTGTGCTCTTCCTCGTGGTGGGTGACCAAGGAGATGTACACGCAGGTCAGAAGCGTGAAGATCATCGCCTGGACCACCGCGGTCAGGAGCTTGATGGGGAGGAGCAGCGAGCCGAACGGGATGTAAACGCCGTGGCCGAGCTCGTTCATCGCGGTCACCGCCTGGTGGCCGCCGTTGATGTTTCCGAACAGCCGCAGGCTGAGCGACACGTTCTTCATGACTTCACTGATGAGCTCGATCAGGAAGATCATGATGGTGATCGGGATCAGCGCGATGCCAAGTCGGGGACCCGTGAAGTGCGAGAGGTGGCCCATCAGGCCGTTCGCCTTGACTCCCTCGTACTGCACATAGCCGATCGCGACCAGCGCCATGCCCAGGTTGAACCCGAGGACAGCGGTAGGAGAGGTTGGGAAGAACAGGGCGATCAGGTTGCCCGTGAAGATGATCATCCAGAAGGTCATGATCATCGTGATGTACTTCCGGCCGTGGGCACCAATCGTGCCGACGCACATGTTCTCAATGAACAGGTACAGCTGCTCGAAGCACTGGGTGATCGGGTTCTTGAACACCCGGCTGTTCAGTCCGCCCTTCGCGTAGGACATCAGACCGAACATTGTCGCGAGAGTCAGGATCAGATAGAACAGGAATCCCCAGTAGCTGGGGCCATGGTGTCCTGCGCTGGCCGCGACCAGGGACGGAGCAGATTGGAATAGGGCGTCCATACTCGTTGAGGATGGGCGTCTACGATCGTGTCATCGCCCACCCGATTAGGGCCGAGTATACCAGCCCCACCCCCGCCAGAAACCACGTCCCCGCTAGCTGCCCGAGCCGTTGCGCGTACAAACCGGCGAAGACGAGCAGCGGGAGCTTGACCAAGAAGGCCAGCGCGACGAGCGTCGCTCCCAACCGGGGTGCCGGTTCGCCTGAAGAGGCGTGACCGACGAGGCGGACGGTCAACCAAAGGGCAAGGACGTTGAAGCCGGTGGCCGCAATACCAATGGAAAATCCAGTGGCCCCCAGCGTCCCCCCTTTTGTGTAAGAGGCGGCGCCGACGGCGACAAGTGCGACGGCGAGCAGGACTCCTAGGAGCCGGCTCACTTGATACGGTTGGTGCGGTTCAGCATGAGGATGGCCGCGAAAACGCCCAGTCCCGCGCCAAGCACCGTCATGAGGCCCATCCAGTTGTTGGTGCCGTTCTGGCGATCGATGAGCCAGCCTACGCCCGCTCCGAGCATCGGGAAGCCGATGATGGTGTAGGCGATCGAGAGTCCGAAGCCAAGTCCCCGAGCGCTGGAACGGTCGGCGTCGAGGGCACGTTGCTCTTGCTGCTTGGTCGCTTCGATCCGGCTCTTCGTGTTGCGGGCGTTCTCTTCCAGCGCGCTGAGCCGCGCGTCGAACTCGTCCACGTGGGGCAGGGTCGGCAGGGGCTTGTCGTTCTCCAGTCGAGGCAGCTCGTCCTCGTCCGGCAGCTTCATCGCCTCGAGCTCTTCCCGGATCTTCCGGAACCGCTCTTCGGCATCGTCGCTGGGAAACCGCCCCCCATTGTCTCGCTCGTCCGGCATACCGTAAATGTACCGCTGGAGGGGAAGTGGCTGGGTGGCTGAGTGGCTGCGTGAAAAGGCCCTTGTACTTGGCACGGAGCCACTTAGTCACGGAGCCACTGCCGAGCTTCAGCTACAATAACCCGACGCTCGTCTGCCTTTTCGTCCGTCCTGAACTTACTAGTCGATGGAAGCGCGCTCTCTTGCCACGGAAGTCCAGTTTCTGAAAGGGGTCGGGCCGCGCCCGGCGGTGGCCTTGGCCAAGGCGGGGCTGCACACCGTCGGAGACCTCCTCTACTACCTGCCTCGGCGCTACGAGGACCGGCGCAACATTCCCCCGATTTCGGAGATCCGGCCGGGACAGTGGGTGACGGTGCTCGGCGATCTCAAGCACATCGAGGCCCGACCCACCCGAAACGGGATGGTGGTATTGAAGGCGCTGGTGCGCGACCGAACGGGAAGCGTTGCCCTCACGTGGTTCAACCAGCCTTGGATCAAGCGGGCGCTGGAAAAGTACCAGGGACAGATCCTCGCTTACGGGCAGGTAAAGGAGAGCGGGTCCATGAATCTGGAGATCGCCAGCCCCGAGTGGGAAATCCTTACCGAGGACGACGATCCCGATGAGTTCGCGCGGATTGTCCCCGTTTACCCGTTGACTGAGGGCTTGACCCAGAAGGTAGTCCGCCGGGCGGCACGCTCGGCGGTCCAGTTCTATCTGGACCTCGTGGAGGATCCGCTGCCGCCAGCGCTGCTTCGTCAGCAAGGGCTGCGCGACCTTCGTTGGTGTCTACGCCAGATCCACGAGCCCGAGTCGGAGGCGCTGCGGCTCGAGGCGCGCAAGCGACTCGTGTTCGAGGAGTTCTTCTATCTCCAGGTCACCATGGCCATGCGTCGAGCGGAGACGCATCAGGAGCTTGGTATCAGCTTTCCCATCTCTCGGCTTCTTGAAGGAAGCCGTCCGTCTTCAGACGAAGCGCCCGTCCCGGTAGCAAAGGCATCGAGCCGCCGAGACGCCGCGTTAGCCCGGGCGAAGGCGTCTTTCACCGGTCAGGGAACGCTGACGGCGGACCCGCTTAACGGTACGACGGTCAAGCCGACGGTGCTGGCGCCAGACACGTCGCCCAAGCACCTGTTCGATGAGCAACAGCGAGAGCTCCACCAAGGGGAGCCCCTGTGGGACCAGATCCGGCAGATGCTCCCGTTCGAGCTGACGGATGCCCAAAAGCGGGTAGTGCAGGAGGTCTGGGCCGACATGGAGCGTCCGCACCCCATGAACCGCCTCGTACAGGGCGACGTCGGCTCCGGAAAGACCGCCGTGGCCGCCTGTTGCATGCTCGCCGCCGTCCGAAGCGGCTACCAGGCCGCACTGATGGCCCCGACGGAGATCCTCGCGGAGCAGCACTACGTCAATCTTCAGCGTCTGTTCGAGCCTCTGGGTATCGACGTCGAGCTGTTGGTAGGCAAACAGACGGCGGCCCAGAAGCGTAAGGCGGTGGAGCGGACGGCGACCGGAATCGCCCACATCGCCGTTGGCACCCACGCCCTTATCCAGGAAGGCGTGTCGTTCAAAAATCTGGGTCTGATCATCGTCGACGAGCAGCACCGCTTCGGTGTGATGCAGCGCAAGGCCCTACGGGACAAGGGACTGGGCAACCCCGACGTCCTCGTCATGACCGCAACGCCGATCCCCCGCACGCTCACGATGACGCTCTACGGTGATCTGGAGCTATCGGTGATCGACCAGTTGCCTCCGGGCCGAAAGCCGATCAAGACCCACTGGAAGCTTCCCCACGAGCGGGACTCGGTGTACCAGGGGGTTCGAAAGATGATCGAGCAGGGAAGGCAGGCTTACTTCGTGTGCCCGATGGTCAGCGAAAGCGAGAAGATGCTGACCCAGGCGGCCGAGGATCTGCAGTACCGCTTGAGCAATGGGATTTTCCACGACCTCCGGGTCGGCCTTCTCCACGGGCAAATGAAGCCCAAAGAGAAGGAAGAGGTGATGGAGAGCTTTCGCCGCCACGAACTCGACATCCTCGTCAGCACGACCGTGATCGAGGTGGGTGTCGACGTCCCGAACTCGAGCGTGATGATCATCGAGGACGCCAACCGCTTCGGTCTCAGCCAGCTCCACCAGCTTCGGGGACGCGTCGGCCGCGGTGCTCACCAGAGCTTCTGCGTGCTTATCGCCGACGCCAAGAGCGAAGAGGCGCGGACGCGCATGGAAGTCATGGTCGACACGACCGACGGCTTCAAGATCGCTGAGGAGGACCTGAATCTCCGCGGGCCGGGCGAACTGGCAGGGACGAAACAGTCGGGCAACCTCGACTTCAAGATCGCTGACCTCGTTCAAGACGGCAAGATGCTGGAAGTAGCTCGGCAGGCGGCACTGGAGGTCATCGAGCACGACCCGAGGTTGGAGTCGCCGGAGTTCGCGGGGGTCCTGGAGCGGGTGCGGCAACGCCGGCACGAAATGGCCGTCATCACAATTTCGTGAGGGACGTCAATCAGCCTCAAACCTTAGAGGCTATGTCATCCTGAGGAGCCTGCGACGAAGGATCTCCTCTCGCACACCTGCTGGCAGGTCCTTCGCTCCGCTCAGGATGACATGGCAACTTGATCTCTGCTTCACCATGTACAACGTCCCTTCAATTACTCCCGAACAACTCCACACGGAACTTCAGGGTCCGAACCCACCTCTTCTCATCGACGTCCGCGAAAGCGACGAGTTGGAGATCAGTCGACTGGACCCGATCACGCATATTCCCCTTGGTGACATCCCGGCTCGGCTTGCAGAGTTGGATCGCGATGCCGATATCGTGGTCGTCTGCCGGAGCGGGGGGCGTAGCGGCCAAGCGGTCGCCTACATGCTCCAGTCGGGCTTCATGCGGGTGCGAAACCTCACCAGTGGAATGAACGGCTGGGCTCAAACCGTCGATCCCTCCCTTCCGGTCTACTAGGCCCGGTCTAGAGGTTGTAGGGTCATGCTGCCAGAGCCTGAGCGATCGTGGAGCGGACGGCTTCGCTATCGGGCGTGTCCTGGGGCTTCAGGCGCTTGAAAACCCGGCCATCCTTGCCGATCACGAACTTCGTGAAGTTCCACTCGATCTCTTCGTCTGGCCGGTCGCTGTTGGCGAGGAGCCAGCGGTAGAGGTCGGCTTTGTCGTCTCCGGCGACGGAGATCTTGGTGAACATGGGGAAGGTGACCCCGTAGTTGAGGGAGCAGAACTCTTTGATCTCGGACCCGGCCCCCGGCTCCTGTCCGCCAAAGTTGTTCGCGGGGAAGCCCAGAACCTCCAAGCCCTGTTCTTTAAGCTCCTTGTACAGGGCCTCAAGCCCACGGTATTGCGGCGTCAAGCCGCACTTGCTGGCCACGTTCACCACCAGGAGGACCTTGCCGCGATAGGTGCTCAGTGGCACTTCGCTCCCGTCGATATCCCTCATCGTGAAGTCGTAGATGGAACCGGCTACCGTGCTGCTCATATTCTCATTCTGACAGGGGCTAGAGGCACAAAAGGGGAGGGCCTTTGAGCCCTCCCCATTTGCCTAACCGGTGAAGTGCGCTCCTACTTTTTCTTGCCGAGGGCCAGCGCCACCGCCGACCGCACTTCCTCGCCTTCCGGCTTGTCCTGGGGCTTCAGACGCTTGACAAGCTTGCCGTCTCGGCCCACCACGAACTTGGCGAAGTTCCACTCGACGTCTTCGGTTGGGCGGTCGCTGTTCGCCAGAAGCCACTTGTACAGCTCAGCCGTGTCGTCGCCCTTCACCGAGACCTTGGAGAACATGGGGAAGCTCACCCCGTAGGTCGTCGAGCAGAACTGCTTGATCTCTGCTTCCGCGCCCGGCTCTTGGCCACCGAAGTTGTTCGCCGGGAAGCCGAGGATCACCAGGCCCTTCTTCTTGTGCTCCTGGTAAAGCGCCTCTAGCCCCTTGTACTGCGGGGTAAGGCCGCACTTGCTCGCCACGTTGACGACCAGCAAGACCTTTCCCCTGTACTTGCTCAGCGGCACCGTCTTGCCATCGATGTCCTTGACCTTGAAGTCGTAAATCGACTTGGCCCCCGTGGGCGCGGCGATGGCCGTCTGGGCCGAAGCACCGACGAGGAGGGCGGTGGCGAGGAGGAAAGGCTTCATTAGCCTAGTCTACGGTGTTGCGGTGTTGCGGTGTTGACATCCTGCCGCAATAGCCTAACACCGCAACACCGTGCATCAGGGCATCGTGGCCAACCGGTAGAAGATGTGCGCGTAGATGCGGCTCATCTTGAACAGGTGCTCGACCTTAAGGCGCTCATCGGTTTCGTGGGCGTGACCGTCCCCTTCCCAGGCGGTGCCGATGGCGACCGTGTTCGGAACGGCTCGGGCGTAGGTGCCGCCGCCCATGGTGCCAGGTCGCCGCCGCTCCCCGGTCTCCGCCTCGTAGACGTCCACGATCGCCTGGACCATCGGGTGTTCGAGAGGGAAGTACAGAGGCGGACTGTCTCGGGTGACCTTCAGCTCAAAGCCGCTCTGCAGCTCGGCCAGACGAGCGGTGCAGAGGCTCTGGAGCTTCTCGCCCGTCCAGGTGACGGGATAGCGGATGTTGAACAGAAAGTCCACCCGGCCCTCGACGGCCGTCACGATTCCGAGGTTGTTGGTCAGGTCTCCCGCTACTTCGTCAGAGCCCGCGATACCCAGACCGGCTCCGCCGATGTGGGTCAGGTCGAACATCTCTTCGTAGAAGGTCTGGTCGGGCAGGGGCGCGATCTCGAACAGGAACCGGAGCGTGCGAATCGCGGCCGAATCTCCGTTGAAGGGGCGGCTGCCGTGCGAGGCCTTGCCGACGGAGAACACGCCCAACTCGTCGCCGTCCCAAGCGAAGGTGACGTTGCGGTCCCAACTGTCGGCCAGCTTCGCTTCAACATGAGCGCGGATGCTTGGGGCGACCCGGACCTTTGCTGAACAAGAGTCGATAACGATGTTCGGGCGCTGGCCGCCTTCCAACTCCAAGAGCTCAAAATCGCCTTTGCGGATGGGCACGCTGATTTCCAGATTCGCGATGCCTTTCTCTGCGTGGTACAGCGGCCAGCCTGCATCGGGAGCCACGCCGTACGTCGGCGGCTCCTCTGTCTCGACGTAGCGGGCCACGCACCCGAAGCCCGATTCCTCATTGCAGCCGAACACCTGGCGCATCCGAGCCGGAAGGTTCGGGATGCACTCCTTGATCGCCCGCATCGCGTAGAACGAAGCCATCGTCGGGCCTTTGTCGTCCGTCGTTCCCCGAGCGTAAATGTAGCCGCCGTCGATCTCCGCGCCGAACGGCTCGTGCTTCCAGCCCGGGCCCGTCGGAACGACGTCCAGGTGGCCCAGCGACATGACCAGACGCTCACCCTGCCCGAAGTCCGCGTAACCGATGTGCCCCTCTAGGTCCGTCGTCTTCATCCCGTATTTTTCGGCGAGGGAAAGCGCGAGGTCCAGGGCCTGCCGATTCTCCTTTCCATAGGGAGCATTCGGCTCGGGATCGCCCTCCAACGAGGGAATCCTCAGCATCTGAATCGTGTCGTCGAGCAGTTCCTGCTCATGGGCGCGCAGCCACTCGTGGAGCTTCGAGACGATGGGGTCCGTCATGCCCTCAACTATAGCGTTTCGACCCTTTGGGAGTGCGCGAGGGGCTTCGCACCCTCCCAAAGGCGGGTAACAAAGAGGGATGAGCGTCCAGCAGATTCGGGAGCAGTTCGTCGCGCGATTTGGGGCAGAACCCACGTTGGTCGGGGTGGCCCCCGGACGGGTCAACCTGATCGGCGAGCATACGGACTACAACGACGGGTTCGTCTTCCCGGCCGCCATCGACCGGGTCACCTTTATCGCAGCCACGGTGACCGACGGCCAGACCGAACTGCACTCGGAGCAGACGGGACCCGCGCAAGGCTTCGACGTCAACCAAGTGGAGCCGGGGCAGCTCGAGGGTTGGGGCATCTATCCGGCAGGAATGGGCTGGGCGCTACGGAAGACAGGGAAGACTCTCCCGAACATCCAAGCCGTGGTCAGCAGCGACATCCCGATGGGAAGCGGGGTGAGCAGCAGCGCGGCGCTGGAGCTGGCGTTCGGGGTCGTCTGGAACGAACTGGCGTCGCTGGACTTGTCGAACACGGACCTCGCCAAGTACGGCAAGGTATGCGAGAACCAGTTCGTCGGGGTGAACAGCGGCATCATGGACCAAATGGCCTGCGCCTTGGGGAAGGACGGCCAAGCGATGTTCCTGGACACTCGGAGCCTCGAAATCCAGTACGCGCCGATCCCGCCAGGCCTCGCCGTCGTTCTCTGCGACACGAAGAAGCCGCGCGCGCTTACGGATTCGGCCTACAACGAGCGACGATCCCAGTGCGAAGAGGCGGCCCGGATTCTTGGCGTTCGGGCGCTCCGTGATGCGACCATTGACGGTCTTGAGCCGGCGAAAGGCCAGATGTCCGAGGTCGTCTACCGCCGGGCCCGCCACGTCATCACCGAGAACGACCGTTGCGTCCGCTTCGCAGAAGCTCTCCGCCAAGGTGACACCGCGTTGGCGGGCCAGCTTATGCAAGGTAGCCACGAGAGTCTCCGAGACGATTACGAAGTGAGCTGCCGCGAGTTGGACGCGATGGCGGAGGCAGCATGGGCCGCGCCCGGATGCGTCGGGGCCCGCATGACAGGGGCCGGGTTCGGGGGAGCGTGCGTTGCGCTGGTTCAAAAGGACCAGTTAGAAGTCTTTATCGAGGCCACTTTGACCCCGTATGAGGCGGCCACCGGGCTCGCCGGAGAGGCAATGGCGTGCGAAATCGTGGAGGGAGCGCGGCTTTTAGGCCGCTAATGAAGCTTGTAGTGCGAAGTAACTCGCAAAAAACCTCCCACCCTAAGATTGCCCGTATAAACACCGAAGATACTGTTGTGGTCGCGCAATGAAAGTGCGACCACAACACTGGAAAAAACTGAGGATTCGATTGCTCCTCCTGGTTCGTCTGAAGCCAAAGGAGACCGAGTCGGTTGCTCCAGAACGTGGTTTGTCCGGATTCTCGGACCGAAAAAGAGAGAAGCGAAAAAGATAAATTGGGAAGGGTGGATTAATGTCAACTCCAAATGTAGCGCCGGCAGTAGCTCCCGTCAGGGCGGTGCGCCTTACGAAGCGCGAGATCGAGGTTCTGAGCCTCATTGCGCAAGGCCACAGCAGCAAGGAAGCCGCCGACGCTCTGTACGTTTCAAAGCGAACCGTCGATTTTCACTTGGCGAATATCTACGATAAGCTCCAGGTGAACAATCGCGTTCAGGCTTTTCGCCAGGCAACGCGCTTAGGTCTGATTCCGTTCGAGCCGACCTTCGGCTTCTCCCGCGGCGAGGCGTAAGCTCCTCCCGAGACGGGTCCACCCGGCCCCTCCTTCCACCGGGAAGGAGGGGCTTTGGCGTCTTATCCTCCCTGCGGAGCGGGAAAGAGTGGGGAGCGGGGAGATAGGAATTGGCACTTCCGCTGACTTGGTGATCGTCGGCTCCTGTCTCCTGTCTCCCCAACTCCTCCGCTCCCCACTCTTCCCCTACGATTCCGGCAGGCTGTATCCTGAAGGGCGTGGAGAGCAAGACCATCCGCTACGTTGACGCGAGCCAAGTCCGGGCGACGCGGCCTGATGGGGCCATCCACCTGCGAATCGAGCTCCTCGACGATCGAAGCGTCCTCTCGGGGCGAGTCAAGCGATCGTTCCCGATGTCCAAGCCGAACGAGTACCTGTCAATTCAAGATGGGGCCGGCAAAGAGGTCGCGGTACTGCGGTCAACAGAGGGGCTGGATCGCGAAACGGCGGCTCTGTTCGCGGAAGAGCTGGATCGGCGCTACTTCACGCCGCTCATCGAACGGATCGACCTTCTTCGCCAAGAGGCGGGGATGTGGCACTTCGAAGTCCAGACTCAGCGGGGTCCGGCAGAGTTCTTCGTCCGCAACTGGCGTGACAACGCCCATGAGATCACACCGAACCGGTGGCAGATCCACAGCGTGGACGGGGGCCGGTTCGAAATCGCCAACACGGAGGCCCTCGATCAACGCAGCCAGCGGTTCATGGAACTCCTTCTGTAGGCGGGCCCTTGATCTTCTCTACCCACCCAAGTGCGCGCTCTGCGGCCTCTTGGACGAAGACTCCCCGTGCATCGCCTGTCGCGGCGAGTTCGAGGTCAACGAACCGGCAGTGCGCTACTACGACGCGGGCGTTCCCGGATTTCGCGCAGCCTTATACCGCTACACGGGCCGGTCTGCGCAGGCGGTGCGCCGCTTGAAGTATTCGCGTTCGACGGGCTTAGCCGCGTCCATGGCGACCATGCTGCGCGCCGGGGCCGATGAAATGGGGCTGGAATACGACCTCGTGGTGCCCGTGCCGATCCACTTCACCCGGCGGTGTTCGCGAGGCTTCAACCAGTCAGAGTTGCTCTGTGAGGCTTTCCCCACGGAACGAGTGGACGGGGGATGCCTCAAGAGGATTCGCGCCACCCGCCCGCAGGTAGGTCTAACTCCCGCTGAGCGCCTCACCAACCTTAACGGTGCCTTTTCAGCCGACTCTCGCGTTAGCGGCAAGTCGATCATGCTCGTCGACGACGTCCTCACCAGCGGCCAAACCGCCCACGAATGCGCAACGACTCTGCTTGCCGCTGGGGCGAAGGAAGTTGGCGTCCTCGCCTTCGCCGGCGAAATCTGATTTTGGAGTGAGGCAGCTTGCTGCCTCTTTGGCCCTGGTCTTAGGCTGGCACCGAACGCTCGTCGTCTATGGATGAGTGCCGGGAAAAGAGGCAGCAAGCTGCCTCACTCCAAAACGATCGTGGCGACGGCAAAGGCGGCGATTCCTTCACCTCGACCAATGGATCCGAGACGTTCGTTGGTCGTGGCCTTAATGCTCACGCGCGAGGGCTCCACCCCCATCGCTTCCGACACGACCTGCCGAATACGATCCGCCTGTTTCATGATCTTGGGCGACTCCGCCACCGCGGTCATGTCAAGGTTCACCACTCGCCAACCGGCCGCTGCTAATAAGCTGACTGCGTGCCGGAGGAACGTTAGCGACGGCTCGCCATGCCATCGGGGGTCGGTGTTGGGGAAGTGCTGGCCTATATCACCCATACCGGCGGCGCCTAACAACGCGTCGGTGGCGGCGTGGAGGATGACGTCAGCGTCCGAGTGTCCAGCCAGGGCTGGGTGGTCGGAGAAGGGCACTCCCCCGAGGAAGAGGGTCCGGGACGGGTCGTCCGAGAACGGATGGATATCGTAGCCCATCCCGGTTCGCATCTCGCCCGATCCGGCAATGGCGCGGGCGCGAGCTAGGTCCTCGGGATTGGTGATCTTGAAGTTCGTGGATTCTCCCGGCACGATCAGAGGGTCTACCCCCAGCGCCTCCACGAGTGCCATCTCGTCGGTCAGATGGGCCGAGGCGTTCGTATGAGCGCGCCGCAGCATCTCCACCGTCGCCCCCTGAGGTGTCTGCATGGCCCAAAGGCTGGTACGGTCCAGCGTCGTGACCCCGCCGTCGACCAACTGCTTTATGGTGTCGGTGACGGGTACGGCCGCCGCCGCAGCGCCACGGTCCCTCACCCCCGCGATAACCGCGGAGATGGTTGCGGCGGACACAAAGGGTCGAGCGGCGTCGTGCACGAGGAGGATCTCGGTTTCAGAGGGCACCGCCTCCAGCGCGGCGAGAGAACTCTCCTGCCTGGTTCGTCCGCCTCGGATGCAGGCAAGGCTCTCCACGGCCGAAAGCGCCCCCACATTTTCTTCGGACCCAACGAGCACGATGCCGTCCACTTCGGGATGGGATCGAAAGGCGTCGTACGACCACTGCCAGACCGGCTTGCCTCCAATGGCGACCTGGGTCTTGTCTTGGCCAAAGCGCGTCCCCTGACCAGCGGCCAAAATCGCCGCGACGACCTTCATCCGTGGTTGCGTCGGGGCGCGGGGCGGCGCCGGGGCTGTTCGAACCGAATCGCTTCCTCGTCGACGTCGACCTCAGCGAAGATCATCTTTCCACGTTCCGTTTGGATCACCTGGGAAACGATGACCTCCATCGTCTCACCGATGTGGGGTTGCCCGTTTTCGACGACCACCATCGTTCCGTCCTCCAGGTAGCCAACGCCTTGGCCGACCTGGTTGCCCTCGCGGATGATCTTGAGGGTAAGGGTCTCTTGCGGCAGAATGTTGGTCCGCAACGCCAGCGAGAGGTCGTTGAGGCTCAGCACCTTCAAGTCCTGGAGCGCCGCCACTCGGTTCAAGTTGAAGTCGTTGGTCACGATATCCGCACCCAGCGCCTTCGCCAGTCGAACAAGCCGGGCATCGACTTCCTCATTGGGGTCCGGCGCAAGCTTGTCGTACGTGCCGACCTCCATGGGAAAGTCCGCTTGCATGTGCTTGAGCACCTCCAGCCCCCGCCGGCCGCGCTGCCGACGTAACGCATCGTGGCTGTCGGCGATGTACTGGAGCTCCTCCAAGACGAAGCGGGGAACGTAGAGCTGACCTTCGAGAAAGCCCGTCTTCGCCACGTCGTAAACGCGGCCGTCGATGATCACGTTGGTGTCCAGGATCTTGATGCCACTCCGGCGGTTGCGGCCACGATTCCGGTTCCAAGGCAAGATGTCCGCCATGGACTGGAGCGCGTAGACGGACAGCGCCGATAGGCCGACGGTGATACCAATGATGAGGAGCAGACGGTAGGTGCCAGGAATGTCGAACGCTTGGAAAACCTGGAGCAGCGGGACCGAAGCGATGAGACCTGCGAACACGCCGACGAAGAGGGTGACCCTGTCCCCGATCTCCATCTTGTCCCAGCGCATCCCCAGCTTCTCGAGTCCCCTCAGGAACCGCGAGCCGATAAAGCCGCCAAGGATTGCGCCAAGCAGGGCGAACGGAATGACCATTCCCGCCGTGCCGGGGTTGAAGTTGTCGACCGCAGGAGGCGCGCTGACGGGACCTAGTTGCGGACGCATCATCATCCGCTCCACCGTCTCGTACAGGAACTCCAGGATGGACGGCGCGACCGATCCCATGATCAGCGCCCCAATGAGGGCGAAGAGACCGATCACGCCTGCGCGCGCGGCTCCCTTCGGCCCCATCTCGTAGTGGAGTGGCTCTCCTTTTCCTAACTTGATTCCTTTCATCCGCTACTTCCCAGGCGCGCTCAGCACCTCGATCTTCGCGTTCTCCAACAAAGTGAACGTAAATGCCTTGTCGACGTTTCCGTCGCCGAGTTTAACGTGGACCGCCGAGAGCGCCTCTTCCGGAAGAGTGGAGTCGACGCCGACCCACTGGGTTCCATCCCAAACCTCTGCCCATGCATGATAGAAGAAGGCACCGTCGGCATAGACCATCCCGCTCGCCAGCCGAGTGGGAATTTTAGCCGCCCGCAACAGGGTCGCCGTCAAGATCGCGTAGTCGCGGCAGACGCCCTCTTTCGTATCCAGGACTTCGTCCGCGTTGCGCAGCACTCCAATCCCGGCGTTCGGCTTCATCGTTTGGTAGACGTACCAACGGATCGCGTTGGCTGCTCCTTTGACGTCCTTCCTTTGGCCGACGATCTTTTTAGCAAGGTTGATGAACCTTGGACTTGCCGAAGGAATGTTAAGTGAAGGCTTAAGCCACTCCGACTTTTGCCGCGCCGCTTCGGTTACCGTTGTTCCGGCGCTTGCCCGGGGCGGGTGGATGTCGAGAACCCAGCCGTCTTCGACTTTCCGCAGCGTCTGGTGCTCGTCGGATCGGAGGTTGGAAAGGTCACGGCCGGTGAGCTTGAGCCGGAGGCGCGAGACGCTGCGCGGATTCTCGATCTTTTTGCTGGGGGTGATGCTGGTGGAGAAGCCTAGGTCAGGGGTCACCGTCCCAGGCTTAGCGTCGCTAAGAGCCGCCTCGCGGCTGATCGGGCGCATCTCGATGCCCATGCCGCTCTCCGCCTTCATCAGGTCGCCCTTAGCGCTCAGGTAGACCCGCATCGACGCGCGAGGGTCTACGATCTCGACTAGGGTCGAGTCGTACTCCTTGCCGCCCAAGTTGACCTTCGATTTGCCAAGGAGCTTGACGTCGTTCTTGATGAACGAGACCGTCATGGGGTCTAGCACGTAAAAGCTCTTCGTGCTCCCAACGGCCATGCCGCCGTTCATAACCAAAGTGAGCGGGTCGTCGACGACGGTTCCTGTAGCGGGCATCGGCAGCACCGTCCGGCTCTTCTTGCCGGAGTTATCGATGTCGATCGCCACGTCCGTCTGTCGGAACTGCGCGTCGATGTTCTGGCTCCGTCCGGCACTGGCCATCGAGAACTTCATCCGGAGCGGCTTTCCCGCGGAGCTGAGCCAAGTGGACGAGTCGATCCGAATGTTGAGCGCAGTCCCGATGAGACTTGTGCCCATCACCGTCACCGAGTCGTTTCGCTTGACGGGCTGACCATTAAGCCGATCGTCGGCCGAAGTGTAAGACGAATATCCGATCTTCGAGCCCTGCATAAAGAGACCGAGGTAGGTCGTCTCAGCAGTCGCGAAGGCAGACGCGCCAAGGGCACAAAAGGCAACAAGGGTTCTCATGAGGGCGTACCATTCATACTAACTTCCGCCCTGATCGGTTCGTCCCCGGGAGGTGGAATTTTACGAGAAGGGCCCGTGGGTCTCCTCGGATTTACCGGAACAAGCCACCAAAGGTTACCGTCTGCGGTGATACCCCCAGACGACCTCTTCGGGACCCTGGGGCGTTCGACCTTGCTTGACAGCCCATCCTCTGCGCAAGTAGAGTCGCAAGGCCCCAGTAGCCGAGAGAGTGGAAGGGCATCATCCGCGTAGAGAAGCAGTTAGGCCGCCGAGGGGCGGAGTGAAGGGAAATGGCCAAGAAACTCGTCATCGTCGAATCGCCTGCTAAGGCGAAGACCATCGGGAGCTACCTCGGGAGCGACTACGAGGTGCAAGCCAGTGTTGGGCACATTCGTGACCTTATGCCCAACGCCAAGGGGCTGCCCGACGAGCTGCGTAAGAAGTGGTGGTCGGACTACGCCGTCGACGTCGACAACGACTTCGAGCCCTTTTACGAGGTGCCTGCCGAGAAGGCAGCGCAGGTGCGAAAGCTGCGTGAGGCGATGAAGGGGAAGGACACCCTCGTGCTCGCGACGGACGAAGACCGCGAGGGCGAGGCCATCTCATGGCACCTCCTCCAGGTCCTCAAGCCGGGCAAGAACGTCGTGATCAAGCGCATCGCCTTCCACGAGATCACGAAGGACGCGATCATGCGCGCAATGGACAATCCCCGCCAGGTCGACACAAACCTGGTCGAGGCCCAAGAAACCCGACGCATCCTCGACCGGCTGTACGGCTACACCCTGTCCCCCGTCCTGTGGTCGCGGGTGACCAAGAACCTGAGTGCCGGTCGGGTCCAGAGCCCGGCGGTGAAGCTGATCGTCGAGCGGGAGATCGCCCGCCGGAATTTCCGGTCTGCTAGCTACTGGGATCTGCGGGCCGAGCTGAGCTCCGACGGTCAGCGCTTCGCGGCGGACCTGAAGTCGATCGACGGCGTCCGCGTCGCTAGCGGCAACAACTTCGACGACACGACGGGCGAGCTCAAGGCGGAGAAGGGACAAAAGGTCGTCCTCCTTGAAGAGGCCCGAGCCCGTTTGCTCGCCGACGCCGCCCGTGACGCTCGCCCGTACAAGATCACTCGCCTCGACGCGACCGAGGGCCAAGAGCGCCCGGCGGCACCGTTCATGACGACGACGCTGCAGCAGGACGCGAACCGCAAGTTCGGGTTTAGCGCGGATCGGACGATGCGGATCGCCCAGACCCTCTACGAAGGCGTCGACCTCGGTGGGGAACAGGTTGGCCTCATCACCTACATGCGCACCGACAGCCTCACGCTCAGCAACGAGGCGCTCGGACGTTTGCGCGACCTGATCGGCCGCGACTACCCCGACAGCCTCCCAGACAAGCCGCAGAACTATACGAGCAAAGTCAAGAACGCCCAAGAAGCCCACGAGGCGATCCGGCCTACCGACCCGAACCGCCGTCCGCAGCAGATCGCGAAGTTCCTGAGCGAGGACCAGCTCAAGGTGTACACGCTCATCTGGCAGCGCACGGTCGCGTCGCAGATGAAGCCCGCTCGGGTTCTTAAGACCGAAGCCGACGTAACGGTCACCGTCCCGACTCCCGAAGGTCCCAGCACGCTGACCTTCCTCGCCACCGGCAAGCAGATCCTGTTCGAGGGCTTCCTGCGGGTTTACAGCGAGGGCCGCGACGATGATGCCGCCGATCCGAAGGAGCGCAAGCTTCCTCGCCTGGAGAAGGGTCAAGAGGTCGAGCCGCACGGCGTGGAAGCCCTGGGCCACCAGACGAAGCCACCCGCCCGCTATACCGACGCCACCTTGATCAAGAAGCTTGAAGAGCAGGGGATCGGCCGCCCGAGTACTTACGCCTCGATCATCTCCGTCATCGTCGATCGCGGCTACGTCCGCAAGGTTGGCAAGCAGCTCGTGCCGTCGTTCAAGGCGTTCCTGACCATGGAGGTCCTGGAGAAGAACTTCGAGGAGCTGATGGACCTCGGCTTCACGGCTCGCATGGACGAGGCCCTTGATGAGATCAGTGAAGGGCGGGCGAACAGCAAGCGCTACCTCCACGACTTCTTCCTCGGCGATGGCAAGAAGGGGCTAAAGCCCATGGTCGACGAGCGCAAGCGCGAGATCCCCTACCCGGCGTTCATCGTAGGCGTTCACCCCGAGACGAACGAGCAGATCCTGGTCCGCAATGGAAAGGACGGCAGCCCCTTCCTGCAGGTAGGAGAGGAAGGCAACAAGCGGTACGCCAACGTGCCGGAGGACCTCGCCCCCGCCGACCTCACGCTCGAGAAAGCCCTGGAACTGCTTAATCAGAAAGCGGCCCCCGCCGAGTCGGTCGGTTTTGACCCCACAACGGGTCGCCAACTCCTGCTGAAGAACCGGCAAGGCTTCTACCTGGAAGTGGAGCGCACGCCTGAGGAGATCGAGAACAAGGTCAAGCCGACCTGGGTTTCTCTTCCGCCAAACGTTGATCCCCGCCAGCTCTCGCAGGAGGACCTGAACTTCCTCTGCAACCTACCGAAGACCGTGGGCAAGAACCCCGAGACGAACGAGCCGATCCTGTTCAAGGTAGGCAAGTTCGGCGCGTACATTGAGAGTGGCACCGAGCGGCGAACCGTCGAGGATTGGCGGCGAGCGGAGAGCATGACCGTAGACGAGGCAATGGAGATTCTCCGCCAGCCCAAGTTCCGCACGGCTCGCTCGGCTCCGGCGGCGCTGAAGGAGTTTGGCGAGTTGGAGGGAGCGGCCGGTCCGGTCCGGGTCCTGAGTGGCCGCTTTGGCCCCTATGTGACCGATGGCGAGACGAACGCTACGTTGCCGCGAGGGATGGACCCAGCAACGGTGACGGAGGAGCAGGCCCAGGAACTGTTGCGGGCTCGTCGCGAGGCCGGTCCGTCCACGAAAAAGAAGGTGGTTCGTAAGAAGTCGACAGCCAAGGCTGCGGCGGCGAAGCCCAAGACAAAAGCGGCTGCCAAGCCGAAAGCCGCCTCGACCACGAAAAAGAAAGCGTGAGTCTGACGGTTCGTGTGGTCGACCATGGGTCGGAGGATTACGAGGCGTGCGTTGAGCTACGCCGCGAGATCCTTCGACGCCCCCTGGGCCTCGACTTCTCGCTGGAGCAACTCCAGGGGGAAGACACGGACACCCACGTTGCCGCGTTCGATGGTGAAGAACTGGTGGGCTGCCTCGTCCTGACTCCTCAAGAGCAGGATCTCAAGATGCGACAGGTCGCGGTGGCAGTCAACCGCCAAGGCACGGGCGTCGGCCGAAACCTAGTCAAGGCCAGTGAAGAGATTGCGGCTGAGCAGGGTTTCGCTCGCATCACGCTCCACGCCCGGGATACGGCCATCCCCTTCTACGAGCGCCTGGGCTATCAAGTGGAAGGGGAGCCGTTCGTCGAGGTCGGGATCCCGCATCGGGCAATGTCGAAGTCGATTGGGCGGTGACTTAAGCCAACGGAACGGCGGTCTGGTCCGTCCTGTACTTCTGGATCAGACCGATCGCATCCTCGCGATCTTTCCATCCGTGGATCTCTACCGACTTTTCCTCGAGCTGCTTGTACACCTCGAAGAAGTGGGTGATTTCCTTCGCGGTGTGAACGTTCAGTTGATCGAGGCTCGTGCGGTAGCCGAAGCGGGGGTCCTTGAGGGCGACCGCAAGGATCTTCTCGTCGGGACCCTTGTCGTCCGTCATGTAGAGAACCCCGATAGGAGCCGCTTCGATGACGCATCCCGGGAAGGTGGGATGCGAGAGAAGGACCAGCACGTCGAGGGGGTCGCCGTCTAGGTAGTGGGTCTGCGGAATGTAGCCGTAGTCGAAGGGATAGAACAGCGGCGAGTAAAGGACGCGGTCGAGTTTAATGATGCCCGTCTCCTGATCGACCTCGTACTTGTTCGTCGATCCCCGGGGGATCTCGATCACCGCGTTGACTTGTTCCGGGGCGTTGGGGCCGATAGACGCATGGCGTAGGGACATCGCGGAAGAGGTTACCGGACCCAAGGCTTATGCCTTTGGGAAAGTAGCCTCAACCACCTGGGGGCCCGACGTGGAACTGGGTCGTCAGACCAGCTCGCCGCTCAAGCCCCACTGGTGCGCGCCCGTCGCCCGCACCCGCGCCAGCCGCCCAATCCGGGCATCGGATCCCGGGAAGTGGACCATCTTGAACTCTCGGCTGTACCCCTGGAGCATCCCCGGATTCTTGGGCGACTTTCCTTCGACGAGCACCTCGAACTCGCGACCGACCAAGGTCTCGTTGATCTCGCACGTGATCCGGTTTTGGAGGTCGATGAGGCGGTTCAGGCGCTCCTTCTTTACCGGCTCAGGAACCTGGTCCTTCCGGTCCCCCGCCGGAGTGCCGGGGCGGATGGAGTAGGCGAACATGTACGCCCCGTCGAACCGGATCTCTTCGAACGCCCGCATCGTGTTCTCGAACTGCTCATCCGTCTCACCAGGGAAGCCGACGATCACGTCCGTCGTAATTCCGATTCCGGGCACCGTGCCTCGTAGTTCCTCAACGATCCGGCGGTAGCTGTCCAGGGTGTACACGCGCCGCATCTCCTGCAGCATCGCATCGTCGCCGGACTGGAGAGGCAGGTGCACGTGCTCCATCACCGGCGGGCAGTCGCGAATGGTCTGGATCAGGTCGCTCTTGAAATCACGGGGGTAGGGGGACGTGTACCGGATTCGCTCCAGACCCGGAATCTCGCTGAGTTGCCAAAGCAATTGGCTGAACGGCACTCGCCCTTCCAGAAGGTTCTTTCCATAAGAGTTCACCGTCTGCCCGAGCAAAGTGATCTCCTTCGTTCCCCCCTCGACCAGTCGGGAGACTTCTTCCAGAATGTCCTCGGTCGGACGCGATCGCTCTCGTCCCCGGGTAGCCGGGACGATGCAATACGTGCAGAACTTATCGCAGCCGTACTGGATGGGCACGAACGCCTTGAGCTTGGCCGCCCGGCCGAGGTGCCGCTGGGGCACATCCTCGACGACGGAGCCTTTCCTTTCAGGCAGCTCGACTCGCTTCTGGAACCGTCGCTTCTGCGCCGCTTCCTCCACGAGCCCGGGCAGGAGGCCGAGGTCGCCCGTGCCGAGAACGAAATCCACATGGGGAGCCCGCCGGCGGATCTCGTCTGCCCGAGCTTGCGCCATGCAGCCGCAGACCCCGATGATGAGATCCGGCCTGCCCTTCTTAAGCGGGACCAACTCGCCCAGCATAGAGAACGCCTTATCCTCGGGCTTCTTGCGCACCGAGCAGGTGTTGAGAACGATAACTTGCGCCTCTAAGAGGGAGTTCGCGCGCTCGAAGCCGATGTCCTCTAAGTAGAGGCCCATTTGCTCACTGTCCTCTTCGTTCATCTGGCAGCCCCAGGTCTGGACGAAATACGTCCCGCGCCGGGTGCGCGGGCGCTCGGCGAGGGCGACATTGCCAGGCTTGAGGAGGGGAACCATCGGCCCCCAGAGGATACCTGCCGCCCGCTCGGTGCAGGTTTCAGGGCCGATGCTGCTATTTATGGGGCACCAACGGCGCGGCGGCCCTGTTGCATGGAAAGTCCTATGAGTCTGCGAACGTATAATCCAACCGTGAAGGCGGTCGTTCTTAACCGTGTCCTAGTCGTTCTTGGTTTTATTGGCATCTACATCGCAGGGCTGCTGAGCCTGGAGAAGATGCTCAACATCGAGCTGCCCTGCGGTCCCAGCGGCGGCTGTGCGACCGTCTCGAGCCATCCATCCGCTTTCTGGCTCGGCCTCCCGGTTGCCTACTTCGGCCTGTTCGGGTATCTCGTGCTCACCTTGATCGCCGTGCTCAGGGCGATCCAGCCCGCGGATGAGATGAAGCCCCTGGTCACCCTGGGCTACATCATCTCGGCGATCGGCGCGGCGCTGAGTCTGTACCTGCAGTACACGGCGCTGTTCGTCATCAAAGCGGTTTGTCCCTTCTGCCTTGCTTCCGCGATCACGATGATCCTGACGTTGATCTTCCATGCTCTGCTCGCGCAAGCCGTCCGGACCTCCGAAGCGGCGCCTGCCGCGGCGGGTGCGGCACCGGGGGAGAGCCCTTACGCTCGGCCGGAGGAACAGGTGGTGGAGAACCCGTCGCGCCGCTCGAAATTGGACGTCGTCTTGCCGATCGCGTTAGCGCTTGCCGTACCCACGATTCTCTTTGCTCAGGCGAGCTCGATGAAGCAGGCCAATGGGACCACGAATCTAACCGAGGAGAAAAAACAAGTTCCGCTGATTCCCGATCGGCCCAATCAGTACGGAGCCGCCAACGCCCCGATCACCATCGTCGAGTGGGCCGACCTCTGCTGTCTCTCTTGCCAGCGCAACGCGCCCAAGATCAAGGAGTTCATCAACCAGCATCCCGGCCGCATCCGAGTGATCTTCCGGCACTTCCCGCTGCCCATGCACAAGCAAGCTTCGACGGCTGCCGCAATGGCGGAGTACGCCGCGGACAAGGGCAAGTTCTGGGACTTCGCCATGGCGGTGATGGCGCCCGAAAAGGAACCGCAATCCGTCGACGAGCTGCTGGCCGCGGCCAATACCGCCGGGCTGAACATCGAGGACATGCTCAAGCGGATGGAAAACGAAAAGGATCCCATCTACGAGCGCATCAAGCGGGACAAGGAAGCGGCGCACCAGCTAGGCATCAGCAGCACTCCCACCTTCCTCGTCATGGCTCCAAATATGGAGACGAAGGTGGCCCGGGCCAATGCGGTCTTCGAAATGCTGTCCAGTCCCGAGTACCGAAAGATCCTCGAGGGAAAGTAAGCCATTCCTAAGCCTTCCGTGTTGGTCGCCATGTCGGGCGGTGTCGACAGCAGCGTTGCCGCCGCGCTTCTTGTGAAGCGCGGCTACGACGTTGTGGGGTTGACGATGCAGATCTGGCAGGAAAGCCAGACCGATCCCCGCCACGCTGGCTGCTGCTCGCTCGGCGCGGTGGAGGACGCCCGGCGCGTTGCCCGCGTCCTCGGGATTCCGCACTACGTGATGAACCTCAAGGAGGAGTTTCGCGCTTCCGTCATTGAAAACTTTATCGACGAGTACGCGGCGGGGAGGACGCCCAATCCCTGCGTGCAGTGCAACAAGCACGTCAAGTTCGAGGTCCTGCTCAAGAAGATGCGTGAGCTTGGCTGCGACAAGCTCGTGACGGGCCACTACGCTCGTGTCCGGTACGACCGGGCCGCCGACCGATACCGCTTGATGCGGGCGCGAGGCGACGAGAAGGACCAGAGCTACGTTCTCTACATGCTCGACCAAGATCAGCTACGCCAAACCTGGTTGCCCTTGGGCGACATGCCCGGCAAACAGGCCACCCGTCAGCTCGCCGCAGACCTCGGCCTGCACTTGGCGAACAAGCCAGACTCCCAGGAGATCTGCTTCGTCAGCGAGGCCGGCGGCTATAGCGAGTTTCTCCAGAAGAGCCGCCCGGAGATTTTTCGCAAGGGAGAGGTTGTTGACACGGCGGGAAGGGCTGTCGGCGAGCATGCGGGCGTTGCCGCCTTCACCGTAGGGCAGCGCCGAGGCATCGGCGTCTCGTCTTCGCGGCCGCTGTACGTCCTGGAGCTATTGCCCAAGGAAAACCGTGTCGTGGTGGGTGAGGCCGACGCGTTGCTCCGGAACGAAGTGCACCTCGACGATGTGCACTGGGGCACGATGTCCCCCGACGACAAGCCGGTCAGGGTCGAAGCCAAGATCCGCTACAACATGGCTCCGCAACGCGCGACCCTGTTCGGCGGCGACAAGCCCAGTCTCCGGTTCGATAAACCCGTCCGTGCCGTCACCCCCGGCCAGATCGCCGTGGCCTACCGAGGCAAAACGGTCGTCGCCGGGGGCACGATTCGCGGGTAGTTCCTTAGGACCGAGGGGACCTTACTCGGTGCCTGGCCCTGATGGTCAGCGCACTTTTCACTCTTCAGCCTTAGGTTTCGGAGCGACCGTGTCTCGATACCGATCCGCGACTTCTTTGTCTCGCTTTGCCCAACGCGAGAAAAGGATGAAGGCGATGATCACGGGAATAAGAACCGCCGTCACGCCAATGACGATAATGCGTGTGAGTTCCTGTTCGCTCATCGATTGGGCGTTTTTTCCTCCGAAGCAGGCGAAAGCCAGACCGCTTTCCCGTCTTGCCGAGCAACCACCTCGTGGCCAAGGCGTTGGTGGTGCGCGAGCGTCTCGTCAACGGCCCGACTGACCTGCTCGTCGTCCGAAAACCGCTCCGCGATCCGTTGCCGATCTGTCTCGCTCATGCTTCTCTTTGCGCCGCCAGCCCCTCCCAGACCTCGGGCTGCTTGATTCGAACAGGACCACTGACAGAACGCCGCGCGATGAGGGTAGGCCGGGTCGTGGAGTTATCGTACATCCGCCAGGTGTCCACAAGGGGCGCGTCCAGGCGGAAAAAGTTGCGCAGAACAGACTGGAAGCGGCGAACCGTCTCTTCCGGCACACAGTGCCGGCCGTTTTGCACTCGGCCTAACACGCGCTGGACCGCGAGATCGGTGCTGGGGAGCCAGAAGAAAACCAGGTGGACCTGGTAGCCCTGCTTGCGCCAGGAGCGGAGCCGGTGGTCCAGCATCTTGGCAGCCAACGTAGGTTTGAGGGCGAAGCCTTCCTGGCGGGATTCCAACACCTCGACCCGCTCCAGAAGGTACCGGCCGGCGTTGATGTCGCCGCTCGTGCCGGGTTAACCGCTTCGCACCTGGGCGATCAGGTCGGCGTTGACGAACGCCGTGTCCGGCGGCAGCAGCTTCTTGGCGGCAGTAATCATTGCCGGATCCGTTAGGTCCGGCAGTGATTACTGCCTTAGGCGGTAATGGCACTACGACTGAGCGCCGTGGGCTTGCAGGGCCGCTTCAAGTTCTTGGTCGTCGGGTTCGATCAGCACGTGCCCATCCGGGAAATCCAAGACCGGGATGGTCTGGCCGCCGTGGTTGGCCTCTTCCACTCGTCGCTTCGCGTCCTCGCTCACGTCCACATCGTGGTACTCGTATGGCACCTTGAGGTCGTCGAGGCGGGCGCGGGTGTTTTGCGTGTCGTGGCACCACGAGGCTCCATAAACGGTGAGGCGATGGCTATCCATGGAAAGTAGGACGGTGCCGAAGCAGGTCCGGGTCCTGTTCCGCAAATTTTACAACTACGTGAAATATTGCGCCCCACACCGCAATAACTCGTGCTATACTAATCTTCGTGCAGCCGGGTTCTGGGGAGAGCACCCGGCTGCACGTTTCCAAGTCGCTTGGGAGAGCACGATGAGGATGTTTTACAAGGAGAGCTCGATCAGCAATGATTCGAAGGCTAAGGCGATGCGCGACTTCACGGTTATCCCGCCATTGGGCGAGGT
>Ga0216301_1000063_pt1 | contig 27467 bp, 19 predicted proteins | sample 4hB_Boncat_minus_FD_156203 | JGI IMG/M metagenome (GOLD analysis project Ga0216301, IMG submission 156203) | Terrestrial sediment cell enrichment communities for BONCAT metagenomics from Utah, United States - 4hB_Boncat_minus | ecosystem: Environmental > Terrestrial > Deep subsurface > Rock...
GCTGTGGGGCGCGTACGGACCGGCTACGTGATCCGCGACGAGCACCTGGGTGCCCCGACAGATGCCTTCAGCTTTGAACGAGGCCAACATGTACCAGCGCCCCTGATATGCGTGTACCTCGGGAGCCCAGAAGTTGTGGGTGGCCCAGAAGCCGCTCGGCGGGCGGAAGACGGGAAAGGGTCCCTCCCAGTGCTCCAGGTCGGCGCTTCGGTAGACGTCGAATCCGTCGCCGCCTTCCCAAGCGGTTGAGCCGGTGGTGCCGAACATGTAGTAGCGGCCTTCTTCGGGGACGGGCACCACGAAGGGGTCGCGGAGGTGGATGTCGGTGCATCGCATGTGGCCGTCAGAGTACAGCGTTGGGCAGAAAGGGTGCCTGCGCCAAGATAGGCGATGGCGCTCTTTCTGCCAGGGGGCTTCGTTCAGAACATCCGCGCGATCCATGGGCGGGATGGTGAAGCATGGCTGAGCGAATTGCCTCGGCTGATCCGCGAGTACGCCGACCGCTGGTCCCTTGGTGTCGATGCCGCGTTTCCGAACCTGAGCTACAACTACGTCGCCCCCGCGACCCGCGTCGACGGGACTCCCTGCGTTCTGAAAATCGGAATGCCGACGGACATGGAGAGACGGACGGAGGCCGAGGCCTTGCGGATCTACGATGGGCGCGGGATCTGCCGGCTGCTGGAGGCGGATTTGGACCAGGCAGTTGCGCTGATCGAGCGGTTGCTGCCGGGGACTTCCCTGGCGTCCACCTGGACGCCAGAGGATGACGACCACGCCACTGCCGTCACCGCCGAGGTAATGCAAAGCCTCTGGCGACCGGCAGAGGGTTCTCTACCTACCCTCGAACGTTGGACGCGCAGCCTTCGCGAGTGTCGCCAGGGGCCGTTGCCGCCGCCCATGGTGGACCGGGGACAGCGACTGTTGCGCGAGCTCCTCGACTCGGCGGGCAACCCGGTGCTCTTGCACGGGGACCTCCACCACGACAACATCTTGCGGGCCGACCGCGCGCCGTACCTGGCCATCGACCCAAAGGGGATCCTAGGAGACCGCGGATTCGAAGTGGGAGCGATGGTCCACAACCCGGACCCGCACCGCCTAACGCGGCCCCTTCTCCACCGACGCATCGACCAACTGGCCGAAGCGCTGGGGATGGATCGGGAGGTCGTCCGCAGTTGGGGTTACGTCCACTGCGTGCTCGCGGCGGTCTGGACGGTCGAGGACGCGGGGGATGGGGCAACCGGATGGGAGCCCGTGGTGGCCTGTGCCGAAATGCTGGGGTGAGGTTTGCGGGGAAAAGGGCGAGCTTGCCCGTTGCGAAAATTACCGGGCGGCCGTACCATAGACGCCGGAGACTCTATGGCAAAGTCGCTCGGCTCTTACGCACTAATCATCCTCCTCTTTATCGCCGTCGTTTTTGGCGTCCTCCAAGCCGGATCCGGCATCGGCGTTCCTCCTCCAGTGGCCACGGCGGACAGCAGTCCGTTCAGCGGCATCTTGGAGAACCTGAATGCGCCGCTCAGCCTGTTGTTGATGCAGGTGCTTCTCATCGTTGTGGCGGCCCGCCTCGCCGGCGCGTTGTTCACCCGTATCGGTCAGCCGGCGGTCGTGGGAGAGATGATGGTGGGAATCGCCCTCGGCCCTTCCCTCGTTGGAGCCCTCTTCCCCGAATTCAGCGGGTTCGTGTTCCCGAAGGCGAGCTTGGGCAACCTGTCGCTGCTTAGCCAGATCGGGATCCTGCTGTTCATGTTCGTGGTGGGCATGGAGCTGGACACCCGCCTTTTGAAGCAGAAGGCGCACTCGGCGGTCTTGGTCAGCCACGCCAGCATCGTCTTCCCCTTCCTGCTGGGCCTGACTTCATCGCTGTGGCTCTACAAAGACTACAGCGGCGGAAACACGTCGTTCCTGGCGTTTGCCCTGTTCATGGGCATCGCCATGAGCATTACCGCCTTCCCGGTGCTGGCACGGATCATCCAAGAGCGTGGCCTCACCGGCAGCCACCTCGGCACCACGGCCATTACATGCGCGGCGGTCGACGACGTAACGGCTTGGGGAGCGCTCGCCTTCATTGTCGCGCTTGCGAAGGCCCAGAACCTTGCGGGCTCCGCCATTACAGTGGTGCTGACGGTCGTGTTCGTGGTGCTGGCTTTGGGGATGCTCCGTCCGGCGCTTCAGAAGATGGCGGACCGGCTGCCCGACATTGGCAAACCGGACAAGGGGACGACGGTCGCCGTGCTCGTCGCGGTTTTCGCTTGCGCGCTGGCGACGGAGGCTATTGGCATCCATGCTCTGTTCGGAGCGTTTCTAGCGGGGGTGGCGATGCCGAAGGACGAGCCGTTCCGCGACTTTCTGCGGCACCGGCTGGAGTATTTCAGCACGCTGTTCCTGCTGCCCATCTTTTTCGCCTTCACCGGGCTGCGAACCCAGGTCGGCCTGCTGAGCACGCCGATGGACTGGGCAGTGTGCGCGTTCCTCCTGTTCATCGCGGTGCTGGGCAAGTTTGGCGGCAGTGCGGTGGCGGCGCGAATCACGGGCCTGTCGTGGCGCGACTCGGCGGCGATCGGGGCGCTGATGAATACGCGGGGCTTGATGGAGCTGATCGTGCTGAACCTGGGGCTGGACCTCGGGGTTCTCTCGCCGAAGGTGTTCGCGATGCTCGTCATCATGGCGGTCGTGACGACCCTGAGTACCGGGCCCGTGATTACGGCGCTCGGACTAGGCAATGCGGCCCGCCGAAAGGCACCGGAGGGCAGCGCGGTCGTTTCGTAGCCGAGGTGATCGGTGTAGCGGCGGTTGTCGCCGCTGCACCGATTGCTACAGTGACCCTTCGGGTAGGGTCGCGAGAAACTCTTCTTCCGTCAGGACCCGTACGCCGAGGGACTCGGCCTTGGCGAGTTTGGAACCCGCTCCGGGACCGGCGACTACGAAGGCAGTGTTCTTACTGACACTGCCAGCAGCCTTGCCGCCGTTTTTCACGACGAACGCCTCGGCGTCTTCGCGGGTGAAGCGCTCTAGCTTGCCGGTGAAGACGACGGTTTGGCCCGTGAAGAGGTCGCCGGTGGGGGCTTCGCCCTCGACAGGGCGCACACCCAGCTCAAGGAGTTCGTCGACTATGCGGCTGTTGGTCTCGTCCTCGAACCACTGCTGGATCTCACCCGCGGTGCGGGGGCCGATGTTGGGGACGGCGAGTAGGGTTTCGTAATCGGCCTGGCGGATCGCTTCGAGGGTGCGCAACTCGCGAGCGAGGTCCTGGGCTCCTTTCTCACCCACCTCGGGGATGCCGAGGGCGAAGACGAACCGGGCGAGGGGTCGTTCCTTCGACGCGTCGACGTTGCCCAGGAGGTTGTCGACCGACTGCTGGCCGAGGCGCTCAAGGTTGACGAGGGTCTCGCGGTGGTCCTTTAGCCGGTAGATGCTGGGGATGTCCTTGAGCAGGCCCAGCTCGAGGAAACGGTCGATCAGCTTTTCGCCGAGGCCGTCGATGTCCATCATGCGGCGACCGACGAAGTGTTGGATCTTCATCGCGGTCTGGGCGGGGCACTCTCGGTTCGGGCAGCGAAGGACCACTTCCCCCTCGCGGCGGGTGAGAGTTGCCTCACAGACCGGGCACGTCGTTGGGGCCTCGGGTACGGGAGGGTCGCCTTCCCGTTTTTCGAGGACGGGGCCCACGACTTCGGGGATCACGTCGCCTGCGCGCTGGACGATGACCACGTCGCCCTCGCGGACGTCCTTGCGGCGGACCTCGTCGAAGTTGTGGAGGGTGGCCCGACTGACGGTGACTCCGCCTACGACTACCGGCTCCAAATCAGCAACCGGGGTGATGCTACCGGTGCGGCCGACCTGGGTGAAGATGCGGTTCAGGCGGGTGAAGGCTTGCTCGGCGGGGTACTTGTAGGCGATGGCCCAGCGGGGGCCGCGGGCGGTGAAGCCGAGGGCGTCTTGCTGGTCGAGGTCATTGACCTTGATAACGACGCCGTCGATGCCGAAAGGAAGGTCGTTGCGGAACTCCTGGGCGTGCCGAACGAACTCCAGGAGGCCGTCTACCCCCTGGACCACTCGAGGCTCGGTGCGCGTGGCAAACCCAAGGTCCTTGAGCCGCTGGAGGATCTCGCCTTGGGTGTTCGCGAGACGGCGGAGGATGCCGTGCTGGCGGGCGGACTCGGTGGTCTCAGCTTGATCAGGCGAAGGCTTTTCGAGGCTGGGGTCCGCGTCCAATTTCTTTAGCTCGACGAGGCCAACGCCGTAGGCGAAGAAGTTCAGCTTGCGCTGGGCGGTAAGGCGGCTGTCGAGCTGGCGGAGGCCGCCGGCGGCGGCGTTGCGGGGATTTGCGAAGACTTGTTCACCACGCTCGGCCCGCTTGAGGTTGATCTTCTCGAAGGTCTCTTTCAGCATCACGACTTCCCCGCGCACTTCGATGCGTCCCAAGAGGGGCTCGCGGAGGCGGAGGGGGATGCCGCGGATGGTGCGGGCGTTGGGCGTCACCTCTTCGCCGGTGGTGCCGTCGCCGCGGGTGGCGGCGGTCTGGAGGACGCCGTCGACGTAGGTGAGAGAGAGGGAGGCTCCGTCGAATTTAAGCTCCGAGTAGTACTCGGTAGGGCCGTCGGTGCCGAGGGCACGGTGGACGCGGTCGTCGAAGCCCTTTAGCTCGTCTTCGCCGAACGCGTTGTCCAGAGAGAGCATGGGGACGAGGTGGCGGTGGGGCTTGAACGCGGATACTGGCGGCGCGCCTACTCGGAGGGTGGGAGAGTCCGGGGTGATGAGCTGAGGATTCTGCTCTTCGAGGTCCTGCAGTTCCCGGAACAGGTGGTCGTACTCGGTGTCACTGATCTCTGGAGAATCGAGCACATAGTAGCGGTAGGCGTGGTGCTCGATCTGGCGTCGAAGCTCCTCGGCGCGGACGGCGGGATCCATCGGAGACGAGCATACCGCTGCCGCGTCCCAGGTTCAGGAGGGAACAATCTAGACAAAATCTGAGTCGCGGCTTCATGCGATCCGTTCGACGCACAATGGGTTGGGGTTGCGCCGCTACGGCATTTGTGTCCCTCTTTCTCGCCGCTCGGCCCGAGGCTGAGCCTCCGAAAGTTAAGCGATCGGTCAGCAGTCATGGCTCGCGAGCCCAGCGGCTGGTGAGCCATCCCGCGCCTCGATCGTTCATGCCCGCAGCGCATGAGAACCTGCCGCCGATGAAGAGTCGGGAGTTCCAGCGAAGGGTCCGGAAGATGGGACTCGATCCGTCGGAGGTGGCGAAGTTTGCGAATTTAGAGCGAGAGTTGCAGGCGAGCGCGCCGGCGACGGACCTCGTCGCCAAGTAAGGATCCGGTCGAGGGGCAGGGGCTGCCTCTTCATCATAGACGGGTTCGTAGCATCGAGTTGCTACGGCCAAAGGCCCTGTAGCCTCGGCTCCGCGTTGTGAGCAACCCTTTGCCTACGCCTGCTCCCTGGAGAATGGGGCGCGCAGGAAGGACCTGCGGCCACACGGCCGTTGGCCGTGTCGGGGAGCCTCTTCCACTCCACCCTGTTGGGAGAGGTCCTTCGTCGCGGGCTCCTCAGGATGACATGACTGGGGGGACGAATGGCCCGCTAGACACTGCTTGACGCTCTGCTAGTCCTCCATCGCTGCTTCGAGGATTCCATCGGCAACGAAGATTGGAGCGTCGAATCGTACGGCCATGGCGATGGCGTCGGAGGGGCGAGCGTCGATCTCGTGCTCCTCCTTCCCTTCTTTGATGTACAGCTTCGCGTAGTAGATCGTGTTCCAGAAATCGTCGATGACGACCCGGTCAAGGGTCACGTTCAGTCGGTCCAGCACGTTGCGCAGCAGGTCGTGGGTCATGGGCCGGTCGGGCCGGGTGTTCTCTAGGACGAGTTGGATCGCCTGCGCCTCGAACGGACCGATCAGGATCGGCAGCTTTCGCTCGCCGTCGGAAACCAGGACAAAGCGAGAGATCTGGCCGTTGTTCTCCGCGGCGAACACCCCTTCGATCTGCACCTCGATGAGCTCGCCCATCGCCCCCGGGTCACGCTCCGGAGCGGAGCCTTCGTAGGGGAAAAAGGGGGGTGGCTCGTCCAGATTCTCTGGTCCTTCGCCTTCTTCGAATTCCTCAGGCATGGTGGTTAAGATACCTAGTAGCGTGTTTATCGTTCCGTGGGGTTGGCAGATCGCCGGGGCAGGGACGTTACCTAGCATTGCCGAAGGGAAAGCGCAGAAGGTGAAGCCCCATGTTTAGCATTGCTAGCGGCTCGCGCGAAGGCGATTCAGACTGAAGGTGCGGCTCCTCACTGGAGACCGGCCGTTAAGGGCACCTGAAGGGCCCGTAGACGGGCTTCTACCCCTTCTGTCGTGTGTTTGCTCCGACCAGCGGAGCGGGGAGACGCATCAGTCGTGTCGAAGGTCCTCCAACTGCCGCTCGAACTGAGCCCGAATCTCCTCCCGGTATAGTCGGTGCATATCGCTTAGCCTGTCCTCCTTCCGTTTCGCAGCTAGCAACTCGTCCAGTTTTGGCTTCAACTCCGCTGCACCAGCCTCGTCTCCCCGCTTGAGAGCTTGATGGTGCTGAATCCAGACTTTGGAGAGGCCGCTCGCCTCCGAAGCCGCCTCCCTCAGTTCCTGCGGAGGGTTCTCAATAGCGTGCCTAAGGGCCTCCTTCTGACTCACGAGAATTGCCCTGGCGCGATCCTGCTTGTCTGGACTGAACTCCGCCACCCGGTACTCGAGCAACTCGTTTTGGAGCCGCCCCTCCAATTCAACGAGCTCGCCCCGTAAGCCCCGTACCGTTGCCTCCCACTTTTGAACTAAAGCTTGATCCTCGCCGGACCGGCGGGCACGGTGTTTGAGAGTCATGGCCCTCGCGGTCCGATGTCGGGCTTCGACGAACTGCCGAGCCAATGGCTGAAGCGCCGGTGGATAACCGGCTATGAACTCCTGATCATGGGCTTCAAGCCGCCGTCGCCGCTCCTCTGAGGTCATGTGACGTTCATGATAAGTGCCCCAATCTTCAGGTGGCGACGTTCCGGGCCTTTTTCCCCTTCGGGAGCCGAGGGGGCACCCTCCAGCTAGGCGAGAAAGAAACCGGCCGCCGAGAACTTAGGTTCTCGGCGGTCGGTAAAGAGGCAGCGAACTGCCTCAGTCTAAAAGGAGCTTAGACGGTTGCCTTCGTCCTGGCCACGACACTCTCAAGGAACGCGGCGTTGGTCGGCGTTCGCTTGAGGAGCTTGATGAGGGACTCGGTGGCTTCGACCGAGTTCTGCTGGTTGGCCAGGAGGCGGTGGAGTTGGACGACGCCTTCGAGTTCTTCCTTCTTGAAGAGGAGTTCCTCGTGGCGCGTGGACGACCGCTTGACGTCGACGGCGGGCCAGATTCGGCGCTCGGCCAGCTCGCGGTCGAGGACGATCTCCATGTTGCCCGTACCCTTCAGCTCTTCGAAGATCGCTTCGTCCATCTTAGAACCCGTGTCCACGAGGACCGACGAGATGACGGTGAGCGATCCGCCTTCCTCGATGTTGCGCGCGGCACCGAAGAAGCGGCGCGGGCGGTAGAGGGCGGCGGGATCGAGACCACCTGAGAGGGTGCGGCCTGAGGAGTTGATGGTGAGGTTGGAGGCGCGGGAAAGGCGAGTGAGCGAGTCGAGCAGGATCACCACGTCTCGACCGGCCTCGACCAAGCGCTTGGCTTGCTCCATGCAGAGCTCGGCAACGCGCATATGGTTCTCGGCGGGCTCGTCGAAGGTCGATGAGATGACCTGGCCGCGCACGCTTCGGCGCATGTCGGTGACCTCTTCCGGCCGCTCATCGACGAGCAGGACCATCAGGTAGACCTCGGGATGGTTAGCCGTGATCGCGTTGGCGATCGCCTTCATCATCGTGGTCTTACCGGCCTTGGGTGGGGAGACAATGAGGCCGCGCTGGCCCTTGCCGATGGGGGAGATGAGGTCAACGATCCGGGACGGGATGTTGTCCGGCATCGTCTCCATCATCAGCCGCTCGTCAGGGTAGAGCGGGGTGAGCTCGTCGAAACTCTTGCGGCGCTGCATCTCCGGCGCGCCAGTGGCGTGGCCGTTGACGCTCTCAACCCGCAGCATGCCGGGGTACTTCTCCCCTTCTTTGGGCAGGCGGATCTGGCCGAAAACGGTGTCGCCGGGGCGGAGGTTCGCCTTCTTGACCTGGGACTGGCTGACGTAGACGTCCTGGGGCGACGGGTGGTAGTTCTCGCGGCGCAGGAATCCGTAGCCGTCCGGCAGGATCTCGATGATGCCCTTCGAGTAGATCGCCTCTTTGTCTTTGTTGACGATCGGAAGGAGACGCTCGATCAGCTCGTGGCGCAGGAGGGTCTTGGCGTCCAGCTTCGCAGCCTTGGCTTCCTTGAGGAGGCCGGCAGGCGTGAGCTGGTCAAAGTGGTTGTAATCCTTTTCAGGAAGAAGCTCGAGATCGGCTTCATTGGTCTGGGGGAGGCCCTGGCGATTGCCGCCTCCGCCTCCGCGGCCACGCCGACGGCCATTGTTGCCGCCGCCGTTATTGCCACTACCGCCGCCGCCTTCTTGCGACTTGCGAGGTCGAAACTGATGGGTCATATAGCTCCTGATAAGCAGGGATCCGCGCGTAAGTAGGCCCGTAGGACGACCTTAGGGAGGGGTTATTACCCTTCGCGGAGGATTGCGATGTACGGCAGGTTGCGATAGCGCTCTGCGTAATCTAGGCCATATCCTACCACGAACTCGTTCGGTATCACAAAACCGACGTATTCGATCTTCGTCTCGACCTTCCTCGCTTCGGGCTTGGAGAGGAGAGCGGCGACCTTGAGCGATTTCGGCCTTCGCGTCGAGAGGAGTTCCCGCAGGTGGTTCAGGGTTGTCCCTGTGTCCACGATGTCTTCAACAATAATGACGTTCAAACCCTCGATATTGATATCTAAATCTTTACGAATTTGAACGACCCCGGTCGAAGACTTGCCCCCGTGGTAGCTGCTGGTCTGCATAAAGTCGACTTGGCTGTCGATCTTAAGGCTCCGCGAGAGGTCGGAAAGGAAGTGCAGCGACCCCTTGAGAACGCCGATCAAGAGGACCGACTCCCCCTCGTACTCTGCTTCGATTTCTCGCGCCATCTCAGCGACCTTGCGCGAGATGGCGGCGTTGTCCAGCAAAACGTCCAGGTTCTCGTCGAGCATCGGAGGCACTACTTTGGCACAAGCGGAGGCCCCGAGAGTTTTGGCGCCCGGCGAATACATGCTGAGCATCTGCAGTCGCGCATCTGGGGAAAAGGCAAACGGGGCGTAGGAACCATGTTCCCACGCCCCGTTGAGCCGAACTAGAAGCGATCTTAGCGAACGGGCTGATCGTTCTGGTCGAGGATGGACTTGCCTCCAGCCGAGTACATCGCTTTGCCCCACATGAATTGTTCCGGGTTCAGGGTTGCGTCCGGGCGGAAGTACTTAGCGTGGCCATCAGCGAACGCGTAGTTGGAGCCATCGCCGAAGCGGGTGGGCTCGATGTACTTGATGTGCGGCCGATCCGCAGAGTTCGCACCCGTCTTGCAGAAGGCCCATGCCTCCTTGGCGACTGCCGGAGTCACCGCATAGACGGCGGTGAGCGCCATATCCGCGGAGTTGTCGCCTGCCCACTTGCCGCCGGACTTGCTAGTCATGACCGCGTTTGCCGGTCGGTGGCTCTTGTTCTTGTAGGCCGTCGTCGTCTGACCCTGGGACGTGTCGTTAACACACGCAGGAGTGTTCGAGTACGAAGCAACGAGGATCGTGCTGGCAACCTGATCGACGGCGGTCGCGCTCACAACGTTCGCAGGATCGGTCGTCTTCCGCTTGCGGGGCATGAGGGCGGCGTTGACCGTGTACGAAAGGCGGGGCGCCTGCGCATCGCAGGGGGCGGGGTTACCGGGCATACCGAAGTCGGAGATGCTCTGGCACGCGGGGTTCGTCGGCGTCAGACCCTTGCCCGGGTCTCCAGGCGAGACGAACATGTCAAGGCTCTTGATGTAGGGGTGGTGGGTCGCGGTCCACTGGACGTAGCCGTTGGTGTCGCCCGCGTCGTCCTTGTAGTAGTAGGCCTGGCCGTACACGTCGTCGGTGTCGTTAAGATAAAGCTGGGTGGCGGTGCCGATCTGCTTCATGTTCGACAGGTCGGCCGTCTTCTTTGCAGCCAATTTTGCCTGGGCGAAAACCGGGAACAGGATCGCGGCCAAGATGGCGATGATCGCGATCACCACCAGGAGTTCGATAAGGGTAAAGGCTTTCTTGCTCATAACATTCCTCACGCGATAGAGAAGGTGGGGCCGGAATGTTAAGGGAGCGTTTTGATTGTGTAAAGAAGAGTTAAAGGTTTGCCGGGCGGTGGCTTAATGGCAGTGGCCTGAAACGCCACGCCACCCATGCAACGACTCGTCCAATTCGGTAAGTGCCTGTCCGATCCGCTCATCGTGCGGATCCTGCTCGTGTTAGTCGGCCGGGACCTGAAGATGTTCCAGCTGGAACAGGTTCTCCAGCAAAGCCGACCGGCGCTCGACGTGCGCCTCAACCGAATGCGGCAGTGCGGGCTGGTGGATACGGAGCCGGACGGCAGGTGGTTGCGCTTCCACCTTGCCGAACGCCACCGCGACCTGGTGCGCCAATTGCTCCACGAGTACGAGGACGAACTCCAGTGGGATCTCGACGTCACGTTGGATGCAAAGCGCCTGCGCGAGCTCTCGTCGATCTGATGGAACCTGGTCCTTCACCACATCCATTGCGGTGAGGAACCAGGTTCGGGACGCTCCTCCAGTCTCTCGCCTAGAACCTTAGCTGGAGCCTGAGCGTGGTCTGGCCGTATCGAACCTGACGGACCGCTTGACGAGACTCGTCGGTGAAAACCTCGTAGGCGAGGGTGAGCCGCGTGCGGGGAGCGATCTCACGCAGGTAGGCGATCCCGTAGCCGTTCAAGGCATTGGTGCCCCGGTCAAGGTCCGGGTCGAACTGCTCCCAGCGTAGCGCGACCTGGTCGAGGCTGCTAAGGCTGTAGACCCCGAGGACGTGGAAGCCCGCCATGTCGGTTTCGGTGCGGTTCGCTGCCGCCGTCGCGTTCGGTAGCCGATCTCGGCCGTGCATGACTTCCCCGCGGAGGGTGAGGCGAGGGGCTAAGAAGCCCCGAAGCTCGCCGTCCAGGTAAACGAACCGACGCGGAACCTTGGGCGAGGTCACGGCGGGCGTTCCCGACGTGTAGGCGGCCCGCTCACCGACCAGGCCGGAAAGGCCCACATGGTAGTTGTCGCCTTTAAAGCGCGCTCCGCCGACCACGGCGAGGCGGTCGCCAGGACCCGGGGCTTGGTTCGCCTGCTCGGGATCGTTGATTGTTAGAGAATTGACGGCACCGAGATGGAGTGATCCGTCCCTTCCACTGTGGACCGCCCGCACGCCGCGGCTGCGCTCACCGGCGAAGAGGACCTGGTTGTACTGCGAGCGCTCGGGAAGCTCGCGCTCTGCCGACGAGCGCTCAATTTCGTATCCCAACGGCATGTTCTGCTGCCCCAAGATGGCGCGGTCGGTGCCCAGGCGGCTGCTCCCGCTCAAGTCGTAGCTGATCCAGGCGTCCCGCAGTTGGGCTTGCGTTTGGTTGGTTCCGCTGGCAAGTTCCACGGTCACTCTCCCGGCAACTCGCGGCGAAACGCTCGATTCGAACGCCAGTCGCACCCTCCGCAGGCGGAATGCGTCGAACGCGCCGCCCGCTCGGTCGGTGTCCTGATACTGGAATTGGGTGTAGCCACCCAGCCGCACCCGCTCTAACGCAGACAGGGACCGCTGCTGGGCTTGCGAGGTTTTCTCGCTCGCATCCTGCCGCTGCTCGAGCTTCGCCAGGCTCGCCCGGATCTCTCGGAGCTCATCGACCATCTGCTGGAGCAGCCGCACCGACTCGTCGTTCTGCGGCAATTTGCCGCTCGATGCGAGTTCGCCGATCGCCCTGGTCGTGGCCTCGGCTCTCGCCTTGAGGCGAGCCACCTCTGCTTGATCGGGAGACCTCGGCGAAGCCCAAGTAGGAGCGGCCACAAGGATGAGAAGGGGATAGAGGTGCGAGATCTTCATCGGGAACCGGTATGTTAAGAAGTCTTAACATACCGGCTCGCACCGAAGGGAGTCTAGGGTTCGACCGTGCTGGTGCGACCCCTTCTGAATGGTTGCCCGGAGCCGTTGTGCGGCAGCCCCGGGACAAGATCTACGGCAACTGGACGTTCAGCAGGTTTCTCCAGGTGACGACCTCTTTCGGAACGCTGGGACTCGACCAGGAGAGCCGTATGGTGGCAGGGCCTGTGGACTGGTAGTAGACCACGCGGATCGCGTGGGCCTTGCCGCCGATCAGCGGGATGGCAATGCTCGACTTCTCGGCCGCGGTATGGGCCGTCCAATGGTCGATTACCAACTTGCCGTCGATGAACACCTTCACGCCATCGTCGCTCGTGGTGTAGAGGGTGTAATTTTCGGTATATGGCGGGCGGATGTAGCCTTGCCACTGAGTCGAGAAGGATTTGAGTCCCACGGTGCCGCCGGGGCCGCCAGTCGGCCAATCAGCGTCTACCACCTCAATCCGGCTAAGCACCGAACTTCCAGAGAGGCCAGTGCCCTTAAAGTAGTCGGCCCTCAGCCCCCCCGTCTGCAACTCACCGAAAGTCACGTTGAAAGATCGCAGGCTCGTTGTGGTGCCGTCGAAGACACTAATGGTGATTTTGGCCGTCCCTGTGACTGGCTGACCGGGTGAAAGCCGGACTGTCCGTGTCGAACCTGTTCCCGACAGCACGATATTCGAGTTCGGGACCAGGTATTGGTTACTGGATGTTGCGGTGACGGAGAGGGTTTCCAAGGGTGTATCAGCGTCGGTCAGCTTAAAGCTGATCGGAGGCATCGACGCCCACGTCTGCACGTATTGCGCCGGGATCGCGCCGATCACGGGCGGAGCCGACCCGGATACTTCCACAGCTTGAATGTTGTAAGCCCGGTGACTTTTCACCCGAACCCGAAGGACGTTTAGACCGGCACGAAGCGAGCCAGTTATCTCGGCCGTCGGCTGAAAAGTGCTCCAGCCGCCAGTGTTCGGGACGGCCACTAGACCAAGCGACGAACCGTTCAACAGCAACTCGGCGGTCGAGCCGGTGGTCGTAGAGGCCATCCTCAGCTTGATTCGGGAGGAGCTGGCGGTAGAGGAACGCAGCAGATAGTTGAACTCGTCGCCCTGGTTAAGGTTCTGGAGGTACGGGTTGGCCGTCTGCCAATCAGGTCCCACCCCAATGTAGTCGCGAGCATCGATAGTCGCGGGCACCGCCACGCCGGCCGTCACCGGTGGCATGGGCGCGTTCAAGACGTCGTCCATAGCTAGGATCTTTGGCGCCGTCTGGTTCGCCATGTCGTTCGTGAGCTGCCACGCTCCGTACGGCCGATCCCAGTTCCCCGCCCCGCAAACGAACCACATGAACAGTTCGCCGCCGTACCCGTACCAGTCGTTCAGGTAGCGGACGCAGATCTCGCGCATCCGCGGATCGAGATGGGCCGCCTTCTTCGCGGCGAGGTTGTTCCCGCCGAATGTGTCCGGACCACCTTCATAGGCGAGCACGCCCAATCCGTAGTAGACGCCGAGGGCGACCATCTTGTGGATCTCGGGGGACTGGTATCGGTTCTTGTAGCTTGTCACCGATGCCGATAGCGCGTCGAGAACCTGGTCTTTGGTGAGGTTGGTGGCGGTGTCGCTGTTGCCCATATTGAAGTAGGGCGCTCCGGCAACGGCATAGAAATAGTTCTTGGGGGGGCCGTAGGACCGCTCGATGAACTCAAGGGCCTGCTTAAAGGTCTCCGTCCAAGCCACTTGATCGGCCAGAACCGGTCGAACCACGTCGTTCATCGCCGCTTCGCCGTAGACGGAGGCGAAGATGTCGCGCATCTGCTTGAGCCGCTTCGCCGTGCGTCGCATTGCCCACAGGTAGTCGTGCACTCCTTCGATCTCGCCCGGCAGAGCCAGGTTCGAGCCGCCCGCGCGGACTTCGGCGATCGCCGCATTCTTGTTTTGGTTGTACTGGGGGAAACCTCCGTTCCACACCTCGTTGCTGAACTCCAAATAGAGGCGCCGGTTTGGTCCAAGCGGCGGGTTCACCGGGGTCGTCTGCTGCGAAGTATAGGGGTTGCCGCTGGCGTCCGATCCAAACTTAAAGAGGCGAGCCAGCTTTAGGACGTAGTCGTCGGTTGCCATACAAGGCACGTTGATCCACGCGTCCTTGGCGTTTGTGTTCGCCAGCCGGATGCAGGCTTCCCACGGGACACCCTGGCGAGTGGCGTAAGACGGCCATTTCGGAGGCGTGCGGTCGGTCCAGTGGACGGAAGTGTTGCCGTTCGTGTGCGTCCAGTCCATGAACCGGTACACGGGGAATCGCTTGGTGTGGTTAAGGAACTGGGTCGTGAAAAGTTGTGTGGTATCGGCGGCGTGGCCGGGCCGGATGAGCCGGATGTTCTTGACTCCGCCGCCTGTGTTGCTGAACGTCAACGTGAAAAAGGCAAAGGCGTTATCAGGAGTAACCGGAGCGTTGAGCACGATGTCCGCAGTGGTCGTGTTGGTCGTGGCGTTGTAGACCTTATTTGCAACGGTGACGAAGCCCCAACTTCCTAGGTCGGCGCGACCGGTGAAGGTGAGTTTGTAAGTCCCGTTGTAAATGTTGCCTTGACCCTGGAATAGCCACTGGAGCATCACGTAGAAATCCTCAGTGGGCCAGCCATTGGCGTCCAAGGTCGCCGCTGGGTTGCCCGCCCGATTACTGGTAAAGTCGCCCGCCTGCTTCATCATGTCGACGTAGGCATTGGTGAGCGAGCCCAGGCCGTTGCCATCAATTCCGGCACCCAGGTTCGGGTTTGTTTGGCCGCGAGCAAGGGCGACGCAGGCAAAGACGAGCAAAGCGACAATGCGAAGAAGCTTCATAGGTTCCCCAAGGCTCGGGTTAACGCGCTAACCCGGTGCCATTGTGACGCTGTTGCTGCTGCGCATCGTTCGCAGAGATTGCGGAAATAGCCGCCATCAAGCGGCGTCACTTCGCCACCGTAAGCCTTCATCGCCTCCGAGAGGACAGGCACGACACTCTTGATGAGGAGGACAAACTGGCGTTCGCCGCGACCTTAGCGCAGGTGGTCGTCTGGGGTCTGGAGCCGGCGGGAGCAGAGTGATTGGCGCGGGTAGACTGGGCCGACTGAGACTGGCAGGACCGCCGCCGTTGTCGCGTCCGCTGGCAGCCCAATTCAGGAGACATCTTCAAATATGAGCAACAAGCGCGTCTATCTCTTCCGCGAGGGCGACAAGAGCATGCGGGACCTGCTCGGCGGTAAGGGTGCGAACCTCGCCGAGATGACCAACATCGGTCTTCCCGTCCCCCCCGGATTCACCGTCACCACCGAGGTCTGCACCGAGTACTACCAGGAGGGCCGACGGCTCCCCGCGGGCCTGATGGACGAGGTCCGGACTGCCGTCGCCGACGTCGAGAAGCAGATGAACCGCAGCTTCGGCGGCAGCGAGAAGCCCCTTCTCGTCTCCGTCCGTTCAGGCTCCAAGTTCTCAATGCCGGGCATGATGGACACCGTCCTCAACCTGGGCCTCAACCCCACCACCCTTGAGGCGCTGATCCAGGAGACCGGCAACCCGCGGTTCGTGTACGACTCCTACCGCCGCTTTATCATGATGTTCTCGGACGTCGCGTTCGGCGTCAGCAAGCACGACTTCGACGAGCACATCTTCGCCGAGTACAAGAAGAAGGTCGGCGCTCAGACGGACCTGGACCTGACCGCAGACCACATGAAGGAGGTCTCGCAGCAGTTCCTGGACCACGTCAAGGCGAAGGCGGGACGCGACTTCCCCACCGATCCTTACGAGCAGCTTGCGCTGTCCATCGAGGCCGTGTTCCGCTCGTGGAACAACGACCGCGCCATCGTCTACCGCCGCACGGAGAAGATCCCCGACGAGATCGGCACCGCCGTCAACATCCAGTCGATGGTCTACGGTAACGCGGGCGAGGACTGCGGCACCGGCGTCGCCTTCACCCGCGACCCTTCGACCGGCGAGAAGTTCCTGTACGGCGAGTACCTGATGAACGCCCAGGGCGAAGACGTCGTGGCCGGCGTCCGCACCCCGGTTCCGATCAGCGAGCTCGAGAAGCAGAATCCTGAGGTCTACAACGAGTTCGTCCGGCTGGCGACCACGCTGGAGAACCACTACAAGGACATGCAGGACCTGGAGTTCACGATCGAGCACAACAAGCTCTTCATGCTCCAGTGCCGCTCGGGCAAGCGCACCGGCCCCGCCGCCGTCCGCCTCGCGGTCGAGATGGTCGAAGAGGGACTGATCACGAAGGACGAGGCCGTTCAGCGCGTCACAGGCTCGCACCTCGACCAGCTCCTGCACCCCCGCATCGACCCGGCTGGACTGAGCGCGGCTCAGAAGCTGGCCAAGGGTCTGGCGGCTTCGCCCGGCGCGGCGGTCGGTAAGGTCGTTTTCGACGCCGACACGGCGGCCGAGCTTGGTCGCGGCGGCAAGGGTGAGTCCGTCATCCTCGTCCGCGACGAGACGAACCCCGACGACGTGCACGGCATGCTCGCGGCCCAAGCGGTCCTGACGGCCCGCGGCGGCAAGACCTCGCACGCGGCGGTCGTCGCCCGCGGCTTCGGCATCCCCTGCGTTGCCGGCGCCGAGGCCCTGAGCGTGGACGTCAACGCGAAGCAGTTCAGCGTCGGTGGCGTCACGGTTCGCGAAGGCGACTCGATCACGGTCGATGGTTCGACCGGCGACATCTTCCTCGGTGAGCTGAAGACGATCGCCCCCGAGGTCAGCGGCTCGTTCGGCACGCTCATGGGCTGGGCCGACGACTTCCGCACGATGAAGGTGCGCGCCAACGCGGACAACCCGCGCGACGCCCGCCAGGCCATCGAGTTCGGCGCGGAGGGCATCGGCCTCTGCCGCACCGAGCACATGTTCTTCGAGGGCGACCGGCTTCCGATCGTGCAGGAGTTCATCCTGTCGAAGGACGAGGCCGTCCAGCAGGCGGCGCTGGACAAGCTCCAGACGGTGCAGCAGGCCGACTTCTACGGCATCTTCGAGGCGATGGGGGGCCGACCGGTCACGATCCGGCTCATCGACCCGCCGCTCCACGAGTTCCTGCCCAGTTACGAGGAACTGATCCGGGAAGAGGCTCAGCTCAAGACCAAGACTGAACTCGGGCAGGAGGGTCACGGCGACCGCCTCGCGGAAGTCACCAGCCTGATGCACGCGGTCGAGGGCATGAAGGAAGCCAACCCGATGCTCGGTATGCGCGGCGTGCGCCTGTCGATCATCCGGCCCGGCCTCGTCGTCATGCAGACGCGGGCGATCCTCCAGGCAGCGGCTCAGCTCATCAAGGAAGGCAAGCAGGTCGTCCCCGAGATCATGATCCCGCTCGTCTCCACCGTGAACGAGCTCCGCGTCGTGCAGAGCCAGCTCGAGGCCGAGGCGAAGAAGATCGTTCAGGAGCAGGGCGTGGACATCCCGTACACGTTCGGCACCATGATCGAAATTCCGCGCGCTGCACTCACCGCCGGCGAGATCGCGCAGTACGCGCAGTTCTTCTCGTTCGGCACCAACGACCTTACGCAGACCACCTTCGGCTACTCGCGAGACGACGCCGAGGGCAAGTTCCTGCAGCGGTACGTCGAGCAGAAGATCCTGCCGCGAAACCCGTTCGAGACGATCGACACCACCGGCGTGGGCCGGCTGATGAAGATCGCTGTCGAAGAGGGCCGCTCGGCTCGCGAGGGCCTGAAGTGCGGCATCTGCGGCGAGCACGGCGGCGATCCGGAGTCGATCTACTTCTGCCAGGAAGTGGGCCTCGACTACGTGAGCTGCTCTCCGTTCCGCGTGCCGATCGCCCGCCTCGCGGCGGCGCAGGCCGCCCTGCAGGGCCGGGTCAAGGTCGCCCTCGACAAGTAAGGTCGAGGGTTAAGCCTTGAGCATTGAGCCCCCGGCATTTTGCTGGGGGCTTTTTGCTTTGTCAGGTTATCGAGGGGCGGAGGATGCCATGCCTCCTGTTGACCAAGAGAATCAGGAGTACCCGCCGAGGCGTACAGGGGAAGCCCCTGCAGTCCCCGATTGACTGCAGGGCAGACGGATTAGTACTTGACGGTCTGAAGCGCGGACTGAACGATCTTCTCCACGGAGGGGAGGACGAACAGTTCGAGCGGCTTGACCCACGGTACTGGCGTGTCCAGACGGGTGATTCGCACGGGCGGGGCATCCAACAGGTCGAATGCCTTCGTCGTCACTCGCGCGACGATTTCACCAGCGAAGCCGCAGGTCATGGGGGCTTCGTTGACAACGATAATGCGGTTCGTCTTGGCGATCGACTTGAAGATTGTCTCCTCGTCGAGCGGGACCAGAGAGCGGATATCGACTACTTCCGCGCTTACGCCCAGCTTTTGAAGCTCGATGGCAGCCTGGAGACAGTGGTACACGTTTTGTCCGTAACTGACGAAGGTGATGTCCTTGCCCTCCCGGCGCACGATCGCTTCGCCCAGCGGAACGATGTAGTCGTTCTCCGGAAGCACTTCCGAGATCTCGTTCCGGCGGTAGAGCTCCTTGATCTCGTAGAAGATGCAGGGATTACCGTCCCGCAGGGCGGCCTTCATAAGCCCCTTGGCATCGTACGGAGTCGACGGGCACACCACCCGCAAACCGGGCGAATTGCAGAACCACGCCTCGTTCATCTGGCTGTGGTACAGCGCACCGCCGCCGTAAGCTCCGGCGGGGCCGCGGACGACGATCGGCAGGTTAACCTCGCCAGCCGTCCGGTAGTGGTAGGTCGCCATCATGTTGACGATCTGATCGAACCCAGTCGAGATGAAGTCCATGAACTGCATCTCGGCCATGACGGTCTTGCCGTTCAAGGCCATACCGACGGCGGTGCCCGCAATGGCGCCCTCGGAGATCGGCATATCGATGACGCGGCTCTCGCCGAACCGGGCTTGGAGACCCTCAGTAACCCCGAACGCGCCGCCGAGGCGACCGATGTCCTCGCCCTGGCAGATCATGTCCGGGTTCCTCTCCATCTCCTCGAAGAGGGCTTCCTTGATGGCGGTCAGGTAATTCTTCTTAACACTCTGCGCGGGGGCCGCGGGAGCCTGGGCAACGGCACTCATTAAACGCTCTCCTTAAAGACCCACTTCGCACCCTCGTGAGCCTCGGGCAGCGGCGACCGGAGGGCGAAATCGATGCCCTCGTTCAGGAATTCCACCACCTCCGGCGGAAAGTCGTCGTTGGTCGCCTCGGCCGCGTTCTTACCTTCGGCCAGGTACTTGCCCGCGTCCTCATCGCTTAGGTAGCCGAGCTCCTGGAGCCGACGGCGGCAAACGTTGATCGGGTCGCGAGACCGTCCGCGCTCAACTTCTTCCGGCGATCGGTACTTGTTCGCCCGGTCGTCGTCGTGGTCACCGTGGCCGTAGGCCCGGAACGTCTTGCACTCGATGATGGAGGGGCCGTTGCCGGCGCGGGCGTGGGCCACCGCCTGGGTGACCTTGTCGTAAACATCGAACACGTCCTGACCATCGGCTACGAGGCCCGGAATGCCGAAGCCTCGGGCGCGCTCAGCAACGTCCGGCGTCGGGCACTCTAGCTCAACGGGAGTGCCGTAGGCCCACTGGTTGTTCTCGACGATGGTAATGACGGGAAGCTTGTGGACCGCCGCGAAGTTGATCGCCTCGTGGAAGATGCCCTGGGCGGTCGAACCCTCACCGTTGTAAGTAAGGCATACAGCGTCGCCGCCGTTCAGGCGATCCGCGTAGACCACTCCGGCAGCCACGGGGATCGTGCCCGCGAGCATCGATGTGGAGTGGATGATCCGCTTTTCCCTACTCCCAATGTGCGACCAGTTGTCGCGGGCGCGGCCCGGAGAGCCGACTTTGCCCCACACCTGGGCGCAGACTTCTTCGATGCTCATTCCGAGCCGGTCGGCGCGACGCCAGTCGAATTTCGCGTCCTTCAGGAAGAAGGCCGGCATGTCGCGGTGGATAGGTGAGATCCAGTCGGTAGGCTTTAGGGCGTAGAGCGACCCGACGAGGATCGCCTCCTGGTTGTGGGAGGAGTACAACGTGCCGCGCAGGCGACCTCGCTTCTTCTCTTTGATCAGGCGAACGTCGAAGTAGCGGGCCAGATACAGCTGCCGGAAAAGCTCCAGGCAGTCTTCTTTCGTAAGTGTCTCGCTGGGTCGGATGGCCTGGAGGGGTTCGGTAGCGACCTCGGACTGTTCGGCGGTCGCCGTGCCGGATGGTGAACTCAAGGGCATAATCTCCCGTTAGGATTACATGGAGAGGTTACCCTAACGGACTTTACACGTGAGGGGATGAGGCTCGACGGGTGAGGCGGGCGACCCCGACTCACCCGTCAGAAGATTAGCGGCCGATCGCGCCGAGCAGCCACGAGTAGAACGGGTGGGCGCCGCCGTAGCCGACGGTCTTGGAGACCACGCTGCCGTCACTGGCGAGAACCATCTGCGTTGGCATTGCCTCGATACCGTAGGCCTTGGCCACACCCGGCTGAGCGTCGACGTCGATCTTCACGAAGACCAGCTTCTTGCTAAGCGACTTGAACCGCTCCGTCCGAAGAACGTCGCGCTCTAGCAGCTTGCACGGTCCGCACCACTCGGCCATGAAGTCGACGAATAACTTCTTGCCCGAGGCGGCGGCCACGCGCTTCGCCTCGTTCAGGTCGGTGTACCACTTTGCCGCGTTCATTTCGTCCACCGAGACCTCACGGGCGTCGCTGGGAGCGTCGAACGTGAAGGTGGCATCGCCCGGATTGGTGTCCAGCGTCAGCGATTTGGTGTCGAGGATGAACGTGGTCTTGCCGCTCGGGTCGTTCAGGTCGATCTGAGCCTGCCGAACCACCTTGTCCTGCTGGTTAAGGAAATAGGTAACGGTCTTCTTGCCCGCCGCATCGTAAGCAGCTTCCACGCCGCTCAGGTTCATGCCCTTGCGGTTACGGACTCCGAGGTCCCGAGTTCTCACCGGCTTGTAGGCGTCGAGCTTGAAGAAGCCGGCCCACACGTTTAGCTCGTCGGAGGCGAACAGCCCGGCAAGCTCCTCGTCCGTCTGCGGCTTCTTGAAATAGGTCTTCGCGCCCTTGTCGAACGTGGTGAGGGTCTTGCCATCCGCAACGATCAGTTGCAGCGGGGTCTCGATCCGAGCCATGTTGGGCTTCTTCACGACGACCGTATAGGTGTCGGCCGCTCCGCCGACCGGCGTTACGGTGTAGTTGGCGCTGAGGGACTTTGCCCCGTTGATGGCGCTCGCGAAGCCCGCGAGGCTGTTGCCGCTCGTGCCCGCGACCGCCACGGCGGCGGCCGCCAGACTGATAATTCCTAGAACTCTTCGCATAAACGATCTCCTGCTAATATGCCGACGTTACGTACTTCATGATAGCTGACGGCCTTCCAAGCCGCAACGAAACGGCATGAACCGCACCACGACCCTCGGAATCCTGTTCACGATCATCGTCTCGCACATCGTGCTCGCCGCCACCTATGCGGGGCTTACGCCGTACCGACAGTCAGGGTTCCTAGTGGGCCAACGCGATCCGAATACCGGTAGCTTTGCCCAGGTTCAGGACGTGGGGGCGCCCGACGAGCGTCAGCACGCGAACTACGTGACCCACCTTCGGCAGGGCAAGGGGTTCCCTGTCTTCAATCCCCAGGATCCCAATCTTTACGAGAGCTACCAGAGCCACCAGCCACCTGCTTACTACCTGCTAGCGCAGGCTTGGACGGGGATCATGGGAGCCGGGTCTTTGGAGGAGCGAGCCGGCGGGTTGAAGCTGCGGGCGCTGAACGTTGTGATTGGGTCAATTACCGTAGCGGGTGTCTTCTTTCTTGGGTACTGGGGCTACCGACGGGCCGAAGTGGGACTGGTGGCCGCCGCCTTTGCGGCGCTCCTGCCGATGCACGCGGCGCTATGCGGAGCGGTCAGCAACGACCCGCTGCTGATCGCCCTCGGCACTTGGGTTCTTGCCCTCTGCGCCAAGGGCATCCGGGAAGGGTGGTCGGTTCCTTTGGCCGTCGGGGTGGGGCTGCTGACGGGGGTCGCAATGCTCACGAAGACCACGGCGCTTGCCCTTTTGCCCGCGTTGCTCGTGGCCGCCTTCATTCGTCAAGAGCACCGGCCGAAGCTGGCGGTGGTGGCCGTGGTGGCGGCGCTGGCCATCCTTCTCCCCCTTCCCTGGTGGCTCCGCAACCAGACGAACTATGGCGACCCCTTCGCCATCAGCGCGTTCAATCAAGCCTTCGTCAACAGCGCCCAAGCCTCCACCCTTATCCAAGCGATGGGAGCGATGACCTATTGGACGGAGTGGGTGGCGTGGTGGACGATGCGCTCCTTCGTCGGCGTGTTCGGCTACATGGATATCTGGCTGACAAACACTGGCACACGATCCGGCGAGGGGGGAATGTACCTTATGGTGCTGCTGCTGATCGCGGCGAGCTTCCTGGGCTGGCTGTTGGCGGCCAAGGCGCACAGCGAGAGCCAAAAGGGCGACAGGTCCGTACGGCTGCTGAACGGTGTGTTCGCCCTGGTGGTGCTCCTCCTTTTCATCCGGTTCAACGGTCAGTACTTCCAGGCCCAGGCTCGCTACCTATTCCCTGCTATCGGGCCGATAGCCTGCGGTGTCGCGATTGGACTGCTCCAGCTACTTAAGAACCGAGTCACCGCCGCTCTGGTCGTCGTGGCTGCCGTGCTAGGCGGAGTAAACCTGTTCGCGGTATCGAAGCTGCCCGCCGAATTCGCCAAGCGGGCAAACATCGTTCAGGCACCGTGACGCATCTGCCGTGTCTCCGTGATCTATTCCCAGTCAAGGAAACACGCACGACAGCTCGTTCCGCAGTCGCGAGGAAGGCGCAACGCATCTGGTGCGAGCCCCGTCCCTGAAACTGAATCCCATGCTTCCCCTCCTTCTGCTCCTGACCACGCAAAGCCCACCTTCGGCGGTTACTTTTCAAGCTCCGGCCACCACCGCTAAGCGCCTCCTTCCTCAGTTGTCGAAAGCCACGGGCACGACGATGGTTCCGTCGGCGGCGGTGGCAAACGATGTTCTGCTGATCAAGGTGAAGGACAAGCCTGCCAAGGACCTGCTGCGTCAAATCGAACTGGCGGCGAATGCGACGTGGAAGACCGAAGCGGACGGCACGCTTCGACTGACCCGATCAACGGACCAGATCCGGTTCGACGAGGCGCGAGAGCGCCAAAGGCGGGCCACCGAAATCCGAGCGGAGTTGGCAGGAATCGATGAGATCTTGCGGAAGCCGGTGGACGACGAGTCGTACCGCCGTCTAGCGAACCGATTCAGCGAATTGCGGGCGAAGGACCCGGACTACGCGTTTCGGCCCTACGCGAGGCTCGACGGGCCGTTCGGCGAGACGCCGATCCGGCGGGCTATGCTGCGCGTTCTGAAGCGCGTCCAACCGGAGCAGATCGCCCTCTTGGGCCGAGGCGATCGCTTGGTCTTCTCGAACCGACCGAACCGAAGCCAGATTCTGCTCCCTGCGGAGACAAGCTCGATCCTGCGCGACTTCTCCGCCGAGCAAACCCTGTGGGCCGACGCGATCTCGAAGCTCCCGAGCGCACAGAGGTCTGGGTTCAGCGACGATCCGCTGCTAGCGGCAAAAGCGGTAGGACAAGTCCCTCCACGGCTCATCTTGGTGGCCAGCCGGAGCAACTCGATGGCGCTCGTGTTTTTCAACCTCAAGATCGTTGGGGCCGATGGCGAGTTGATTGGCGAAACGTCCCACAGTCTGGCGAACGACCGAATTCGGCAGGCTTCGCGAGGGACCAAAGCGGGAGCCGAGGGCGAAGCGAACAAGCCGCTTGTCTTTTCAAACCTGTCGGAGACCCTGATCCAGGGTGCCAGCGTCTTCAGTGGACGGGGCAAGGGCCCCGGGCTTTCACCAGCTGCGTTAGCCGCCCTTGCGGAAACGGAGCAGAACGATCCGCTGGGCACGGTAGCGACCGACGGGCTCGTCGCGCTGGCCGAGCAGCGGAAGGCCGATATCGTAGCCTACTTGCCGGACTCGCTCTTCGTTTTCGCAACCTTCGGCTTCGGTGCCAACCCCACTCTGGAAACCTTTCTCGACGTGGCATCCGACCACGTTTCCGTCAATGCCGACGCGGACGGAACCCTACTGGTGCGACCGACGCGTCCCCACTCGGCCCGCCGGGAGCGGACGGACCGGACCACCCTAGCGCGGTATTTGAAAGGCATCCTCGCCAACGGCCGGGCGACCCTCGACGAGCAGGCACTCTACGCCTTCAACGGTCGCGAGGCCGACTTCGACGAGTTCGGGGCGGTGTACTCCATGCTCCTCACCGGCGGCAGCGTGCAGAACATTGACGCCGACTGGCCCACCCTCCGTCTCTGGGGATCGCTCAATCCCTCTCAGCGACGGCTGCTGCTGTCTGGGGTCACGATTCCGTACGGCGAGTTATCCCAAGCCCAGCAGCGGATCGTCACCCGGCGGATCCTCAGCGAGGGTCCTAACAGCGCCATGTCCGGCCCCGGCCGTCCTCTGCCTGCCCTGTGGCGGGAACCGACGGAGATCCTGCCGAACGGGGTGACTGGAGAGATCGCAGTCAGCCTGAAGTCGAGACGACAGCCGGTGGTCGTGGGCTCCTCCACGCGCAAAGACGTCCGCTTTGGCTGGAAGCGGGATTACGAGCCAGCGGAGATGGGCCGGATCCTTGCTCTTCAGGACCGCCCGAACGCTTCGTTCAATCCGGAGTTCGACCGCTTCGAAATAGCCGACCGGAGCGAGTTCACCCTCGTCTACCACTACACGCCCTACATCCGCGCCCACGAGACGATGTCCGACCTCATCATTCCGGCGAAGAGCGTCGCAAAGCGGCTCGATCAGCTTCCAGAGGCGGTCCGCAACTCCATCTCCAGGGCGATGAAGCAGGCTTCGGATGAGCACCCCGTCGAACCGACGAATGTGCCACCGCCTCTTTAGGAGTCATTGCTAGTTGAACGTAAAGCTGTTCCGGATGGGCTAGCCTGTTCGTCGACCCGTCAAAGCGCCTCGCAATCCGCCGCCGACCCAGTTGCCGCTAGTACCCGGATGAGCGATCGAAAGGACAGTTGAGTTTTTGCGGAAGCCGGTAGACAGCCGAAGGCGTGCCATCTACTAGTTCGCCTTCCGTAAAATGGATCGATGCGCCGACTCCTGCTCTGCTCGCTAGCTCTCCTACCCTTGCTGTCGGCAGCTGAACGGCCGCGCCGAGTGGTGATCGTGAGTTGGGACGGCGGAGCGGACTGGGTGATCGACCGGATGCTCGGCGAGGGCAAGCTGCCGAACCTGGCACGGCTCGCCAAACGGGGAGTTGCGGCCGAGCACAGTTCTCCCGCCTTTCCCAGCAAGACGGCGGTCAGCCACTACGCGATTTTCAGCGGCGCAAGCACGGAGATCAGCGGAGTCACCGGAAACTCGGTGCCGATCCTGCCTCGGCGGGACCACACCATCTTGGAGAGCCGGAGCGGGTTCGACGCTAACTCGCACCTGGCGGAGCCAATTTGGGTGACGGCCGCCAAAGCGGGCAAGCGCGTTCTGACGCTAAGCGCGGCGGGCTCCTATCCGGCTCAGCCGGACCAAGAAAGGCTGCGGCGGGCGAGGGTGCCGCTGGATCGGTGGGTCGGGTTCAGTGGGTTCGAGAGCAGTATCTCCGGCGACTTTGTGCTGGATGGTAGAAAGTTTCGAATTCGACCGATGTCGGAGACGGTAACCGATCACATCGTGGACTTTTCGGTAGGCGATACCAAGTTCGAGGCAGTCGCCGTGGACGCCGACCCGACGGCGAACGAGCGGTTCGAGAAGGTGGTAATCCGGCGAGTGGGGGAGGCCGAGCCGGAGGCGGTCTTGACACCTTCGGAGGCACGAAGCGACCTCAAGGGCTGGAGCCGCGGCTTTCGCGTTCAAAAGGGCGACCTCGTCGGCTGGACCTATTTCCGCCTTTTCTCGCTCGACCCGAAAACGGGGGAGATGCGGCTGCTGGTCCGAGCCGCGAACGGCATGCGGGGGACGGAGAGCTCCAAGGTGAACGCGGAGTACCTCCAAGCCTATGGCGGCTTCCACGGCAACCCCTTCGGAACCTACGAACGGGGTGAGTTGGGCGAACCGCTCTACCGGGGTGGTGACGGCACCGCCGAGCGTCGCGTGGTGGAACAGGTCCGGCTCGACTGCGAGTTCCTCAAGCGGTCTTTCCGTTACGGCCTGAAGCGGTGGAACCCGGATCTGGTCACCCACTATACGCCCCAGAGCGACGGCGCGGGCCACACCTGGATGGGAGTACTTGATACCGAGTCGCCTTTGCACGACCCGGTACTTGCCGCGCGCATCCTTCCCTACTACGAGGAGGTCTTCCGGTTGCAGGACGACTGGCTGGGCGACATGATGGATGCCGCCGGTGCGGGCACCGCCTTCGCACTGGTGAGCGACCATGGGATGGCGGGGATCGCTAAGTACTTCAACGTCAACCAGGTCTTGGAGCGGGCAGGGCTGCTGGTCCGTACCGCCGACGGCAAAATCGACCTAACTCGCACCAAGGTCTGCGCTCCGCCATGGGGTGACTTCTTCGTCATTGCCAATACCACCGATTGGAAGGGGGGCATCGTGCCGCTGGCCGAGCGAGATTCGGTGATCAGGTCGGCCCAGAAAGCATTGCTGGAGGCGGTCGACCCGGCGACGGGCGGGCGGATCGTGACTCGGGTGTGGCGGCCCGAGGAATTCGTCGGCCTCGGCATTGGTGGCCCGGCGGGCGGAGACCTCTACCTCGACGTCGCCACCGGCTACTACCCTTCCAACCGGCTCAGCAGCGACGTCACCTCCCCCGGCTCCGCCATCATCGGTAACGGAGTCCACGGCTTCTATCCGCAGCTCCGCAAGATGCAAGCGATCTTCTACCTCGGTGGCCCCGGGGTAGCGCAGAACAAGCGCATCCCCGGCGTGCGGGTGATCGACATCGCGCCGACCATCTGCCGCCTCATGGGAATTCCCCTCCCCGCCGATTCGAACGGAATCGTGGTAGGTCAGGCTCTGGATAGATGAGGAAAACCTATTTAGAGTGCGGTGCCTTGGCACCGCTTTAACCAGCGAGCCGGCGAGCGTGCAGGGAGTGTGGGCTGCGGTTGGTGGGTCGTGGAAAACGCTCCGGGACATCCCAAACCTTCCAGACATCCCCAACATTCCAGACGCATCCAAGGTACACGCTCGCGGGCTCGCTAGGTAAAGCGGTGGCAGGCCGCCGCACTCTACAAAGGCAACCCTTGGCGGCGAACGGTACTCTAACCTCTTGTTATGTTTCTAGACGAGGCGGTTGTCGAGTTTATCAGCGGCCGCGGGGGCTCCGGCGCGGTCAGCTTTCACCGGGAAAAGCACGTCCCGCGCGGCGGTCCTAACGGGGCGGACGGGGGCAGGGG